>Ga0105053_10002496_pt1 | contig 28502 bp, 24 predicted proteins | sample BON01_FD_78093 | JGI IMG/M metagenome (GOLD analysis project Ga0105053, IMG submission 78093) | Freshwater microbial communities from Lake Bonney liftoff mats and glacier meltwater in Antarctica - BON-01 | ecosystem: Environmental > Aquatic > Freshwater > Ice > Glacier meltwater | place: Lake...
CATCAAAAGCTGGATTGTCAAAAATTCCGCCATTTCTTCTGCCCGGATGGTCTCTTAAAACAATTCCAGAGCTTGTTGGAAGTTGATATTTTTCTTTCCAAGAATATCTTATTAAACCAGACACACTAGCAGAGCTAGTAACTTCTGCCCAAAAGCCCTTTGGAGAAGTCCATACATGACGATCTTCGTCGTATCTAAAGTCGATAGGAGCTGCTATGTAATCATCAGGATTAACTTGCCATCCATTATAAACATTTCCGCGAAAAACAGAATTATTAGAACCGGAAGGATATGGGTCACAATGCTTAGATCCATATCCCCATCCAACGCCCATCATTGGAAGTCTCATTCCAACGCTTCTGATATTTGAAGGATCTCTAAATCTATCTGACTCGCTTCTAGCGGTATCATCTCTTATAGTTGATAAAGTTCCATCTCCACTTGCTCCTAGAAAATTACTGTCTATTACAAAAGAAGCTCCGCTTGGAACATTTTGCCAATAATAAGGCAATATATTCGCAAGATTAATTGGTCCTCCTAGTCCAGAAATATGACTGGTAGATATAGTTCCACTAGGAAGTTTAAAGTTAGGAATTGAAGTAACTCCTGACTCAAAACAAGGCATATAAATTTCTTCTTGTTTTCTTACTTTTGTACTAAATGGATATAACAAAGAAGAAATGTCTGTGCCTGCCAAGTGCTTATAATCATTTTTATCTATTTTATCCGATAGGTTATCATTGTATGATTCTGAGTCCAATATAAAGCCATTAGCCTTATTGGATCTTGAAGTTATGTCATTATTAAGAGAATGAAAATAACTAAATAGTATTTTGCTAACTCCGCCAGACTTATTTGTTCCGTCTTCCATTTTAGTTCCTAAATGTATTCACACCGTATGATTCGCCAGTTATGGTCTGAATAATATTAATATTTTGCACATCAGATAATGTTTTCCTGCTATCTATGATTACTTTAGATATGTCGTCATAATCTGACTTCCTATATGTCCCTGGTCTTGCCGAAAAAGTGCTGAGAACGTAAGTTGTTTTTATACCATCTATTCCAAATCCAATACTTATGGTTGTTAGATTACTATTAAATCCTAGGTTATCCGATATTCCAAACTCAGGAAATCCAGCGACAGTGATTGCTGCATTATCAACATAGTCTGTTATAGAAATAGACCTCTCTAGTTTTTCTACTCCTGCGGCATTTAAATTTTCGTCCCAGCTTCCGATTGGTCTTTCAAAATTCCATGGCACTAGTGATGTGTCAATATCTATAGACACCATTCCCTTTGCTTGTGTGTTATTAGCAAACCAAGGCCCATAAGAAACCCATGTCGATGTCAAGGGTATTACAACGCCCTTTAGGTCCATAACAATATCTGATGCCATGTCAAATTTATTGAACAGACCAGTAATATCTCTCCTTAAGTCATCTTTCCATTTTTTTAATACCGAAGAAGCATAAGAATAAAATGGTATTCCATTCGCACTAGCAACTTCTTTAAACAATGATCTTGCTAAATTATCATACTTTAACGAATACCATAAGAACTTTAATACTTTATCTCCAGCAATTCCTGTACTATTGGAAGAAGTGGGAGAAGCCTCCATGTCTGCAAATCTTGTAGCTAAATCGTTGGGATCAAATCTAACAGCACTTGGAAGAGTTACTAGTGCCAGATCTGGTCTTCTTATCATCTGTGCAACGCTACAAGAGATAAATATAAACTCTGTGTTTCCACTTGCTATTCTATTAGGTCTAAACTCTGAAACTGGCAAATCTTGAAACATTGCTTTTGTAAAACCATTAGAGCTGAAAGAGATATTTCCACGAGGTTGCCATTCCATAATAGCCATACTGTAGAATCTACCATCTTCGGCCTGAAATCTTCTTTTTATTTGTAGCTCTGCATCTGTAGAAATACTATCATCGTCTTCTAATCCATCAAAATCTGTTGGAATAGTTTCCCAATATCCTCTGTCTGTAACGACGTACTCTATTTCTGGTTTTTCTACTCTTGTAGGAACTTCTTCTCCATCCCAAATTCTGTTCATAATAGTGGATTTTGGCAAACAGACTACGAATTGTCTACCAACGTATTGTTCTGCGTATTCTTTGACTTTATTGTAAATTATTTGTGTAAAATTATACAATATATTTTTTTTATATTTTTTGGCACTTGCATTAATAAGATTAGCATCAGACTTAGAAACTCTTCCGTTAGTGGTAACAACATCTTTATTAGCCTCGGCTTCTTCCACAGAGTAAGTCATATAACTATTAAGATTAATACTTTTTAAATCTGGAACATTTCCTGCTGCAAGAGATTCTACATAGTCAAGAATAGCATCCCAGTTAATTCTATAAAACCCTAATGTTTTCGCTATTTCAGGAAAATATATTCCATAAATAGTAAAAAAGGTATCTTCTCCTGAAAGTGCAGCCCTAAGTATTTCTGTATTAAGAGGCAGTCCTCTTGTGTGCCCAGGAATATCGACGCTGTTTAAAACATAGTTAATATTATTATTACTATCTCTGTCTAGTTTAGCAAATGGTCTTAGGTCAGAATCGCCGTCTCCGTTTAAAAACACATCGGTATGTTGGACTTGTCTAACATTAAAATTATCTATAACTATTTTAACTAAAGGTATTTTTTGTGTTATGTTTGCATAAAGTTCAGATTGTCTGTCTAGCACAAGATGATCCAAAGGAAGGAATGGCTCTATTAATGGGTAAGAGCTTTCTTTAGACGATCCATTAGCTTCTCCACCAGGAGAAAATCCCCAAAATGGAAATATTGATCCTGAGTCTACATCGTAATTGTTTTGTTCTACAGATATTGCATTGCCAACAACGTCTGAGGAAAATTGCCTAGTCATTCCTCCAAAAAGCCTAGTGATAATATCGTGTGGAAAAGAATCCCAGTCGGCTATCTGTCTGGCCTCTTCTGATATTACAGCATTCTTAAATTGAGTAGTTATATTGTTTTTAAAATATTGTTTACCAGCAGAGTTAGCAGACGTAAAGCTTTGTTTGCCAGAATATGTTACTCCGTCTGTTGGATTAACAAATGAATAAGAAACTTCTGTTCCTGGTTTAGAATTAAACTGAGATTTTAACTCAGAAGGAAGTGCTAGATAATTAGAGTTTTTCATTCCTCCAATGATTATATTACTAGTTGGCTCGTTTCTATATTCTTTTCCTATATTAGCAGATTCTACCATTCCTTCTCTGGAGTCCAAGAATGACTGAAGCTCAATCTGGGTTAATGGATTAAAATTAGCCCTTCTGATAGCTTTAAATTCTACTAAAATAGTGTTAGTATTTATTTTTCTCGAAATAACCACCAGGTCAGACCCACCGTCAGCACAGACGCGGGAAACAAGACTAAGAATGTCAGTGGTACTTCCATCAATTCTGTACCAATCTGGTGTATTAAAAAATGCAGTTCCAGAAAAGGTGAATTCAATATTGATGTCATTTATAGTTACTCCTGAAGCTAATATAGAACTTCTTATTTTATTCCACGGCATTCCAAATTCATTATTCCCAGACTCCATTCCGTAGTCCCAATAACCAAAACAATCTATTACATTGTCTACTAATTGATATCTTGGAATTGGTTCTTCTTCACTTCCTGTTCCAATGTTTTGAGACAAAGAAAATCCAGATATTAAACACTGGATTCCCCTAAGTATTTCTCTAGTGTCTACGACGCTTACAGAAATAGTTCTTCCTCCAGAATCGACAATATTCTTAGTCCAAGAAGTACATATTCCACAAAAATAAAATGGAACATTGCTATGACTAAATCCATCTGGTTGTAAGTCTATAGAAGAACTTGGAAACACGACAGACCCAACTCCTCCTTTTGGAAGACTCATTGCCCAAACAGAAGGCGTGTCTGGTTCAAAAAAATCGTCTCCTTTGTCTTCTATTAATGTCAAACTCAAAGATCCAGGAGTACTATTAAATCCTTGAGACAAGTTTATATTAATAATACTGGCATTCATAAATTTATAAATACCATTAGTATAAGTTGTATCGCTTATACCAGCGGAGGTTTTGCTATGAGTAGCAGCTCTAGGGGTTGGTATAAAAACCATCTCTGTCCTTTCTAATTAGTCATCTACATTATTAATTGTAGAAGGCATTCCTGCGATAGTACTTGCTTCAGAATCTATCGCCCAACTAACATTTCTACTATACTGTCTTTTAATAGGATTCCATTCTTCTGAATTGTTTGTTATATAATAAAATCCAGTGCTAGGAACCAATGCAGATATTATTGCATCAGTGTTTGGTTTAGATAAATACATTCCTAATATAGATGACACAGACATCCCAGTTGCAGATGGAGAAAATATAATTCCTATGTTCACTGTTCTTTCTGGGGCCGTAACTGTCTCCATGTTTTGAAACAATGGACCAGAAATTTTTCCAGGTATTTGTATTTGTGCAAAAATATCAGTAGAAGCTGTATCAACAATAGAAATTGTTTCGTCAATCGCACCGGCAAACAAAAAGCCAGAAGTTGCAATAAAAGAATAAGAGTATTCTAATGTTCCCTGATCTATATTATAAGATATTTGTCTCGAAGACGGAACGGGATTTGTTGAATAACCAGCGTCAACATAACTATTGATTCTAGTGTATAGATTTGGAGAAACATTGTTTTCAAAGTGTGCTTTTGCTCTAGAATTTCTTACTGGGAGATTATCAAACAATCCAGCATTTCCAGTAATTGTCCCTGTGATACTTATGTTGTTTTTTCTAATATCTTCATCGTCTCTATTGATTACTAATTTATATTCTTCAAGAGCTATTCCAGATGGATCATATAAGAAAGACTCTTCTACTTCCCAAGAGAATGCCGAGAGAGAAGTTGATTCTCTAATAGCCTTATTCCAAAAATTTCCACTTCCTGTTCCAAGATTAATCAAAAGACTAGATAAATTTAATGTTCCGCTAGGAATATTATAGTATGATAAATTACCACTGTCGTTTATAACAACGCTCTTGTCATAACACCATGTTTTTGCCACTGTCAATGGATCGTTAATAACCCCGCCTATTCCATAAATAGGAACAGCGGCGGCGGCTAAAGAGTGTGTTAGAGCAACGGTGCCATTTATGTTTTCTTGAAAAGACCAGTTTTCGTTATAGCTCGAGAGACCAGTTGGTTCGTCTTCGTCTTCTAGTTTATAGGATGTTAAAATAATCCTGTATGAACAAATAGTTGTCCATGTAGAAGATTCAAAATCAACGCCGTCTACAGTACAATAAGTATCAAGCGTATTTGGACCACCACCTTCGGGAGCTTCTATTTCAAGTCTTCCTCCTTGGGAGTCAAATAAGTTTCTTATTCTTTCTTGTTCTCCTAGAATGTCATCCATGTCTCCAAGAGTAGAGTTAGACATATACGGAGAATCTTTTTCGTTTCCAACATTAACTATTTTGCCCTCTAAAGTAATAGTATATACCGGATGTAGTATTACTAAAGAAGAGTCTCTCACAAATGTCTTATTTATTGTAACAAAAGGAGCTGGAATAAGCTCCTCGGTTATACCGTTATTTGGGGTAAATCTTACGGGCATTAATTATATCCTCTTATAAACATCCTAAGAATCGCAGACGAAACATCTTGTCCTTGTATAACCATTGGAACTTCATCGGTTATATTATCTTCTATCCCTAGTATATACAAACTAAAATCATTATTTATGATGTCTTGTCCAGGAATTACCATAGGAAAGTTGTTGTTTGCACCAGGAGAAACGTGCAAAAAGAAATTAATTTCTTGGTTTATTGGAATATTGTTTTCGGTTATTCCACTGCCAGCGATCAGCATAGGGAATGACGAAGTTTCTATTATTCCGCTGCTAATTGCTCCAAGAGTATGAAAACTCAAATAATTATTAGAAGTTGTTGCATTGGCACGAAGATGAAAATTAATGCTTGAAGTGATTTCTATTGGGTTAGGAAATCCTTCAACAAAGAAGTTAATAGAAGACCCTTCTAGTGGCTCTCCAGCCAATAGCATGTCAAAAGTTCCTATGATATTGTCATAATCACTTCCTGCTATAAATCCATAGAAAGTATTACTGCCGCTTCCAGGAGGATCTACAGATAAATATAATGGAATATATTGATTAATAATAGACATTATTCATTTAGTCCCGATTGTATTTGTCTGATTGCCAAGCCTAATTTTTCTGCCAAGGCTTGCTCAGAAGGAGACCCAGATAACAATTGTTTTCTAAAAGTATCTAGAATTTCAATCATTATTAATCCTGTGGCACGATCTTTTCCTACGTTTTCAAATCCTTGTATATTTATATCAGATTTAAAATCAATCTTTGATTCATTTTTATTTCTTGTTGCACTACCAGTATCTGCTATTATTTCCTTTAATACTGTTCTTAAAGAATCAATAGACTTATCTTGTGTTGGATCTCCATCACGAGTTTGTTTAAAGGTGTTCAAAAACGATAATAGTTCACTAGTGCTAGAAGTAAGATTTTTCACTCTATCTTTATTAAAAGCAGGTCTGTCAGAAGGTGGAGACTGAGGAGTTGGAGCCGGGGCTGGCAAATCCAAAACTGGAGCTCTTTGTGGAGCAACAGGTATTTTGAATGCAGTAATAAGATTATTATTAATAGCAGTCAGTGTGTCTAGTTGTTTTTGCTCAATGCTTCTTGCGTCAAAAAATACAGACAATTGCTCTTTGCTTAGATTTAATATTTTTGATAATTCAACTTGGGTTCCAGATCTTTTGTCTACTCTTCCTATTCCAGCAATAAATCCAGCAATATCAATGCCTTGCTGAACTGTTTGTCCGGTTCCTCCAGACAGAGTAGTTCCTCCGAATAAAGAAGAAGCTTTTCCTGCTGAGTCTAAAAATGAAGAGTCGTTAGTTAAGCCTGGTGCGATTTTTTGAATAAGACTAGGAAGGCTATCTCCAAACTTTGTAATAAGCCCTTCGGGAGACGTTATTCCTGCTAATAGTCCACCTTTAGAAAATAATGGAGTAAGTCTATCTTCGACAGTGGACAAATTTCTTTCTCCAGAAAATCTATCAGAAACCGAAGAAAGTCCTATTTGTTTGCTGCTTTCTATAACTCCTTTAATAGACACAGTTAGTTTATCAAAGATTTGATTAAGTATTTGTAAATTATCGGTTGAATCAGCTAGTTGTTGACTAAAACTAAAATTAGTTAGATCCAAATCTCTTTTTGCCGAATTCTCGTCTTCTATGTTATTCGTTCTCGACAATCTGTCTTGGCTAGCTATTACATTAGATGGATCAAGAGGAGAAGATTCTACCAATTGAGATCTTAATAAAGAAATAATATCTTCAGAACTAGCTCCTAGTGATTCTCTTCTAGAAATATTAGATGCGTCAAAATCAAAAGCTTGTCGTCTAATATTAGTAGCTTCTCCTAATACTTGCAACTCTCTGTTCAGCAAATCGAATTTTTCTCGTTCTTTCTGATTAACGCCCTCCATCGAAACACCAAGCCGATTAGTTATAAACTCTAGGCTAGCCAGTGGTCCTAAGACAGCATTTTTAATATCTTCTTGTGATTTTCCAGCCAACGAGGCGTCTCCAACCAAATTTAACAAATTACCTCTTATTCCTTCTAAAAACTCTTTGCCTTCTGGGGCTTGGTTTAGTCTTTTTGTTAACTCAGGACTAAGTAACTTACTAACTAATTGTTCAACTTGTACGACTTTTAATGCCTCAGGACTATCTCCCTCAAGAGCACCTAGTCCAGAACGTATTTTCAACGATCCGGTTCCCACTAAGGATCTAGCAGTGAATAAATCAGATATTATATTTTTGTCTGAATCAGAAATAGTTGATCCAACAGCAGTGTCTAATGAAGATCTTATAACATTCAAATCTGTAGATGTTCCTATTTTTTCATCTAATATTCTTGTTGCTATATTAGCAAAATCAGTGGGGAGAGATGTCTGTCCCGATCTTTGTCCAGAAGCAGCGGCAAAGTTTGATGAATTTCTTTCGCTGTTAAAACTGTTTATAGATTGTGTATCAGAGATACGTTGTGTTTCTTTTTCAAAAACAGATACAAAGTCCGCAAAGTTACTTCTTAAGTCTATAACTCCTTTTGCAAAATCTTCTATTCCTTTTTTTGTAGCTTGAGCTAAGGTAACTATTTCATCTCTGCTGGTAGATAAAAAAGCTTCTGCTTGTTCTGTACTTAATCCTTCTTTTTCAAGTCTTTTTATTGCAGATGCTTGGAAGAAAGCTTCTTTGACGCCTCCTGTTATGCCATCGGGAATTTCTGTTTTGGTTTTCGCCAGACCTTCGAACGCAACATCTTCTATTCCTCCTCTAACTAACTTAATAAAAAGTTGTTCTCTAAACGCTAATCCTTTTTCGGAATCAATATTGTTTATGAAATTATCTCTTCCTTCTTTGTCTTCTACAGTTCTTGCCTTTCCGAAAGTTTGTCTGAATAATGCACTATCCTGAGAGAAAGGAGCTCCTCCAGAGGCTTCTGAAGTAACAAATTTGTTCTTCTCAATTTTGCCTTTTTTCAAAATTTCTTTAAAGATTGTTTCTTTGTCTTCTTTGTTGCCTTGTGGAAGTAATTCTAACAAACTTTCAAGAGTATTGTCTTTTGCAGACAATTTAGAAGCTAGAAATCCAATCCCAGCACCAGCAGCAGAGCCAATTCCAGCACCAACAAAAGAACCAATTGGTCCTGCCGCAGATCCAATAGCAGCTCCTGTTATTGTTCCTAAAGAAGATCCTGTTCCTGCACCAGCAATATTAGCCTGATCCTGTTTTATAGAATTGTTTTTATTTAATATGTTGACAAAATCTTTTCGAAGTCCTCCATCCGAAGAAAATAAATTTCCTTGATTTTTTTCATTTCTTAGGCTTTGTATAATAAGATCAGAGGCAACACCAACTCCTATTCCTGCTACAAGTTCTGATCTTTGAGAAAATCCATCAGCGAGAGATCTTCCTCCTGCCTGAATTCCTGCTAGAACCGGAGATCTTCTCTCTCTTATTTTTCTTATTCTCTCAGATCTAAGTATATTATTATCAACACCATTTTGTAATAAAGTATTTTGTCTTTCTAATATTCCTTGATCTTTTCTTGTTTGTTTAAGACTCTCTAGTCCAGTCGTTGCATTTTGAAGAGTATCGGTATATGCCTTTTGAACATTATTGTGTGTTTTTAATAATCTTACAGACGTTTTAACTTCGGCTTGAAGTCCGTTCAATCGCAATGCATGGTTTACTTGTCCAGCAAGAGAGTTTGGAAGAGGACCGTTCTGTAACGATTGTAATAAATTTGTCTTACTCTTAACATTATCTTGATGAAATTTAGAAAGCCTGCTAGATCTAGAAATTTGAATTTTTGAATCTTGTTGAGTTTGTAAAAATGCCTTCTCTCTAGATGAAAACTGACTAGGGGTTATTGCAATCTTTTTAAGAGAGGCTTCGTTATTTCGTATGTCTAATGTTTTAGAAATATTTTTAAGTCTAGCTCGTTCGCGTAACTGATCAGACTGTTGAATTTTAATTTTTTCATGACCAAAAGCAGCGGAAAATCCTATGGGTGTATTTCTATTTGGTGCAAACAGATCTTTTCCACTATTCCTATTAAAATTAATAGGACCACCCATTTGAAATCCACGTTGTCTTGTTTGAAAAGAATCAGTCAGTTGGCTAGATGGAGAAAATCTTAAAGTCATACCTCCAGCTCCGCCTTTGCCGGATGGGTCAGCTTGCGAAGATGTTGAAGTTATAGCTCCGGCACCACCAGGATGAAATATACCAGGTGCAATATTTTGAGTTCCACGAACAAATCCAGGCAGATTTCTTAAAACAGAAATTGCAGCAAAAGCAACAGCAACTCTTATAAGAGAAGGAATAATTGGCTGTATAATGCCCACTGTGTCAGCGAAAGATTTTGCTAACGTAGCAAAATCTCTAACGAGATTTTTTATACCCTTATCTTCTCCAAAAGATTTGAACACTTTGTCAAACCTAGCACCTATAGATCCAATTATTGATTCTATTTTTTCTAAACCAATCGCTGCATCTCTGGAAGAACTACCAACGCTTAATCTTGTTTCTTCTTTGACTTTTTCTATTACAGAGTCGCCATTAGCGGAATCTCTAAGATTTAACAATAGAGGGCCAGCAATTTTGGTTTGACGAACATCAAACAATTGACGAAATACTCCAACTGTCTCTTCTGGCTTTAGCCCACGCAAAGCTCTGCCTGTTTCTATTAAAATATCATTCAATCCTCTGAGATTACCCTCTGCGTCTTTAATTTTGCCGCCAGTTAACTGTTCTAAGAACTCAACATTCTCAGTCTTAAGAAGATTCAAGCCTATAGTATTGACACCAGTACCAATGGTCGAAGCTGGGAGCAAAGTTAGCTCTTTTGCGGCTGCAACATATGCTATAAAATCTTCGATTTCTCCACCAACTAATCTAAATGTAGATCCACCACGAGATACGGCAGTGAATAAATCTTGTGATTGGAAAGCGAACTTCTTAGAAACTTGGTTAGCAAGATCAATAATTCTAACTGTATCTTCTGCTTTGAGGTTAAATTGATTTAGTGCCGCAATGGTGCCATTGACTGTTTCTTCAATATTGTTGAACGTAGCAAGAAGAGGAGTTCTGGCTATAGCAGTCACCGCTGATAATATGGCTTGGTCACTGTTGAAAACGCCACCGGCTTGGGCTAGTTCATCAGCGATACCTAGCACTTGTTTTCCAGATTGTCCAAGGTTTTCTGCAATCTGTATAACACTAGAAGCTAATTTAGATGCACGAGCAACATTGCCATCTAAAATTTGACCAAGTCTATTAACCGCAGTGTCTATGTCTACAATACTACTTGCTGCACTTCTTACGCCCTGAGTTATTCTAAACAAAGCACCGGCCGCAATATAAAAAGCAACTAATCTACTTGTTGTGAATCCAAGTCTTTCTCCAAAGGTTGAGATAGCTTGTGTCGCATCTCTGGTTGACTTAGTGCTAACACCAGTATCTTGAGATCCTTTTGGACTCTTGGGAGGTTTTGCAGCTGCTTGTTTGAACACAGTATTAGCACCGGGAGCAACTATTCGTGCAGTAAGAGCGTTTCTATTTAATATACCCTGAGCTTGTTTTAAGAAAGTATTTAGGGACTGTGTGTTTAAAGAAAACTTAATATTAGAAATCTTATTAAGTGTTTTTTCTAGTCCAGTAATATTTTTAGATCCCTTAAGATCTATAGCAAAGTTTCCTAACAAAGCCTGTATTTGATTTTTCTTCGCTCTAACGTCACTAGGATCAACTCTCAGTTTTATTTTTACATCAGAAAGACCAGCTTGGATTTTCGTCCTAGCTGACCTAAGAGATGATAAATTTACATCTATAGCAATTTTTGGTGGGGATTTTTCAAAAGACTTCTTTATCTTTTCTTTTCCACTTATTATTGATTTGTCGGAAACAGTGATCGATAATTCTTTTAATGATTTAAGTACCTCTTTTCTCAAAGCGGTTCTACTTTTTTCATCACCACCGTATGAAATTGTAATATCTGGATTGGCCATTTATCATCTCAAAAAGTTGTTTATACGTAATCATCGACAAAAGCTTCTTCTTCAATAATTTCACCAAAGTAATTATTTGAATCAGACAATAAATCATCTTTTTTAACTGGCTTGCCACTTTTATCAACAAACTCACCAGTTTTTCTATCTGTTAACTTATATTCGTTATTGACAAACTTATACTTCTTTAGCCACATAGTCTCTGGCAGAATAGAATCCAAGTCTGAAGAAAGTCCCATGGTAACTTCAATAAGTCCAGATTTTGCCTTCTGATAAATATCAGAACTTTTGTCTGACTTCATATCGTCAAAAGAAACCCAATACCGATCTCCGGTTTCTTTATCAATAGTGCAAGAATAAATTAGAAAATCAGTTCTTTCTTCATCTGCTTGAGATTCCATGGTCATATCTTCGTATTGATGTCTCTTTTGGACCAGATCAATTAAAGAGCCACGGAGATCAGAAATATCAATGGCTAATTTTCTACCATCGCTTAATTTAATTCCGCCCTTTTTTAGCTTAACAATATTCTGATTAATTTTATTTTGTAGTTCGTTATACTTCTCTACGTCTGCATCTGTCCAAACCTTGTTTGCTTTTAAAAATGAATCTAATTCACTTCTTAGCAGAAGTCTATCTTTTCCGCTATGTCTAATTAATGAAGACATTTTGGTAGAATACAATAAATCTGATTCCATTATCTCGTCATTAGATGGTGTTCTAACAAACAAAACAAAATCCTTGTCATTTACTTTTACATTAAACTCTTTCATCGTTGTCTCTCCTGTTTATTTCCTGGGGTAAAAACTAAAGCGTATTTCTTCCAAACCACGTCGTGCATATTCAATTCTGTCTTAGTATTCCTAATCTGTCTATGTGCATTATCTAGTATTTTTGTTCTGCATTCGTTCCAAAGATCTCTGTTGTTTTTTTGATCTTCTGTTAATTCAGAATCAGGTAATCCATGACCCCAAAGGTCTCCAAAACAATCTTCAAATTGACACAACGGAAAAATCATTGTTGTTTCAAATTTTTTCTTTAATATTCTAAATAATCTTTCTCGATTATCTTCCATTTTATCCTCTTTCTTTTATCTTCTGTCCAGCCATTTTGTTTGCGTGCATCATAATTTCCTTACGAACATCTGGCAAATCTCCTTCTGCTATATATTGTTCTTTTTCGATAATTTTTTGTCTATTCTTAATTTTCTTTCTAGTTACTGGATCATTAAGCTCATATACTTTCTGTGCTCCTTCTATGTCTGCCGGAATAAACAATTCAGACGTGCTGAATTTTCCATTGCTAATTCCAGAGCTAACAGTTTTTTGTCTTTGTTTTGATTTATCACATTCGCTTTGATACCAAGCGTCAAATTCGATATCATTATTTATAATATCGTCTCCGGGAGATTCTGAATGTTCAAATGCATAATCATATATCCTGCTCCAGCTAACTAATATGTATTGCAAGTCTGTCATGTCACCCACGGGGTTCCTAAAGAGAGGAGTGGATGTTGTTTTGCTGGTAATCCAAAAGATACGCCATGGATCTGATCTGGCCAACTCTCTGATTACCTTTTCGCTTATAAAATTATCCTTATAATAACATACAATCAAAGTTTCTAGCATACCCGATAACCGCATGGTCTCAACAGACAAACCATGAGTAATTCTTGATATTAATAGTTTTTTAAAAGAATGATCTAAAAAATGTTCTTTTGTGTTATTATACAATGCATTCTTTTTTTCCTCTAGGTCTATTATTCTGACCTTTCTCTTCTCAATGATGCTTTCTATGTTTCTTTTTTCAATAAGCTTGAATTTGCATTGAAGCAATCTGCTATTAAGAAGTTTCATATCTATTTTCAGTTTATCAAGTTCTATATCCTGATTGTCGCTCCATTGTCCTTCTTTTGTTAGTATTTCATAAGATTCTTCTAATGACATTAAATCTTCTGCGTCTTTGTTTATCTTGTCTATTTCATAATCTATTTCAGACAATATTTCTGGACTTGGATCAACAAATTTTACTTTGTAGGGAACTTGTTTAAAATAAACATCTGTATAAAGATAACCATTCAATATTCTACGAACTAGCCTTTGTCTGTCCTGAGAATTCATATGCTTCCTTTTCTTTTAAGTATTTATAAATATAATCATTATAAATAATCGCTATTCCTAAACTTATCATTATATTAGCATTAATATTATCTATTTCAATAATATCTAGTCTGTTTTTATCAGTCCATTTGTATAACAAAATGATTTTCATAAAGATATATACAAAAATATCTCGTGTTTCCACGAGATATTTCTATGTTTTATTAAATTTTTTACTTTGAATTACAGACTCGCTGGATCGTTATCACTAGTGACATTCAATCTATTAAAGTTCTGGTAATTATAAGAGATTGTAGCTACGCCACCACTAGAATCGCCACCAGAATAAGTAACGCTCAGAAGTTTGTTTCTAGGACCAAGATCAAAGATAGTAGAATCTTCAAGCTTAATCACAATTGCTTCATCGGTTAAGTTTTCTGCATCACTGTCTGCTTCAATCATGTCTCCGGGGAGACTTCCGCCCGCAGTAAGATTGATTGTACAATCCACTGAAGTTGGGAATGAAGCATATCTGTAATATGGTTTTCTTCGGCCTAGTTCAAATAAATCTTCTCTGTTAAGACTAACAGATATAGTTACATCTTGCAAGTGAGCCCCGAATTGGCCAGCACTGGTGAGGTTGAAACCACTACCCGCAACGGTGGTCATCCCAGGAATCTGAGTTGGCCAAATCGATCCAGTAGGTGCCGGACCCATTTTAACCATCTGTCTTCGTTGAACTCTTTCGCTTCCGAACGGAGAGTCAGTACCAGTCGTGAAGTGACCATTAAAAGCGTATCCAACCTTGCCGTGCCAAACAGTTCCCGAAGAAGAAATCCAAATTTTATCGTTGCCGATAAGACTTACTTCTTCTGTGCAGTTGCCTTCTACGGGAAGGGTGTAGTTTAAAGAATTGACATATAGTCCAGAGCAATAAGCTTGTACGATAGGAACGCCGCTTGAGTTATCTTGAGCATCACTAAAGATAGACAAAAATGCATCACATCGTTGGTTTGAACGATTTACTAATGTATTTTGTGTAGCAAGTGGTGTTGCTAAGTGATAAATCAAAGGATGACCATCAAGCACCTTGTTAACCGTTACTTCTACATCGGGAACATTCTCAATATTTTCATAAATTTCTAACTGACCTAGTTCGAAAACTTGCTCAACATTATAGCTAGTGTTCATACTAACGCTCTGCAAACCGTGAATTTCGGTTCCAGAAGCTGATGCAAATGGTCCTAGTGCTATATAGTGGACTGGATAATGTACGCGGAAATTGCTCATATTTTAAACTCCTAATGACTTTAATTGTTCTATATTGGTGGTTAATACATTTTTAGGAAATTTGTAATTATAACAAGGGCAAACTGATTGATTTCCTAATGTCTTTTGAAATTTAGTTAATTGTTTATTGCATACATTACAATACCTGTTTACAAGTATTGTTTTGTGCTTTAAATAATTTTCTCTTGTAGACATCTGTGTCCTTTATTAGACATTTAACGTATAATTATATACATGCATAAAATTAATATGTGTAAATATATCTGTCTAATTCTATATCTTGGACAATCTCGCCTCTGTATAGATCAAATTTGCTCTCTATTGGTCCGCCAGTACTTTTACTAATAAAAGCGTGTGTCCAAAAATGTTCTCCAGTAGACAAGTTTTTATAGTCTAATCCAGAAGGATTAAGGCTTCCATTGTACTCATATGGAAAAGGAGCGGTATTTATATTATACAGATTAATAACTGTTTGCTGTTGATTATTTAATAAGTCACAAAGTTTTCTATTAGAAAAAGGAAGATCGGAGAATATATGATAATAAACCCGATGTTCTTCTATCTCTCCCCCCCCAAGCATTAATCCTCTTCTAGAATTATTTTCATTTTCTATTACAATGCATGGAAGCCAAACTCTTTTGTCTTTTAAGATCATGGATATTCCAGAGGGATTATTGTCTGAAATATTATCAAATTTTGATTGATATTCGTTTATTATTGTTTTCCACTGAGGAGAATCGCTTAAATAAATAGCAATATCTTTAAAAGAATATTCGCACTTAACAACATCTGTTTTTGATAATTTGCTAGAAAATATAACTCTTCCATTTTGAAAATCAATATGATGGCCATATGTTCCAGACGTTGTGCTTGTTAAATAAAATACATTATTAACAAAGACTCCAGACGGCACAAATGGTTGAAGAGTTCCTTCTATCAAGGAAATATTTTTTTCCCAATTCCACGATGGCCCTAGTCCTTCATAAGTATATCTAGATCCACCAGTCCTGTCATCATAAGAAGTTTTTAGAGTAGTATATCCAGACATAGCACTATTAAATATTACATTTGTAAATGCTCCTGTCTCTAAAAGTCCATAAGAAAGCATATTAACTAAATTGCTAGACAAAATATCGCTAGAGTCGTATTTATAAAAACTATTATTTGTTTTTAATATAGCCATTTATCTTAATCCTCTTACTTTGCTTTTGAAAATTCTTTTAACTAACGCTATCATATCATCTTTATTAGACTTTGTTCTAAAAAAATCTTCTATAAAGTTTTCAGAATCACCATTTGGAACTATAAACTTAGGAAGAGAATATGGGAATCTAACAGATCTCTTAGAGCCTCTTACCATTACGGCTTCTCCTGATCTAGATAGATTAGTTTTTCTTTTCATTATACCAAAGTCATCTATGTCAAAATCAAACAACTGTTCTTGAAACAAGTTTAACCGAGGATACATTAGCCAAGTGAACCATTGTATAAGAGCATTAGCTTCTGTTGATCTTGGAGAAGTTATTATTTTTGTAGATCCTTTTTGTCCTCTTTTTCTTTTCTTTCTAACTTTCTTCTTGCTAACATAGGAGAATGGCTCTTCTCCAAATGGAATACTTTTCATTATTTCTGATGTGTCTGGAACTTCTATTGTTAGGAAAAATAACAAATTTCTAACAGTGGAAGATGTTGAATTTTTTAATATAGAATTTTTTGACTGAACAACCTTAGTTTTATCAGCTATAACACTAATTAATGTACTAGTCGCGTCCCTTGCCATAGGGAGTGTTAAACCAAACTCACCGCGTAAAGTTAGTCCATCTCCAGATGTAACTTTACCTAGTATGCTCTGGATAACTTTGTTATTTATAAATTCTTTCCCTATGTGTACTTTTAATTGAGCAGAACATGATCTTATAATGGTATCTATTTTTTTTAATATTTTTTGTTGAAAAGCCCTAGCTATCTTAGTATCTAAGCTAGTTCTTATATCTATCTTTGTAGATCTTCCTATTTGAGAAGCCATGATTTATCCTTGCCAATAAGTATAGGCATAATAATCGTGCAGAATACCTCTTGGAATAGGAGCTCTTATCAATTTAAATTTTTGAAGCAATAAATCATCAGAATCGAAGTTTGGAATAATATATTGACAACGAACTAAATATTGCAAATCTGCTAAAAAAGTTTTAACTCTAATTACATTATTATTATCTTCAATGTTAACGCCAAAATTAACAAAGTCTTTGGGATTATATTGAATTAATCCTTTTATAATTTTATAATTTTCTGTAGTCGTTGGTTTTCCATCGTCTGTGGTGGTTTTGTAGTCTGGCTTTTTGATAGAATTAGGACGCATTGGATCATTAAATCCATCGCTGACATTTTCAACAGTCGTTTCAAAAACAACCTTAATATTCTTACCTAAAGAATTAATAAAATTATCAATGTGTGCCCTATAAATAGGAACAACTTTTGTTAAATCTGGCAGTGCCATTATCTAATACTCCTACAATAATTATCGAAAGCACTAAACATAGCAGATCCAAAGGACATACCAGAATGAGAAAAATCTTCATGACTGAATGGAGTAAGAACCGCTCCTCCTCTGTTCATGCTATTTTTAAATTCTTTCTCTGTGACTATTGCTTGATAAGTGCCACATGGGCCGGCTTTGATTGTTAACATGTCTTGAAAATTCTTAGCCTGCTCTCTTGTGTCAATTTCAGAATCTCCGTCTTTAACTCGCAGCCCTAATCCAGAATTTACGCCATCTTGATACTTATTAACATCTAACATACACGCGGCTCTTAAGGAGAACAAAGTTATTGCTTCTGCATCATAGGTTGAAGAAGAAAGAGGATCGGGAGTTATTAGATTGTCCACTATATCAAAAGAATAACTTTGATTATAAGAAAAATCTTGTGTGCTTAATAATGCAGCAATGACGATAGCTTGTTTTATTCTGCAATTATCAAATCTATAGCTATCTTGATCTAGATCATTAATAAGGTTTCTAACAATAATTGGTAATACTTCATCCCATGTTGCCATTGTGTTTCGCCTTATGCGTAAGTTACTGCTTGAACTATTTCAAATTCTTTTACTACATGAGTCATATAAACACCATTTTTGACTAGCCATAGATTAGTATAATAACACCCAGTATCTTCTCCTATTTCTGTGGATAAAAACTGGACATCAACAAATTTATCTTCGTTATTAATTGTGAATCTTCCAGACGAAGCAGGATATTCTATTTGTACTAAATTAACTCCAGAAGCATTCACCCGAGACTTAGCAACAGAACATATAAATGTATCTATTTCTGTTAAATCTATTCCAGTTGGAACTACGTTATAATGAAGATCTTCAAATCTAATTACTGCGTCGGAATATTGTGGTATTTTCTTTCTCATAATTATATACTCTTTATAATTTCTGACGGAATATTAATTTTATTTATAATAGCAACGTCTTCAAATTTTAGTAAATATCTATATCCAATAAGAATAGCTGTTTCTGTAATCACTAAGTCAAATGGAATAGTTAGCCAAACAGCTCTATTAGTAGCAGAATTTATTGCTTTAGTTAGATCTGGCACTAATCGCATATTATGCATCTCCTTGGGTTTGCGTAGTACCATCATTAGAAAGAGTTTGTGTTGTTATTATGGTTGAGTTATCATCTGCATAGGTCTTCATCTGCGTAGAAGTCATAGTTACCTTCTTATAGAATCTTCTCCATACTTGAATTAACATTTCTCTAAAGTCCGCAGCAGGGCCACTTGGGCCTATTATGCTTATAGAATCTAGTCCGTCAGAAGATAACTTATATGCAGTTTTGTCATTATTAGTTGTCAAATTTGTCACAGTTGGAATAGTTATATTAGAAAGAGTAGTTGGAGATGTTGCTTGGCTTATATTCTTAAAGTCAAGACCAGCCTCTCCTGTTGAGTCTACGTCTAATGTTCTTCCGGCTATAGTTGGCTTTAGTGCTCCGTAATAAGCTAATGCACCACTAGCTTCGATTTGAATATTTCCTAATGATAAGATATTTGGAACTCTTAAAGTAAGAAGATTCGTGTTTACGTTGTTTCCAGATGCAAATATATAAATAGAATCATCTAGATTTCTCATTGCTTCTAGAGTGTCTGTAGAAGAGCTCCAGGTAGCACCTTTTATTTCAGTAAAAGCAGAGGACATTTCAGTGAAAGTTGGAGAATCATAAACGCTAAGAGAATTATCTACTTCTGTCCTTATTTGAGATAACTGACTAGAGGTTATTGTTACTAAGTCAAAGCCATCAGATGTTAATTTAACATTATTAGTTAGATGGTTAAATCTTGAGTATTCGCCAGATGGAAGTGTTCTAATTGCAAATTCTGTATTTGTAGGAATGTTATCTACAGACGCTTGTGTTGCTTTGTCAGAAACTATGTCATCTAGATTTGTTCCTAATATATATCCAGCTTGGCCAATGGTGTATGAGCCAGGAAGAGAAGTAGTCCAAACATCCGCAGAGCTACCACTAGATGCAGGTGCTTGTTCAAGTGCGTTTATTGTAAATCTATAAGTTCCGCCATCATCTTCAAGCGTGTCGTTAATTTTGTCTGCTATAATTTTAACGCTGTCAACATTAGTGTCAATAATATCTATTTTAGATTCAATAGATGTTTGATTAGCAGAAGTTCCTAATCCGCTTTGAATAGAAGAGATAGCAGAAGAAGAGAAAGAAGCTCCAACAATACCACTAGTTGCTACATAATAACCTGTTTTATCTTCATTGGTCAAAACAGTAACTTTTCCAGAAGAAAGAGATATTGCAGAAGAAGCTAGTCTGCTTGTTATTAAAGCATTTATATTTGTTCCTACTATATATCCTGCTTCTCCAGAGTTATAAGCTCCTGGTAAAGAAGTCCCCCAAGGATCTCCAGCGGACCCAGCGTCGGTAATAGCTTTTCCTGTGCTTCCTGTGGACAGATGTCCACTTGTTGCAACTTCCCAAACATCGTCGGCAGAGTGAGTGCTAACTCCATGAGCAACCAGTGCGTCTGAGACCTCGCTCTGTACTTCTGTGTCCCAAGATGAATTCCAAGGAACATTTGTTAATCCGGCACCAGCGATTCCAATTTCTATAGTGTCTATAATAATAGAATCTACAATTCCATCTATAATATCTAATTTTGCATCGTGTGTAGCCAATGCAGTAGTAGTAGCAGGTGCATAATTACCTTGCGTTGTAGCAAGCGTCACTCCGTCGGTGCCAGTTAGTATGTCGAGGTCGGCTTGTGCAGTGGAGAGACTTGCGGCTGTTGCAGCATTGTCCGTGCCTCTCATCGGTGTCGTTGGAATTGCATCAAGAAGAAGATCGAGGCGTCCGCCGTTTATCCAGTCAACTTGAAGCTCATTAGTGTCGATGAGTATTGCTGCTGTGTCCGCCTTAACTGCGGCTATCGCTGTCGTGTGATCTGCAGTTTGTAGTGAATTGCCGGTATAGGTTGTAAGCGTGTCGGATAATACCACACGATTTATATGTCCGCTGCCGTTTATTCCTAGCAATGAGAAGTTTGTTGGTAGATCACCAGGAATAAGTGCATCGTAAACAACTAGTGCGTCAGCTACTTCGCTTTGAACTTCGGCGTCCCATGCTGCATTCCAAGATATTGCTGTCAAGCCAGCACCAGCAGCACCGATTTCGGCGGTGTCTATAAGGATTGCGTCAACTACAGTGTCAATAGCCGCGAATCCGGTCGTTCCATTCGCTAATGCGAAGGTGTCTCCGGTCTGTGGAGTATGTCCAACAACGCTGCCTACTGCACCTGTTACACTAGCCGCGATTGGCGTAGACGCCGTAGCAGCCGTGGTTACGCTGGTTTTCATCGTCGCGGTCAAGTCGCCTGCGGTCGGGGCGTTGGTCAAGTTTGTGACGGTCGCAATAGTTCCGGCAGTAATGTTTGTAGTGCTAGCAACAGTCGCAGCCGGGAAGGTGATACCGCCCGCAAGAGTTACGGCCTGAGTCTTGATCGTTTCAACGTCCACTTTTTGTGTATTAGGAACTGCAACTAAGTTGCTCGCATCGACCGCTAATTGTCGTCCGGGAACCACAGGCATTACTGGAGCAATACCCATGACGCTGATGTTGTCGGTTGCCGCGACGGTGAATGTAGTGCCAGCCGCCAGAGTCACTGTCTTAGTTGATCCAGTGTAGGCACTGACGATTGCGAAACCCAACTGCACCGCACTAGCAACGTCGTGGATGATACACCACATGCCTTTGATCGCATCGTTTTCGGCCGGGCCTTCGGTGAGTGTGAACGACGTTTGACTGGCGAGCGTTGCAATGGTCGTGTCGAGGATCGCACCTTCGTAGCCGATGGTGAATCGTGCAATCCAACCACCGGTCACTACAGCATCAACAGTCACTGCGTCAATGGCAACTAGGTACTCACTACCTGCCGCGAAGTGACCTGCGGTGGTATTGTCGGACAGCGTGATGATGGCAATATGTTTGCCGGTCTTCGCGTCAAAGTCTGTAGTAGCTGTGAATCCTGTTGTACTGGCCCGTTCAGTCGTGCTACCGTCTTTATAGACAAGGATATCAGCCACCGCGAAGTTGGTCATCGTAATTGATGAACCATCGTCCTTGTCGAACGACGAGAACGGAATGCGGAGCGTTGTGCCAGGTTTTACTTTTCCAAGATTAAGCATATTTATTACTCAGCAGATATTTCCGCGAAAAGTTCGCCCACCATTGAATGCCGTGCCACGGTTGCCGAATGGCATACCACGAGTTGTTACGCCTACGCCAGTCACCCAGTCTGCCACCATCGTCGAGTATCGAGATGCCAATTCGTTGCCGGTATTGGCGACGACGATCGCACCGATTTTGCCGTTGAATAATCGGCTGCTTGCCCCTTCCGCACCGATGCGGCAGGCACCCGCGAGGCTCCCGGTGTTGCCGCTGGCTACCGACGACTCTGCTCCGCCATTGATCGATAAGTACAGTGTGCCGCTGTCGTGCCTCATTCTCGCGACGTAGGCGGTGCCGGTGCTGATCGCTATGAGCACCGTGTCTGAGTTTGAGTCATAGTTGTAGGCCATCAGGTTGCCGTTTTTTAGGTGCAACCCGACATACCCGCCCGCACCGTCGGTAAGGATGCCTGTATTTTCCCATGCGTTGGCATTGTTTGTGCCCCCCGCGTCGGCCTCGAACGCGACCAAGATATCGAACGCGCTCGCCGTGATGAACGTGCTAACAGCCGGGCCGTTGTGGATATCATTCGAGCCGTCATAGTCGATATTAGCAAGCAGCAAATCGCCAGATGTTGGTGTGCGATATGCCGGAGAAGCCGCGTCACTCACGGCGTCAAACTTGTGTGCGGTGTTGACGGTGTTGACGATTCTTCTGACCACGCCGCCGTTGCCGGGATGCACAGTCTCGGCTGTCGATGTCCAGATGTCGTCGGAGTTTTGGAAGTCCACATCGAGGGTAATACTCATTTCCGCACCTCGATCTTCGCGTTGTCTCGGGGCGGCTTCGTGACGTTCTCACGCCTGCCTTCGGGGGTCTGCTCGTACTCGTACATGGCAGATTGAATATCGTCCGGCATTTTGGCAAGCTCGGCGATGTCAATGACGAGCGTGGCCTTCGCGTCGTCGCGGGTCGTGTCGCCGTTAAAATGGACGACTGCGAGCGATTCGTCGCCCGCTTTCGCCAGCCTGATTTCTTCGCCTTCACTGGCCTTGTCGCTCACTTTTTGCTCGGTCGTGCCAAGCGTTTTAACTAGTGAGAGAACATCCGCATCGAAGGCGTGCGTGCCTTTGCGGTTGCCTGCATTGAACATGTCAGAGTAGTATCCCATTACTTGTATCTCTTTCTTACCATTTGAATCTGCCACTCGACATGTCTTAATGCAGCCTCATAATGGTGAGGATTTCGTATTGCTCCACGCATTACTGCCTCGTCTATATTTCTTTTCAGCATGTAATGCTGAGTTGTCAACCACGCCTCAAACTTCACTTTTCTTATGCTCGGTAATATAATTGAGATCAGGCAGATAACAATAACAATAGCCACGAGCATTTCTATCAAAGTAAAGGACTTTTTCATAAAAATTGTGCATTTATTAGACATAGTAATATACAAACAAAAAAAATATCACAAGCGTTAGCATGTGATATTCGTATTGGTTATTTAGATTAGTTTAAATTATAGTGAGCCAAGCAGAACACGGAGGTTGTTAAGAACACCAACTCCGTAATTAGCAGTCCCATAATAACCGATTCTTCGTTCTCTATCAAGAGTGGGGTCATTCATGATCTGGAGTGGTTCGCCGACAGGCATAACGAATGAATCGTTTCTGCTTAAGTCAAGACCAACAACCAGTTCTACATCTCCAGCAGCCATTCCGTTATTAGCGGCACCGGCAGCGGGAGTCTTCTCGTAGTATTCCTGATATTCCTGACCATCTCCAAGCTCATCAAGTTCAGCAAGAACAACATTATATATCTTATTATATGAACCATCGCTAGAAACAAATATTTCTCTACGAGTGATTTCATCAATCTGATCTACGCCCCAGTTACGCACATCTTCTAATGCTTCGGGAGAAACATAGAGATGGGTAAGCTTGCCACGGTTTAAACTAGTGGAGTTGCCACCAGCATTCCGACGCATGGTTAGCTGCATAATAGAGATAAGTCTCTTGGTGAACTGACCTGCTGAGGCATTCTGGTCGTGAGTCAAAAGACTACGATCAAAACCAGCACTCAACAGAGTGTGCCAAGCATCATCGTTCATTTTCTTCTTAACGCCGGCTTCCATTACTTCCATAGCTCTGCTGACAATGTCCCAACGAGCATTTTTAGCATACTTTTTCAAGAAGTCAATAGAAATACCAACATCAAAAGTTGGAACGGTTACGTAATCGCCTTCAACATGCTTCTGTGGTATCTTTCCTTGATTAGGAATAGTATACGCAACAAATTCATGTGCATTATCAGGACGGAAGAAGTCAACAGGATACTCAATGCGAACATTGGGATCAAACTGAGTGACTGTAAAGATTCCGTTGATAATATCACCAGTCAAAATACCTTGCTTGAGTGGTGTTTCAAGTGCCGCAGCAAAAGCTTTCTGTGCGGGACCACAGACAGAGGTATCGTCAGATCCGGTGTCCTTGAGTAGTGTCACCATCTCTTTTTTATCAGTTTCTGATATATCTTCAAATAACATTTTCATCTCCTTGGGTATAGTGTTTGTTGTTCAATTAGTGTTTATGAATTATAGATCGATGTAAACGGACGCATAGCCAGATTCATCTTTCTTAGTGCGGAAAGATCCAACCTGTGGATTAGCTATTTTGTTCCAGGTAGTAGCATTGGGTGCTACACCAGTGATAGTGCCCGAGCTAGAGAGAACTGCAAAATCACCAGCCGCTGGAGTTCCAGTAATACGGTCAGTTACAAACCAACCCTTAGTGGCGATTGAAGCCTTATCTCCAATTTGAGACTGATCTTTGTGCCAGTTAATGGGGAACTTGCTAAGATCAAGATTTACAAATTGATTTAACAACATACCCAAAGGACGAGCACCTGAAGAACTTGCCACTACGGTAGCAAGGTTGTCAACAGCGTCCATAGCAGAGCCACTGCCAGCGGTGCTTATAACAACAATGTTACCAGGTGCAGCAGTTTCATTTAGAAAGTAACGAATTTCCCATGCATCTATCTGTCTATCAGCTTTAAGAGCCATTTTTAATCTCCTGTTTATTTAAAACTTTCAAAATATTATACAAAACAAATTTATATATTTAAAATAATTTACATTATTTTATTTATTATTTTCTTTTTCTTGAACTAATCAAAGAATTAACAATTTTTTCAGCAACTTTAACTTTGCTGTTTGTCTCATCTTCTTGAAGATTAGCAAGTGCATTCAAATCTTTATCATCAGCAAGAACTGACTCTGTCTTTAGATCTTCAACTTTTTCTGGTGCTTTGGTTGCTGACACTTCTTGGGTCCAAGCAATCAATTCATTAAAATGAACTTCAGACATAGTAGCAATTACAGCTTTTCTTTCGTCAGAAACATTAACCTTGAGATCGGTTAACTTCTGAATTCTTTCTGCTATAACCTGTTTATCCTTAGCGTCTTTTATCTCTGCTTTAATAACACCAAGCTCTGCTTTGATGGCTTCGTGTTCTGCCGAGATAGTATTCTTCTCTTCTGTTATCTCAGTAATTTTAGAAGTAGCAATTTCTAGCTTGCTCTTAAAGCCTTCTAATTCCGAAGTAACATCAGTAACGCTTTGAGTAGCAACAAGAAGCTCAGCCTTTTTAGACTCTAGTTCTTTATTAACAGTCTCTAGTGAAGCGTTAGCTTGTTCTAAGTCTTGTGTTAATTTTTCAAGTGACATATTTTTTTCCTTTTCTTTTATAGTGTTAGCTATACATAAAACTTCGTTTTCATTTTGCTCTACATCGGTATTTATAACACTTGTGTTATTTATATAAGCAAAAGCTTTTGTGTTGTCTAAAGTAGTGTCTTTGATTTTAGTATAAACACTATTCAGATTTGCGGGATCATTAACATTTCCTAAGCCACAAAATCTTATATCTTTTAAGACGCGATGAATTTTTCTATTAGCATATGTTCCTGGGCCTTCATACGCACGTAGATACTTAGTAAGAAATGCTGTATTTTTATTACGATTAACTATTTGCAATGTTCCATCTTCGTTCTCAAAAGCATAGGCTATGTTACCTAGCATACATTCCATTGAGACATAGACAGAATTATTTAATGCACCATCTGTAATTTGATCGCTTATCTCTGGGAAAATATTTTTATAAACCACTAGATCGCATTCAATGTCAAAATAATCATCGTGAGTATCTGACGTAATTACATTTTTCTCTTTGTCAAGACAACGACCACTATAGATGTGCCCAATTATATCTTTTTCTTTGTGAAGATTATTAAATGGAGTGTTGATAATGGTGTTGCGAGCTTTCCACATTTCTTGTGGAGTGAATAAATCACCGTTGCGATTTAGTCCAACCGATGCTAAAACAGCAGAGAAATAAGCTAGATCTGGATGATCTTTGTTATATTCTATCTCTACTGACGCAACAACTGGAAAATCTTTAAAACTCTGTTCTACTTCAACTTTGTGATCTTTTTCAAGTTTTGACAAATCAGAAATTAGAACACTAGCCTTAGTGTTGGCTAGAATCTTATCTTCGATATCGTGTTCTTCTGGAAATATAATCATATTAATACCAAATATATAATATTATACATAACAATTATTTTTTCTGTTTTAAGATACGTGCCATGGCTCTAGAGCGTTTGGCATTTTTAGAAATTTTTCCAATCTCATCAGAGATAGAATAGACTTCGTCTTTATAATCAAGAGATTCTTTGTTATTAAAAGAAAAACCAAAGCTATTTCTGGTACCATCAAGAGAACTCATAGACGTTACATTAAAAAATGTTTCATTGAGATCTTTTTCCTCATCTGAATAATTATACCAACCAGCGGTAAGAGATTTAATGTCCGCAGTAGGAACCTCTGCTCCATTAATCATTAGTTTATATTCTTTAGTAATGCTATCTATTTCTACATTAATCTTCATTTTCGTTCTCCATTATTTCTGTCCAAGAGAGAGATTCTATCATTTTTCTTTGTTGTATAGTTGGCTGTGCTTCGTTTTCCTTAACAAAATAAGATATATTATTTTTAATTAAGTCTAACACTTCAGAACTAGGTGTTCTTTTTTCTTCTAAAATAGAAACTAAGTCATTTTCGCTTTGTATCTTATCACTAGGTTTAATACGAGACAATATATATGACCTTATGTCATTTAGTTCTAGCTTTTGATCATTTGTTATTTGTCTAAGATTTTTAACTTGGATGTGTTCCAAATAAATTGGAATATAATATTCATCAATCTTATCAATAAAGGACATTCCGGTAATAGCCGTTGTTCTAGGTTTCGCAACCCTTGTTTTTCTCTTAAGGTTGTCTTTTCCCATAAAAGGTCTGCCGTTCGTTGGAGCATCTTCTTCTGTCTTAAATGGACCCTTTATTTCAAATTGATTCTTTTGATCCTCAAGTCTCTTCTTTTCAATTTTAAAATCATGTCCATATATCTCTAGAACTGTTTCTGCACTCACTATTCCTCTGTCAAGAAGCCCAACAATTAATTTTTTAGTAGTGCCTTCGTCATCAGCGATAGAACCAAACTGAACCACTGGTAAAGAATCAAAACCCATTGATTCACAAACTATAGATAGTTCATTATTTATAAAAACAAACAATTTTCGTCTAACATTCTCTAATTTCTCTACTAATGTCTTGAGTTGAATAAAACTGTTAGAGAAATTGGCACCTTTCCCACCAAGCAGTACTTCGGGAACCCCAAGTCCAATCAGGATATCTTTATTAACTTGTTCGTATTTATCCGATCCTAGTATTTTATCAATAGGAGGATAGAATGGCTGCATCTCAATCATGGAGTCCCAAACGAGATCCATGGCTCCACCGCCGGTATTAGCCTGTAAAATATTTAATAATTTATCTACAGCACCTTGGTCTGGAAGAATTCCTGCTTTGTGATCTCCAAGTTTCCAAAGTCTAATAACGTTAATAACACCGTCTAATGCAGACATTTCTGCTTGACGAAGCTTTTGCTTATAAAGAACATCTGAAAGAATTGCTTCTAGTGTTGGAGAAGCCCAAAAGTCCCAAGAATTCTTAGTTCCATGAGCCATGTATATTTTGGACATATCTAATTCAAAAGAATTAGCCTGTCCGCTTAAGACTTGTTTTCTAAAATCTTCTGGAAGATCTTTGACCGACTCAGCATCCATTTTAACTTTAGAACGTATCTTGCTAATAATGTTAGGAGACAGAGTAATACTTAGACCAGAGGTTCCAGTTAACTTACCAAGCTCTCCTCCTGTCCAGTTCAAATTAACAATATTTAAAAAAGAGTATCTCCATGGAATTTCTTTAGTTCCAAATTCTTTTATTGGCTTATACATCTTGACATCAGCACCGGCTATGGATTTTTCCCATACGCTTTGGACTGATTTAGTCATCTTTGCTGTTATTCTCTTTAGGACAACATTGTTATCAATTAGATAGTGCTTAGTAAATTCCTGTATAATATCAGTAAAATTAGTTTGTTTTAGCCATAGTTGGAAAAATTTATTTCTTTCGGGATCAGCGTCAACTACTTTAAATCCATCAGAAACAAAATCTGTCATAAGATCAATAACGTTTCTGATAATTCCCATTTTGTGATACGAAGATCTACACATCTTAATTAGATCATTGAATCTACCAGGGATAGATTCGTTAGGACGAAAATATTCATAATCATCTTTACTAAATGGTTGTCTAACAATTATATCACTTACTATTTCATTAGTAAAAGCTGTGCTCTTTCTAAGGAGCGAGTCAAATTTATCAACAGTATTAGAATATTCCGA
>Ga0105053_10002503_pt1 | contig 28462 bp, 35 predicted proteins | sample BON01_FD_78093 | JGI IMG/M metagenome (GOLD analysis project Ga0105053, IMG submission 78093) | Freshwater microbial communities from Lake Bonney liftoff mats and glacier meltwater in Antarctica - BON-01 | ecosystem: Environmental > Aquatic > Freshwater > Ice > Glacier meltwater | place: Lake...
CACATGAAGCGTCAGGGCCGGGTCTGGATCCGGATTTTCCCGGATGTTCCGGTCACCTCCAAGCCCGTCGAAGTCCGTATGGGTAAAGGCAAAGGCTCCGTCGACTTCTGGGCCTGTAAGGTAAAACCGGGCCGGATCATGTTCGAGATTGACGGCGTCACCGAAGTCGTGGCAAGGGAAGCACTCAGACTCGCCGCGATGAAACTGCCGATAAAGACGCGCACGGTTGTCCGCGAGGACTGGTAAGGAATTGACGAGGCCCCCCGGCTTGTCCGAGGGGCTTCGCGCATTGGAAAGGACACCGGAACCAGAGTAACCCGCGAGGGGCTCTCCGGTGCGTCAGAAAAGGAAAAGGCGATGGACGCCAACGAACTTCGCAGCAAGACGCCGGACCAGCTCCGGGACGAGCTTGTCGCGCTCAAGAAAGAAGCCTTCAACCTGCGCTTTCAGCAGGCCACTGGCCAGCTCGAAAATACGGCTCGCATGCGGGCTGTGCGCCGTGGCGCGGCGCGTGTGAAAACCATTCTGAACCAGAAGGCGGCCGCTGCCGCGTCGGACGGCACGTCCGCAAATGCCCGGTCGGAGGCTTAAGCGATGCCCAAGCGTATTCTTCAGGGTGTTGTCACCTCCAACCAGAACGAACAGACCGTGACTGTTTCGGTCGAGCGCCGGTTCAAGCACCCGCTGCTGCAGAAAACCATCCGTAAGTCCAAAAAGTATCGGGCTCACGACGAAGCCAACACCTACAAGGTTGGCGACAATGTCCGCATTCAGGAATGCGCGCCAAAGTCGAAAACAAAACGCTGGGAGGTTATCGCAAACTAAGCGGTAACATCTCGGTTTGATCGAAACCCTGGGGACAAGGCGGGAGCCCCCCACAGGTCGGGAGAAACCAAATGATCCAGATGCAGACCAATCTGGATGTAGCTGACAACTCCGGCGCACGCCGGGTGCAGTGCATCAAGGTTCTGGGCGGTTCACACCGCCGCTATGCTTCGGTCGGCGACATCATCGTGGTGTCGGTGAAAGAGGCCATTCCGCGCGGTCGCGTGAAAAAAGGTGACGTCCGCAAGGCCGTCGTCGTACGCACCGCCAAAGAAGTCCGTCGTGAAGATGGCACAGCGATCCGTTTTGATCGCAATGCAGCCGTGATTCTGAACAACAACATGGAGCCCGTCGGCACCCGTATCTTCGGGCCGGTCGTGCGCGAATTGCGCGCCAAGAACTTCATGAAAATCATCTCGCTTGCGCCGGAGGTGCTGTAATGGCTGCCAAACTCCGCAAAGGTGACAAGGTCATCGTCCTTGCCGGCAAGGACAAGGGCAAGAAGGGCGAGATTTCGTCTGTAAACCCGAGCGCCGGCAAGGCTGTCGTGGACGGGCTGAACATCGCCATCCGCCATGTGAAGCAGAGCCAGTCCGATCAGGGCGGGCGTCAGCCCAAGGCGATGCCGATCGACCTGTCGAACCTCGCCATCGTCGATGCCGCAGGCAAGTCCACCCGCGTCGGCTTCCGCATGGATGGCGACAAGAAGGTCCGCTTTGCCAAGACCACGGGAGACGTGATCTGATGCTTGATACCGCAACTTATACCCCGCGTCTCAAGGCGCTCTTTGGCTCCACCATCAAGGCGGCGCTGAAGGAAGAGTTTTCCTACAAGAACGACATGCAGATCCCGCGTCTGGACAAGATCGTCCTGAACATCGGCTGCGGCGCCGAGGCTGTCCGGGACAGCAAAAAGGCAAAGTCGGCGCAGGAAGACCTGAGCACGATCGCCGGTCAAAAGGCGCTGGTGACCAAGGCCAAGAAATCCATCGCCGGTTTCCGCGTGCGCGAGGAAATGCCGCTCGGTGCCAAAGTGACGCTGCGCGGCGACCGGATGTACGAGTTTCTCGACCGTCTGATCACCGTCGCCATGCCCCGCATCCGCGACTTCCGCGGCGTGTCGGGCAAATCCTTTGACGGGCGGGGCAACTATGCCACCGGCCTCAAGGAACACATCGTTTTCCCCGAGATCAACTTCGACAAGGTCGACGAAGTCTGGGGAATGGACATCATCATCTGCACCACCGCGAAGACTGATGCAGAAGCCAAGGCGCTGTTGAAAGCTTTCAACATGCCCTTCAACAGCTGATCGCGGAGGAAAAAGAGATATGGCTAAGAAATCCATGATCGAACGCGAGAAAAAGCGCCAAAAGCTGGTGGACCTTTACGCCACCCGCCGGGCCGCTTTAAAAGCGATCATCAATGACCAGACCAAATCCGTCGAAGAGCGCTTCAAGGCCGGCCTGAAACTGGCCGAACTGCCGCGCAATTCCTCGGCAACCCGGCTGCATAACCGCTGCCAGCTCACCGGGCGTCCGCACGCCTATTATCGCAAATTGAAGGTCAGCCGGATCATGCTGCGCGAGCTTGGCTCAAACGGCGAGATCCCCGGCATGGTCAAGTCGAGCTGGTAAGGAGGGCAAGATATGAACGATCCTGTCGGTGATATGCTGACCCGTATCCGCAACAGCCAGATGCGCGGTAAATCCACGGTCTCGACCCCGGCGTCAAAGCTGCGTGCCTGGGTCCTGGATGTGCTCAAGGACGAAGGCTACATCCGCGGCTATGAAAAGATTGTCGGGGCCGACGGCCATCCGGCGCTCGAGATCAGCCTGAAATACTACGAAGGCACCCCTGTTATCCGCGAGATCAAGCGGGTCTCCAAACCCGGTCGCCGGGTTTACATGGGCGTCAAGGATATTCCCTCGGTCCGTCAGGGCCTGGGTGTGTCGATTGTCTCCACCCCCAAGGGTGTGATGTCGGATGCACATGCGCGCGCGGCCAATGTTGGCGGCGAAGTGCTCTGCACGATCTTCTGAGGAGCGCTGGGAATGTCTCGTATTGGTAAGAAACCGGTCGGGCTGCCCAAGGGAGTTTCGGCTTCCGTCTCCGGGCAGACCGTCGAAGTGAAGGGGCCGAAAGGCACCCGCAGCTTCACTGCGACCGACGATGTGACGATCACGATCGAAGGTGAAGAGATCAAGGTAACCCCGCGCGGGTTGTCCAAGCGTGCCCGTCAGCAGTGGGGCATGTCCCGCTCGATGGTGGAAAATCTGGTCACCGGTGTCAGCACCGGTTTCAGGAAAGAGCTTGAGATCTCCGGCGTTGGCTACCGGGCGCAGATGCAGGGCAATGTCCTGAAACTGGCCCTCGGCTATAGCCACGACGTCAATTTCCAAGTGCCGGACGGTGTGACCGTGACGGCGCCGAAGATGACGGAAATCACTGTGGAAGGCATTGACCAGCAGCTTGTTGGCCAGGTCGCGGCGAATATCCGCGAATGGCGCGGGCCCGAGCCATACAAAGGCAAAGGCATCCGCTACAAGGGCGAGTTCATCTTCCGCAAGGAAGGCAAGAAGAAGTAAGGACGCACACAATGGCAAACAGCAAAAGAACCCTGTTTCTGAAGCGCCGCCAGCGCGTTCGGAACAAACTTCGCAAGGTGAATGCCGGGCGTCCGCGCCTGTCGGTTCATCGCAGCAACAAGAACATCAGCGTGCAGCTGATCGACGACGTCAACGGCGTGACGATTGCAGCAGCCTCTTCTCTCGAGAAGGATCTGGGCATGGTCGGCAAGAACAACATCGAATCGGCGACCAAGGTTGGCGCGGCGATTGCGGAGCGGGCGTTGAAGGCGGGGGTTTCCTCGGCCTATTTCGATCGCGGTGGTTTCCTGTTTCACGGCAAGGTGAAGGCTCTGGCCGACGCCGCGCGTGAAGCCGGCCTGAAGATTTAGGGAGTCAGATGAATGGCAGAACGTGAACCACGCCGGGATCGCCGCGAAGAGGCCTCGCCCGAGTTTGCCGACCGTCTGGTCGCTATCAACCGCGTGTCCAAAACGGTCAAAGGCGGCAAGCGCTTTGGTTTCGCAGCCCTCGTGGTTGTCGGTGATCAAAAGGGCCGTGTCGGCTATGGCAAGGGCAAGGCCAAGGAAGTGCCCGAAGCGATCCGCAAGGCGACAGAACAGGCCAAGCGTCAGATGATCCGCGTGCAACTGCGCGAAGGTCGGACGCTGCACCACGACATGGAAGGGCGCCATGGCGCCGGTCGTGTGGTGATGCGGGCGGCCGTACCGGGGACCGGCATCATCGCCGGTGGTCCGATGCGTGCCGTGTTCGAAATGCTCGGCATTCAGGACATCGTGTCCAAATCGCTTGGCTCGACGAACCCCTACAACATGATCCGCGCCACGATGGACGGCCTGCAAAAAGAGCAGTCACCCCGTTCCGTGGCTCAGCGTCGCGGCAAGAAGGTTGCGGACATCCTGCGCAAACCCGAAGACGCGGCAGCCGAAGCTGTGGAGGCCTGAGGACCATGACCAAAACCATCGTCGTCAAGCAGATCGCCTCGCCGATCCGGCGCCCTGCCAAGCAGCGTGCCACGCTGATTGGTCTGGGCCTGAACAAGATGCACAAGACCCGCGAGCTCGAGGATACGCCCTCGGTGCGCGGCATGGTCAACAGCATCCCCCATCTCGTCGCGATCATCGAAGAGCGCGGGTAGGAAAACTGCGTAAGGTGGGTTCAAACCCACCTTGCCACATCGCGCGGGACTTGCTCTTGTTGCGACACCTGTAAGGTGGGTTTAAACCCACCTTACGCCATATAAACGCCGCGTTTGACCATTCCGTCGCTGGACGGTCAGTTCCGGCCAAAGGAGTAGCGACATGAAACTGAACGAACTTCACGACAACCCCGGTTCTTCGCCAAAACGCAAGCGCGTTGCCCGTGGTCCCGGCTCCGGCATGGGAAAAACGGCCGGCCGCGGGATCAAGGGTCAAAAGTCGCGCTCCGGTGTAGCAATCAAGGGCTATGAAGGCGGCCAGATGCCGCTCTACATGCGTCTGCCCAAGCGCGGCTTCAACAAGCCGAACCGCAAGGCCTTTGCCGTTGTCAATCTTGGCCTGATCCAGAAATTCATCGACGCGGGCAAGATCGACGCCTCTGCCGTGATCACCGAAGATGCGCTGATCGCCTCCGGCCTCGTGCGGCGCAAGCTTGACGGTGTCCGGGTTCTGTCCAAGGGCGAACTGACCACCAAGGCTTCCCTCGCCGTGACCGGTGCCTCCAAGGGCGCGATCGAAGCGGTCGAGAAACTCGGTGGTACGCTTACTGTCACAACAGTGGCAAAGGGCGCAGCCGCCGCTGAATAAGAGGTTGTGGTCGGCGTCCGCGCTGCTTACATCCTTTTCGAGTTTTCCTCGCGCCGCCGACCGGAAACCGGTCCGGCGGCGTTTGACATGAAAAGAGAGCCCACATGGCATCTGCAGCAGAGCAAATGGCCGCGAACATGAGTTGGGGCGCCTTCGGCAAGGCGACCGAGCTGCGCAGCCGCATTCTCTTTACCCTTGGCCTCCTGATCGTATACCGCCTCGGCACTTACATCCCGGTTCCGGGCATTGATTCCGAACGGTTGCAAGCTTTCATGGCCGAAGCCGCAACCGGCATTGGTGGCATCCTTTCGATGTTCACCGGCGGCGCGCTGGCGCGTATGGGGATATTTGCCCTCGGCATCATGCCCTATATTTCGGCCTCGATCATCGTGCAGCTGATGTCCTCGATGTATGAACCGCTCAAGAACCTCAAGAAAGAGGGCGAGCAGGGACGCAAGAAGATCAACCAATACACCCGCTATTTCACCGTTATTCTGGCCACGTTCCAAGCCTATGCCATGGCAGCGGGTCTCGAATCCGGCGATTTCGCCTCTGACCCGGGCCTCTACTTCCGCGCCTCCTGCATCATCACGCTGGTCGGCGGCACCATGTTCCTGATGTGGCTGGGTGAACAGATCACTGCACGCGGCATCGGCAACGGCATCTCGCTCATCATCTTTGTCGGTATCATCGCCGAGATTCCGGCCGCTCTTGCGCAATTCCTGTCGCAGGGCCGCTCGGGCGCCATCGGGCCTGCCGTCATCATCGGCGTGATTCTGATGGTGATCGTGATCCTGACCTTCGTCGTGTTCATGGAGCGCTCGCTGCGCAAGATCCATATCCAGTACCCGCGCCGTCAGGTCGGGATGAAGGTTTATGATGGCGGATCAAGCCACCTTCCGATCAAGGTCAACCCCGCCGGCGTGATCCCCGCGATCTTTGCCTCGGCGCTGCTGCTGCTGCCCACCACGCTCAGCACTTTCTCCGGTGGCTCCTCTGGCCCGGTGATGTCCACGATCCTTGCCTATTTCGGTCCCGGACAGCCGCTCTATCTGATCTTCTTTGGCGGCATGATCGTGTTCTTCACTTATTTCTACACCCGTGAGGTTGCGTTCAAGACCGAAGACGTGGCCGAAAACCTCAAGAACCAGAACGGTTTCATTCCGGGTATCCGCCCGGGCAAGCGGACAGCCGAATACCTTGATTATGTTGTAACGCGGATACTCGTGCTCGGGTCAGGCTATCTGGCGCTGGTCGCCCTCTTGCCTGAAATCCTGCGCAATCAACTTGCCATTCCTTTCTATTTTGGCGGCACCTCTGTTCTGATCATCGTCTCGGTCGGCATGGATACGATCCAGCAGATTCAGTCGCATCTTCTGGCGCACCAATACGAAGGTCTGATCGAAAAATCGCAACTGCGTGGCAAACGCAGCAGCACCAAACCCCGGCCGAAGGGGCCAGCCCGCAGATGAACGTGATCCTTCTCGGACCGCCCGGCGCGGGCAAAGGGACGCAGGCACGGATTCTGGTCGAAGGCCGCGCCATGGTCCAGCTTTCAACCGGCGACATGCTGCGAGAGGCGCGGTCCAGCGGGACCGACATGGGCCGCAAAGTCGCCGATGTGATGGACAAGGGGCATCTTGTCACCGATGGGATCGTGATTGGCTTGATCCGCGAAAAGCTGATCAGTGGCACCGCGCCGGGTGGTTATATATTTGACGGCTTCCCGCGGACCTTGGCGCAGGCCGATGCGCTCGGCACCTTGATGGACGAGGTCGGGCAAAGCCTTGATCGCGTCATCGAAATGCAGGTCGATGACGCGGCTTTGGTCGCGCGGATCACTGGGCGGTCCACCTGCGCCGGTTGTGGCGAGGTCTATCACGATGTGACGCGGCCAGTACCCGCCGATGGCAAATGCAGCAACTGCGGCGGCACCACGTTCACCCGTCGGACTGACGACAATGCAGACAGCCTCAAGACCCGGCTTCTGGCCTATTACAAACAGACCAGTCCCCTCATCGGTTACTACTATGCCAAAGGGCTTCTGCGCGGGGTCGATGGATTGGGCGAGATCGCGGACGTTGCCAAAGAGATCGGCGCCATTCTGGACTGAAGGGCAGGGCCTCATGCGGATGGGAAACCGGCCCTTGACCCTGTGGCGCATTGCGACTAGCAAGCCCCATCCCGAAAGGGAATCACATTGTCAAGGCGGGTCGCTCCCTTTTGGCAGGATCACCTGAAATAACAGCGGCCCGTGGTTCATTCCCCGGGCCTCAGTTGTGAAAAAAGGTTCCGGTCCTAACGGAACCGCAACGAAAGGAAGCCATAACGTGGCACGTATTGCCGGCGTGAACATCCCGACTGTCAAGCGGGTTACCATCGCCCTCACCTACATCACCGGAATCGGTCCGGCCATCGCCAAGCAGATCTGCACGGCAGTCAACATCGACGAAAGCCGCCGGATAAACCAGCTGACCGATGCCGAAGTGCTCGCCATCCGCGAATACATCGACGCCAATGTCACCGTGGAAGGTGACCTGCGTCGGGAAACCACGATGAACATCAAGCGTTTGATGGACCTGGGCTGCTACCGCGGCCTGCGCCATCGTCGCAACCTCCCCGTCCGCGGTCAGCGGACCCACACTAACGCTCGCACGCGCAAAGGCCCTGCAAAGGCCATCGCCGGCAAGAAGAAATAAGGGAGGCTGATCAATGGCACGTGATACCCGACGCGGAGGCAAAAAGAAGGTCTCCAAGAACATCGCCGCTGGTGTGGCGCATGTGAACTCGTCCTTCAACAACACCAAGATCCTGATCTCGGATGTGCAGGGCAATGCGATCGCCTGGTCGTCCGCCGGCACCATGGGCTTCAAGGGGTCGCGGAAATCCACGCCCTATGCTGCCCAGATGGCCGCAGAGGATGTGGGCAAGAAGGCGCAGGAACATGGCGTGAAAACGCTCGAAGTCGAAGTGCAGGGTCCCGGTTCAGGCCGTGAATCCGCGCTGCGCGCGCTCGCTGCTGCCGGTTTCAATATCACCTCGATTCGTGACGTGACACCGATGGCGCATAACGGCTGCCGTCCGCCAAAGCGCCGCCGCGTCTGACGTTGTAAATTACGGACGGGGTCGTGCCATTGGCGCGGCCCCATTTCGGCATTTTGAAACCTCGAGAGTCTGCACTTTTGGGACATGAAAGGCAGACAAGAATGGAGGGACGCATGATCCACAAGAATTGGGCCGAACTGATCAAGCCGACACAGCTTGATGTCAAACCGGGCAACGATCCGACACGTCAGGCAACCCTGACCGCTGAGCCGCTGGAGCGGGGCTTTGGCCTCACCCTCGGCAACGCGCTGCGCCGGGTGCTGATGTCCTCGCTGCAGGGTGCCGCCATCACCGCCGTGCAGATCGACAACGTCCTGCACGAGTTTTCGTCCGTGCCCGGTGTGCGTGAAGACGTGACCGATATCGTGCTGAACCTCAAGGGCGTTGCGATCCGGATGGAAGTCGAAGGGCCAAAGCGTCTTTCGGTTCAGGCCAAAGGGCCGGGTGTCGTAACCGCCAGCGACATTTCCGAATCCTCCGGGATCGAGATTCTGAACAAGGGCCATGTGATCTGTCATCTCGACGAAGGTGCCTCGCTCTACATGGAACTGACCGTCAATACCGGCAAAGGTTATGTCGCTGCCGACAAGAACAAGCCCGAGGATGCACCGATTGGCATGATTGCCATCGATGCGATCTATTCCCCGGTCAAGAAAGTCAGCTATGAAGTGACCCCGACCCGCGAAGGTCAGGTGCTCGACTATGACAAGATGACGATGAAGGTCGAAACCGATGGGTCGCTGACCCCGGATGACGCCGTAGCCTATGCCGCGCGCATTCTGCAGGATCAGCTTTCGATCTTCGTCAACTTTGACGAGCCCGAAGCGGCCGGTGGTCTGTCGGATGAGGACGGACTGGAGTTTAACCCGCTCCTGCTCAAGAAAGTCGACGAACTGGAGCTTTCGGTACGTTCGGCCAACTGCCTCAAGAACGACAACATCGTCTATATCGGCGACCTGATCCAGAAAACCGAAGCCGAAATGCTGCGGACGCCGAACTTTGGCCGGAAATCCTTGAATGAAATCAAGGAAGTGCTGTCGGGTATGGGTCTGCACCTCGGCATGGATGTCGAGGATTGGCCGCCCGATAATATCGAGGACCTCGCCAAGAAGTTCGAAGACCAGTTCTGAAAAGGTAGGGTGGGTTAAAACCCACCTTACACCCTGCCCGGGCAATCCCGCCCCAATAAATGCGGCTGACACGCATCAGACCGCTGCACAAAGCATAAAGCACTAAGGAGACTTCACATGCGTCACGGCGCGGGCTACCGCAAACTCAACCGCACACACGAGCACCGCAAGGCGCTCTTTTCCAACATGGCCGGCTCGTTGATCGAGCATGAGCAGATCAAGACGACCCTGCCAAAGGCCAAAGAGCTCAAGCGCGTCATCGACAAGCTGATCACCCTCGGCAAGCGCGGCGATCTTCACGCTCGCCGTCAGGCTGCGTCCAAGCTCAAGCAGGACATGTATGTCACCAAACTGTTCGACGTGCTCGGACCGCGCTACAAAGAGCGTCAGGGTGGTTATGTCCGCGTGCTCAAGGCCGGGTTCCGCTATGGCGATATGGCCCCGATGGCGATCATCGAATTCGTTGACCGCGATCCCGCTGCCAAGGGCGCTGCCGACAAGGCCCGCATTGAAGCTGAAGAGGCCGAAACCGTCGAAGCCTGAGATTCGCCGCAACCGGGCACATCAACGTCTGAAAAGCCCTGCCAAACGGCGGGGCTTTTGCTTTTCTATCGCACGCAGGGGTCACGATTGACTCCTTTCCCGCCTGAATTAACCCTACGTCAACCGACCGCGTTAACTATTTCGTAATTTACGTCGTGTTAACCATGCGAATGGGAGTGACGAAGCGGAGCCGTTCTGACTGCTGGCGATTTCCGCCCAGTTTTCTGCGTTGATTCAGTCAGAAATTGTGCTTCGCAAACTATTCCTTTGAAATCATTAGAATGCTACTCAATTTGGAGTTGACTGACTTTGATGCAACTTGTCTAAAAAGGGCATGTCTTTAAGATCTGGAATCGAGCTGCACACACGAAGATTGGCAAAATTGGCGCCAAGCGGATTTTTCTTTGCACTACATATCCGCTTTGCGCTGCCCCTGATCCATATCCAGACTTATCCGCAGGGGTGGACCGATCGTTATACAGAGGAGGCTTATGCGCTCCGTGATCCGATCATCGCCTGGGGGTTTAGTCAGGTCGGAACAGCGAGATGGAGCGAGATCAACATTCCCGACCCGTTCGATATCATCGGACAGGCCAAACAGTTCGGAATGGTTTACGGATTCGCCGTGTCTTGTGGGCCGATGAAATCGCGCACGATCGCTTCAGCGTCGCGTGAGGATCGGGAGTTCTCGGACGATGAAATCGACGCATTCGCTAAACTCATCCAGCAGCTGCACGACATTACTGAACCCCCGAAGTCTTTGACCAAAGCCCAAGCTGAAGCCCTGCGGTGCATTGCCGAAGGGGATCGTCATGCAGCTGCCGCCGCACGATTGAATATCTCTGAAAGTGCTCTCAAGGCACGACTCGCCTCGGCCCGGACCAGTCTGCTGGCCCGGACCACGACAGAGGCGATCCAGCGCGCGAGGGATTACCGGCTGCTTTGACCATCCTCATCGGGTGGCCAGCAGGGTTGTATGACCCTAACCCCCTGCTGGAGGATGCAATGCTTAGCACTACCTTGTCGTTTGCCAATATGCACAACCATGGCGAGCTTTTTGCCAATATACTTCGCGCTAGACGCGAATCGTTCATCGTCAGAAATCAGTGGGTTTTGCCTGAAACCATGGGTATGGAGTTCGATCAGTATGACACGCCCGTTTCGCGCTGGCTTGCCGTGCATGACGAACTTGGCCGCGTGCTTGCGGGGGTGCGGCTGACGCCCACCACCGCGCGCTGTGGTATCTACAGCTACATGATCCGCGACGCGCAGCGCGGCTTGCTCGATTCGATCCCTGATGACTTGCTTTATACGGAGGCACCGGTCGATCAGGGTACCTGGGAGGTGACGCGCGGTTTTGTGGCCCATGATATCCCCTCCTCCATCCGGCAAAAGGTCCGGATGCGTCTGGTGTTGCAGATGCTGCGAACCTCACGCGAAGAGGGCATCCGCCGGATGCTCGCCCTGTTGCCCACCAATTGGGATCGCTGGGCCGCGCGCTGCTCGCTCGATATGAAACCCGCCGGTCGCAACATGAACATGGGCGGCATCGATTATCAGGCCGTCTGGATCGACTTCTCGACCCAGCTTCACTGACCGGCCACCGACAGCGGCTTTCCTTGACCATGGCGGTGGCATAACCTGCCGCCATGGCCGATCTCTTTGACACCCAGCCCAACGATCCACCCGGCGACGCCCCTCCGCGTCCGCTGGCAGACCGATTGCGGCCCAAGACGCTGTCCGAGGTTATCGGTCAGGATCAGGTGCTCGGCCCTGAGGCGCCGCTCGGGGCTATGCTTGCCTCCGGTTCGTTATCGTCGCTCGTGTTCTGGGGGCCGCCCGGCGTGGGCAAAACCACCATTGCACGGCTCCTCGCCGCGGAAACCAATCTGCATTTCGTGCAGATTTCAGCCATTTTCACCGGCGTCCCGGATCTGCGCAAAGTCTTTGACGCGGCCAAACTCCGGCGACAGCAGGGACGGGGGACCCTGCTATTCGTTGACGAAATCCACCGTTTTAACAAGGCGCAGCAGGATGGATTCCTGCCACATATGGAGGATGGCACGATCCTTCTGGTCGGCGCCACAACCGAAAATCCGTCATTTGAGTTGAATGCAGCGCTTCTCAGCCGTTCGCAGGTTCTGGTCCTGAAACGTTTGGACCTCCCTGATCTCGAAAGGCTGGCGCAACGTGCCGAACAGGAGATCGGTCGCGCCTTGCCGCTCGACGGCCCGGCGCGCGAGGCTTTGCTCGAGATGGCCGATGGTGACGGGCGGGCGCTGCTCAACCTGATCGAACAGGTCGCGGCGTGGAAACTACCCGGCAAATTGGGCGTCGATCAACTGACCACCCGCCTGATGAAGCGCGCTGCGAAATATGATAAATCCGGCGATGAACACTACAACCTGATCTCGGCGCTGCACAAATCCGTGCGCGGTTCAGACCCGGACGCAGCGCTTTACTGGTTCGCCCGCATGCTTGCCGGAGGCGAAGATCCCCGGTTTCTCGCCCGCCGCATCACCCGCATGGCGGTTGAGGATATCGGTCTGGCCGATCCGCAGGCGCAGACGATCTGCCTGCACGCTTGGGAAACCTACGAACGGCTGGGCAGTCCCGAGGGCGAATTGGCCCTCGCGCAGGCCGTCACATACCTTGCCCTCGCGCCCAAATCCAACGCCGGCTATGTCGCCTTCAAGGCCGCGCAAGACGCCGCGCGACGCACCGGATCAGAACCACCCCCCAAGCATATCCTCAACGCACCGACCCGTCTGATGAAGGAACAGGGTTACGGCGCCGGTTACGCCTACGACCACGATGCCGAGGATGGCTTTTCCGGCCAGAACTATTTCCCGGATGGCATGAAGCGCGGCGTTTACTATGTCCCCGTCGATCGCGGCTTTGAGCGTGATCTGAAAAAGCGGCTCGAATTCTTTGCAGGCCTGCGCGCAAAACGCCCACCCACCTGAGCCGCCCGCTGTTGACAAGCCGCAGGCGCGGGGACAAGAGACAGCCATGACCATGACCCTCATCCCCGTCGCATTTGGCGGCGCGCTTGGCGCTGTGCTGCGCTATCTTACTGGCCTTGCCGTGGGCTTCCCCTATGGCACGCTTACCGTCAATATTCTCGGCTCCTTCGCAATCGGCCTGCTGTGGGTGACTCTCGCCGCGCGCGGACAAAATCACCTCGCGCCGTTGCTCATCACCGGCATTCTGGGTGGCTTCACCACCTTCTCCGCGTTCTCGCTCGACACGCTGCGGCTGATCGAAGCCGGGCGCATCGGCGCAGCCGGGGCCTATGTCGCAGGCTCGGTCGCCCTCTCCATCGGCGCCTGCGCCTTTGGCGTGTTCATCGCGAAAGGGGCCCTGACATGAGCTCTGTACAGAACCGTATCGTCGGCCCGGACGAGGGCGATCAACGGCTTGACCGTTGGCTGCGCCGGCATTTTCCGCATCTCAATCAGGGGCGCATCGAAAAGATGTGTCGCACTGGCGAACTCCGACTCGACGGCGGGCGGGTAAAATCCGCCACGCGGATCGAGGTCGGCCAGACCATCCGCATCCCGCCGATGCCTGATGAGGGCGAGGTCGAAGGCCAGGCCGTCAACCGTGCCATGACCGCCGCCGACGTGAAAATGATCCAGTCCTGCGTCATTTTCCGCGACGACCACATCATCGCTATCAACAAACCCGCAGGCCTCGCCACACAGGGCGGCACCGGGATCAGCCTGCATGTCGACGGGTTGTCAGAAGCGCTCACCTTTGGCTACCCGGAAAAACCGCGTCTGGTGCATCGGCTGGACAAGGATACCTCCGGCGTTCTGCTGCTCGCGCGCACCCGCACCATGGCGCAGAAACTGACCGAGAATCTCAAGCACCGCGACACGCGCAAGATCTATTGGGCCGCTGTCGCCGGTGTGCCTTCACCGCGCGCCGGGACGATCAAGTTTGGGCTGATCAAGGCAGCCGGTCACGGTAAAGGCGGCGAAAACGAAAAGATGCGCTGCATCCACCCCACCGAAGTAGACAAGACCGAAGGCGCGAAACGCGCGATCACCGATTACGCCGTGCTGACTGCTCTGGGCAAACGCGCCGCTTGGGTGGCGCTGGTGCCAATCACCGGGCGGACGCATCAATTGCGCGCGCATATGGCTGAAATCGGGCATCCGGTGATTGGGGACGGCAAATACGGCGGATCTGGCCAGGAAAACCTTGGTGACGGCTGGGGCGCGGGGCTGGGCGAGGAGTTGAGCAAGAAACTCCACCTCCACGCCCGCTCGCTCACCATCATGCATCCGGTCACGAACAAGATCCTGCATGTCACGGCACCTTTGCCTGAACATATGCAAAAGACCTGGGATTTTGTCGGCTGGGACGTGTCGCACGCGCCGGTCGATCCGTTCAACATGCCCGAGTATTAGGCCGCATGCCCCCGCCCCGGCTGATCATCTTTGACGTGGACGGCACGCTCGTCGATAGCCAGGCCGAGATTCTGGACGCCATGACAGGTGCTTACGCCACCGAAGGGCTCGACCCGCCCAGTCGCGCCGATGTATTGGCCATTGTCGGGCTCTCCTTGCCCGAAGTCATGGCCCGCCTGCTCCCCCTCGATGATCCGGAGCGGCATGTCCGACTCGTCACCGCCTACAAAGCCGGTTTCAATCGGCATGGAGAGGCCGATTCGCCAACGCGCAGCCCGCTCTTTCCCGGCGCGCGCCCCGTGCTTGACCATCTGCGCAGCGCACCCGATACCCAACTCGCCGTCGCCACCGGCAAATCGCGGCGCGGGCTTGACCGAATTCTGGCGCGGCACGGGCTGCACGGCCATTTCATCAACCAGCAAACCAGCGACAACCACCCCTCAAAACCGCACCCCTCCATGATCCGGGCTGTGCTGGACGAAACCGGCATCCCCGCCCATCGCGCGGTGATGATCGGCGACACCAGCTATGACATCGACATGGGGCGCGCTGCCGGTGTCGGGACCATCGCCGTGTCCTGGGGCTATCACCGCGCGACAGACCTGCGCGCCGACGCGGTGATCGATCATTTCGACACCCTGCCTGCGACCCTGACACAGCTTCTGAGCGCCACAGCATGAGCGAATGGGCGGTCAAACGGTTCTGGAGCCAGACCCATGTGGTGCCTGCCGAGGATGGGTTCACTGTCACCCTCGATGCGCGGCCCCTGTGGACCCCGGCGAAAACCCCGCTGATTCTACCGACCCGCGCGCTGGCCGATTTAATTGCTGCGGAATGGCAGGACCAGACCGGCAAGGTCGATCCGCGCCTCATGCCCATGACCCGCATGGCAAATTCCGCCATCGACAAGGTCGGCTCGCAGCACGCCGAGGTGGCGGCCCTGCTCGCGGCTTACGGCGAAACCGATCTGCTCTGCCACCGCGCAACCGCGCCAGAGGCCCTGATCGTATGTCAGGCTGCCGCTTGGGACCCGGTGCTTGACTGGGCGGCGCAAACGCTTGGGGTGCGCCTCAAGGTCGTAGCCGGCGTGATGCCCGCGGTACAGGACAGCGTTGGGCTTGCACGGCTTCACGGGCGCATCAATGCGATGGATGCCTTCGGCCTCACCGGTTTTCACGATCTGGTCAGCCTCTCCGGCTCGCTCATCCTCGGCTTTGGCGCGGCATTCGGCGCTTATACGGCCGAGGTTGCCTGGAGCCTGTCGCGGATCGACGAGGACTGGCAGCTTGAGGTCTGGGGCCATGACGACGAAGCCGTCGCCGCAGGGCGTCTCAAATCTGCCGCCTTTATGGACGCCGCCCGATTCTATCTGCTCAGTCAGCAGGCGCCGGGCGCCTGATTGTCAGTCAAACCGCTTTGGATTGGCGCTTTGCGCAGAAATGCGCAATTCCTTTTCCATGATCGAGCACTTGACCTCACCCATTGAATCCGACCAATCTACACCTGTTGGGAGGCAATTGTTTGGCTTCCCCGGGGAACCCGGTAACGCCGGGCTTCAAAAAAGAATACCGTCCCCCCGATGGGGCCGGAAACTCAGGAAGAGGTTAACATGAAAAAATCCGTACTCTTCGGCGCATTGACCATCGCTGGTCTTGCTGCCGGGGTCGCGCATGCGGCCACACTCGACGACATCAAGGCGCGCGGCTCGCTCAATTGCGGCGTTACCACCGGCCTCGTCGGTTTTGCTGCACCCGACGCGAACGGCGTCTGGGAAGGCTTCGATGTCGGCGTTTGCCGCGCTGTTGCAGCCGCCATCTTTGGCGATGCCAATGCAGTGAACTTTGTCCCGACCACCGGCCAGACCCGCTTTACCGCGCTGGCTTCGGGCGAAGTGGACATGCTGGCACGTAACACCACCTGGACCTTTTCGCGCGATACCGACCTTGCGTTCGACTTTGTCGGGGTAAACTACTACGATGGTCAGGGCTTCCTCGTGCCGACTGCACTCGGCGTGACCTCGGCCAAGGAACTTGATGGCGCCACCGTCTGCATCCAGACCGGCACCACCACCGAGTTGAACCTCGCCGATTTCTTCCGCTCCAACAACATCAGCTTTGTCGCGGTCCCGATCGAGACGAACGCCGAAGGCCAGCAACAGTATCTGGCTGGTGCCTGCGACGCCTACACCACTGACGCCTCTGGTCTGGCCGCAACCCGCGCCACGTTCGAGGCCCCCGCCGATCACGTCATTCTGCCCGATATCATCTCCAAAGAGCCGCTGGGCCCGCTCGTGCGGCACGGCGACAACGAATGGGGCGATATCGTCATGTGGACGATGAATGCGCTGATCGCGGCCGAAGAATACGGCGTGACCTCTGCCAATGTGGCCGAACTCGCCGCAGGCACCGACAATCCCGAGATCAACCGTCTGCTGGGTGTCGAAGGTGAACTTGGCGCTATGATCGGACTCGACAACGCCTGGGCCCGCAATGCGATCGCGGCTGTCGGCAATTATGGCGAGTTGTTTGAAAAGACCATCGGCGAGAACACCCCAATCGGTCTTGCCCGCGGGCTGAATGCACAGTGGACCAACGGCGGCCTGCTCTACTCGCCGCCCTTCCGCTAGACCTCAGGCTTGGGGGCGCGGTGTAACCCGCGCCCCCAATGCATCTGCACGACAACGTCAAGTGCAATGAACAGCCTGCCCAGAGACGCAGCCGGGCAAACCGGCGCGTGACTTTCAGGGCAAGGTCCGGGGAGAATGAATATGTCGGACCTGTCCGAACCGCCGAAGGCTTCCTTTCGGCTAAGCCAGCTTATTTACGACACGCGTTACCGGTCGATGACGATTCAGGTCGTCGCAATGATCCTGCTGATGCTGTTGTTCTCATGGCTCGTGTCCAACACGATCACCAACCTCGCGGCCAAGGACAAAACCTTCGATTTCGGCTTTATCGGACAGCCTGCGGGCTATGCGATCAGTCAATCGCTGATACCTTACAACGAAGTCACTTCTACCCATGGTCGGGCGGCGCTCGTGGGAATTCTCAATACAATTCTCGTGGCATTCCTCGGCTGCATTCTGGCCACGATCATCGGTGTGTTGGTTGGCGTGCTGCGACTGTCCAGGAATTGGCTCGTCTCCCGGCTCATGGCCGTTTACGTCGAAAGCTTCCGCAACGTGCCACTGCTCTTGTGGATCATCGCGATCTACGCGGTGGTCACCGAAAGCCTGCCCATACCTACTGCCTTCCGTGACGGCACCGCCTCGATGATCTTCAACGATTCGGTCGCTATCACCAACCGGGCCGTCTATCTGCCCTCGCCGATCTGGGCCGATGGGTCCAACGCATTGGTCGTGGTTTTCCTCGTCTCGCTGCTCGGCATATTCCTGTTCCGCAAACTCGCTGCACGACGGCAAGAGGCGACCGGCCAGATACTTCCTGTATTCTGGATCTCGCTCGGATTATTCTTCGTCCCCAGTGTGCTGGCCTTCTACATTCTTGGCCGCCCGATCAGCCTCAGCTTTCCGGAACTGACGCGTTTCAACTTCACCGGCGGGTTCAGCATTTCGGCATCGCTGCTGGCACTCTGGCTTGCGCTCTCGCTCTACACTGCCGCCTTCATCGCCGAAAACGTGCGCGCGGGTATCCTCGCAGTGTCGAAGGGTCAGTCCGAAGCAGCTTTCGCGCTCGGGCTGAGGCCAAACCGCACCATGAATCTGGTAATCCTGCCACAGGCGCTGCGCGTCATCATCCCGCCGCTCATCTCGCAATACCTCAATCTGACCAAGAACTCCTCGCTTGCCATCGCCGTCGGCTATTCGGACGTGCGCGCCACCCTTGGCGGCACCACGATCAACCTGACCGGCAGAGAGCTTGAAGGCATGATGTTGCTGGGCCTGTTCTATCTGGTCCTCAGCCTGCTGATCTCTGGCAGCATGAACATTTACAACGCCCGCAAACAGTTGGTGAGCCGCTGATATGTCAGAGATACACGCACACACGACGCTCTACGTCCGCGACACCATGATCGACCAGCAGGTGCCGCCACTGACTCAAAAGGGCGGGGTAAAATGGGTGCGCGAAAACCTGTTTTCCAGCTGGCTCAACATCGTCCTGACCATCCTCTCCATTGCTGCGATCTGGTATATCGTCTCCCATCTCGCGCCCTGGTTTCTCAATTCGGTCTGGAATGCCGGCTCGCTCACCGAATGCCGCGAAATCCTCGCTGCGCATTCGCTTGTCGGTGATGCCGGCGGTGCCTGCTGGGGCGTGATCCGCGACCGCTGGACCCAGCTCCTGTTCGGATTTTACCCACCCGAATTCTACTGGCGCTCCATTCTCGCGCTCGGCCTGCTGTTCGTGGCCCTGCTGCCGGTCCTGTTCCCGCAACAAATCTCCAGCCGGTTCTATATCTTCAGCGCGATCTATCCTTTTCTGATGGTCTGGCTGCTCTGGGGCGGGTCGTTCTGGGTGCCGATCCTGACCATGGCGGGCTTTGGCGCGGGTTATCTTGCTTACCGGGTCATATTCCCCTTCGGCGGCGCCATCGCTGCAACCGTTGCAGCGATCCTCGGCACATTGCTCTGGTGGCTGGTTGCCATGCCACTGATCAATGACACGCTGCACCGGATCGTCGCCGAAAGCCGGATGGAAGAGACCCGCGCCGCACGCGTTGTCCTGCAGGAAACACTTCCGGCCCAGATCGAAGAAATCGACGCCGCGCGCAACGCCATCAATGCACAGATAGCCGAAACAGTCGCCCGCAAGGACGAGATCCTGCGCCCGATCATCGCCGAACAGGTCCGGCGCAGCGCCGTGCCGCTTTTGGCGGACGTGTCGGCATCACTCGCGGATCTGTCTGAACAGAGCCAGGCGTCCGACCTTGCTCCGGCCCTGATAATTCCCAAACGCATGTTCCTCCCCTTCGCGACCGATCGGGCCTCGGAATCGCTCGCGCCGCTACTGACCGAGATCAAGGCCGCGGTCAGCGTCAACATCACCGAAGCCAATCTTGCCGATGTGCAGGCGTCAATCGCCCCGCTCAAAGCCAATATCATCGAAGCGCAAGCCATCGCGCAGGCAGATCCGATGCCTGACGCCACACTTGCCGCCGCTCAGGCCGAATTCGATACCATCATGCGGCAGTTGACCGGTCTGCGCGAAAACCTGACCGCGCTGGGCGCCGATCACTTCCGGCTGTCCGAACAAAAGCGGGCGGCAGATGGTCTGGTGCGCAACATCGACACGCTGACGCAGAATCTGGCCAATCTGCCGGACCTGCGTGCGACCGCAGAACAGGCCCGCGCTGACTTGCCCGAGTCCGTGGCCCTGCTCGAGGCTGTGCCATCGGGCTCTGCGCGCAGCAACTACGAGGCCGAAGACCTGACCGCCTTGCAGTCCGTTCTGAGCGCGGAACAGGGTCTGATCGCCGCTGATAGCGCAGTGCGCTCGACCTATAACGAAGTCGGGCGGATCGGGCTCGAACCGGTGCCAAGCTCGGCCTTTGGCGGCTTCCAACTCTCGCTTGTCATCGGGGTTACCGGCATCGTCTTGTCGCTGCCGCTCGGCATCCTGCTGGCGCTCGGGCGGCAATCCAACCTCTTCATCATCAACAAGGTCTCGGTCGGTTTCATCGAGGTCATCCGCGGCGTGCCGCTGATCGTCTGGCTGCTCACTGCGCAATTCCTGCTCAACTATTTCCTGCCGCCCGGCACCACCTTTGACCTGGTGCTGCGGGTTATCATCATGGTCACGCTCTTTGCCTCGGCCTATATCGCCGAAGTGGTGCGTGGCGGCCTTGCGGCGCTGCCGCGCGGGCAATCCGAGGCTGCGGATGCGCTGGGGCTTGACTACTGGAGATCCATGCGGCTTATTGTGTTGCCGCAGGCGCTCAAGATCTCGATCCCCGGCATCGTCAACACCTTCATCGGTCTGTTCAAGGATACGACGCTGGTGCTGTTCATCGGGCTCTACGACCCGCTCGGTCTCGCCGGAACTATCCGGGCCTCGACCGACTGGAACGGGGTCTATTGGGAGCTTTTCATCTTCATCGGCGTGCTGTTCTTCATCTTCTGCTTCAGCATGGGCCGCTATTCCAAATATCTGGAGAACAAACTCCAGCGCGAAAATCACTAGGGGGCCATTATGGCAGACACAGCAACCGAACGCGAAATCGACCACAGCCAGATGAAAGTCTCGGAAGAGGTCGCTATTCAGGTCACCTCGATGAATAAATGGTTTGGCACCTTCCATGTGCTGCGCGACATCAACCTGACGGTGTACCGCGGCGAACGGATCGTGATCTGCGGCCCTTCCGGCTCCGGCAAATCCACCCTGATCCGGTGCATCAACCGGCTTGAGGAGCATCAGGCCGGCACGATCATCGTGGACGGTACCGAGCTTTCCTCGGACATCAAGAATATCGACAAGATCCGCTCCGAAGTCGGCATGTGCTTTCAGCATTTCAACCTGTTCCCGCATCTGACGATTCTGGAAAACTGCACCCTCGCGCCAATCTGGGTCCGCAAGACACCCAAGAAAGAGGCCGAGGAAATTGCGATGCATTTCCTGACAAAGGTCAAAATTCCCGAGCAGGCCCTGAAATACCCCGGTCAGCTTTCCGGTGGACAGCAACAACGCGTCGCCATCGCGCGCAGCCTCTGTATGAAACCGCGGATCATGCTCTTTGACGAACCGACCTCGGCGCTCGACCCCGAGATGATCAAGGAAGTGCTCGATACCATGATCGAACTCGCCGAAGAGGGCATGACCATGCTCTGCGTCACCCATGAAATGGGCTTTGCGCAGGCCGTGGCCAACCGGGTCATCTTCATGGATCAGGGGCAGATCGTCGAACAGAACGAGCCGCGCGAGTTCTTCAACAATCCGCAGTCAGACCGGACCAAGCTGTTCCTGAGCCAGATTCTCGGTCACTGACCCGTCTTAATCCGGCAGGTCATGCGGGATCGTGAACCCGATCAGCCTGCCGCTTTGCATCGTTACATCCGACCATCTGGTCAGGTCAAACCCGATCACCGTCGTCGCCGCCGTGGGATAATCGGCAAAGCGCGGATGCTCCGGCGGCTGGCGCAAAAGACTCCGCGCCAGCATCCCGATAGCGGGATTATGCCCAATCATTGCGACGCAGGCACCGCTCGCGCGCTGCAGCACCTCCAGCATTGTCTGCGGTGCAGCATGATAAAGTCGGTCGAGATAACGCACCTGTGGCACCGACTGCAGTGCAGGCAGGATCAGTGCCAGCGTCTCGCGTGTCCGCGCCGCATCCGAACACAGCACCAGATCGGGCACATGTCCCTGCGCCGCAAGCCAATGCCCCACACGCGGCGCATCACCCCGGCCGCGTGCGTTCAACGGGCGGGCATGATCATCCTGCAATGGATCAGACCAGCTTGATTTCGCGTGGCGGATCAGGATGAGGGTCAATGTCATAATGGGTGAAATGCTCTCATGTGAAATGCCGATTGCGCTGCGACGCGGGATGCCTGCCCAACCGGACAAGCCCGCCGCACAGCGCAGCCTTGTGTCATGCAGATCTGCCCTGGCTCCATCTCAAGATAGGCATGACAGCGCGGCACATCATAACCTCCCGGTGTCAGCGCGCCCACAGGACAAGCGGTACGACAGGGTTGTGCCTGACACGTCAGGCAAGGTTGCACCGCCGCACGCGCGTCGATCACCTCCGTCAACGCAATCGCACCGCGAAACGAGATGAACAACCCGGCCATCTCGTGGACCAGCAATCCCACCGGCGATGTCCAGCATTGGCCGGACCGCAGCGCCCAAGCCAGAAACGGGCGATATGGCGGCCCACCAAAAGGAAACACCGCCTTTGCGCCCAGATCACAAGCAATGCCGCCGATCACCCGGCGCGACCAACGATCGAGCGGGTCGGGCGCACCATCGCAACTCTCTGGCGTCTGCTGAAAATGCAGCCAGAATTCCGGCTCACGCGGGCCCAGCAGCACGACTGTGCGAATATCCTCGCGCAGCCCATCCTCTGTCCGCACCGCCGCAATACCGACGCATTGCAGGAGCGATACCGCAGCCCGTTTCTCGATCTCCGCGAGAATGCTCACCTGATGCGCGGCCTGACCCGCGATTCCGTGCTGCGGATGATCGAGCCCGCGCCATGCTCGGTAAACAGCTCCAAAAGGCTGGCATTGGGCATCCGGCCGTCCAGAATCACCACCGCGCGCACACCAGCCTCCAATGCTGCCAGAGCGGTTTCCGCCTTGGGAATCATGCCCCCCGCGATCGTGCCATCCGCAATCATTCCGCGCACCTGATCCGGGCTCAACTGCGTAACTACCTCACCCGCTTGGTTTTTTACGCCCGCCACATCGGTCAGCAGCAACAGGCGATCCGCCTGCAACGCCCCCGCAATCGCCCCAGCAGCGGTATCGCCATTGACGTTGAAGGTCTCGTTATCCTCCATCCCGGTCGCCACCGGGGCGACAACAGGAATGATCCCGGCGGTGAACAGATCGCGCAGCACCTGCACATTCATCTCGACCGGCTTGCCGACAAATCCGAGTTCCGGATCATCGGCAATACAAACCATCAGGTCGTCATCCTTGCCCGACAGACCCACCGCACGACCGCCCTGATCATTGATCGCCTGCACAATCCGCTTGTTGACCAGACCCGACAGGATCATCTCGACCACTTCGACCGTGGCCTTGTCCGTCACGCGCTTGCCTCGCACAAACTCCGACTTGATGCCGAGTTTGGCCAGCATGTCATTGATCATCGGACCGCCACCATGGACCACGACCGGATTCACGCCCACCTGCCGCATCAGCACTATATCGCGGGCAAAATCGGCCATCGCGTCCTCGTCGCCCATGGCGTTGCCGCCAAACTTGATCACCACAATCGCGCCGGAATAGCGCTGCAGATAGGGCAGGGCCTCGGACAGGGTCCGGGCGGTGGCGATCCAGTCACGGTTCATGTCTTGCTTCCTCATCTCGCGGATACTCTCGGTTCGGGCCGCAAGCGGCGCGGGGCGGATCAGTCGATATGGGCAATAATGGCACGCAGCATCTCGATCCCGTCACCCTTGTCGGCAGAGGTCAGCACGATCTCGGGATATGCTGCGGGATGGCGGGCCAATGCTGTGCGGGTAATGGCCAGCGTCGTCTCCAGTTCGGCGGCACTCACCTTGTCCACTTTGGTCATCACGCATTGAAATGTGACAGCAGCGCGGTCCAGCAAGGTCATGATCTCTTCATCCACTGCTTTCGCACCATGGCGGGCATCGATCAGGACAAAGGCGCGGCGCAGGGTCTGGCGCCCGGCAAGGTAGGACTTCAGCAGTTTCTGCCAGCGCTCCACAATCGCCAGCGGCGCATTGGCATAACCGTAGCCAGGCAGATCGACCAGATACAGCCGCTCTGCCACGGCGAAATAGTTGATCTCCTGCGTGCGGCCCGGCGTGTTTGAGGCGCGGGCAAGACCCTTGCGTCCCGTGACTGCGTTGATCAGCGAGGATTTTCCGACATTCGACCGGCCCGCAAAACAGACCTCGACCCGCGTGGCGGGCGGCAGGCCCGCCATCGCAACCACGCCTTTGACAAATTCGACCTGCCCGGCAAACAGCAGCCTGCCAGCTTCGGTCTCATCCGGCTCCGACGCTGCGGCGAGGGAAAAGGTTAATTGCATGCAGTCCCGTCACTTCCCGCGTGGCTTGCCGGTGCTGTTGGCGGGCTTCGCCGACGCCGCAGGCTTTGGCTCGCGCTTGAAACCACCCAAGATATTGCCAAACAGGTCGGGCTTGTGGCCGTGGCCGCGCATGATGATGTATTGTTGCGCAAAAGTGATCATGTTGTTGGCAATCCAGTAAAGCACCAGACCCGATGCGAACGATCCCAGCATGAACATGAACACCCAAGGCATCCAGGCAAACACCATTTTCTGCGTCGGATCAGTGGGGGCCGGATTCAGCTTTTGCTGCAGCCACATTGAAATGCCTAGAATGATTGGCAAGACACCCAGCGAAAAGATGAAGAACAGGCTGTTCGGGTCTGGCGTGCCCCAAGGCAGCAGGCCAAACAAGTTCAGTATCGACGACATATCCGGTGCGGAGAGATCATTGATCCACCCGAGCCAGGGCGCATGCCGTAATTCCAATGTGACAAAGATCACTTTGTAGAGCGAGAAAAAGATCGGGATCTGGATCAGGATCGGCAGACAACCGGAGGCCGGATTAACTTTGTTGTCCTTGTAGAGCTTCATCATGCCCTGCTGCATCGCCTGTTTGTCCTCGCCGGCGCGCTCTTTCAGCTTCTCCATTTCCGGCTGAAGCTCTTTCATCCGGGCCATAGAAACATAGGATTTATACGCGAGCGGCAGCACCAGCGCCTTGATGATCAGCGTCAGCACGATGATCGACCAGCCCATATTGCCGATATAGACATTCAGTGTATGCAGCAGGGCAAAGATCGGCTTGGTCAGGAAAAAGAACCAGCCCCAGTCGATAGAATCCAGAAACCCGGCGATACCACCATTATTCTGATAATCGCGGATCGCGGCCCATTCCTTGGCCCCGGCAAATAGCTGGGTGCGCATGGTGACCGTGGCCCCGGCCTCGACAGTCTGGATCGGCATGACGGCTTCGGTCTGATAAAGATCGCGCCCGCCAAAATACTTCGATACCGAGCGGAAAGGCGTGCCCGGCTGCGGTGCCAATGCGGTCATCCAGTAATGATCGGTAAAGCCGATCCAGCCATTCTGTGCGACTTCGATCCGTTCGGCATTGGTGCCTTCGCGCGCATCGACGGGCAGATCGACGATATCGTCATAGCCCTGTTCCTGCAGGGTTCCATCCGACATGCGGACCATGCCTTCATGCAGGATAAAGAAATTCTTGAGGTTTTCGGGCTCACCGTGGCGACGGATCAGACCATAGGGCTGCAGGTTTGCCACGCCGGCGCCGATGTTCGTCACCGTTTCGTCGATGGTGAACATGAAATCGTCATCCACCGCGATCCGGCGATGAAAAACGAGGCCAGCACCATTGTCCCAGATCAGCGTCACCGGGCTTTCGGGAGTCAGCGTTTCGCCTTGCTCAAGGGTCCAGAGCGTGTCCTGTCCCGGCACTGCCTCTGGAGCCAGACCAGCACCCGGCGCCCAGCCGAACAGGGCGTAATAGGCGCCCGCTGTGCCTTCCGGTGACAACAGCGTGACATTGGGTGCGCCTTCATCAAGCGTGACGCGGTAGGTGTTGAGCGAAAGATCGTCGATCCGACCCCCGAGCAGCGATACAGAACCCGAAAGTTTTGGCGTCGCGACCGGTACGCGCGGTGCAGAATCGAGCGCGCTCAGATCGACACTGGCCGCAGTGGTCGGCGGATCGGCCGCAGTGGCAGGGACCGCCACGCCACTCTCGCTCACGCCCTGCTCTATGGTGAGTGGATCGAGAGGCGCGACCGGCTGCTCGGGCGGGAAAAGGATGAACCATGCCAGAATCACCAGGAAACTGAGCGCCGTTGCGAGGATGAGATTCTTGTTCTGGTCGTCCATCTGAGCCGCCCATATCGCCGGAAAATGTCAGGCCGGTTCAACAGGCCGCAACCCCAAAGGTCAAGCGGTTTTAGGGTATCGCCTGTCTATTGGACCCCTCAGACGCCCACGCGGGCGGTGCTCCGCCGCGTCGTTTCGTAAACGTGATCGCCGGCCGCCGCCGGACTTGACAATACAGTCGCTCCAGCCGGGCGCCGCAGGGCCGCGTGGGGAGGCAGTCCGGTCGTGTGAGACTTCATCCGACTCAGATCGCTTTACGGTGCAGCGCGACCGGGCCTGCCAGGCGCTGATTATAGGCGCGGATCCAGGCGTCGGTCTCCTGCATCGGCATCGGGCGAGCAATGCCGAACCCCTGGATATGGCCGCAGCCAAGTTTGGCCAGCATCGCCTGTTCAGGCGCGGTCTCCACCCCTTCGGCCAAGGTATCGAGGCCCAGCCGGTCCGCCATGGTCAGAATGGCCGAAACCATCTTCTGCTGCTCCGGGTCCGCGTCGATCCGGGTGACAAAGGATCGGTCAATCTTGATCCGCTCGATCGAGAAACGGCGGATATTGGTGATCGACGCATGGCCGGTTCCGAAGTCATCCAGATCCAGACAGCATCCCAGCCGCGCCAGACCCGAGAGGTTGCGGATCACCACATCTTCGGACTTGTTCGCCACCACGGTCTCCAGCACCTCGATGACCAGACGGTCCGGGGTCAGGTCGAACCGGTCCAGTTCCCATCCGATTCGGTCCACTAGTCGCGGGTCGCAGAGCTCCTCGTTGGAGAAATTCACGCCGACGCGCGGAATCTCGAACCCGACCTCGTCCCAATGCTTCAGCGCCGTCAGCCCGTCAAAGATCATGATCTCGCCCAGGCGGTCCATCAGCCCGGCCTGCTCGAGCGCAGGCAGAAACTCGATGGGTGGGATCAGGCCACGCTCGGGATGATGCCATCGGGCCAGCGTTTCGAAGCCGGTGATCGCGCCGGTTCCGGTCGAAATCTGCGGCTGAAAGAACGCCATGATCTCGCCACGCTCCAGCGCGCCTGCCACCTCGTCCGACAGACTGTTGCGCGAGGCGATCCGGGCGCGCATCGCCTCGGAATAGCTGCGGATCGCCGAGGGGCCAGAGCGTTGCGCCTCGATCATTGCCGATGTCGCCGCCTGCAGCACGGCCTCGCCATTCGGATTGGTCAGGCGCGCCGCCAGGCTGAACCCGATCGACACCGTCACATAGATATTCGTCGCATCGACCGAAATCGGCTCTGACAGGCCGCGCTGGATCCGGCCCGCCATTTGAATCGCCGCCTCCAGATCGAGCCTGCGCACCGGTGACAGGGCGACTGCGAAGGTCGGCCCATCCAGCCGTGCCGCCACATCATGTTCGCGCAGCGCATCGCGCAGCCGGTCCGCCGTCACCCGCAGCACCCGCTCGATCGCGGCCCGGTCATGGCGCTCTTCCAACAGCTTGAACCGGTCAATCTCGATCATCATTGCACCGGTCGCGCGCCCCATCCGCGCCGAGGATCGCACTGCGCGGTCCAGCGCCAGCACGATCCCGCCGCGCAGGGCAAGGCCGGTGACATGATCGACGCCCGCGACCTGCGTCGCCTCCTCTGCCGGCAGGGCGACCGCCAGTGCCACCGGAAACGCCAGCGCAACAAAGATCATCGCGGCCTGTCCACCCAGATAGAAGGCCGACAGCAGCAGCAAGGGCATGAGCAAAAGTATGTGCGGCCGCCGCACCATCTGCAACAGGCGGAAAGAGCGGGACGAAACCCCGATGGCGGCATCTCTCAGCATTATCAATTGCGTCCCTCGCTGTGATGGCAGGCAATCGGTCATGTGCCTGGGACCACCGGTTCCAGAGGTGACCCTAGCGGCGCGATGCTGAGGGGGAGGTTAACGTAAGGTCGGAATGTCCATCGAATTTTCGTCATCCGCTTGCGGGCTGGCCGATGCCGCAAAAATCTGCAGCCCGGCAAAGTCAAACAGCGCCGGATCGAGCAGATGCGACGGCCGGGTATTCATCAGCGCGCGAAACATCACCTGCCGACGGCCGGGGCTGTTTTTCTCCCATCCGTCAAGCAGTTGCTTGACCTGCTGACGCTGCAGCCCGTCCTGCGACCCGCACAGATCGCAAGGGATGATCGGATAATTCATCGCCCGCGCGAAGCGCTCGCAATCCGCTTCCGCCACATAGGCAAGCGGGCGAAACACAAGGAGGTCGCCCTCCTCATTCACCAGCTTGGGCGGCATCGTGGCCAGCCTGCCGCCGTGAAACAGGTTCATGAAGAACGTCTCGAGGATATCATCGCGGTGATGGCCCAGCACCACGGCAGAACAGCCTTCCTCGCGCGCGACGCGGTAGAGATTCCCCCGGCGCAGCCGCGAACAGAGCGCGCACATCGTGCGTCCGGCAGGCACCTTGTCGATTACGATGGAATAGGTGTCCTGATATTCGATTCTGTGCTTCACCCCCATCCGGGTCAGAAACGCGGGCAGGACCGTTGCGGGAAAATTCGGCTGTCCCTGATCCAG
>Ga0105053_10002507_pt1 | contig 28447 bp, 22 predicted proteins | sample BON01_FD_78093 | JGI IMG/M metagenome (GOLD analysis project Ga0105053, IMG submission 78093) | Freshwater microbial communities from Lake Bonney liftoff mats and glacier meltwater in Antarctica - BON-01 | ecosystem: Environmental > Aquatic > Freshwater > Ice > Glacier meltwater | place: Lake...
ATTTTAACTTGAACTATACGAAAACAGGTGGGGAAGGAATATGGCTCAGTCCTAGAGAGTGGGGAAAGGATGCTTGGTACACCTTTATACCTAGGGAAAGAAATGAAGGGTTTAGCTCCTTGGATGCGCTCACTGCATTTGCTGAATATACATTCCCGAATACTAAACTTAAGGCGTTTGCTCATCTGGGTTTCCATTGGCTGCCTCCGCTGAATTCTCCTTCGGAAAATAAGTATAACATGCCATCTTATAGACAAGTTAACTTCGGAATGAAATATTCGCCCAAATCTATTCCACAGTTAGATTTTCAATTGCTCGTAATGAATAAGGAAGCACTGCGTACTCAGAGCTTAAAGCCTGGTCAAGAATATAATAAGGTGGGTATGATTCACGTAAATGGAATTGTAAACTGGAATTGGAATTAAATATTTCCAACAATTTGCGTTTTTGTTTTCTTTTACTAGTTGAGCTTGCAAGTACTTTAAAATGAGCTAATCAACGATTTTGAAGATTCTATGATCTATTCTGACTCACCACATGCCATCAAAGTAAGTCATATTTAATATTTATTAGGATATACGGAATGTTCTTCTCACTTTTGTAGGCATAAAGGCGATGTCCTAGGACATCCTTTTTACTTGAAATAAAGTATGCGTTGATTATCAACCTGCCCAAGTAGCAAATTCAAGAGTTTCCCCTCGCAAGGTATTAATTCTTCATCTTTCTACTTTTTTAATTCACAAGATTCGGTCAAGTCCATTCTTGGAATTAAAACCTGCAGAGAAAATCCCACGGGAAACATTAGTATTTATAATTTAATTAAAGTGCCATTAAGACAGTAAGGTTCTCCGAATCAGAATTATCTGAATTCTCCCAAACACTAAGAAAGAGAGTTTATGGACATTTCAAGTCCACAAACAAATCTAAGTATGGAAATACTGAGATGGTCATCAAGTCTATCTTGTTGATTTCCTTGTATATCGTACCGATCACTTTAGTGATTACGGGTGTAGCTTCTACCTCATTTCAACTATTTGGATGTTATTTGCTTTCCGCTTTTGGAATGGCTGGTGTAGGTATGGGGGTTATGCATGATGCAATTCATGGTTCGTATTCCAAAAATAAAAAAGTAAATACATGGATAGGCTATAGCCTTGATATGGTAGGTGCAAGCTCTATGGTTTGGCATCTTCAGCATAACGTGCTTCATCATAGTTATACTAATATTGATGAACACGATGATGATATAAATGCTCCTTTCTTTTTGAGGTTTTCTCCCAACGCAGAGAAAAATAATTTGCATAAATACCAACATTTATACGCTTGGTTTTTCTATTCGCTATCTACTTTATCATGGGTGACGGCAAAAGACTTCATTAGATTCACAAGATATTATAATAAAGGCCTAGTCAAAGGCGGTGAGAAAGCATACAAAAATGGGATTATTAAATTGATCTTTTTAAAGCTTGCTTACTTTTCCATTGTGTTGGGGTTGCCGATTTTCTTCGCTCCGTTCTCAGTTGGAATGATACTTCTAGCCTTTGTGATGATGCATTTTGTGACTGGTTTTATTATCACAATGGTGTTTCAGATTGCGCATATAGTGGAGGTTGTTGATTTCCCAAAAGCTGATACCAATGGTGTAGTAGAAGGAGAAAGAATACTTCATCAGTTGGCGACTACCTGTAATTTCGCTCCCAAATCAAAAGTGTTATTTTGGTTTGTAGGAGGCTTGAATTTCCAAGTTGAGCATCATTTGTTTCCAGATATTTGTCATGTGCATTATAAAGAAATAGCACCTATAGTTAAGGCTACCGCAGAAGAATTTAACGTGCCTTATTATTCGAAACCTCATTTTTTGATGGCTGTATTGGACCATTTTAAAATGCTCTATTTATTGGGTAACACCCCTAAAGTGGAGCCAGTAAAAGCCTAATTATATCATGAATAGTAACAGAAATAGTAATACAAGACCAGCAGCTAATCAAAGACGTAATTCACGTCCTACAGCAAAGCCGGGTCAGAATAAAAAGAAAGAGTCAAAGCTCGATCCTAATTTATTGGTCAAAAAGGCAGAGCCTAGTGGTCAAGAAGGATTTAGATCTGATACGCCTTTCTCCAGCGTCAATCTGAATGCATCTTTGTTGAGAAATATTGAAGCAAAGGGCTACGAAAGCATGACAAATATTCAAGAGCAAGCCATTCCTTCCTTGATGGACAGAAGAGATTTGCTTGGAATATCAAATACAGGTTCAGGTAAAACTGGAGCTTTTTTGATACCTATTATTGAGCATGCTAAGTTGGATCCGCAAAATTTCACAGCCTTGATCGTTACTCCAACTCGTGAGTTGGCATTACAGATCGAAGAAGAGTTCAAAACGCTTAGCAAAGGAATGAATTTGTATTCCAACACCTTTATCGGTGGAACGAACATCAATTCTGACTTTAAAGCATTGAGTAGAAAGCTTCATGTTATCGTTGGTACTCCTGGTAGATTGTTGGATCTTTCAAACCGTAAATTACTGCATCTCAACAAAGTAAATACACTTGTATTGGATGAGTTTGACAGAATGTTGGACATGGGTTTTGTACATGATGTAAAAAAACTCGTAAATTTGATGACGAAGAGAAGCCAGACAATGCTTTTCTCTGCGACATTGGAGCCAAGCCAGAAAGCCCTTATCGATGGATTGCTTAATAATCCTGTTGAGATAAAAGTAAATACGGGTGGTACTACTAGTGAAAATGTAGATCAAGAAATTATCCGCGTACCAGAAGGGAAGGATAAGTTTATTATGCTAGCTGATTTGTTCAAAGGAAACGTTTTAGAGAAAGTTATTATTTTCACTGAAACTAAACGACTTGCGGATAAGTTAAGTAAGCAATTAAATCAGTCTGGAATAAAGTCTGGGTTGATTCATGGTAATAAGTCGCAAAATTTTCGGAATAGAACGATAGATGAGTTCAAAACTGGAATAACTCGTGTGCTAGTAGCTACTGATGTAGCGGCTAGAGGTATAGATGTGGCTGATGTAACCCATGTGATCAATTACCAGCTTCCAATGACGATGGATAGTTATATCCACAGAATTGGTCGGACAGGTCGAGCCGGAAAAACCGGACGAGCCATAACGTTTGTCAATTAAAATCGCGATATGTCAAAAAACCAGAACACATTCATTAAAAAGCAAAAAGCAGAACTCAAAAAGAGAAAAAAGAGAGACAAGCAAGAAAAGATGGCTGCTCGTAAGGACCAGCCGAAAAGCGGTGATCTGGACGATATGATTGCGTACGTGGATGAGTTTGGTAACATCTCAGACACTCCGCCAGAACCAGAACCACCGAAAAAAGAAAATCCGCAAAGGAAGGAAAACCCTCCGAGAAGAGAGTATCCGAACAATGCACAACAACAAAATAATAGAAACACCAATTTAAAAAGTTAGTAATCATGAATGAAGGAACAGTAAAATTCTTTAACACAACCAAAGGCTTTGGTTTTATTACACCAGCAGACAACAGTGAAGATGTATTCGTACACCACTCCGGTCTAGTACACGAAATCCGTGAGAACGATCATGTTACTTATGACGTAGTTCAAGGTAAAAAAGGCGTTAACGCCGTGAACGTAAAAGTAGCTAAGTAATTCCAGTTGGGCTAAGCCCAATTATGAAGTACAAAGTTAGATGCCTGCAGGTCTGTGATTTGCAGGCATTTTTTTGTCTAATTTTAACCATAATGGCGCAGAATTTATTGCTAATAGGTTGAGAAATCCGACCCAAGAGTTGGAGGATTTGGCCTGATCGATTTTCTCTGATGAATATATGTAAAGGGAACAATACGGGTGTTTCAGATTGATTTCGCCAGAAGATTACTTTATTTTTCTCGAGTGTGTTCGATGGATCTAAAAATAATATGTTCTATTTCGTTCTGCTTCGAAATAAGACAACTCCTATGCATAGCTGATTAATTACTGAAACCCCTTGTCGTAGCGGCAGATGTTAAAAACACAGTTATCCTACTTAATTAGTATTATGTTGATAGATGGTCAAGAGAGTACTTATCTTCTAGTTCATGTTTTTTGCGTTCCTGAACTAGTATTTTGTAGTCAGATAGTGAACGGATCAAACTACCATCTATGCCTACATGCTCCTTGGAGGCTTGTTTGTCATTTTTGAAAATTAATATACGCTGTTGAGTTTCATTAAACTGCCCGGTAAAAGGATGATCTTCCGAATTTCTGCTATTATATGCGGCTTGTGATATTCTTGTGATGTATTGTAGCGCATAGATGTTGTCTCCAAGATTTAAAAGCTTTTGATTCCTTGCAGATAACCTGCTTAACTTTAATACATTCGGATCTGGAAATTGAGTTCCAATCGTCACAGGAAGACAGGATTTGAATTCTGACCATGTAATTGGGATTGTTTGTTTTAAACTTAAGCCCGGCAGTGAGTTAATAAGTATTTCGCTGCCTAGATTCTTCGCCAGTACTAGATCATTTTTTTCATTATCTATGATAAAGGATTTCTCAATTAATTCAGGATGAATGTTTTCAGTTGAATTGTAAATAGTTGTAGCTTCATAAGTAACAATTAATTGGACGGATCCGGTCTGCAAATTCAATTTATAAAAATTTTGAAGCGTGTCTTTGGCTAACTTATTCTGAATAAGATCGGCGTCTGTAAGATAGTGATTTGATCCAATCCTTAGGAGTGTAGTTTCATTATGTAGGTAGTAGGGTGGCTTACCCAAAGGTGTACTTGTGTTAATAGGAAGTGGAGAAGCACTTCTATAATCATACACTACTTAATGTCCTTGTAGTAGCTGATTACTTGAAAATATAATTCAACTATTCTCTGGCTAGCTGTGCCAAAACCCAATCCCATAGGATTCCAGTTTCCGTAATTGCCAGGGCCGTCTCCAGTCTCATTGGTTCGCTTTAAAATTTCCACATTTTCTTATATCTCCAAAATGTCATTTTCATTAAGAGAGTATTCTAAATAGATGCTCTCATCTAGACTGTAATCAAGGATAAATATTTGGTTGAGATTTGACACTTGAAAGGAATCGATTTTCACGAATTCATAAATGTCTTCCTCAGAGTTTGACGAATTTTACTTCTTGGTAGAGCAACTAACTGCACTGATAATACCTGCAAAAAAAACTACATAATTGAGATAGAATTGATAATTTATTTGTAATTCGTAGATCTATTAAGATTTCGTTAAATATACTTGCATCATCTGTAAAAGCACTAACCATTTAATTTATTTGAAATGAGGTTTTACAATCCTCTACAGATTTAGAATATTTTGTTGAATTTCCTTAGATTGTCTTAAAATCTATAATTCATGAAAAAACTACTCTATTTTCTACCTTTAGTCTTAGCACTTTCTTGTGCTGAAAAAGGAGAAAAACACATTGAAAAAGAAATTACAGACGAAATACACGAAGAAATTATCGACGCAAAACCTGATTCAGTCCTGAGGCACAATGTTTATTTTAGCTTCAAAGAGACTTCTTCTCCAGAAGATATTAAATCTGTAGTGGATGCTTTCAGAAATCTTCAGAATGAAATTGATGGAATTGAGGCCTTTGAATATGGCGTAAATTCTAGTCCTGAGGGATTAAACCAAGGTTTGACTCATGCTTTTGTGTTGACTTTTTATTCCGACGCTGCACGTGATGCTTATTTACCACATCCAGCTCACAAGGCTTTTGGTGACATTCTAGGTCCCCATTTGGATAAAGTGACAGTTGTAGATTATTGGACTCGTCCTTAATTATTGATCAAAGGGCAAGGCTGATCCGTCAGTTTTGCCCGCATTATTTACAGTAAGAACTTCCGTCACCACGAAGTTACTAGTGCCTCTCCAAGGTAGCATTCCATTATATTCTTTGTAGCGGAGCTCTACGAATTTACCGGAAGCTCTTTCCAATTGTTCTGCGATGTCGCTATCGACTACGCTGAAACGGAATTCATTGCTTTGTAATCCGCCCGCCGTGGGGCTCTGAAATCCTTCCTGGACTACCCGACCTTCATAGGTTTTGAACATTACTCCCTTTTTTACGAAGTAATTCAAGCTTCCAGCTTTTACGCCTTCGCCAAATACGAAGTAGAATTTATACCAAAATATACCAGCAAAAAGTCCGATTAGAACGATACCGGAAATCCAAGCGAATTTTTTCATGATGAGAACAAGTTAGACTTAAAGATAGAAGTTGCGACACATTTTTATTATAAAACCTTTCAAAAAGTCTACTAACTATCCCCATTCATTAAAAAAGGCTACCCGAAAGTAGCCTCTTCATTTCAAATCAATTAACCAACCACAAATACTCTCCGTATCCTTTGGCTTCCATCTCCTCTTTAGGGATGAATTTCATCGCCGCCGAATTCATGCAATACCTTAAACTTGTAGGCTCTGGTCCATCGTAAAAAACGTGACCAATGTGGCTTTTCCCAAACTTACTTCTTACTTCTACTCTAAGCATTCCCAAACCATCGTCAGTAGGCTTTTCGAGTGCTCTAGCATCAATAGGTTTAGAGAAGCTGGGCCATCCAGAACCTGATTCATATTTGTCTTTTGAACTGAAGAGAGGTGCTCCAGACACAATGTCCACATAGATCCCGTCCTTATGGTTCCCATTGTATTCATTCTGGAAGGAAAGCTCTGTTGCATCTTCTTGAGTTACCTCATACTGTAAATTTGTTAGAGTCTTCTTCAATTCAGCTTTCGAGGGCGCAGTATATTTTTTGTCTGATAGCTCTGGCCAGTGTGCCTGGATGAATTTATCACGACCTGAACCTTTTCGGTAAGCATAATATTCGGTCGGACTTTTCTTATAATAATCCTGATGATATTCTTCGGCAGGGTAGAAGTTGGTGTACTTAATCAATGGAGTCGCAACTGGTTTCTCAAATTTCTCTGATGTGTCAAGTAGTTTTTTAGACTCTTCTGCAACTTTCTTTTGCGCAGCATCATGAAAGAAAATAGCGGATTCGTATTGTGATCCTCGGTCGTAGAACGATCCTCCTACATCTGTAGGATCATACGTTTGCCAGAAGATATCTACCAATTCGGAGTAACTGATTACTTCAGGGTCGAAGGCAATCTGAACGGATTCTCGGTGAGAAGTCTTTCCGCTGGAAACTTCGCCGTATGTTGGGTTTTTCTCTTTGCCTCCAGCATATCCTGAAATAACAGTTATAACTCCGTCCACTCCTTCAAAAGGTGCTTCGACGCACCAAAAACAACCACCTGCAAAAGTGGCTAATTCTGTTTTTCCTTTATAATCTGCAAGTTTGCCTGCATCTGCGGATGCTTCTTGACTTTGAACCGATGTGTTTCCGCAGGCAAACATCAGTGTTACGATGAGTGATAACATGGGCGTTAAGAGTTTATTTGTGCTAAACATATCTTTTGATTCTTTTTTATTTTGGATAATACAGCAATCATTAAATATTAAACTCAATTTTGATACTTGTGTTTTGAGAGAATAATGTATTGATGATACTTATTATAGTGAAATACGAGGTGAAACCTTATTCGGTTTGTCTTTTGAAATACATTTCAACAGAATTCCGCATTACCCGAATATGATGAAAAGTCAACTCTTCTTTCTTTTTCTAATAGCTTTAAAAGCAAATGCATAACATAAAGGTTCAGGGATTGGCCTAAATGTAGCAGTGAATTATACTATTTTGGAAAATACGTTAAGGAGATTGGCCTGTTATGGGGAGCTTATGGGAGCTCGGCAGAACAGTTAACTTGAGTGTTATTTGCTCAAGAAAAAGTGTGATTTGAGATCACTTCAATTGATTTTATCGGTATTATGTTGGTTTTATATTAGCTGATTTTACTTCAAAAATGGAGTGAAAACCTCTTTCCAAAGCTCATAGCCTTTTCCGTTCAAGTGGAGATTGTCTCCGATGAAAATATCAGCTCTGGGTTTTCCCGCATCATCAATCATAATGTCCCATACATTCACACTATTTACGTTATCGTGTGTGGTCGCATACTGACGAATCAGGTCATTCAATGCGAGGTAGGAAATTTTCTTTTCCCAGCGGGAAGGACTTGGCTTTGCCGCAATCAGGTTTACGATAGTGTTTGGGTATTTCGCATGAATATTAGTAACCAATTTATCTAAGTTTTCCATGATGTCTGATATCTCTTGACCAGAATTGATGTCATTGTCACCTTCGTAGATAAATACTTTTGATGGTTCATATCGAAGGACAGTTTTATTCAGATGCAGCAGCAACTGATCCGCTGTAGATCCGCCAAAAGCAGAATTAATTATGGATACATCAGGAAATTGCTCCTGCAGGTTTTTCCACATTCTCACACTAGAGCTGCCTGTGAATACTGCGCTGCCTTTTTCCCATCCGCTATCATCGATTTCTTTTGCTCGTTTATTCACTTCCTCTTGGAAAGGAACTTCTTGAGCAAATGTGAACTGAACCAAAAAGAGGAGTACGTAAGCTGAGATTAATTTCTTCATAAATTAAATATAGTCATGCAATCGAGCAATTTCTGGAAATTATGTGCTCAAATTGTTAATTGAACCAAAAAATATAAACAAAACCGTGCAGCGAGCGCACATTATCGTACGGGTCGTACAAATTCCTGATTTGACCTATGACTATCAATAAACTTTTTCATCACACCTGATGTCCCTTATTTGGTCAGAATAAGGTTTTTTTTCAGCTTTCGTCCCAATTCTTTTTTCAAATTTAAATCCCCATCTTTTTGGATAAGTTTTAGCGTTGTGTATTCATGTCAACTAAATACTGATTATGAATAGAATCACTCGTTTTTTCTGGTTTTGCAGTGGTGCAAATTTCTCTCTGCTTAAACGCTCCCCAACTGACTCTAATAAATATATAGGCATAGGCGCTACAGTTTTTTTTACTGGATTTTTAGCCGCTTTAGCTGCTGGATATGCTTTGTTTACAGTTTTTCAAGCTATATGGCCTGCGATTTTATTCGGAATATTCTGGGGCATGATGATCTTCAATTTGGATAGATTTATCGTGTCTAGTATGCGCAAGAAAGAGAATAGTTGGTCAGAATGGAAGTTGGCTATTCCTAGATTAGTCTTGGCGGTTTTACTTGCTTTGGTGATTTCGAAGCCTTTGGAATTGAGAATGTTTGAGCGGGAAATTGACCGCAAGATTGATGAAAAGAGAACTGAATTTATCACTCAATCCAAACTGAGTCTTGCTAAGGGCTTTCCGGAAATTCAAGAACTTGAATCTAAAATTGATACGTTAAAATCTGAAACGGAAGGGTTCGCAACTTATCGTAATCAACTTCAATTAGCATATGATGCTGAGCGGTTTGGAGAGAAAACAACTGAAACCAGTGGGATAGTCGGGTTGGGGACAAACGCCAAGAAAAAGGAGCAGCAGCTGGATGCTGCACAAGTGACCTTGGATGAGTTGAGGCTTAGAAATCTAGTTCGTATCGATACATTGGAAGCTCAGATTCGTGAGTTTGTTTCCTTGCGCCAAGCAGAATTTGAGAAGCAACAACCTGGAATCGAAGGTTTCGATGGATTAGCTGCACGAATGGGAGCACTTGATGCTTTGACCACAGAGAGTTCGGCGATGGCTATGGCCAATGTTTTTATCATGCTACTTTTTATCGCAATTGAAACAGCCCCAATCTTTGTGAAGTTAATCTCACCGCGTGGCCCTTACGATGAATATCTGGAGCTTCACGAGGACAAAGTGAGGCTTTTCAAAGTGGAAAAATGGACTTTTGCGAAGGGAGAGTCTGAGGCAAGGGTAGGCTATTTTCAGGACACTCATTTCTATGCTACGGATCTTCGAAAGGAGAAGATAAATCGGAAAAATAAAGCTCAAACTGAATCGGAAATAGCTGATATTGAAGACGAATGGAAGATTAAATCTTAACTTTTTTGACTACAATATCTAATTGATTCATCGTGCGGCTCACAGATTTCCACTCTGCGAAGCTGACCATTTTCACCATAAATAATAACAACTTTCCTGGGTTGATGAGCTTATTGGCGAGTTTGGCGATGTTGACATCTCGTTCGAGAATTAAAGCAGTTCGATCTTCACATCCATAATATTCTTCAGCGTATTTCCATGCGCCATCTCGTGCGAGTTGGATGGAGAAAGTGAGTAGCATTTCATCACGTCCCTTTGCTAGTGGTATTAACCATCCGAAGATTGGGGATACTTTACTGATATTTGACTTGACTCCATCCACCAATTCTGCCAGAACCGCATTGATTTTATTGAAGTCATTTTGGATATCAGCGATTGGTTCGGTTCCCATCGTGTCTGCTGCCGATACGCCAAGATCCAGATTGATGTGTGCATTGATGCCTAAAAACAAATGTTGGAGCACAAGATGTTTGCCTGAGCTACTTGCTTCAAAAGCTAAAAACCAACTTTCAGTCGGTTTTTGATTGCTTTTCCATAAATCATACGCAGTGATAAAACGACCAGCGAAAAGCACATCCAGCTTTTCCATTCTTGAATTCTCTTCAAATTCCCGAGCTACTATTCCATTGCGAATTCTCTGAGTTACTTGCCTGTATAGGATTGCAAAATAGCCGATGCGTGATTGCCTGTTTTTGCATTCCTCTACGATTTGCTCCATCCGAACGAGTACTTCATCTATGGTTTTCATATGCTTATTTTATAAAAAATTCTTCAAGAAGGTCGCCGACATAATAAGCCACCACTGCCGCTAAAAGTCCTAAAGCAACTGTCTCAGCAATACTCTTGATAACCGAGGTTTGATTTAACAAAGATTTTAAAGCACCTATTACTACAAAGGCCAACGCTGTAAGTACACTTGTCCAAAAGAAAATATTAATAGTAGAAGGGTAGAAAAATGTCCATAGATACACTAGAAGCGGAATAAACCCAACAACAAGAAAGGAGACGAAAGTAGCAAGACCGATCTTGAAGGGACTTTTTGTTTCTTCCATCAGATTCAGTTCATCTTTCATCATCTCAGCTACCCAGAGGTCTTTATTTGAAGTGATTTGATTCACCACTTGCTCCAATAAATCTCCCTGAAATCCTTTTGCTTTATAAATCTCAGCGATCTCTTCTCGCTCTATTTCAGGAAGATTTTCTATCTCCCAGTACTCAATTAATTCGTGTTTCTTATAGTTTTCTTTATCGCTTTTAGCAGATAAATATGCACCGACAGACATGGAGAAGCCATCAGCAAGTAAGTTTGCAAAACCCAAAATTATAATAATCCCGGCATCGAGATCAGCGCCAAACCCACCTGCGACTACAGCAAATGTGGTCACTGCGCCATCTATTCCTCCATACACAAACTCACGAAGATATTCTTGAAGTTTTTGGAAGTACTTACTGTCTTTGTGGAGATGTTTTTCGTTCATTTATTTAAGGTTTTGCAGGAAAAATCTTTTCACATTCTCACCCATTACTGCTTTGATTTCTCCCTCACTGAAGCCTTCATTCATCATTGCTTCCACCAAAAGTGGAAAGCCTGCAATATCAAAAGGAACAGCTACCGATCCGTCAAAATCTGAGCCTAATGCCACGTATTCAATGCCAACCAAATCCCGCACATACTTGATGGTTGCGATGATGTTTGGTAATTCTGGAACACCGACAGCTTCATCAAAGAAAGCTATTCCGATAATGCCCCTATTTTCAGCTATTTTCCGGATATGAAGATCACTCAAGTTTCTCGGAGAATCCAAAACTCCGCAAACTCCGGTATGAGAAACCATTACTGGCATAGTGGCTATGTCTAACACCTCATCGACAATCGCTGGTGAGCAATGAGCCAAATCCACAAAAATCCCTAGCTCATTCATTTTTTTGACAACTGATCTCCCAAAATCGGTGAGTCCAGCTTGATTTTGGCCATGAGCTGAACCTCCAAGTTCATTATCAAAAAAGTGAGTCAGGCCGATCATGCGCACATCCGCTTCATAGACTCTGTTCAGATTTTCCAATTTACCTTCTAACGCATGCGCGCCTTCTATTCCCAGCATCCCACCAATGACGGATTTATCATTCTTTCTAGCAGAAATTAAGTGGTTCAGGTCCGATTTTCTTTTGATGAATATAGCCTTGTCTTTTTCTATGGCTATAAAATCAGCAAGATCTTCAGATTGAGACAGGGTGCGATTGATAAGGCTAAACCAGTTCGCAGGAGATTCCCCTTTGACGATGGTAAGTGGGGTAATGTTATCAAAGGCTTCTTCAGTATTACTTTGCATGTTTTGACTTGCAGGGGATTTTGAGACAATGGTAAATATCTCCAAAGCCACATTTGCTTCACGCATTCTTGGGAAATCCACTTGTCCTCTGCTTCCTCTTTTCGTCAGATCCCTTCCCCACAGCAATGCGTCACAATGTAAATCAGAGATGAAGTCTAACCGTTCATACATCGCCTGGGCATCAACTGATACAGTATATGGAGGAGGTGATTTGACGGGGTTTCTTTGGGGTTCAATATGTGGAGGGACAATTTGCGTAGCGGCAAAGTAAAGTAGCGCAATTGCTCCCAAAACAAGGGAAAATTTCTTCATAGCAAGTGATTACACTTTTGAAGATACTGAAAAAAATAAAGGAATCGGAGGGATGAATCTTCGATTAGCCCTGGCTGAGTCTTTCTTCACCTGAAGTAACAGGGTTGAGGTTTTCCAGTTCTTCCGAAGTGAATAGTTTGGAACGGATCATAAATCTTATGCCCATCGGAATTTCTAAGGAAAAGCTACTTCCTCGTCCTGGGGTGACGTCTAGTGTCAGCTGTGTGTGTTTCCAATATTCGAATTGGTCTGCACTCATAAAAAAATCGCATCTGTAGACTTCACCTAACCATGTGTCTTGACTTCCCACTTTGAACTCTCCTTTTTCGAAGCACATAGGAGAAGAACCATCACAACAGCCGCCACTTTGATGAAACATCAATTCCGATCCGAAGCGTTTTCTGAGTGTGTCGATTACTTCCTTTGCGGCATCAGTGATTAAGATTCTCTTAATAACTTCCATAGTTTTTTGGGTTTAGGTAAAGAAAACAAAGGCAGGAGAGAATTCCCCTGCCTTTACTGGTTTTGAAGTTGACAATTTAAAAGAAACCTAATTTTTTCTTATCATAAGAGATAAGCATGTTTTTGGTTTGTCTGTAGTGATTTAGCATCATCAAGTGATTCTCTCTACCGAAACCAGATTTTTTGTAACCTCCGAATGGAGCATGGGCAGGATAAGCATGGTAGCAGTTTACCCAAACACGACCAGCCTGAATTGCACGAGGCACTTGGTAGAGTTCATGTGCGTCTCTTGACCAAAGTCCTGCCCCTAGACCGTACATGGTGTCATTGGCGATGGCTATGGCCTCCTCGGTAGTTTTGAAAGTGGTCACACAGACAACCGGGCCAAAAATCTCCTCTTGGAAGACACGCATTTTATTATGGCCTTTAAAAATCGTCGGTTTGACGTAGTAGCCAGTTTCCAGACCAGAATTTAGATCAGCACGTTCTCCACCGCACAGGGCAACAGCTCCTTCTTGTTTACCGATGTCTAAATAAGAAAGAATTTTCTCGTACTGATCATTGGAGGCTTGCGCTCCCATCATCGTATCTTCAGCCAGAGGATGACCCATTTTGATGGCTTTCGTTCTTTCCACTACTCTCTCCATGAAAACATCATAGATGTCTTCGTGTACCAATATTCTGGAAGGACAAGTACATACTTCTCCTTGATTCAATGCGAACATTACAGCGCCTTCTACAGCTTTATCGAAGAATTCATCATCTGCGTCTGCGACAGATTTCATGAAAATATTTGGTGATTTTCCTCCCAACTCCATCGTGACTGGAATTAGGTTTTCAGAGGCATACTGCATGATCAGGCGACCAGTGGTAGTTTCTCCTGTAAAGGAAACTTTTGCTATTCTATTAGAAGAAGCGAGTGGTTTTCCAGCTTCTACGCCAAAACCTGTAACTACATTAAGTACTCCTGGAGGCACTACATCAGCGATAAGCTCCATCAGCACCATGATACTCGTAGGTGTTTGCTCAGCTGGCTTCACTACGGTACAGCATCCAGCTGCTAGTGCAGGAGCAATTTTCCAAGTTGCCATGAGCAAAGGGAAGTTCCAAGGGATGATCTGAGCAACCACTCCAAGTGGTTCATGCAAGGCAATACTAACGGTGTGTTCGTCGTGTTCTGAGATAGAGCTTTCGTCCGCTCTGATCACTCCGGCAAAATATCTAAAGTGGTCTATGCAAAGCGGAAGATCTGCTGCTCGACATTCTCGGAGAGCTTTCCCATTGTCTAAAGTTTCCAATCTTGCGAGCATCTCAAGGTTTTCCTCCATGATGTCTGCGATTTTATTCAGTACTCGACTTCTTTCTGCAGGAGAAGTTTTTGACCAAGTCTTGAAGGCTTCATGCGCGGCATCTATTGCCTTTTCTACGTCTTCCTTGTTGCCTCTTGCGGCCTTTGTAAATGGCTTTCCGTCAATAGGGGAGATGTTGTCGAAATATTCACCTGAACTAGGTGCTACAAACTTTCCACCAATAAAATGATCGTATTGAGCCTTGACGGATGGGCGGTCCACAGGCTTAGATTCTGATAATGTTAACGTTGTCATAGTAGACGGTTATTTTGGTTGTTTCCAAATCTATCTATTTTCCTTTAGAAAAAATTACACTGGAATAACATCTCATCAACCTGAGTTGATAAATGTGCGAAGCGGTTATTTAGGACTAAATGAAATTGATACAGACTATCCAATTTCAGTAAGCGTTTATTTATTAGTATTTTAAAGGCATGACCCAAAATGATTTTGTTTCTGGTGTTCCTTGGAGGAATTCCAGAGATCTAAAAACGTTGGTAGAAAATCGCACCACGTATACACTGGATAACTGTGAGCTAAATATTTTTGAAACGCATCAACAGGCAGTTGATGTGAATTTGGTTTTTGGAGATCTGGTGCTGACTACCATGCTTAAGGGCAAAAAAGTCATGCATTTATTTGATCGTCCAGGATTTGATTATTTGCCAGGGGAGTCGGTGATTGTTCCGCCAAATGAGGTAATGAAAATTGATTTTCCTGAGGCTCAATTGGATAATCCTACTCAATGCTTTGCTCTTTCTATTTCAAAAGAAATGATTGAAACTACTTTCAATCTTTTGAACGAGAAATTTCCGGATAAGATGATAGAAAAAGAATGGGGGCTTGATCTAAGTTGTTTTCATTTGATCAATACGCAAGATCTCTCCGAAATCATCAATCGTTTCATTAGGATTGGGGTGAAAGATGGTTCTAGAGAGAAAGATCTGATTGCTTCTTTAGTACTCAAAGAACTCCTTATCAGACTGAGTCAGACTCAAGCTCGAGATATGATGGAAAAATCGTACAAGAAACTTGCTGCAGGAAACCGTATGGCGCATGTGGTGGATTATATCAAAAAGAATATTCGTGAAATAATATCTCTGGAGGACTTGGCTTCCCAAGCCTGCATGAGCAAAGCGCATTTTATCCGCACGTTTAAGCAAGATCTGGGCTTGACACCAATGGAGTTCGTGCATCATGAGAGATTGAAACTGGCAAAACAGTATTTAACTATTGGTGGGTTTCAGATTCAGGAAGTGGGCTATATGTCTGGATTTAGAAACATCACGTACTTTATTCGTGCTTTTAAGCAGGAATTTGGATTGACACCAAAAGTTTTTCAATCCTATAAAAATTAGTTTCAGTAAATATTCATAAGAAATAATTGTTTGTTTTTGGGCAGTTTAAAACATTTTCGTTATGTTTATCAAAGTACAAAGATCAAAAAAACAAATACACCGCAATAATTGCAAAAGTATATTTGGTTTTAGATGATTGGCAATAGACCCTCTCTTGGGAGCTTTTTTCAAAAAGCTCCCTTTTTTTATGCTTATATTTTTTTAACAGTTTGTTAATGTTTAATAACGTGGTTTAAAAAATCTTTGATTTAGGATGAAATTATGTTCAGATTCAAAAAACTGGTTGATATGAGTTGTCGAATCAGTATTGGTCATTTTAAATTGAAAATTTGGAAGAAATGAAAAAGCCCTTTCGAAAGTTCCGAAAAGGCTGATTTTGAGAATTTTAATACTGACCTGATTTTTAGGGTGGTTTTGTCAGATTAGGCCTTTTATCGTTCCAATAATCTTCAAAACGAACAGATTCCATAAATCTTTCTCCTTCCTATATTCAGATTTCTGAGCTGTGATACATCTTTGATCATTTCGTAAAGAGTCTCTAATTCAGAAAGTTGTTGTAGCAATTTATGCTAAATGATAAGGAGTGACGTAATAGGAGACGAAAATTTTATGTGTTGATAGCAGGGGATAAAACTAAAAATAATTTGTTTATTCTATTGGATGCACACGACTCTTGCATCAAGAGTATTGACCTCACGTGAATGTGAACCTTAGTATACTCAATTAGCTAATTCAGCCATCAGAAGTGACTTCCTCTTTTCATATGTGAAGTTGGCTACAATTCTTTCTCTGCTTTTTTTCTTAGCTTCAGTCTGGTCATTTTTCAAAATAGCCAAGAGGATCGATTTTAGCTGATGGTAGTTTTTTGTTCTAAGTAGTAACTCCTCAGCCCCGATGATTTCTGGAATTGCACCTACAGCGGAGCCAACCGGAATGCAGCCACACGCCATTGCTTCGCCAAGTGCATTAGGGAAGCCTTCCGATGTGGAAAGTTGAAGATAGATCTGATGTGAATTGTAGAGTTTTAACAATTCTCCGCTTCCTTGTTTACCAAGTACTTTGATGTTGGAATAAGGTGAAAAATAATTTTTGTCCCCGATCAAGGTAATAGTAAGATCGGGATGCAGCGAAGCTAATAGTTCTATCAAATCATACCCTTTTACAATAGCTCTGGAATGTTTAGATGTGCCTGTTGCTACTGATAGTAACGATTTGGGCTTTCTAGGCAAATCCTGATCTTGCCAAAAGTCTGTATCAAATCCATTTGGAATAACATGAATTGGAGTTGTCAAGTCTGGGATTAAGTTTAGTAGACCTTGCTTTGATGAAATCGCGGTATCATACTTATAATCTTGCTTTACCAACGCTTCTGCAACAGGTAGAATTAGAGTGCAGTTTTTGAAACTGTAAATAGTGGCTTTGCGCAACCATTTTTTCCGAAAGTTACCATAGCCTATTTCTGGCATGTTTATGCAGTCTGTGCCACCGGCTTGGATGATACACTTTTTATGGAACACTTTTCCGAACCAAACTGGAAGTACACTGTGGTATCCACCGAAAAAGCATAAATACTGATTAGTACTAGGTAGAAGCCACAGGAGTTGAAAGAATTGAAGAATAAAGTTAAAAGGAAGTTTCACAGGGCTTTGGGTGAACTCTAATCCCTTTATTGTCATTTCTGGACTTATCATCTCCATGTCTCGGTCGGTAAAAGCCGTACGAACGGGGTATGCGTAGATGATCATGAGGTTAATTGTTTGCAGTAAAGTAGGGCTAAAAAGCTAAAAGGAGCAAAGAAAACTTCTGTGATGCTTTCCTTGCTCCTTTTAACTAGTGTTTGATTGCCTTACATCACCAAATTCACAATTTTTCCAGGTACAATAATGATCTTCTTTGGAGCTTTTCCTTCCAGCCATTTTTGAACTGTCTCATCCGCCAAAGCAGCTTCTTGAATCTGATCTTTGTTCAGTGAAAGATCGAGCTTAATTTTAACTCTCATTTTTCCATTGATCATCACAGGATATTCAAAAGCACTTTCTTTCAAATGACTTTCGTCAAAAACTGGGAAAGAAGCTTCAGTGATAGATCCCTCATGTCCGAGCAAATTCCAAAGTTCCTCAGCAATATGAGGTGCATAGGGAGAAACCAAAATCGCTAATGGTTCTAGAATTCCTCTCTTGTTCGACTTAAGAGTGCTTAGCTCATTCACGCAGATCATAAAGCTGGATACTGAGGTGTTGAAAGAGAAATTTGCCATGTCGTCTTCCATCTTTTTGATGGCTTTATGTAGGGCTTTGTATTCTTCTTTGCTAGGTTCAGCATCCACAACCTGAAGTTCTCCATCATTCGAATGATAAAGGTTCCAAAGTTTTCTCAAGAATTTATATACCCCATCGATTCCATTCGTGTTCCATGGCTTGAATTGCTCTAATGGGCCGAGGAACATTTCGTACAATCTTAAGGTGTCTGCGCCATATCGCTCGATGATATCATCAGGGTTGACCACGTTATACTTGGACTTGGACATTTTCTCTACTTCTGAGCCACAGGTGTATTTGCCGTCTTCCAAGATGAATTCTGCATCCGCCAAATCAGGTCTCCAAGCTTTGAATTTCTCTAAGTTCAAGTGATCGTTGTAAACGATATTCACATCTACATGCATTGCGAACGTATCGTGCTGATCTCTCAATCCATGGCTTACAAATTGATTAGTGCCTTTGACTCTATATACAAAATTTGATCGACCTTGAACCATTCCTTGATTGATCATCTTCTGGAATGGCTCATCGATGCTGACAACTCCAAGATCATGCAAGAACTTAGTCCAGAATCTGGAATATAAAAGGTGGCCTGTGGCATGTTCAGATCCTCCGATGTATAAATCTACTGAACCCCAATAATCGGTTTTTTCTTTGTTCGCAAACTCAGTTTCGTTGGTTGGATCAGTATATCTGAAGAAATACCAACTAGAACCAGCCCATCCTGGCATAGTGCTTCTTTCCAAAGGAAATTCACCATCCGAAGTTTTGTAGTTCCAGTCTTTTGCGCGAGCAAGTGGAGGCTCACCATCTTCTGTAGGTAAGTATTTATCTACGGCTGGCAATACCAAAGGCAGGTGTTTTTCGTCAACTAAGTATGGCAATCCCTCTTTGAAATAGACTGGTAATGGTTCGCCCCAGTAGCGCTGACGAGTGAATATCGCATCTCGCATTCTGTATTGAATTTTACCTTTTCCGATGCCTTTTTCTTCCAAGAACTCAATGGCTTTGTTCATGGCATCTTTCATGTAAAGATTGGAAATGAAGCCTGAATTGATAATCAAACCGCCTTTTCCAGGGAAAGAGCCTTCCTCCATTGATCCTTCGATCACCTGTCTGATCTCCAGATTGAAGTGCTTTGCAAAGTTATAATCACGCTCGTCATGCGCAGGCACAGCCATCACAGCGCCTGTTCCGTACCCAGCTAATACGTAATCAGCCACCCAAACCTGAATCTCCTCTCCGTTGAATGGATTGATCGCATAAGAACCAGTGAATGCACCAGAGATGGTTTTGACATCACTCATACGCTCACGCTCTGAGCGGTTCTTGGCTACCTCGATGTAAGCTTCCGCTTTTGCACGTTGATCTTCGGTGATCAATGCTGCTGCCAGGTCACTTTCTGGTGCCAAAGCCAAATAGGTCACTCCATAGATAGTGTCCACACGCGTAGTGAAAACTTTGATGGTTTGTTCAGAATCTTTTACCTGAAAAACAACGTCTGCTCCGATGGATTTTCCAATCCAGTTGCGTTGCATTTCTTTGATCGGTTCAGACCAATCTAATTTCTCCAAATCTTTCAATAAGCGATCTGCATAAGCGGTGATTCTCATTGACCACTGCATCATTTTCTTGCGCTCCACCGGATGACCTCCTCTTTCGGAGAAGCCTTCTTTGACTTCGTCATTCGATAGAACCGTTCCTAAAGCCGTGCACCAGTTTACGGTGGTTTCGGCTAGGAAAGTCAATCTGTATTTAAGAAGAGTTTCCTGTTTTTCTTTTTCGGAGAAAGCATTCCAATCTTCTGGGCTGAATTTCTGAGTGTCCTCATCGCATGCCGCTTTTACTGTTGCATTTCCGTCTTTTTCAAATCGCGCTATTAGCGAATCAATGGAAAGGGCTTTATCAGAATCTAGATCGTAGTAGCTGTTGAAAAGCTGCATGAAGATCCACTGAGTCCACTTGTAATAATCCGGATTGGAAGTTCTCACTTCTTTGCTCCAGTCAAATGCAAATCCGATATTCTTAAGTTGCTCGGTATATCGCGTGATGTTTTGCTCGGTAGTAATGGCCGGATGCTGTCCTGTTTGTATAGCATACTGCTCGGCAGGTAGACCAAAACTGTCGTAACCCATTGGATGAAGCACATTGAAACCTTTCAGCTTCTTGAATCGGGTTACAATGTCCGAAGCTATGTATCCAAGTGGATGTCCTACATGTAGTCCAGCTCCAGAGGGATAAGGAAACATGTCAAGAGAATAAAATTTCGGTTTGTCAGGATTTATCTCGGCGAGGAAAGTTTGGTTCTTTTCCCAGTATGCCTGCCATTTTTTCTCGATCTCTTTAAAAGTATACTCCGCCATGATTGAATTATTTCTAGTTTTTTAGCTGAACGCCTGCAAAAATAGAAAAATTGACGGGCTTTGGGATTCAATTTGGCAATTCCTCCCCAAAACCTATTATTTCCAATTGTCATTTTTCGGCGGATTGAATGAAAGTTTTTAGTATTTTCCATCTTACCTAACCACCAAATCTCATGAAACTAAAGTTACTAAACAGAAGGCTGGGCATGTTTATGATGCTCTTGTGTCTTTCACAGTTTTCTTTGGCACAAAAGAAAATCTCTCAGAAGCAAATCGATGCCTTGAAGCAAGAGGCGATGCAGTTGGTGGAGGCAGATTCGAAAATGAGCCAAGTCATGGTGGATAAAATTTTCAGTTTTGCGGAGCTGGGATTTCAGGAAGTAGAATCCTCAAAATATCTCACAGGCATATTGAAGGAAAACGGATTCGAGATCGAATTTGGCGTTTCTGGGATTCCCACTGCTTGGTTTGCCACTTGGAAAAATGGAGAAGGTCCAACGATCGCGCTGGGTTCCGATGTAGATGATATCCCGAAGGCTTCGCAATATCCAGGAGTCGCTTATCACAAACCTATGGTCGAAGGAGCGCCTGGTCATGGTGAAGGCCATAATGCAGGTATTCCTCTTAATATCACAGCAGCTTTGGCAGTAAAGAAAATCATGGAACGTGAAAATATTGGCGGAACGCTAATTCTTTGGCCAGGGATAGCTGAGGAGCTTGTAGCAGCAAAAGCGTGGTACACCCGTGATGGATTATTTGATAGCGTGGATATTTGTATTTTCACCCATGTGGGAAATAACCTGGGAGTGAGCTTTGGTGCAACTTCTGGCACCGGACTCATTTCTGTAGAATATACATTTACAGGCGAGGCAGCACATTCTGCAGGTTCCCCATGGAGAGGAAGAAGTGCGCTCGATGCGGCAGAGTTGATGAACGTAGGCTGGAACTACAAGAGAGAACATATGGATCCGCTGAAACGCTCGCATTCTATTTTTACAGATGGAGGAGATCAACCTAACGTAGTTCCCTCTAAAGCTTCGATTTGGTATTATTTGCGCGATGTGAAATATGAGGGAATCATGGAAATGTATGCTACTGCAAATAAGATGGCAGAAGGAGCAGCTTTGATGACAGATACGGAGGTTACTTCGAAAATACTGGGAACGGCATGGCCGAGACACTTTAATAAAGTGATCGCTGAGAAGATGTATGCAAATATTCTTAAAGTAGGATTGCCGGAATGGTCGGAAGCCGATCAGACGTTGGCAAAAGCGGTGCAGGAAGAAGTTGGTTCGGAGAAAATCGAAGGACTTCCTACTAAACTTGACACGTTGGGATTGCCAGTGGTAAATCCTGTTTCTGGAGGTTCTGATGACATTGGGGATGTGTCATGGGTTGTTCCAACTGTTACTTTGAGATTTCCCTCGAACATTCCTGGCCTGCAGGGCCATCATTGGAGCAATGCAATAGCTATGGCGACGCCGATTGCACATAAGGGTGTGACTGCCGGCGCCAAAGCTGAAGCGATGACAATTTTGGACTTTTTGCTACAGCCAGAACTGGTCGATCAAGCTTGGGATTATTTCAAAAATGTGCAGACTAAAGAAACGCAGTATAAACCTATGATTACTGCGGAAGATGATGCGCCTATTTATTTGAATAAGCGAATTATGGATCAGTTCCGTCCAGCGCTTGAGAAGTTTTATTACGACGAGTCAAAATACGATACTTATTTGGAGCAGCTGGGAGTGAAGTATCCTACGGTGAAGAAGGATTGAAGAATTATAAAATTGTAAGATACATAAGGCGAAAAATTGAGAAGTAAAATCTTTCAATTTTTCGCCTTTCGAATTTCTCGTCCAAAACCCTACCTTTGCGGCATCATTCACCCAGCGGTTCAATTGCCCGCTTTATCAAAAATTCAGATGAATATAGAAGAAGCAATAGCAAAAGGAGTACAACTTCCTATAATGGAAGCATTTTATACAATTCAAGGAGAAGGTAGATTTACCGGACATCCCGCTTATTTTATCCGGCTTGGTGGCTGTGATGTGGGCTGTGTTTGGTGTGACGTCAAGGAATCCTGGGATTCTGGCAAGTGGCCTGTTTCTTCCATTGAGCAGCTTGTTGAAGATGCTTTGGTTTATCCGGGAAGATTGGTCGTGATCACTGGTGGCGAACCTTTAATGTACGACTTGGGGCCATTGACTGCACTTTTGAAAAAGAATGGGTTCACTACAAATATTGAAACCTCAGGGGCTCATCCATTCTCAGGGGATTTTGATTGGGTGTGTTTTTCGCCTAAGAAATTCAAAAAGCCACACCCTTCCATCTATGTGGAGGCGGACGAACTGAAAGTTGTGGTTTTTCATCAGAGTGATTTTGCTTTCGCAGAAGAGCATGCGGTACAGGTGAATTCCAGCTGTGAACTTCGACTTCAACCAGAGTGGAGTAAGTCGGATAAGTTTACACCGATCATTATTGATTTTGTAAAAAATCACCCAAATTGGAAAGTTTCGCTTCAAACTCATAAATTTATGGTCATACCCTAAGTCCATGCGCCCTGTTTTAATCGGAATTCTTCTTTTTTTGATCGTTTCTTTCGCTAATGCGCAAAGCCATTCCATCATTGATGGTAAGGCAATAAAGATGTATCGGGAAGGTGAGGAGCTTACTCTTACCCGACAATATGATGCCGCAATCAGTAAATATCAAGAAGCTATTAAGCGAGAAGCTTCATTTTTGGAGGCGTATGTAAAGCTTGCCCAACTTCATATTACCAAAGGAGAGTTGGATAATGCTGAAACTACCGCCCTGACTGGGAAGTCTAGACTTGGTGGGAAAAATGCGACTCAAAAACTTCGTGCAGATATGGGCTGGGTTCTTACCCATGTGTATTTAAAGCAAGGAAGATTTCAAGAAGCACAAGATGAATTTTTGGCTACGGATCCTTTATTAGATATTTCCTTCCGCAGATTGCCCACTTATTTAGATATGAAAGATCAGATGGATTTTTTGGCTTTGCAGTTGGGAAATTTTCTCCCAATAGATAAAGAGAAATTGCCGGAACCTCTCAATGAGTTCCAGCTTCAATATTTCCCGGTGTTGACAGCCGATGGAGAACAACTGCTTTTTACCAAAAGAGACGGAACGGGAAATAATGACAAGGAAGATATTTTTATGGCTTTTGTATCTCCTGAAGGAAATTGGTCAAAACCTCAAAGTGTAGCCCAAGCTATAAACTCTCCTTATAACGAAGGAACATGTACGATTACGGCAGATGGCAATATTTTGATATATACTTCTTGCGATGCGCCAGATTCAGAAGGGAGCTGTGATTTGTATATTACTTATAAAGTAAATGGAAGGTGGCAGCGCCCCAAGAATATGGGGAAGAATGTCAATTCTAGATCTTGGGATTCTCAACCATCACTTTCTGCGGATGGAAGGATACTGTTTTTTTCATCTAATAGAAAAGGTGGTTTTGGTGGAAATGATATATGGTATAGTGTGATGCAGAATGATGACACTTGGTCTGAGGCTAAAAATCTTGGAGATGTAGTGAATACTTCTAAAGATGAAATTTCACCATTTATGTTCTTTAATAATGAGATACTTTTCTTCTCGTCAAATGGTCATCCGGGTTTTGGGGGAATGGATATCCAACTCTCTAAAGTGGTGGATGGGGAATTCACCAAACCTGAAAACCTTGGTTTGCCTATTAATGATCAATTAGATCAGGTCGCATTATTTATTACTGCTCAAAAAGATTACGCGTATTTCACAGAGTTGAGTACGGGTGAGAAGGAAAGTAATCGCTCCTTATTATATAGGTTCAAATTCCCTAAAGAAATATCACTTGGGGAAAACTTAACTGTGACGGAAGGGAAAGTGTTGAATTCAAAAACAGGCGAGCCAATTGACGCTACTTTATCATTGGTATCATTGACAAATGACAGCACACTATACAGGTTCAAAGCAGATGGGAAAACAGGTGAATTCACTATGCTTTATCCAGACAAAGCCATTTCCGGGTTATACGTGGAGAAAAAAGGCTTTATTCCCAAGATTTACAATGTTGAGCGTGATAAGATCAAAAATGTAAAAGGTTTGAAAGTTGAATTAGTACCTGTGGCTGCAGGAGAGGAATTCGTCTTTGAAAATGTGTTCTTTGAATTTGATGAGTACGGCTTGAAGTCGGAGTCGATATCATCATTGAAAATACTAGTTAAGTTTTTAACAGAAAACCCAAACGTTAATATATTGATCACAGGCCATACGGATAATGTAGGGAGTGCGAGTTATAATCAGAATCTTAGTTTACAACGTGCTAAAAGTGTTCAAGACTATCTGATCAAGCATGGATTTCATCAAGGCAGAGTGTTAGTAGAAGGCAAGGGGGACAATGAGCCAATGATTCCAAATATTAGTGCTCAAAATCAAGCCTTAAATAGAAGAATAACGATAAAGATTTTATAGGAGGTAACTATGCTTCTAACAGGCAATTAAAGAAATGCCACGCCACAAACTATTTAATAAAGTTTATTTTTATCTTAATAGTTTATTCGCTATCTATTTATAGCATATCAGACGTTAATTTCTCTTAAATGATAATTTCACCTTACAAAAGGGCATATTTTCATTTTTGAACTAAGAAAAATTTTGTTTTTATGCCTTATAGAAAAATAATAATTTATTTAATAGTCAGGACCTAATCAGGTGGCAACATATTCAGTTTTAATAAAAAATTAACTTTTGTTAACATAAGAATAACAAAGCAAAAATATGGGATGTGTGTTTTTTTTTATGTTAATCCAATTATAATTTTGTGTTTTGGCAGAAATGTAAATTATTCTTAAATTATCATCCATGACGTCTGACCAAAATTATAACCCATGATTTTGCGTTATTGCATCAATAAGAATATCATTGGATATAATATAAACCAAATCATATTTCTTATGAAGAAAATTTTACTCCTAGGGCTTTCGCTTTTCCTAGTAAGTGCTGTGGCATTTGCACAGGGGCGTAGAGTAACCGGAATAGTATCTTCGGGCGAAGATGGTGGGCCTATTCCAGGCGCAACCGTATTAGTCAAAGGTACTAGTGTAGGTGTTGCCACAGACATTGATGGCAAGTACTCCTTGACGATCCCTACTGAAGGGACTATATTGGTGTTTAGTTTTATTGGAACTAACACGCAAGAGATCAATATTGGACAGCAATCTATCATCGACGTTGTCTTGCAACCAGATGTTCAGAGCTTGAGTGAAGTCGTGATCACAGGTGCGGCGGGTATTGAGTCCAGACGAATAGAGATGGGCTACAATGCTACTAGTATCGAGACTCGCGATGTAGCGCAAGGTAGAGCTGCTAACGTAGCAGCTGGTTTGGCCGGTAAAGTAGCTGGTCTACAAATCAATACAACTGGTTCTGGTGTAAACCCTAACGTGAGAGTTATATTGAGAGGTAGCCGTTCTTTAACTGGGGACAACGAAGCTTTGATCGTAGTCGATAACGTGATTGTTCCTAATTCTATTTTAGGAAATCTTAATCCTCAGGATATCCAAGAAATCACTGTACTTAACGGTGCTAATGCAGCTGCTCTTTATGGTTCTGCTGCATCCAACGGTGCATTGATCATCGTAACCAAAAAAGGTAAATCAGGTACCCCTAAGGTGACTATAGGTCATACAGTGAATCTTGAGCAAGTGAGTTTCTATCCACAAATTCAAGATTCTTTTGGCTCTGGTTATGCAGGTGGTTATCCACAGAGTTATGTTCCTTATGAAAATCAGCAGTATGGTCCAAGATTCGATGGATCAATGGTAGAGATTGGTAGACCGTTGGAAGATGGTTCTATTCAAACAGTACCATATTCTAACACAGGTTCTAAAAATGATTTCTGGGAAACTGGTATAACTAACCAAACTGACGTTTCTATCAGTGGTGGTGATGACAAATCTACAAATTTCTTCTCTGCTCAGTACCTTAACAATGACGGTACTACGCCAGGAGATAACTATACTAGAGCATCTATTAGATTCAATAGCACAAGAAAATTTTCTGATAAATTAGCTTTAAATATTTCTACAAACTATGTGCAGAATAGATACGACATCACTACTGCAACTGGTAGTATGTATGATCAAATCCTTCAGACTCCTGCTCATATACCATTGACTAGTTACAAAAACTGGCAAAATGATCCATTTGCTAATCCTAATGGGTATTACAATGAGTATTACGACAACCCATACTTCCAAAAGGATAATAGTCGTCAGAATGCTGGAAATGATTATTTAGTAGGTAATGTGGAATTGAAGTATAAGCCACTTACTTGGATAGATTTGACTTATCGTATAGGAGTCTCTAATAGATCATTTTACAATAAAAATACTACTGGCCAATTTACATTCACTGATTACACTAAAGGTATATCTTCTTCAAAGACTGATATGGCTGGTGGTGTTTCTGATGGATCTGGCTACAGCAACCAACTTATTTCAGATTTCTTAGTCAATTTAAAGAAGCCTGTTGGAGATGATTTGTTTTTCAACCTATTACTAGGCAATCAATTGAGAAAAAATCAAAGAAAGAGTGTTAATATTAGTGCAAACGGGATTGTAATACCAGAACTTTACAATGTGTCAAACCGAGTAGGTGAGGCAGGTGCAAGTGAAGGTAATTATGAGGTTAGCCAAATTGGTGTATTTGCACAGTTCAAGACTGCATATAAGGATTACTTGTTCCTTGAACTGACTGGAAGAAATGATTGGGTTTCTACTCTTTCTAAGGAGAACAGATCCTTCTTCTATCCTGCAGCAAACGTTTCTTTTGTAGCTTCTGATGCTATTTCAGCTCTGAAGTCCTCAAAAGTAATTACTCAATTGAAGCTAAGAGGTGGTGTTTCTCAAGTTGGCCAAGTTAACTTAGGTAACAGTACAAACCTTGGTGCTTATCAGTTAGATCCTACTTTCAGTCCTTCAGGAGGATTTCCTTTCGGCAGCCTTTCAGGTTACACATTGGATGATGTTCTAGTAGCAGCGAATCTTGAGCCTGAGATCACATCTTCCTATGAGTTTGGTACAGATTTCATCTTATTTGATGGTAAAGTAAACGGTGCGTTTACTTACTATAAGTCAGAAACAAAAAATCAAACTATTCCTACAGGAGTAGCTTCTTCGACGGGTTTTAATTCGTATCTACAGAATACAGGTATAGTAGCTAATCAAGGTTTTGAAACCATGTTAAATGTAACTGCGTTCGCTAGAAATAACTTTCAGGTGAACATTGGTGGTAACTATACTTTCAATGATAACTACGTAGTAGAGATCGGTGATGACTTAGATAGACTTCGAATTGGTGGTAATGGCACTGGTTCAGTATTTGCAATCGAAGGTCAGCCTTACCCCATGTTGGTTGGAAATGTGTACAAAAGAGATGATCAAGGAAGAATCATCGTAGATGGCACTACTGGTTATCCAAGCGTAGCAGAAGACCAAGTAAATCTTGGAAACACGCAGCCAAGACATAGATTAGGTTTAAATACTGAGTTGCTATACAAAGGCTTCAGACTTTATGCGTTGGCTGAATACAGAGGTGGATATAGCATCTTTTATAATGGAGGTGGATCATTCGATTTCTCTGGATCAGGTATTACTACTACATATTTCAATAGAGAGCGTTTCGTGATTCCTAACTCTTCTTATGAAAATCCAGAAAGTCCTGGGACTTATATAGAGAATACAAACGTCACTGTAACGGATGGTGGTGCAGGTTTTTGGACAGATGGTTCGTTCAGAAGAAATGTAACAGAAAACTACCTTATCGATGGTGCTTACTGGAAACTTAGAGAGGTTGCTATTTCTTACGATTTCCCTGCTAGCTTTATGAGCAGAATAGGGTTTATCCAAGGAGCTACTATCACTGCACAAGGCAGAAACTTATTGATCTTCACTCCGAAATCAAATATTTACACGGATCCTGATTTCAACTTTTCTGATGGAAATGCAGTAGGTATTGTGTCTCTGAATGCAACACCTCCTACAAGGTTCTACGGTGGTTCTATCACACTAACATTTTAATTA
>Ga0105053_10002509_pt1 | contig 28442 bp, 9 predicted proteins | sample BON01_FD_78093 | JGI IMG/M metagenome (GOLD analysis project Ga0105053, IMG submission 78093) | Freshwater microbial communities from Lake Bonney liftoff mats and glacier meltwater in Antarctica - BON-01 | ecosystem: Environmental > Aquatic > Freshwater > Ice > Glacier meltwater | place: Lake...
GCTTTCCAGGCCTTAACCAAGTAACCTCCTATCGGACCAAAGAGGAAGAAACACCCGGAATCCCTTGTGTGGATGGCGTATTGATGAATGTCAAAAGCATCAACAGCAATCATCACGGAGGGATTTCGAGTGAATCGTTCACAGAGTGTAAGGCGGCAGACGAAGGCGAGGAAGTGTCGGATTGAAAATGCTCGGAAGAAAAACGAAGCGAAGCAAAAACGAGTTCAGGCGCGCATCAGGCACAAGGCCGAAACAAGCAACGCGAAAACAAAATCTGCCCCGATGTTTCGAGCACGCAACATTCAGTACGAAGTGTCCGATCGAATCCAGGCAATCGGCCATGGAGGCATCGGTCTCATCCACTCGCTGGCTCAGCAAAGTGGACTCATCGACGCGATCGATCGCAATGTGCAACTGTTGAAGTTTCACTTTACGTATCATGAATCCGATCATGTGCTCAACATCGCTTACAACGCGACGACCGGTGGTCAGTGCCTCGAAGATCTGGAACTGAAACGCAAGGATGAAGCGTATCTCGATGCACTCGGCACAACTCGGATTCCTGGGATGCTGGCGGACTTCGATTTCAGTTCGGCTACGATGCGTGCCCGAATCTCAAGGAAATGGCAGACCTTCTGGACGAATCCGTCTGGCGGCGATTGGCACGTCCGGCAAAGTACGACGTGAAAACGACGCTGCGAGTCAAGCGGGATCGCGTGAAAGAAGACATCTTCGTGGCTCGCGAATATCTGAACATCGTGCTGCAGAGCGAAGACGTGGCGGAGTTCGATTACAAGCCGACGCAAAAGTGGATTCAAGATAGTCTCGGTAAGACACTAACGGCACGCCGCAACGCAGCCTACAAAGAGTCGAGGCCCAAAAAATGCGACCATGTACTTTCAGCTGCTTAACGCCGTTTCGTCAGGCCAGCCTGCTGGCATGGAACGATTCACAACCCATCTTTTGGCGAATGGTGGCAGTTCTGAATTTGTAGATCTGGCGTCCGACCACTCGTTCTCGGCCACGAGTGTTCGGAGGCATTTGATGTCGAAGTCGTTGTGCTTCGATCGGTCGTCCCGCCTCACCGCAGCCACGCTGCTGAACTCTCCGCGATGCAGAATTTTCAACCCGATGCACCTCAAGCGAATCGCTCGCGTCGTTCGCCGCTGCGCGTCGCGAAAACCGAAAAACAACGAAAAACAACCTGTCCGGGGTCGCTTGTTTCAGGATTAGTGCAGCGCTTATGCGTAACCCCGGACACTACTATTTTTTGAGGTTTACAGACGGAAAATCCAGCTGCGATCTTCAATTCAAGACTTTCGGATCGCTAATTCACGGACTCAGTGTCTGTCGTCGATGCCTCGCTATGCAGCATCTGCTCTTCCCGAACCAGCGGGCTTTCCCCATCGAAAATTTCAAGATCGCAGTAGGCCATCAGACTTCCTTTTTCGAGATGCACATTCTTGAGTGCGACGGCATACTCGACGCGAGCGCGAAAGTAGCGAATCTCCGCCTCGACAACTCGCCGCTGCGCGTCCAGCAGGCGATCGATATCAACATCAAGGTCGTTGCGTTCCTGCGTTTCGTACGATGCCAGCACGCGAGATGAGGCATCCAGTCGATTCAGTGCGTTCTGGCAGGATTCATAAGCCCGCGCGGCGTCCGCGACCGCGTTACTCAAATCAAGGACGACTTCACGCTCCTGTTCGCGCTGAATGATACGTTCGCGACTCAGCAGAAGTTCGGCATTTGTTATGGCAAGATGTCCTTTGCGATACCCGAGCGCAACATTGTACTCCAGGCCGAGATACCATTCCTGATTGTCCCCGGCAGCCAGAGTTGAGATCGAGGAACTCTGGTCGTAAGCCAGCAGTTCATCTCCAAACCCACGAAAACGATAGCGTCCGACAGTATCCAGTCGCGGGGTGATGAAATTCTTTGACGCCATGAGTTCCATTTGTCGTTTTTTGATATTCAACTGCTGCTGACGCAATTCCGGGCGACGCGTCATCGCCTCCTGAAGTGATGTGTCCCAGTGAAACAGCACTTCCGCCTGCATTGGTTCTTCCAGAGGCCGGATCAATGAATCATCATTGATTGGCATGCCGATCAGAAAACGCAGGCGTCGTTCCGCGACCTGCACGCCACTGGATCCTCGCAGGGTTCCGCCTGTGCTTCCGTTTCGATTCTGTGTGCCCTGAACGATTCGTCCCGTTAGTGCTTCCAGCACTTCGTCTTTGAATCGATAATACTGCTCGCTGGCGAGCGCGACACGGGCGTCAGATTCCAGGTCGTTGTCGGCTTTCGCTTTTACTCGATTCCACGCTTCCAGCGCACGATTCATCGCGCGAATGCGAGCGTCAAGATCCCTGTAAGCGAAGTAGAGATCCCAGTAGGCGTTTTCCACATTGCTGACGTAGTCTCGCACAGAAATTTCAAAGTCAATTTGAGAAATCTCCTTGTTTGTTCGCGCGATCAGCAACCCGTTGTAGACACCTGGCGTGGCTCCGGGACCAGCAATGCGGTTGAATTCAATCCCGCCGCCCTGCAGCAGTGGCTGCCGAATTTCTCCTTCGACGTAGGTGTTCCACACGCTGGGATACGTATTACTTGGGGCGTTGTTTGAGTCGAAGTTTCCCACTCCGCGCAATGCCAGACGTGAGCCGGTCGCCGTCCGTTTGCTCAGTTCGACAGTATAGTCATCCAATTGTTGCTTCAGATTATTCGTACCCCCGGCGAAGAACGGGTTGTTGAAAGTCTGATCCTTCTTGTTGAAGTAGGATGTTGCCGCCAGCTGCGCGTCAAAGGCACTCAGCGCCGCCTCGGGACTGAACCGAGGATCCGTTTGCCAGACTCCCGGATTGTACCGCGAAGCAACGGTCTCCGGATTCTTCAAAAGTACGCCGCCAAGTTCGCGCAGTACGTTGGAATTCTGCATGGCGATCGTGACCACTTCCGAAAGTGACACATCGCGGTACTGCAAACTCTCCAGCAGGAATTCTTCGCGGACAGTCACGGGCGCGGAGGACAATGACGCAGGATAAATTTCGGCCTGAGGCTGCTCCTTGCGGGTCAAAACTCTTTCAAGTTCTGTCGTGTCGTTCGCGACTGTTTTCTTCCACGGATAATTTGAGACGCAGCCGCTGTTCAGCAGTATCGCGGCCATCAACAGCACGTGCGTTCCTCTGGCCAGACGGCTTCGCAGCCGAGGCAACCGCAGCATCACTCCAGGCGACGCACATAAGAGGAAAATCGAGAACATTCTTGTTCCTTGATTCAGACTCCTGGCCTGTCAAATTGTGGCCCGGAAAGGGCATCGAAGTTTTGACACGGCCTGACAGTAGCTTTCGTCATCTTTGCCGCGCTGCGTTGAGACTGCCATAACTCGCGAGACAGAACTCACCAATTAACTCGTTTTGATCCGTTAACCCGTTCTGATCGGAGTCACTCTGCATTTGGGAGAAGATCTCCCAATCGATATAGTCTTCCCAGTTTTCTCTATAGTCCGTAAGTAGGTCAGCCGTCACGGATTCGGTGGGATCGCTCATAGCGTATTGGACGGGAAGGGCCTATTCTGTGGCGACAGGCAAACATTTTCGGATGCTTTGGATTACAGCACTGTCGTCCCCCCCTCAAATATCCCGCGAACCACGATGAACTCGACGAATCTTCAGCAATTTGAAGCTCAGCTGGAACAGTTCGAGTATGCGTGCAACCACGGTGCGACACTGCCGGATCTGCGGAAGAGTCTGTGTACAGCACTTGGATCGATTGCTGACGTTAAATTCGTCACGACTGCTATCGCCGAACCTGGCGGATTGAGATCGATCGGTTGCGAGTTATCAGAAGCGGACCTCAAAGAACTTGCGGACGCCCTGGAATCGGGAGATCTGCGGCAGTCCCGAGACCGTCCGGTGTTCATTGATTCACGAATGTTGCTGATACGGGAACTTTTTCACGAACACAAGCTGGTTCTGCTGTTCAGCATGGCTCAGGATCCGCAGGAGAATTCTCTGCTTCCGGAAGCAGCCGGAGCATTGGCGGATTGCATGGCCGTCGCGGTCAATCGGGAACTAGCTTTCCGGCTGCATCAGCAGCTTGTTGAGCGTGATCGGGCGGATTCATTTGTCCGCGCGGTGTACCGGGGCGTTACGCCTGAAGAGTGTGCTCACGCGATTGCTGACCACAGTTCCGGAATGCTCAGTAACGGGCGTGTGTCGGTCGTTGCAATGGAGGCTGATCAAGCTCGTGTGATGGCCGTCACGGGAGTCCGAACTGCGGATCGAACAGCGGACACAGTCCAGCGGATCGAACAGTTTGTCGGCCATGCGACCAGGCTACGGCTTACAAACCAGTGGATCGAGTCCGCTGCGTATAACTCTGTTCCTGAAATTTCGCAGCAGCTCTCCTGGTTTGCGATCAACGGCATCCATGCGATCCGTGTTGAGTCGTTGCATTCCGCGACCGAGGATAAATCAGTCGCTCCTCGGGCGTACGTTGTGATTGAACTCTTCGAAGGTCAGCCGGTCCCGCCGGAGAGTCTCTTAGAATTCCTGATGAACAAGTCGGGATCCGCGATCTGCATCTTTCCAAAACTGGAGTCGGTTGCCGTTTCCGGAAAGGTGTTTGGCCTGACGAACCGCAAAGTGATAATCCTTGCGATCCTGGCAATGTGCCTGCTGGCACTTGTCCCGGCCGACTTTGAAGTTGAGGTCAGTGGACAGGTGTTTCCGGTGGAACGTTTTCGAATTTTTGCCCCCGATGACGGGATCGTCGATTCGCTCAAGGTGAATGCGGACGACACCGTGACCTCCGGTCAATTTCTGCTGCGACTGGAAAACGCTGAACGTGAACTGGGGCGTAGGCGATTGTTGGGAGAAATCGAATCCTTGTCCGTCCGCATGCAGGCTGTCCGGGCAACGCGAACGTCAAGTGGGTCATCGAACGGATCCCGAGGTCCGCGTGGTGTCGATCTCAGCAGTGAGGAGCAGCAACTGGAACAGAAGCTGGCTTCGCTGAATGCCGAGCGACTGCTGCTGGATGAGCACATCAGCTCTCTATCACTTCATTCTCCGATCGCCGGTGTCGTTTACCAGCGCCGTCTGAAGGAACGTCTGGAGACGCGTCCGGTGCAGCGCGGGCAGCAGCTTATGGAAATCGTCAACACAACCGGAGACTGGCAGCTGGAACTTCAGATCCCGGAGGATGCCGCAGGCTATGTTCGCGATGCTGCAAGCACTGCCCAGAAAACGAAAGCTGATTCCGCAGAATCCGCATTTAGCCAAACACAGGCGGGTCAGCCGGTCCGATTCTGGCTTAACAGTCAGAAATCGCAAGTGTTTCTGTCGGCACTTGATTCACTGGAAATGTCCGCACATATCGATCAACAGCGACTGACGTGTCTCGCGACGGCTCCGTGTCGCGACATGGATAGCACGCATCTTCGTCCGGGGCAGTCGGTCACGGCTCGCATTGGCTGCGGCCGCCGCGCTTTGGGCTTCGTCTGGTTCCGGGAAGTCATTGAATACCTGCAGAAAAGAAGGTTCGCATGGCTGTAATTACAAATCCAAATCGTTGTGCGCCGATGCATTCGGCGCGTTGTCACAGGGCTCACGTGTCGGCAGCGCATCGTCGGCATGATGTCGTGCCAAAGATGGCTGCAATATCCGGACGCTGCCTGAAGTCTCTTGCAGCATTTCTGATCGTGGTCGGCGCCTTTCCCTCTGCCGGCCAGGCGGATGAAACTGGCCGCGTGATTCTGGTACGGTCAATGACAACCGTGTTGATTCAGCAGGCGGAGATCCCCGCGCGTGATTCCGGAATTCTCACGCTCATTCCTGTGAAGCCCGGCGACAGGGTGAAAGCAGGACAGCTTTTGGGACAGCTGGACGACGAACGTCAATTGCTGAGCGTGAAAGCGGCGCAACTGAATTTGCAGATCGCTCAGTGGAATGCTGACAGCACACTTCCACTGGAAGTGGCCCGCGCTCTGGTTCGCGAAGCCGAGCTGCAGAAATCACGACTGGAAATCGCCGCTGCAATTTCAGCGCAGCTTGCGGAAAGCGATGTCGGAATTCGGCTGGCTCAGAAGATTCGCGAGTCATCGCAGTTTGAACTGGAACGGGCGCGCAAAGCACGCGAAGATTTCAAAGGCAGCATCTCGAATGCGGAATTGAATCGTCTCCAGGTCCTGTTTGACCAGCGCACGCTGGAAATTGAAAAAGCCGAAGAAGATCAGGCCATTACAAGACTGAAACCGGATGCCGACAAGTCCGCAGTCGCAGAGCAGGCCGAAACTCTGCAACGGGCTCGCCTGACGGTGTCAGAAAAAGAACACGAACAACGTATTCTTGGGACGAGTCTCGATGTCGCTCGTAATGAATTGGATGTCGCGAAGCTGCAGTTGGATCGCCGTCGGCTCCTTGCCCCGTTTGATTCAACCATCGTGATCATGAACCGCCAGCCTGGTGAGTGGGTTGAACCTGGCGCGTCCGTATTTCGAGTCATTCAAACGGATCGCCTGCGTGTCGAGGGCTTCATCACGGCGGACGAAGCAAATTCACTGAGACGCGGGATGGACACCAGAATTCTGTTTCCCGGTTCGTCTCTACTCCCGGTTGACGGAGAAATTATGTTCATCAGTCAGGAGATCGACCCCGTCAATCAGCAGGTTCGCATCTGGGCCGACTTTGACAATTCAGAGAGCCTGATCAGACCGGGGCTGGTTGGCAACATGGAAATAGATGTCACTCAGCCGGAACCAGACGCATCCGGGAACACGAGCCCTGTTCCGACGCCGGGAAATTCGAAATGAGTCAGCCTCCACGAACAGGCGTTTCGCAAGTGTCTTCTCCCCCGAGATCGGGGGAGAAGGTGGTCGCAGGTCGGATGAGGGGGTTGACCTGGAGTATTCGTTGTGGGCTTTAATACGAATGAGTTTTTGCCCCCTAACGCGATTCCATGGCGGATGCGATCGGATTTGATTGTGCATCGTCAGGATTCCGGTGCCTGGGTTGTGAAGGATCCAGTCACGCTGAGTTATGTTCGCCTGAGCGATCGAGAAATGGCTGTTCTGAGATTGCTCAACGGGCGACGCTCGGCCGGTCAGATCATGCAGATGCTGACGAACGCCTGGCCCGACAGCGAATTCACCGTCGAAGATCTCTCTGATTTTCTTGGGCAACTGATCACCAGCCAGTTGATAGTATTAACGCAAATTCCCGCACGGGCTGACCATGCGGTCAGGTCGCATCCTACGTTTCAGCGTTGGGGTTCAGCGATTTTCAGCATTCTGCGGCTGCGATTTCGGCTGCTGGATCCCGATCCGCTGCTGAACTCAATCCAGCCTGTGATCGCCGTCCTGTTTTCTCCGGCAGCGCTGATCGGAACTGCCACTGTCGTGATGACAGCTTTGTGTCTGGTGACGTTGAGGTTCGATCAGTTTGTAGCCAATCTTCCCGGTCCCACGGACTTCTTTGGTCCCGGCAATCTTGTTCTTGTTTTCGCGGCTTTCGTTATCGTGAAAATGTTTCACGAAGCGGGACATGCCATCACGGCACGTTACTGCGGCGCAGAATGCCACGAAGCGGGGGTGATGCTGCTGTTGCTGACTCCGATTCTCTACACAAACGTTACTGACGCGTGGATGCTGAACCGCCGAAGCCGACTACTGATTTCTGCAGCCGGAATCATCGTTGAGATTGTGTTGGCGTCAATCGCCGCAGTCGCATGGTTCTTCGCAGCGCCCGGTCTGCTGAAAGCGATCCTGGCAAATGTGATGCTGATTTGCACGTTCGGCACGATCCTGTTCAACGGGAATCCGCTGCTGCGGTATGATGGCTACTTCCTGTTGTCAGACGCCGTCGGTGAGCCGAATCTGGCACAGCGCTCGGCTCACCGCGTACGACAGTTTCTGGAAAACCTGTTATTCGGCAGCGGTTCTCAATCCACACCGTCGCGAGACCGCTTCCTGTTGATTTACGGTTTGTGTTCGGGCCTGTACCGCGTGCTGCTTGCCATAGTAATTCTTTCCATGCTGAAGCATCTGTTTGATCAGTGGAATCTGGGTGTTTTTGGTATTGCCGTGATGCTTGTCGGCGCACTGCCACTGGTTGTGTTTCCGCTGGGATCCTTTGGGACCAGCTTGCTGACGGACTTGTCGATGCGTGATCGTCGACGTTTTCGGTTGCTGCGAGCCACCGTGATCGTCTCCGGTGTGATCGCAATGGCTTTTGTACCACTGCCGCAATCCATAGTTGCGCCAGCAGTGGTCGAACCGTCCGGGGTGCCGGTATTTTCCACGCTGACCGGCGAATTCCTTTCCGCTGTGCGTTACGGTGATCTGGTGGACCGCGGCTCTGCTGTAGCTGTTCTCCGCGATTCCAACATGCAGCGGCAGCGAATTGAATACGAAGGGGCGGTCAAATTTCATGAAGTTCGCGTCCGCGTACTGGAACTGCGACGAGATGACGACACCATCGCTTCTCTGCCGGAATCCCGTGCGCTACTGGAGTCGGCTCGGACGCGACGGGAAGACTTTGACCGGGAACTTCGCCGTCTAACAGTCACCGCTCCTGTCGCCGGTACTTTGCTTCCTCCGCGCGCGCGTTCATATTCCGGTGAGGACAACGCCCTTTCACAGTGGACCGGCTATCCTCTGGATGAACGGAATCGCGGCGCTCTGATTGCCCAGGGAACTCTGCTCGGGCTGCTGCGTGAATCCGCGGAATGTGAACTGCTGGTCCAGATCAATGCTCAGGACGCGGCGTTGTTGCAGGGATCTCAGGTTGCGGAGTTTCAGGCAACCGGGGATTTCGGCGTTACGTGGAGTGGCACCGTAACTCGCGTCGCGCCGCTTTTCGACGAAGATGCTCCCGCAGAACTGATCGTCGCCGGTTTGACGCTTCCGCCCTCGCTCAAAAAGCCGGATCCTTCAGCGCGACAGTGGCAGGCTGCCGTAAAATTGTTTGTGCCGGAAGACTTGAACGGCCCTGTGCTGTACTCAACGGGCTTTGTGCGAGTACAGGTCGAACCAGCCTCGATTGCAAGTCGGCTCTGGCGATACCTGCGGACAACATTCGGCAGTCAGTTCCCGCGGAGCGTGCCCAGCACAATGTAGCCATCTCGCTCCGCTGTTTAGATAAGCCTCGTTCTTTCACCCTCAACAGCCAATGACCGGTGGAATCATCACTCGCCACATGCTGACATGGTCGCGGCATTTGTATCATCACGCTGGCTGACAAGAGTCCGTCACCACGGAGCGTGACGACTCTATTGGCCGGCTGCCCGTCCATGATCAGTCACGATCGTGTGCGATGGGGACGTTCCACAGCGAAATCTCTCCATCGGTACTAGCGGATGCGATTTGGCCCGACTTTGCCACAACGAGCGATGTGATCGGTGCCCGATGCGCCGTTGTTTTGTTCGACGCCATGAACCGGAAAGCCTCGTAGGCCATTGGCGGTGTTCCGGGCAGCGGTTGCTTCCAGTTCCAGAGCACGAGGGCTCCATCATTGCCGCCAGATACCAGATACGGCGAATCGGGAACGAATCCGACTGACGAAATCCCCCCCGCCTGATGCCCTGAGAATCGGCAGGCGATCAGATCACCCGGCTCACCGGAAATCAAATTCACATCTGCAATTGCCGCAACTTCGTCAGCGATTTCCATCGCGGGGACGCGGATCACCCAGCCCATACTCTGCCCCGTATCGACAACCTCACCGACTGCGACGATGTGCTGTCCATCCGGCGAAAATTCCCCTGCATAAAGACTCACCGGAAACTCAGCATCCAATCGGATCTCCCGCCGCGCGGCTCCATCCGCCGAACAAATCGCCAGGACGCCGTCCAGCCCCACGGCCAGCACCGCTGTGCCGTCGGGCGACCATCGACAACAGGACATATGGCGACCCGAAGGATTCATAATCTTGACCTGCTCGGCATAAAGTTTCGTCGAGTGCCAGCGCCAGAGCGCAACGGTGCCGTTCGAAGATGCGGCGGCAAACAGGCACAAATCCGTCGGACAGACGCTCAGTGATGTGATCTGCGATGCCATGCCTTCACGAGTTCTAAACAATGGGCGTCCGAATGTCTCAGTGCCCTCCTGACCGCCAAACACTCGCAGAGAAATTCCACCGGCGACGACAAAGTCCTGATCGCCATCGGAAAGCATACCAACAGCGCTGACGGGAAACGGTCCTCTAAAGTTTGCCAGCTGTTCGTTGCTTTCAAGGTCCCAGAGACTCGCGGTTGTTCCGTCGAAAGTCACAATCAAATTGGCCGCACCGGTTGGTGAGAGTTGTTCAGCAAACTGCGCGTCGGTGCATTTGCCGGGGCCTGCTGAGAAGACTCGAATAATCTTCCATGACTCAGTATCCACGATCTGAACGACTCCGTTAACGCAGACCAGAAGTTTGCGTCCGTCGGGCGACCAGTCGGCGGACGTGATAAAATCTGGCGGGTTTCCGGCAACCGTCGCCAGCTGAACTCGATAACGGGACTCCGGCTCGCCCACGGACCAGACATCAATATGACTGAGTGTCCTGTTCCTGCTCCGATCGGTCTCGACGGAAAGCGTCAAAATCTGGGTCCCATTAGGCGACAATACCATGGACTCAATGGGCGTCTTCCCACGCGGAAAGGCGGACAGTCGTGTCAGTCGGCTGACTGTCTCTGAGTTCCCCGAGACGGTTTCCACGCGCCAGAGTGGCAGTTGTCCATCGAGCCCGGCAGACACAAGTGTGCCGTCCCGCATCCAATACAGCGAGGTGATAATTGTGTTCTTCGTATGTGCCCTCAGAGAAGTTATCAGTTGGCCCGTGACCGCGTCCCAGACGGCGATGAGTCCATCGCGCCCTCCCGTGGCAATTTGTTGATTGTCCGGTGAAACGGAGATTGCAGTCACTTCCGCTTTATGAGCGCCCGCCAGCACCGCGAAAGGTTTCGCGTCCGTCGAACTGAGGAGTGCTTTCAGATTCCAGCAGCTGCACTGACCAGGCTCCGGACCGTCAGCATCCTGCACCGCTGACGTTACAAGAAACTCTCCACTGGGTGACGCCGCGAACGTATTGACAAGACCCAGTCCGACAATGACATGTCGTTGCACTCCGAGACGCAGGGAAGATTGATCCAGGTTCCAGATTCGCAGACTACCATCGAATCCTGAAGTGGCCAGCAGCTTGCCCGATTCGCCGATGATGCTCATCCGGGCAATGTTGAAATCATGCCCCTCATGAAATCGTTCCACAGCAACCCCTGACGCTGTTATCGGTCCTGCGACAGGACGTGATTCCCTCGCATCCCAAATCTCAATCGATCCATCCGCAGCTCCGGCGATCACATGCTGATCGTTTCGCGTGAAGCAGATCGAGCGCACTGATCCCCTTTGAACCGATCGGTCGGCATTCAGTGTGACATCTTCATCCCCGTCTTTTTCATTCCCGTCTTTTTCATCGACTTGTCTCGTCTCCAGAAGGCATGGAATGAGGCCACCACAATTCCAAACGACGGCTCGCTTGACAGCCTTCCCCTCGCTCTCGCTGGCCCCTGCCAGAGGGACGGTGAGATCACGAAAATCGCCCGCCGTCTGGGAGGATCGGCGAAGGCGGGGAGAGGCCTGAGTTCGGACCGTCAAGGGTACATCTGACAGATGAGTGGGATTGTCAGTATCCGGCCGAGCCTCTTCCGTGGTACTGTCAGTATCCGGCCTGACCATCGTGAGCAGATTGTCCCTGGAAATCTCTGCGGCGGCGATGCGAGACCTGGTTGGTCGCTGCAGATTTCGGGTCAAATGAAATGCATCCTTGATCTGCCGCTCGTCGTCGTCGAGCGTTTCGAGATTCCACAGCCGATTGAGTTCATCAGCGCTGCTGGATACGACTCGATTGGCAGTCGCGTCCAGAAAATTGGCCCGCGTCACTCGAGCGCCATGACCACGCAGCCTCTTGTCCAGGACCAGAATCGCGTCTCCGCCGTCCACACGTGACCAGACGCCGATGGTTCGATCGTCCGAAGCTGTCAGGCAATTCATTCCGTTCTGGGACCACTGAATATCATTAACCGGCCGCTCATGTTCTTCAACCAGCCACGAATTGACGCCTTTGGATTCAAGGTCCGCAGGATGCGCGAACGGAAACCGTTTCCCATCGCCCTCCGGGGAATCGTCGGCCTTGAGTATGATAAGGTTTCCGTTGTTGCTGTTGCTGATTACCAGCAGCAAAGCATCCGGTGAGACTGAGATTCTTCGCGGCGGATCGTTCTGCTGGCGATTCATCCGCAGTTGACCAAGACGCTCTGGCCGGGCGGTTGGTTTAGCTTTGAGAAGACGATATGCCAGGATGTCTGTCGATTCACCACCCCGCGATCCGGCGCAAATAAAATCATTCGTTCCAGGAATGAACGCAACGTCGCGAAGCTGAGTCATGAGCCTGAGTTCGGAAACCTGCAGGCCGGTTTGATGCTCACGAATTACAATTTTCCCGGATTCATCGGCACTCAACAGGAAATCTTTGTTCGCGTCAAACGCCTGAATGGCGTCCTCGTGTCCGTCCAGAGGCTTGAGAATCTCGTCCTCCAGATTCCACAGAAATAACTCAGATCCGGACGATATCACGAGCCGTTCATCATCGATAAACCGCAGGACGGTAATTTCATGCTCGAACTTCTGATCTCTCGGCTGGCCCTTGCCCCAGGACAGTAATGGTCCCGGAGACTGCATCAATGTCACAACCCCGGCTGAATCGCCGAACGCAATCATCGCTCCGTTCGGACTAACAGCCTGCGCCTGAATGGGATCGCGTGACTGCCGGGTCCGTTTCAACAGTTGCTCTCGCTGCGCTTCCAGTTCCCCAGTCCGCGTATTGCGGACGTCTGCCGGCAACTGAGGCAGCAGTTCACCGGAAAGCAGTTCGTTGATTTCCCTTAACGCATCCGAGTAATTCTGGTTCAACGCCAAGCCACGAATGGACTGACTCTGAATTTCAACCTGAGCCACTCGGGCGGCAGTTTCGGCCTTTCGCTGCTCCTCAATCGCTCGATTCGCGTCCGCCTTGGCGGTTGCTGCCATCGCAGTGGCCGCAGCGGCCGATTCGCTGGCTGTTCTTGCTTCCGTTTTTGACTTGTCAGCAGAGGCCAGCGCAAGCTCAGATGCCTGCCTTGCGGAATCCGCTTTCTGTTGGGCGATTTTGGCCTCTTCATTTGCGGAATCTGCGGCCGCGATTGCTTCAGCCGCCTCGATCTGCCGAACCGTAACCTCATTGTTTAGGTCGGTAATGATTCCGTTGTCGTAAATCGATTTGGCTCCGAGCGCGACAACGCAGAGCATTGCCGTGAGGGCTGCCCACTTCGCGCCGGAACGAATCCGTCTGGCCCGTGAAAGTCGCTTTGACAACGTCACGAATTCATCGTCGGTCTCCTGAGATGCCACTTGCAGCCCGAGTGCGTAATCACCCCTGAATTCGGCCAGTTGTGCGTACTGCAGTCGCGTCGTGCGCAGCTCAGTACGGGCTACCGGGTTTTGCGGCCATGTTCGCAGAGCTTCCTCGAACAGCGCGGATGCCGTCTGGTAAGTGTTGTAGTCGCGGGGCTTGACTGACTTAGTCTGAACCAGTTCAATCGCCCGCGCACTCAGTCGGCGGCTCTCTTCATGACGTTGATAATTGCGGACGCAGAACTGAAATTCCTGGACGCTGCCAAACCGCTCGTCCGGATCCGTTCGCATCGCCTTGGTTGCGACGTCGATCAGTTCGCCGGTGATCTCTGTCGATCGAATCCTGTTTTCCCGCAGTACGTTGTCGATGGTTTTCCAAACATCACTGCGATCCTTGCCCTGGACTCTTGGAAATTCGTGCGGTGGATCACCGGTAACCACCTCGAACAGGATCGCACCCAGCAGATAAATGTCGCTGCATTCCCCGATGGCCTCAGGCGGGCCTGCCCACAATTCTGGTGACATGTATGCTGGCGTTCCGGCTCCAAAAGAAGCGACCGGCGAGCGAAAGGTTTTTTCCGCCGCGTGTGGCGCCGGCACCGCTAGGCCCCAGTCAAGTACCAGCACTTCGCCGAATTCCCCAAGCATAACATTTTCGGGTTTCAGGTCTCGGTTGATAACCCCGTGATGATGGGCGAACGCGACAGCGTCACAGGCTTTGTGAAGCACGCTGAGATTTTCTTCCAGCGACATTTCCTTAATCAGTTTATTCCATGGAGTGCCGTGGACCTGTTTCATCACATAATACGGCACCCCTTCTTCAGTCTCAGCCAGCTCATGAATCGGGATAATGTTGGGATGGACGAGGTTGGCGGTGACCAGCGCTTCCGAGAGAAACATCTCCCGCTTCTGTCGATCAGACTGCGACATGGCTCTGGCAGATTTTGATCTTCCAACGGTTCCGGAAATTAACGTTCCAGCGCCCTTCAGAGTCTTAATCGCCAACTGTCGGTTGAGCGATTTCTGCCTGGCGACGTAGACAATTCCCATTCCACCTTCAGCCAGCTTTTCGATGACCTCAAAGTCCGAATATTCCGCCGCCTCAGCCTGCCCCATGCCTGAGACAGGACGAACCCGCATCGAGATGAGTTCATCGAGATGAGAGTCGTCGTTCGTCTTCCATATTTGAGATGTGACCCGGCTGTTGGCTGCGGACTGCGAAGATCCACTTCCTGAGCGACTCCCGTCGATGGGTCGCGTCTTTTTCGGAGTCAGAGGATCTGTAGAGTTCAGATTTCTGTTTGCATTCGCTAGCGGATTTCCGGATTCCCCCACAATCGTCGCATCCAGGCCAGAACTCTGTTCATCGAACTTCGTTCCGGAAGAGGAACCATCGGCGGATGAAGACTTCCTGCCGCCCGACGAGCTGACTTTCTGATCAGCCGACGCGCCCTCGGTTAAATCGTCGTCGGCTTCACTCCCCATCACATCGTCGCCGGACGGGACATAGGTGGCGTCGGCGTTAACAGCACTCCCCGCATTCGCTGTTTTCTTCCCTGGGGAATCGGCTTCATCCGCACCCGTTGACTCGCCAATAGATGTCACATCCGCGTCGTATTTGTCATCCGACTGCGGAGCGTCATCGTCTTCCGTCTGCTTGCCTGGAATAAAGGTCGCGTTGACATCGATCGCGACGCCGGAATCATCAGAATCTGGAGAATCAGCATCTTCCTGAGATACGGGTAACACTGTGGCTGCGGTGTCAACGTCTGCCTGATCCGCTTCGTTTGCGTCACCATCGACCGAGGTGCTGGACAGCTTTGCATCATCGTCCATTGGCGACGGTGCGGAAGTATTTGACTTGTCAGTCATGAGAGTAACCTTCAACTTCAACGATCAGCCAATAACCAATTTTCAGTGAAAATCAAAAAGTCGACCACAGCGGAGTCTCACGAGTGCCTGCGAACAAATCGTGCCGCCCGAGTCAGTTTCCTGTCGTCCGCGCCGGATTCACGCAGACGACTGCGAAATCGACTAACCGCCACACTGACGATTGCCCCGGTCGGTGCGGCCAACTGCGACACTGCGGCTGCGGCATCATTCAGCGACCAGGAGGTTTCACTCTCGGCAGTCTCGACAATACTTCTTTCCGCCGCCGCATGTGAAACATCAGACGTTGAATTATCGGAAGGAGAAGTGGAGCCGATCACAGCGTCACTCTTCGGCACGAACAGGGCCTGCGGAGATTCTTCAACGGCAGCGTTATTGTCTTGAACAGGTTGTTCGAATGGCAGATCCTGTAATCGAGGTGGCTCCGACGATTCCGGCAATGTTTCACTCGCCGGCCCCGGTTGTCCACCGGTGATTTCAAATTCCACGATCGGTCGCTCGACCTTCTGTCCGCCGGTCTCCGTGATCAGCCAGATCTCGTAACCGGCCCCGTCCTGAAGTTCCGGGGTTTGCCGCACATACTTTTCGAATGCTTCGCGCGACGAAATCAATTGACTGTTGGCGATTCGCTCAACAACAATCTCAGTCGGGCCGTCGCTTTCATACTGTCGCCGAATCTGAAAATAGACGTCCGTTGAAGAGGCGCTGCCCCCTGCCGCACCCCTGCCGAAATCGGCGACAACCTGCTGAGAATTCCCCGCATTACTTTCGAAGGCTGCGGTGATGGTCGGCCTGTCAGCCGCAAAGCCTGGTTCAGTGTAAAAGAATGCCAGCGGGGCGGTCGTCACTGTCGGAATTCTGAAGGAAGCGATGCCGCCTTCGAATTCATTGTTACCCGTGAGTACGTTGTCAGTCGACGTGATGTCACGACCCGGTACGGCCTGAGTCACCCCAGACTGCTCGATAACGCTGCCCGTGACATTCAATGAAGAATGATGCGAGACCGAAAAATCCACGATGATGGTCGTGCGATTCTGAACCGATTGAAACACGGTAAAATCGAAGGCCGTGTAAACGTGGCCAACGGTGTTCACCTGGCCGCCGCTTCCCACCAGAAATTGCTGGATACGTTCGGAAGAAACAGCGTTGTCAATTCCTGTTCCTGCGGCAGCTGACTGCACTGCGGCGTTGGAGATCACACCGGGTTCATTCACTGGATCCTGCCAGTCGACATCCACGGTAAGGTTTTCCTCGCCAGCCACACCAATCAGCACATTGAAGCCATAGAGGTAAGCGTTGATTCCGTTGAAGGTTGTCGGCACGGCATCCACAGCCAGTGGCAGCGGTTTACTGCTATAAACAAAGAACGCTGTTGAAGGCTGACTAACCGCCGGACGCGGCGCAAAATTTGTCGCAACACCACCGTCGGTACTGAGAGTCACATCCCCGATGAATTTCACTGCAGCATTCTGAATAGAGTTGTTAACGTCGGCGACAATGGACACGTGGTCTCCTGTCACTGCATTCGATCGACCGGGATTCTCATCGGTCGAGATTCGTATCGGTCCGCTGCTGGCGTCGATCGTCACGTTCCCATTCAGCGACTCCAGCAGAATCGATTCGCCGGTTGCTGCGGTAGTGTCTTCGATACCGTTCTTTGACAGAATATCCCGCCGCACGATCAAGTCACGCTCCGCCCTAACAACGATATCACCACCGCCACTCACCACATCCGCGTTCACGATCACGTCGCTTGATCCGCCGCGTGCTTCCAGCAAGACATCACCCGAGCCGTTGGCACTGATCCCCGCAGAATTCGCTCCACCATTGATCGTGATCGTACCGCCTTCCGCCACCAGTTTGATCGGTCCGTTCAGCGAGGTCGTCAGGTCTTCCAGCGACGTGAGTGTGCGACTCTGCGCCACACTCGTCGTGCCGCTGTCGAAGTCCGCACGCACCACGCCGTCAATCGATACTGTCACGGCCGCTGCCGTGTTCACCGTGATCGCACCGCCCGCAGAAATCTCACGCAGATAAATACCGGTGGCCGCAGTTGCCGCGACCGTATCGACATTCAAGTCCAGCGCCTGAGCATTGACCGACGATGTTGTGTTGCCTGCCCCGCCGATGATTGTCCCGGCCCGCAGACTGACAGATGTGGCTGCCGTCGACTGTGTTTCTTCAATATTCACAAAGCCCGCGTTGGCATCTGTGATGCTGCCGCCGGCCTGCAGTGCCACGCGATTGGAGGTCACGTTTGTCAGCGAGATCACGCCCAGTGTGATATTCCCACCGGCGATGCCCAGAAGATCTCCGCCGCCCAGCGTGATCTCCGTGTTGTTTGCTCGGACTGCCGCGTCACCCGCCATCGTCCAGTGGCCGGCCGTGGCTTTGATGAAGACATCACCGGTACCGGTCGTGATATCTCCCGTGGCTGTCTGCGTGATGTTCTGGCCTGCGATCAGTCCGATGTCACCATTCGTGCTCGTGATCAGCGCTGTCTGTGAAATGCTGCTGCTTGCATCGACAAGCACGTCACCATTTGTCGTGGTGAGGACTGCGTCGATGTCCGTGTTCCGGCCCGATCGCACATACACGGTTCCTGCACCACCGGTGGTGAGTGAGGCGTTGAGATCCACATCCCGACCCGCGTTCAGCGTCACATGACCCGTGCCCGACTGGATTGACGCGTTCACGATCACGTCACTGTTGCCGCCGCGTGCTTCCAGCAAGACATCACCAGAGCCGTTGGCACTGATCCCCGCACCATCCGCTCCGCCATTGATCGTGATCGTACCGCCGTCCGCCACCAGTTTGATCGGTCCATTGGTTGTGGTGGTCAGGTCTTCGAGACTCTGGAAGTTGTCCGACAAAAGAGTTACCGTCGAGTCAACGTTTATGCGGTTGACATTGATTTTCCCGCTGGCATCTCCAGTCGTGGCAACTTCGATACTGTTGGTCTCATGAATGTAAATACCATCCGCCGCTCTAGCCGCTACGAAGTTGACAGTAGTGCCGATCGCTTCGCGATTTACGGTCTCCTGCCTGGTGCCCTGTACATCTGACCTGCCGATTGTTCCGAGACGTCCAGAGACGCCACCTGAGTTGGCGTCAGCCACCATTCGCAGGTCGTTGGCGACAACATTTATTGCGACACCGCTGTTGAGAATATCGCGTTCGGCGATGAGGCTCACGTCGCCGCTGCCCGCATCAATCAGGCCCAGCCGAATGTCACTCTCACCGGTCGTCGAAAGACTCACGTTTCCGCCGCCCGTCGTGATCGCGGTGCCAGCGGCCATATCGATCCCGGAGATCGTGTCGGCGGCCCCGTTGGAGGAAAGCACGTAGACGGTGCCCGTGCCCGTCGTCGACAGATTAGCATTGATGTCAACGTCATCGCCGGCGATGATCGTTAGATTTCCCGTCCCACTGGACACTCCCGCATTGAGAATCACATCCCCATTGCTGGCAAGCGTCTGCAGGAGAAAGTTTCCGGTTTCATTTACTTTGGTCGCGGAACCATCGGCCGTCGCTGTGCCGTCGTTCAATATGAGGTTGCCCGCCTGTGACCTCAGCACTATCGAACCGTTGCCGGTTGTGACCAGATCGCTCTGCGTTGCGTCGTTAACTGCGAGAGTCGTGCCATTCGTCTGCACCTTCTGAGTCGTCACCGTTACATCATCGACCGCGAGTCCGTTGCTTTCGAGAATGTTGATCCCCCCGGCACCAGCCCGCGCACTGAGCGTGGTTACAGTGGTTTCAATCGCATTGTGCCCGGCGCCGAGTGTCCCTAGACCGACAGCGGCCTGAATGCGCAGACCCAATGCGATAATGTCGGTGTCGCTGTCACCCGCATCGGCTTCCAGAATCGAGCCTAGGATGCTGATCAGACTGACATTCGCGTTGTTCGCTGTGACTCTGCTGATGGTCACGTCGCTATTGGCTTTCACGCGGATGTCACCATCGACTGTTGAGACCGTCGATGATATATTCATCGTTACCGAGTCTGCGGCAGCTTCAATTATTATCGTGCCAGCACGAGCGGTCTGAATATCGACCAGTGGTCCGATATTGACCGAATTCGCCGCCATCAGCGTGATGTGTCCGCTGGAGCTGAGGATGTCGGCACCGAGTTCAATATTTCGGCCTGATCCATTAGCCATGAGCAGGACATTTCCGCTGCCGGTGGTGATCATTCCATCAACATCAACTGGCCCGTCGGAGGTAGTGGCCAGCACATTGCCTGTGCTCGTGATGATTGTGGAAGCAGCGTGTAGGACAATAGTTGAGCCGGCTGTGAGCCGTACATGACCGTCGCCGGTGTTCTCGGCACTCGTGTCGACAGCGACAGCAGGGGCCAGGTTGATTGTTTCTGCCGTGATCGTCAGATTTCCCGTGTTTCCGACGATCGTGTTTCCCAGCGTGAGGCTGGTGTTCAGGTTGACCGTATCAATTCCGTCATCACCATTAATCGTCAGGGCGGAGCGAAATCCGGCATGGACAGAATTGATGTTGACAATGTCGTTGCCAATGCCCGCGTTAATTGTCAGCCGCGTTTTGGAGTTTGAAAAACTCACGACAGGGCCGAGTGTTGACTGAATGCGGTTGTCAAGCGTTCGAGACGTGATCTGTGGTTTAATCTCATCGCCCATGAACGTCGTCGAAGTCATCGCGACCGTGTCGCCTGATGTCGAAACGATCATTGTTTCAGCGCCACCGCCAATTGTGGAGGCAAACGTGAAGGTTCGCGCGTTTATGCTCAATTCGTCGCGAATTGGCTCAGTGCCGTTAAACGCAATGACCGTGGACAGCAATCCGTCTGTGAGCGTGATCGTTCCGGAATGACGCTCGATCAGGTCGTCGTTGCCGAAGACATAGTCCGCTGAATCGAGAATAGCCTGGTCAGTTGCCGACGTGAGCAGGACTAGCGTGTCTCCGCCCGTAAGGACGTCGCTGTCCAGGGCGTTGCCGTTGGAGTGCTGCGTGTCGCCGTTGAACGAGATGCCATTCACCAGGCTGAACAGACCGCCCTGCGCCGCCGTGGGCTGGATAATAATGAAGACATCGTCGCCGCCGTAACCATCGAATGTGAACGACGTGATATCGACGAAGCTGAACGATCCGACGAACTCGGGCGACACCCCGGTCACGTTCCGTGTGAACGTAAAGAATCCGTCGTTGTTACTCGTGAAAGTCAAAACCACGAGGTCATCGTAATCCGTCCCGGCAACAAGAATGTCTTCCGCGCCGAACGCAACCGGGTCTTCCTGATTGGCTCCGATGTGCGGAATCAGAGTTGCGATGTCTGCCTGAAACTCGGTCGATTCAAACGCGGCAGAAGAACCCCATCGCAGGCGGTAAAATTCCGCGAGCGTCGTCCCGGTGTAAGGAACGTTTGCATCATCTCCTTCGAAGAATGGATTGGCCGTTGGGCCTGTGAGATTGCTGGGATTGAGCGTCTGATTTGAATCAGCGTATTCGCCGGCGACATCGTTAAAGAAGACGTTGTTCAGGACAATAGCCGTGGCTGGCGTCACAACGCTGTAACCGGAGACCGGCGGCTGTGGCGGAAGTTGCTGCAGGTACAAGACGATGCTCGTGCCGCTGTCGCCGAGGTATGTATTATCGACTGTCGGTGCGGAATCAAACTTCCAGTTGGCAACCAGATCCCCATGAGCAGAAGCACCATCGATTCGTACTGTGTCGAGTTCCAATTGTGTCAGAACATCATTGTACCATGCCACATCGTCCATCATGCCATCGAAGAACTGCCCGGGACTTCCAGGATCGTAGCCCATGTGCATGATGCCGTTGGCAGTGTCAACTACCGCAGCCCAGTTGAGATCAGTGGGTTTGAAATTGTTAAGATACGACGATTCCGCACCGTCCAGATAGATCTTCAGTTGGCTTGTTGCAAAGTCCCATGTGTACTGAATATTGTGCCAGCCATCTCCACTGTTCAGTGTCGCAGCGTCGCCACCTGAGCGGATTACAAAGTCGCCACCGGCAGTGGTTGTTCGGCCATAAATCTGGCCGCTGCCGTTCGTGCGATATTGAAACTCAAACCCGGCATTTCCCGGCCCCTCGAAGAACTGATTCGAGGTTCCGGTGTTGTCGAAATTGACCCAGAAATTGAGCGTTCCTTTGTTTCCAACATCGAATGTCGGATCCTGAAAGGTCGCAAGATCATCGACTCCGTCGAACTCCAGCGCGCCGCCGAAATGCCCTTGCCCCGCCCTGAATTCGGGACCGAAAGGCACAATCCCTTCGGTGGTCAAGTACAGCTCAATGTTGTTCTCGCCATCAATTGCGATGTCACCTGAAGTCTGATCAAGATTCCAGTCGGCAATCAGCCGTGGATCCCCCACAAAATTACTCACACCGCTCGCCCAGATGGACATGATCTCTGTGGGGAGCAACGCTTGGTCGAAGATGCCGATGTCGTCCATCCTGCCTTGGTAAATCCGATCAGGATTGGCGGGGTCCGATCCTACGCGAATCAACTGATTGGCGGTATTCGCAGGCGTCGCCCACGATGAGCTTGCCGGTGTGTAGGGACTTAGGTAAGAGGCTTCAGTGCCATTGATGTAGATCGCGGTTGACTGCGTGGAGAAATCCCAACTGACTGCCACGTGAGTCCACGTATTCGCCACGAATGAGTTTAGGGCGGAATAAGTCAGCGAGCTACCTTCGCTGCTGTCAGGATAAAAGTAGATTGCTCCATTGCGTAAAGTGACTTCTACGCCACCACCATTGAATAGCGCATGGCGTTGGCTGCCGACATCGGCTGGGTTGATCCAGAATGCGATCGTACCCGCAGATCCGATATCGACCAGTAGACTTTTGAATACACCGAAGTCGTCGGAACCATCAAACTCCAGTGCCCCGCCAAACATGCCGCCGGTCGTCGGTCGCCAGAGCGGATCGGTTGTTCCTGGCTGCGGACCTGCATACGCGAAGTTGTTGAATATGTTGTCCTGGATCAGGATCTTGTCGGCGTTGTTCGTGAAAGAAGGCGTGACGTAGATGCCGGCCGGTTGAGCGTAGACGCCGTTTTTGTTTGTTACGTTGGAATCATTCCAGTCGAACGTGTTGTGCTGAATGCTGAGTCCTGCTGAGGTCAGTCCCTGATTTGTGATCGTGACGGTGTAGTTCTGGTTACCACCTGACTGGAAATCCAAAACGTCGAGACCGTTGCCAAAATAGTTGAACGAGATCTCACCGCTAAAGGCGAAGTTGTTGGGTGTCCCTGCACTGTCCTGCGGTCCGATAGCGATCGGTCCCCAGCGGAAGTGATCTTCGCGGAATTCGTTCCGAGTGATCAGGAAGTTCTGACCGCTGCCCGCGTCGCCGTCGCGAATGACGCCCCGACCCCAACGTCCCTCAAAGATAGAATCGGATACTTCGAGCTCGCCGGCTCCATTGGTCGATGTACCTTCGAACACAACGGCGCTGCGATATCCTTCTCCTGTGGCGTTGCTGCCGAACAACACTCTTGAAATCGTTGTGTGATCAGCAGTCGTAATGACAACATAGCCTTTATAATCGACTGCGGAATTCGCCACCGTTGTACTGTGAACCTGCCAGCCCAGCTTTGCGTCGCTGATCGTCACGTTGTCGGCCGAGATTCGGATGGCTTCGTCAAAGTTGCCTGTCGGGGCACCTGACTTGAGAATGTTTGTCAGGCCCATTCCCTGTCCGTCTATCGTTACGGAACGGTTCACCGCCAGCGTGCCTGTGTGGTAATAGGTGCCCTGATTGACATGAATGACGCCGTTGACATCAACACTGGCGATCCCTTCAGCGACTGTGGCAAAGCCGTCGATACCGTAGACACCGGGTTGATTGCCAGGCGTAATGAAATCTACGTCTGCGATAAAGGTTCCAGGTACAGGTCCGACAAAGCTGTTGGAGACGAAGACATTACCGAGCACCGTCGGACGACCGATCAGCACAACGTCGTTGCCGTCTCCCCCGCTGTAGAAGATCCTGAAGATGTTGCCGTTCAGGTTTAGCAGATCGCCGCTCGCCAGTGTTCCACCGTTAAGGTCGGTCGCACCGATGACTGACCCAAACGTGCCGCTGACTGGGTCAGCATTGCCGTCGTTGTCAATAATGACGTAAACGTCGCGCGCATTGATAGCCGTCGATCCGAGATCCAACAAGTTGAGCTTCGCGGTTCCGCCGATTGTCACCGAACCTGTAACCTGCACCTGATCGTAATCAGTCCCGGCGACGGCACCTGGCGGTGTGACGAGTGGATTGTTTCCGTTGCGATCGTCAATCTCAACAGTCAATGTGCTGCCACCTGCGAGGTTGAGATTTCCGGTGGCGATAATTCCAGGGCTGTTGCCTGGTGAGAGAGTGCCTGTCGAGTTGATCGTCACGGGGCCTGTGATATTGAGGCCGCCGCCTAGCGTGGCATTGGTGGACACTGTGACCGCATTATTGATCGTTCCAGTGCCGTTGAGGCGAGTGCCAGTGCCGGAGACTGCAACCGTCGATGAGGACGTCAAATCGGCGTCGATTGTTCCATCAAGCTGCAGAGTGCCACCGCTGATGGTTGTCGTTCCAGTAAAAGTCTGCGAGCCCGAGAGGATCAAAGTTCCAGAGCCAGATTTTGCCAGAGCAACGGTGCCGTCTGTGCCGATGCCGTCACCATTTCGCAAAACGCCGCTGAATGCGTTCACCGCCGCGTTGCTGACGGTCAATGTCGATGTATTGGCAGCACCAGATTCATTTTCAACGATCCCGCCGCCGGCCAGTCCACCGATCGTTTCACTGAACCCCTTCATCTGAAAGCTCGCTCCGTTGGCGATTGCAAGAGTTGTCGCGTCGTTGATCCGATTTGCTGCAGGCAGAGTAAAATTTCCACTGGTCAGGGAAACCGTGCCAGTGCCCGCGTTAAGTCCGGTAGTTCCGATCGCCACGGTGTTGGCTTCGCTCAGATATTGGTCTGCGTTTGCTGTTGATGAATTGGCGGTCAGCGTAGTGGCGTCGAACTTCAGTGCCAGGTTACTGTCACCAATTGTTCCTGAAACAGTCACCAGATTAAGAGTCGTGGCGGAAATGAGCGAAGAAGTTGACGCGGAAAGAATATCACTGCCCGCAGTCGTTCCGTTATTTGTGAGAGTGACGACACTCGCCGAAGTAATGCTGGCAATTGTCAAATCACCGCTGTCGCGATTCGTCAGTCCGGCACCAGTGGAGATGACCAACGTGACGTTGCCCGCGCCTGCCAGAATTGTCGTCCCGCTGGCCATCGTGATTGAGGCCGCGCCGGGATCTCGATTCGCATTTACGACACCTTTCGCAACGGTCTCGTTGGCGGTGATGCTCAACGCCGCGTCGTCAGTCGTGATATTTGCGTTGATAATCACACTTCGCCCGGCCTGCAAAGTCAGCGCACCTCCCGCGCCAGTGGGGCGATTTGTAACGATGCTCTCATTGATCGTGATATCGTTACTGGCCTGCAACACGACTGCCGTACCGTTGTTAGTGACCGCCGTGATCCAGTCAGCGTCGAAAGTCGCGCTTGAACCTGGATTTTCGTTGAACGCATCGTTTGCTGTACGCACGTCGGGTGGTGCAGTGTCGGCGATTGTGATGTTCTTCGGATCCAGCAACAGGGTTCCTCCGCCCAGATCTCCCGTGAGATCGACCCTGCCCGCGAACCGAAGCAACTCCTTGCCTGAAACTTCCGCGAATCCTCCATATCCGTCCGTTGCCCCCCGTGCCGACAACACGCCGAAGAATTCGGTCGCCTTGTCCGACCAGATGATGATTCGGCCGCCGCTACCGGTTGAGATAGCATCGGCCGAAATTCCTGCATCGGATCCGACGAAGCTCTGCGCCGCGTTGTGGATCGCAACATTCGCCCCCTGGAAATCTCCGCCGATCAGCACTGTTCCGCCACCAGCGTCGCCCGACGCATTAATGATGGATCCGTCGAGCAGAGCGACCCGCGCGCCGAGCAGATGAACGGTTCCGCCAATCTCTCCAGATCTCAGACCTGAGACATCGATCGTGCCGGACGCAAACAGATCGCCATGTGGTCCGGCATCGATCAGAACATTGCCGCCTTCGGCATGAATTGTCGCATCGGAGGACATCGTCAGCTGCTCGTGCGCAAACAGTCCAATGCTTCCGTGATCGGCGTGAATATGTGCGCCGTGACCGATGGTGATATCCGTTTCCGCAGTCAACGTGATGTCGGCGTGGTGGTCTGCAAACACGTGCGAGCCGCTGGCCAGGTGAATTGCCCCGCCGCTGCTCAGATGAATGTCAGCGGCGCTGATGATGTGTGCCACTGACATGTCGTCGAATTCGCTGATCGAAATTCCGCCGGACCTCGACGACGCCGTGAGGCTTCCGAAGTGGTACGTGTCATCGAGTTCGATCGATTCGGCATCGAAGCTCGCCAGATCGTTCACGTGCAGAACAGCGGTGCCGTCGTCGCTGATGATTCCTGCGGAAGTTAGCGTCAAACTGTCGGCCGTGCTGCGACCGCTGAGCACCGTATCGTCAGCCTCAGAGATCGACACTGATCCGGTGGCATGAAAGCTTAACGAGCCGAATTGAATCGAATCGGAAACATTGTCGCCCAGAACGATTGTGCTCCCCACAATTTGCGCGTGGCCGCCGACAGAGATTGTCGCCCCCGCGGTGTCAGTGATCGCGTCAGCCGCCGTCAGTATGAAATCGTGATGAATATCCAGCGAATGGATCGAAACATCGTCGCGGTCGAAAAGATCCAGACTCTCTGCGAAAATCGCCAGATGATCGAAGTCATTGGCTGTGGAATCCAGAACGACTGAGCCTGCGCCAAGAATCGCCAGTTGACCCACGGCGATGCCGCCAATCGAATCGGTCACGGACAATGGTGTCAGACCACCGGACGCCGAAGAAGTGGCGTCAATTTTCAGTTCCTGCAGAGTTGTGGCGTTGAATGTCAGCAACTTTCCGTCGGGCGAGAGTTGAAACCCAGGGTCGCCGGAATGGGACCGGTCCCAATGTCCGTTAGTCAGGGCAAACTGAAACTGCCCCTCAAGCGAATCAAATTCGACGTTGAGCGAATCGCCGCCGTCAAAGCCGTCCAGTGTCAGCGCTCCGAGTGTGGCCCCAAAGCTGGCATCTGGCAACCGCCGATCTTCCAGTCGCACAACATGCAGTTTACGACGCCGAAGCTTGCGTTGTTGAGCCAGCCACTGCGACAGTTTCCTCCGAAGTGTTTCGATCGTTTTCTTCATTCCGCCGCCTGTGTTGTTTCGATCTGAGTCATTTCGAGAAAAATGCCGGCCTGCTACTGCCTCTCCATCAAGTGGATATCATCACATTACCTACCCAGAAGTAGCAACAATCACATCGCACTTCTTTAGGGATAAACAGGGGTTTGCTCAGGCTTAGTCCAAAAATCTACATTATGGGCCGACTATTTACATCCCACCCCTTTGTATAGTTCCGTCTTTACCACCAGGCCGGGACTCGATTCTGTGACCCAGAGGAATTTATCCAGTTGGCGAAAAAAAACAGAAAATCGGGGCTGTGCTGTTTCTAGCCGTAACTCAGATGAATCCGGCATTCCCGTTTTTTACTGATGTGACGGTTTCCCGCGTCGTTACTGACAGTCTCAGGAAACCATTTGGAAGGACCCGATATTCTTTGTCATAGGACTTCGTTCGCCCGGCTCTTCAATGTGAGGTTTTCCATGGTTGCGGGATTTTGGTCAGTTGTTTCGCAACTTGCTGCAGCAATCTGCATGATTCAGATTTCCAGTCCGACTGCGCTGACGGACGAAACGACGGGTACCAATGAGCCTGAATACGCATTCACGCAGGATGTCTCATCAAACAGACGAGTGGCTGATCAGAAGCTTCCTTATTTTTCGATTGAAACGAATGCACTTGTACCAAGTTACCGAGTGAGTCAAGCCCCTGACATGGGAGTCATATCAAATGCTCAGGCTGATTCCCCGAGGCATCAACATGACGAGAAATTTTCGGACTTTGGAAATACGAGAGACGCCAAAAGAGCAATCGCAGATGATGAGACAATGACCGAGAGGGAAGTGTTCAAATCTCTGGATTACGCGATGCTGACAACTCAATACACGTTTTCGCCGGATGCAGATTTGCCATTTGTGATGTTCTGCCAGAACGGCGAACAAACTTCGGAAGTTCACTTTGCAAGTCACACGCAGGAGTTGTCTGAAGATATTGCAGTCATGCCGCAAGACACAGACGTGGCTGAGCACCCATATGCCGAACCAGACGTAAGTCAATCGCTTCAGGACATCATCAATCGTCCCATGTCGGGCATTCGACTTGGCGCGGCGCGGGTGCCGGTTACCGCGCACGGGGAATCGCTAAAGACGCCATTGGGAATGGGTGAGCACCAGAACGCACGCATCATCGTAAACCACTACATCGCAAACCCCTGGACGATTGCTCGTCCGCCGAACTTTACGTACCCGATCAAATACCAGCCCTTATACTTTGAAGATCCAAATCTGGAACGCTGTGGGGCCACATACGGATGTCTCACTGAATTCAGTTCTATCGCACACATGGGGATGCGCATCCCCTTATTGCCGTACCTGATGTCATCCAACTCACCGCATGAATGTGTTCGAGCACTGCCGGACTGCCCGACCTGCTGCCGTTTTGGAATGGATGCGTATGTTCCACCACCAACGGCAAAAGCAACGGCTATCGAAGCTGCGGCGATCGTTGGATTCATCTTTTTGATTCCATAACGGATGCCGGTTATTTCGCGCAAATTAAGACCCATCTCGCTGAACTCAATCGGGCTTGACGCTCAGGGAGGCTTCTGGCGTTGATTTTGCTTTGGTTTCATTCAGTTGGCGAACTGCATGAGGATGTGGCGTATGATGGTTCGACGACGTCGCAATTTGTAGCGAGCTTTATTCCACGTACCGAAGCTCGCGGCTGCAGCGTTCCAGATGATTTTTTGTGCGGACCTTGCTGCGAGTTGATTGAGGGCTTTCCAGGCCTTAACCAAGTAACCTCCTATCGGACCAAAGAGGAAGAAACACCCGGAATCCCTTGTGTGGATGGCGTATTGATGAATGTCAAAAGCATCAACAGCAATCATCACGGAGGGA
>Ga0105053_10002516_pt1 | contig 28416 bp, 25 predicted proteins | sample BON01_FD_78093 | JGI IMG/M metagenome (GOLD analysis project Ga0105053, IMG submission 78093) | Freshwater microbial communities from Lake Bonney liftoff mats and glacier meltwater in Antarctica - BON-01 | ecosystem: Environmental > Aquatic > Freshwater > Ice > Glacier meltwater | place: Lake...
AATCTTTGATGAAAAAATTCTTAATGTGATTCCAGGCGTTCTGATCGCATCCAAATCCGTGGGCAAACAGGAGCACTTTGTCTCCCTCGCCTAAGACATTCACATTGTTTCTTTTCAAGACACTCGTCATATATTCTTACTGATTTATTTTTTTTTGAAAACTTAATATTACAATAATCCTTTGTTTAAAATAGGCTTTACTTCCCACTGGTGCGATCTTAGATTTCAATGAAGGCTGCGGCTAAGATTTTGGCTTTGAGCTGACAGACTTTAGAGGCACTTTCCTTTCACCGCAAACTGAGATTTATTAAAAGCTGTGTTATTGAGTTTTGTCCGCTTTATTGAAGACGATGTTGACTGAAGTAGTGATTTATCTATTAATGTATTGATTATCACCAGCAGCATGGAGTCAGCTATATTCTTTACACCAACCCGTTGTGCATTAAGGCAGATAAGCCTTCAATAACCTCTCCTTTCTGCTTGAGTAGGGTGTTATGCCTCTTCAAAGCATGGGAGAGTTTTACCAAAAATCCGGCGGCTATTAGAAAGAGCCGTAGAGCTAAAAAAAGTATGTCCGTGAGGTGTTAATTAGATGTTAGCTAACGTTTAGTATATAGTTTGTTGCGTGGTTAAGCAACTAATTTACTAAACAAATCACAGATAGAAAATTCCAGCGGAATTTTCGTAAATATGGGAGGACTAGCAATAAATTATATACTGTGTTGTAACCAGTTATTTACTCCACATTTCCATTTCAATACTCTTATATAAATTTGTATTGTTGTATTCATAATTAGCAAAAATGATTATAGCTCTTTTCTCGACTATCTCCATAATAACTATAGTTCGAACGCCAGTATCTCCGCCACCATGAGTATAATATAGGTGATTATTAATTGCAGTTAGAAACCAAGTATAATATCCTTGTTGCGAATTTTGAGGCTTCGGTGTTATTTTAGATGTTGTTGTCTTATCTAAAATAAATTTATTTTTTTCAGAATTCAAGTATGAAACTAATAAGTTTGAAAAATCTAAAATGGATGTCCTTAATTGGCCACATGGATAATCTGGATAACCATTATGTCCTTTAAAGGCAAGCCCTAAAGAATCCTTCACGTATGTTTTTGCAACTAGTGTTGAATCTAAATTTCTTAAAAACCAGCTAGTATTTGACATTCCAATAGGTTTGAAAATTTTGGTCTGACAAAACTCCTCATACTTCATTCCTGAAACAGTCTCAACAATAAGGCCTAAAAGAGCTACTCCAGTATTGGAATAAGAAAATGATTTGTAGCTCGAATCACTCTCGAAATGTTCTTCTGTATAGAGTTTTCCGTCTACATTAAGATAGTCATTTAAAAAAGGCCTCAATTCTAATTTTGGGTCACCTTTGTGTTCGTTCCAATGTGTTTTATATATTTTATAATCATCCTTAATTCCAGAGCGATGATTTAGTAATTCTCGAATAGTTATTACTGTCATTTGGATAATGAGGATTTTTTACCTCAAAAGGTAAATATTTATTAATATCAGTATTTAAATCTATTTTTTTTAGATTCTACCAACTTGAAAACAGCCATGTTTGTTACTGTTTTGGAAACTGATGCAATATGAAATGGTGTATTTACTGATGCATTAATGCTTCTTTCTAAATCTCTAAAACCATTTGCACTCAAATGAACTACCCTAACAGAGTCAATGACAGCAACAGCTAGTGCAGCAACATTATCTGATTTCATCTCCTTTTTAATCAATAGATCAATTTCGGGTAAAGCTGAGACTGTTCAATTAAGTGTGTCTGCTAATTTCACAAAATATGAAGAATAACCAGTCAATTGAGGATTTATTAAATGATCCCACAATGAATGAGCGGCTCAAAGAGCGACTTTACAGCAAGAAAGGAATACTTGGCAAAGAGAGTCCATTTAGTGAGATTTTACAACACATGGTCAATACGATGCTTGATGGGGAAATTGAGAGTTTTCTTACTGAAGAGCGCGCTTCGGGTAGCGTAAATAAGCGAAATGGCAGGACTCCCAAACGAGTCCTAAGCGACGTTGGACCTCTCGATATTTCGACTCCACGTGATCGGAATGGTCATTTTGAACCAGAACTGATAGGGAAACGACAAAGGGATCTTACCAGTGGCTTGGATGATCAAATTTTGGCATTGTATGCCCAGGGTAACTCTATCGAAGATGTGAGACGCTTGCTAGAGGACATTTATGGAGTGAGTATCTCGGCAGGCCGGATTTCACAGATTACCGATAAGGTGTTGCCCGAGATCCAGGAATGGCGGTCAAGAAGCCTACAAAGCTTCTATCCAGTAGTGTATTTAGATGCCATTCACTTCAAAGTGAGACAAGATGGTAAGTATAGAAGTAGTGCCTTCTACACCGTGTACTCAGTTGATTGGGAAGGGAATAGAGATGTATTGGGGCTATATATCAACTCGGGTGGAGAAGGAGCTAGAAAATGGGGACTAGTGATGGAAGACCTTAAAGCCAGAGGTGTAGCTGATATTTTGGTGGTGTGTACGGATGATTTGCCGGGGTTCTCCGAACAGATTCAAGAAGTCTTTCCCAATTCAATTATCCAAAAGTGCATCGTCCACCAAATGAGGAATTCACTTAAATACGTGGATGAGGGAGACAGGAAGGCAGTTGTAAAGGACTTACGTCAAATCTATACGTCCACTACAGAGGAGGTTGGCAAAACAGCACTGTTAGCTTTTGAAGTGGTATGGGGCAAGAAATACAAATATATCGTCAAACAATGGAATGGAAACTGGGGTGAGCTGATGGCCTTTTTAGATTTCCCGTTATCGATGCGCAAAATGATCTATACGACCAATCCTGTGGAAGCACTTCATCGAATCATGAGAAAACTCGTAAAAAGCAAGGCGGCCTGGGTATCGGAGACGGCTCTGTTAAAACAGCTCTATTTATCGATAAACAAGAATGAGAAATCATGGAAAAGAAAGGTTTACGGATGGACAGCAATACAGCGAGATATCTTGGAAAAGTACCCGGAAAGGGTGCCTCTAAAAAATTAGTTTACAAAGGACTGGCTTCGTCGGCCTACGGCCTCCTCTGCCAGTCCTTTGTAACATAAATTCAAACCTAGACACAGTTTAATGAACTATCCCGTAAAGATCGTCCAAAACAAAAGCCTGAAAGAAATACGAAGAGAATCGAGATGTTAAATTTCATAATTTGTTTTAATTGGTTGCAACGTCTCGCTATACGCAACTAGATGCGTATATTTTTCATATATCCTCATGACTCAGGAACCAATAAAATTCATGAACCTGGGTGTCATTTCGATCTTCTAAATAGGGTAAAATTACTCTGAAAATCTTTTTCAATCTCTTAATAACTAAATCCCCTATCCATTTAATAGGATTTCAACTGCGCTAGCCTTCCTTCTTCCCGAAAACTCCGCAAATATTGGTTCCCCCTTCACAAACTCAACCGTTGCGTATATCTCCATAGAAGACAGATACACGAAATAAAATGTTTCAATCCATTTACCTCCCAAACCAGAAAAAGCCGACTTCCGTCGGCTTTTTCTATTCTCTATGAATTCAACAATTCAATTACACATTCTCGCTCTTCAAAGAAGCTGTGAAGTATTCTCTGTTCATTCGAGCAATATTAGTCAAGCTGATGCCTTTTGGACATTCTGCTTCGCAGGCACCTGTATTGGTGCAAGCTCCGAAACCTTCATCATCCATCTGAGCAACCATCTTCTCCGCTCTGGACATTCTTTCTACTTGACCCTGTGGTAACATTGCCAACTGAGAAATTTTAGCAGAAGTAAAAAGCATAGCAGAAGCATTTTTGCAAGCTGCGACGCAAGCTCCACAGCCTATACAAGTAGCCGAATCAAAAGCTTCATCGGCCAGCCTCTTAGGTATAGGGATCTCGTTTGCGTCTGGTACACCACCTGTATTCACAGATACGTAGCCTCCAGCTTGGATGATCCTATCAAATGCACTACGATTCACTACCAAATCCTTAACCACTGGAAAAGCCTTAGCTCTCCATGGCTCGATGGTTATGGTGTCACCATCAGAGAAGGACCGCATGTGCAGTTGGCAAGTGGTAGTTTGCTGTGGACCGTGCGGATGCCCATTGATATAAAGTGAACAACTTCCACAGATACCTTCGCGGCAATCGTGATCGAAGTGCACAGGATCTTGTCCTTTTATAGCTAGCTCCTCATTCAAGACATCCATCATTTCTAGGAAGGACATGTCAGCGGAAATTCCATCTATAGGATAGGTGACAAAACCGCCTTTATCGCTGGCATTCTTCTGTCTCCATATTTTAAGTGTCAGTTTCATACTATATAGTTATGAATTAAAGTCTTGAATTTATTTGTAAGATCTCTGAGTCAGCTTCACGTTCTCGAAAGCCAACGGCTCTTTGTGCAATTCTTCAGGGGAATTTTCAGCCATAAACTTCCAAGCTGCCACATAAGCATAATTCTCATCATCTCTGAGCGCTTCTCCATCTGGAGTTTGCGATTCTAATCTAAAGTGTCCACCGCAAGACTCACTTCTGTCCAGAGCATCGTCCACCATCAATTCTCCTAACTCTAAGAAATCAGCCACTCGGCTAGCTTTCTCTAGCGTATGGTTCAACTCTTCGTTTGCACCAAGCACTTTGACATCTCTCCAGAATTCTTTTCTCAGCTCCTGAATCATGCCCTTCGCTTTAGTCAAACCTTCAGCATCTCTCGCCATACCACAGTAGGTCCACATGATATGTCCAAGTGCCTTATGGAAGTGATCAACAGTTTTGGTGCCGTTGATACTCAAAAGCTTTTGAATCGAATCCTTCACTGCTTTTTCTGCTTTCGCAAATTCCGGATGAGTAGCATCTACTGGACTAGGTCCAATTTCTGCCAAGTAATCACCAATAGTGTAAGGAAGGACAAAGTATCCATCAGCCAATCCTTGCATCAAAGCGGAAGCTCCCAATCTGTTTGCTCCGTGATCAGAGAAGTTTGCTTCTCCTAAGGAATAAAGTCCAGGGACAGTTGTTGATAGATTATAATCAACCCAAAGTCCACCCATTGTATAGTGAACTGCTGGATATATTTTCATTGGAGTCTGGTAAGGATTCTCACCGGTGATCTGCTGGTACATCTCAAACAAGTTGCCATATCTAGCACGGATAGCATCTTCACTATCGCGGTTAATGGCATCACGGAAGTCAAGAAATACAGCTTCTCCAGTCTCGTTCACGCCGCGACCTTCATCGCAAACTTCTTTTGCATTTCTAGACGCCACATCACGAGGAACCAAGTTGCCAAAAGAAGGATACTTTCGCTCTAGGAAATAATCTCTTTCCACATCAGGAATATCCTTAGCCTTGATCTCTCCTTTACGAAATTTCTCAGCAATTTCTTTTGTTTTTGGAACCCATACACGTCCGTCATTTCTCAATGACTCAGACATCAACGTCAACTTAGACTGATGATCTCCAGAAACTGGAATACAAGTTGGGTGAATCTGCGTGTAGCAAGGGTTAGCGAAGTAAGCACCTTTCTTATGCGCTCTCCAGGCAGCGGTCACATTCGATCCCATCGCATTGGTAGAGAGGAAAAATACGTTTCCGTAGCCGCCAGTACAAAGTAGAACTGCATGAGCAGCGTGAGTTTCGATCGCTCCAGTGATCAAGTTTCTGGTCACAATACCTTTTGCATGACCGTCGATAGTCACGACGTCCATCAATTCTGTACGAGGATAAAGCTTCACTTTACCATTTGCTACCTGACGGCTCAACGCAGAATATGCTCCTAAAAGCAACTGCTGCCCGGTTTGGCCTCTTGCGTAGAAAGTCCTTGAAACCTGCGCTCCACCAAAAGAACGGTTGGCAAGTAATCCACCATATTCTCTGGCAAAAGGAACACCTTGAGCCACACATTGATCAATGATATTTACAGAAACTTCAGCAAGACGATAAACATTGGATTCACGAGAACGGTAATCACCACCTTTGATGGTATCATAGAAAAGTCTGTAAACTGAGTCTCCGTCATTTTGGTAGTTTTTCGCAGCATTGATCCCGCCCTGAGCTGCAATAGAGTGTGCACGACGGGGACTATCTTGAAAGCAAAATGATTTTACATTATAGCCCAATTCTGCAAGTGAAGCCGCAGTAGAGGCACCGGCAAGACCAGTACCCACTACGATCACTTCGTATTTTCTTTTGTTCGCCGGATTCACCAGCTTACTATTAAACTTATGTTGAGTCCACTTTTCGGCTAAAGGGCCAATTGGGGATTTTGAATCTAGTATCATAGGTGACTATTGATTAGCTCTGTGATGTGAAATAGATGTAAACTGGCATACTGGCGAATAGAATCGGAACCAGGATGCAATAAACTTTTCCGATCACCGAAATGGCGGGTGAGTATTTCTGGTGATTCAATCCTAACGACTGGAAAGCACTTGCAAATCCATGAGAAAGGTGAAACGCCAAGAAACCCATAGCTATCACATAAAGTACTACCATCCATTCTTGCTGAAATGCTTGTGAAACCATGAAGTAGAGATTTTTATACTGCTCTCCTTCATAAGTTATCATCGGAACTTCGCCCCAATGCATCTGAAACCAAAATGTATACATGTGTCCAGCCAAGAAAACCAAGATTACGGTTCCTAAAATCCCCATGTTGCGGGAAGCAACATTGGTAGAAGGCGGAGTAGATACGCCATATCCTACAGGACGAGCAGCTTTATTCCTTTTGGAAAGCCAAATAGAAAAGATCACGTGCCCGATGATCGAGATATAAGTCAAGTAAGAAAGCAACTTTACTGCGGGATTGGTGGTCATGAACTTGGCATAGATATTAAATGCCTCACCACCATCATTCTTAAACAACTGCAAGTTCCCTGCAACGTGACCTGTTAAAAACAGGATCAGGAAAAGCCCGGTCAAAGCCATGATCAATTTCCTGCCTATTGTGCTACTCAAGGTTTTTGTAACCCAGCTCATACAATTTTTGCGATTAGATTAAAACGAAATCTTTGATTATTACTGCCAAATTTACGTGCGGAAGAGCTAGCAAACAATCCATTCAAAAACACTTGCCTTATTTTAATCGGTTCTAAATAAAAACCAACAATCTGTGCTTTCAATGGTTGTTTAACTATGCAGGAAGATTTATTGTTTGATTTTAAGAGGATTTTCTACTTATTTCCGTGTATTCCGAATAGGAAGAAAAACTAAGCTAAAACCTTAAAAGGGGATAAATTCGTACATTCTATTTCTCTTTACTATTGAACTTGACCACTATGAAGCTGAAAATCACCCTTGGACTTTTTCTACTCTTCCTGATTGCGGGAATTCCTGAAGCTTGGGCAACACACATTAGAGCTGGTGAAATCATCGCTGAGCGAGTTTCCGTTCAAAATTTGACCTATAAAATTACTGTAGTAGGATATACCGATACGCGGTCAAATGTCATTTTTGGACCAGGGGTAATTAATTTCGGGGACGGAAGAATTGTGGATGGATTGAACACAGAGAGTGAGTTTAATACTGTTATAGATTTGGGTAACCAGATTGAGAAAAATATTTTTGTTATAGAACATACCTTCCAGGGGCCAGGAACTTACACGATTAGATTTCAGGAATTCAATCGAAATGACCGAACTCTGAATATGGACAATTCGGTTGATACACCATTTTATGTGGAGACAAAGATTACCATTGATCCGTTTATCGGAGTAAATAACTCTCCAGTTCTCACGATCCCACCAGTGGACAATGGAGCAGTAAACGTTCGATATATCCACAACGCAGGTGCTTATGATCCTGATGGTGATAGCTTAGCTTACAAATTGATTGAGCCACAGCAAGCTTATCAAAGAGTAGTTAATAACTATAGAAGTCCAGCTTCTCCAGAATTCAGTTTCAGCCAAGAAGATGGAACTACACCAGCTTTTCTGACTGTAAATGAACAAACTGGAGATCTGATATGGGATGCCCCCGGCACTGCGGGGCAGTTCAATGTCGCCTTTAGAATTAGAGAATTCCGGAAACTAAACGGAGAATGGGTTGAGATAGGCTATGTGGTTCGGGACATGCAGATCATTATCGAAAACTCAAATAATAGAAGACCTGAGTTGATTTTGCCCCCAGATCTTTGTGTGGTAGCAGGCACTAAAATTGAAGACATTATTCAAGGTCAAGATCCTGACGGTGACCCTATCAAAATAGAAGTCTTTGGCGAACCTATAGAAATAACTACTTCGCCTGCTAGCTATTCTCCCAAGAGTGTTTATCAACGATCTCCGGGAATAGTCAATTTCAATTGGCAGACCGTCTGTAATCATGTGCGAGCTAGAGAATATGAGGTTCGAGTGAGGATCACTGATCAACCAAGCTCTGGCCCAGCATTAGTAGACATTAAAACCTGGAGAATCAAAGTAGTAGGTCCTCCACCAGTTTTTGATGAAATAGAACAAATTCCTGGTAGGTCTGTGGAACTGAAATGGGATCCATACGTGTGTGCCAACTCAGCTAATGAAATGCAGATCTGGAGAAGAATCAATTCTGACCCATATCAGCCAGACAGCTGTGAAACGGGTATCCGAGCAGGCTATGAATTAGTAGGAACTACTACTATGCAAACACTAAATTTCCTTGACAAGAATGGCGGAGATGGTTTAGCTCCAGGTAATACCTATTGCTACAGACTGGTTGCAGCCTACCCCGAGCCCAGACTTGGCGAAAGCATTGTCTCTGATGAAATTTGTGTCACCATAGATGTGGATGTGCCTATAATCACTAATGTAAGCATAGAAGAAACAGACACTACGACGGGAGAGATTTTCGTAAAATGGACACCACCTTACGATATTGATAAGGTGCAATTCCCTGGCCCATACAGCTATGAATTACTTAGAAGCACTGGGTTTTCTGGTAGTACTGGACTAGTTTCTCTCGGAGTCACTTCCGACACACTTTTCTCCGATACTGGATTGAACACAGAAAATGTCGTGTATAATTATAAAGTAGTCTTGCTAGATAGAAGCACGAAAATAGACACCTCCTCCAAAGCTTCTTCAGTTTGGGCAGAACTGACGATTATCAATGAATCAATTGAATTGAATTGGGAATTTATCGTCCCTTGGAACAACTCTTTAAGTCAGTACAAGCACGAAGTTTATAGAAACAGAACAGATGCCGCAGCAGCAGATGAAGACAATTTTGTAAAAATCGCCGAAGTAGATGTGACTACCAGTGGTTTTAAATATTTGGATGATGGTAGCTTCAACGGCGTGCCTTTAGAAAAAGAAATTGAGTACTGCTATTACGTGATTACCAAAGGCTCGTATAATGTCGCAGGACTTATTTATCCTTTGGAAAACAAATCTCAAATCACCTGTGCTAAGCCTGATGACAATCGCTTACCTTGTCCACCTGTATTGACTTTCGAAGGCCCTGAATGCGCAGCATATCTTGCAGAGCTTCCTTGTAATAACCCAACTTATGAGCATGATCTAAGTTGGGTTCCTGACTTTACCGGAGAATGTGACGACGAACTTAGCGGATACAAATTATACTTCACGGCTGACGGCGAAGACAGCCAGTTTGAACTTATTGCAACACTTTCCTCCCTGAATCTTTCTACTAAAATCCAAGATCTAACCACCTACCGTGGCTGCTATTACATAACTGCGGTAGACAGATCGGGTAATGAATCTGAGCCGAGCAATGTCGTATGTGTAGAAAATTGCCCTAGCTACAATCTACCTAATGCATTTACTCCAAATGGTGATGGATTGAATGAAACTTTCATGGCCTTTGACAATCCATTCACACAGTGCCCACGATTCGTTGTTGGAGTTGATATCTTTATCGTAAATCGTTGGGGAGTCGAAGTATTCTCATACAACAGCCTCAAATCTTCTGAAAACGACATTTATATCAGATGGGATGGAACTGATAAAAATGGAAATGTAGTACCTGCTGGCACCTATTATTACTCTGGAAATGTAGTATTCGATGTGCTCGATCCTGCGAAAAAAGACCAAAGCCTAAAAGGAACGATTCAACTACTTAGATGACCCTAGCTAAATCCATCATATTCTTTGATGGGGTATGCAACCTATGCAATGCATCCATTGATTTTGTCATCCAACGAGATAAAGATGACCAATTCCTAGTGGGTGCATTGCAAGAGGATTTAAGTAAAAAAATCCTTACTAATTTTGAGGTGAGAGAAGATTATCTCGACTCCCTTGTCCTTGTGGAAAAGGGCAAAATCTATTACAAAAGCACTGCAGCTCTAAAAATCTCCAGACATTTATCTGGATTGTGGCCAGTTTTATACCCGCTCATTTTTCTTCCAAAATTCCTCAGAGATTCTATTTACAATTGGATTGGCAGTAACCGCTACCGTTGGTTTGGCAAAAAAAGTGCGTGTAGACTACCTACTCCAGCCGAAAGAGCAAAGTTTCTTTCCTCAGAAACCCTAGCCCAAACAGGTATCAGACTACCCTCATAAATTCTCATGTGCAGCCTGACTTTAGGAAAAGAGGTATATTTGTGCCGAACAAAAAAATACTAGTTAATGAAGGCATTTGTTTTCCCGGGCCAAGGCGCCCAATTCCCAGGAATGGGAAAAGCACTATATGAAGAAAATCCTCAAGCAAAGGAATTATTTGAGCGAGCAAATGAAATCTTGGGTTTCCGTATCACTGACATCATGTTTGAAGGAACTGCTGAGGAACTGAAGCAAACCAATGTGACACAACCTGCAGTATTTCTTCATTCCGTGATTTTAGCGAAAACAACTCCCGATTTCGCACCTGATATGGTTGCAGGTCATTCTTTGGGTGAGCTTTCTGCATTGGTTGCCAATGGCACGCTCGCTTTCGAAGATGGCCTTAAACTAGTCTATCAAAGAGCTCTGGCAATGCAGGAAGCCTGCGAAATCAATCCATCTACTATGGCCGCTATCTTGGGACTGGCAGATGAGAAAGTAGAAGAAATCTGCGCCACGTTCACTGAAGAAGTGGTGGTGCCAGCAAACTATAATTGCCCAGGACAGTTGGTGATCTCTGGTTCAAACAAAGGAATCGAGCTGGCTTGTGAAAAGATGAAAGAAGCAGGGGCTAAGCGTGCTTTACCTCTTCCAGTAGGCGGTGCTTTTCACTCTCCTTTAATGGAGTCTGCGCGTGAGAAATTGCAGAAGGCTATCGAAGCCACTACATTCCACACACCAAGTTGCCCAATTTATCAAAATGTAAGTACCACTGCAGTGGCAGATATAGCTGAAATCAAAGTTAATTTAATCGCTCAACTTACCGCTCCCGTTAAATGGACTCAGTCGGTTCAACACATGGTTGCTGACGGCGCTACAGAATTTGTAGAATGCGGTCCAGGAAAAGTCCTCCAAGGCTTAGTTAAAAAAATCCACCCTGAAGCCAAAGTCTCAGGTCTATAACAAACGAAACCCGCTCAAAAAGCGGGTTTCGTTTTGCTTATTTTTTAGACCCATTTGCGAAATACATTTTTTATTACAGGCCATTAAAGCTCAGGGCTGAAAATCCTAAGAACCTCGGCCCACCTCGATGCAGCTGGGAAAGCAAAGGGTCACCACGTACACAAACTATGATAGAGAATTCCTAGTTGTGATTTTGGCTATTCCTTTATTTCTGCTGTCGAATTCGCATCATCAGAAGAGTTTGAAGATTTTTGATTGCAATCTTCCTCTCGCTCACTTACAACTACATTGTGCCAATCTTCTAATGAATCATCCTTAGACTCCGCTTTTTCACTGCTTTCCAAAAACTTTTCATTCTCCCCTACTTGGACAAAAACGCCTACATTCTTACCTTTATTTTGCTTAGTATATTGAAACCTCATTCGCTCATCAATTAAGTCACTAATTAAATTTGATGTATATCCGCTTTTCTACGAGTGAGGCTACAAACTCTTTGTAAAATCAGCTCCACTCTAGGATTGAGGTCACTTCGGTCACCCGTCTTCCCCGCCTGTCTTTCTGGCAGGGGTCTTCCAGCCTTTAAAGCAAAGAGAATAGGGCTACTGGCATCATTGCAAATAGTCAGTTTAAATTTACACTTTTCTTTAAACTCAATCAAACCATGGGATTTAAAGAACTTAGCCGTCATTCAAAGGCCAAACTTCACTCTTATCCTGACATTCTTCCAACATCTGCTGACTGCTTTTCCCCAAAACCGGATGGATAAAATCTGGCAGGATCTCAGTTAACGGTGCGAGTACAAATCTCCTCTCTGCCAGAAAAGGATGTGGAATCCGAAGTTCGACGGTATCAATTACTCTATTTCCAAAATAAATAATATCAATATCCATCGTCCGATCTCCCCAATGCTCTTCTCTCTTTCTTCCCAAGCCTATCTCGATTTGTTGAGTAAAAGCTAAGAGTTCGGAAGCTGAGTATGTCGTATTGATTTCAACCACTTGGTTCAAAAAAGGCCCTTTAGCCACTCCTCCCCATGCTTCGGTTTCATAAACCGTTGACTGGAGGGTCAATTCTCCTAATCCCGAAACAGCCTCCACAGCAGCCTTCAACAGTTCATTTCTAGCTCCTTTATTCCCTCCTACTATTAAAACTACTTTTTCAAACATTCTCCACTTATTTTAGCTTTTGTAAACATGCTTCAAATTAGGTTATTTTGGGGCTTCAAATAATTTAGCTTATGAAATTCTTAGGAAATGTACTGGCGGTGATCGTTGGTCTTTTTGTTTTCAGCATACTTAGTGTGCTTCTCCTGTTAGGCTTGGTAGGCATTGTGGCCTCATCAAGTGGATCTGAGGAAGTGACAGTAAGTGAAAATTCAGTTTTGCACCTGGATCTAAACGGCAGAACGATCGTGGAGCGCACATCCGAGGATGATTTTGATCTTTCTATGTTTGGAAATCCATTCGGACAGGAAATGACTGCTGGTCTTATCAACCTTAAAAAAGCCATTGGTGAAGCAAAAACCAATGATAACATCAAAGGGATTTACTTAAACACCGGCCTAGTAATGGCTGGCCAAGCGAGTTTACTTGAACTTCGTGAAGCTTTAGTGGACTTCAAAACTTCCGGGAAATTCATCGTTGCCTACGATGAAGCCTACACTGAAGGCGGATATTACATTGCTTCAGTTGCAGATGAAATTTATCTGAACCCATTGGGCGGAATCGACTTCAACGGCTTTTCTTCAGAAGGAATTTTCTTCAAAGGCCTTTTCGAGAAAGTGGGTATAAAACCTGAAATCTTCCGTGTGGGAGAATTCAAGTCTGCAGTTGAGCCTTTTATACTAGAGAAAAACAGCCCAGAAGCTAGATTACAGACGCAGTCATTTTTGGACGACATGAATCAATTTGCGCTGCATGGCGTCTCTGAATCAAGAGGGATAGCCTATGACAGTTTGAAGAAAATCAATGATTTGATGCTGGTGCGCAAGCCTCAAGATGCAGTAACCTATGGTTTGGCTACAGACTTGCTCTATTTGGATCAGGTACTTTCCAAACTGAAAGAAAAACTTGGCATCGATGAGGACGATGACATCGAAACTATCAACGTCACTGACTTAAATCAGACAGCAAAATCTAAGAACGTCACCTCTTCCAATAGAATTGCCGTCATCATTGCTGAGGGAGAAATAGTAGGCGGAAATGCTGAAGGCGTGATCAGCTCAGAAAAGTTTGCCAAAGAAATCCGCAAGGCTCGTAAAGATGACAACATCAAGGCAATCGTACTTCGTGTGAATTCTCCAGGAGGATCAGTAATCGCTTCGGAGGTGATCTGGAGAGAGATGGCTGAGGCCAAAAAAGTAAAACCAGTTTATGTATCCATGGGTGAAGTAGCAGCCTCTGGCGGATATTACATTTCTGCTCCAGCTGACACTATTGTTGCGCAGCCAAACACCATCACAGGATCAATTGGTATATTCGGAATGATGTTCAACGCGAAGGAATTGCTAAACGAAAAGCTTGGCATTACTACAGATGTGGTGAAAACCGGTGAGCTATCTGACTTCATGAACCCAACAAGACCAATGACCGAAGTAGAGCGAAACATCATCCAAGGATCTGTAGAAGATGGGTATGAGACTTTCATATCGAGAGTATCTGAAGGCAGAGGGATGTCTCCGGAAGCAGTGAAGGAAGTCGCATCGGGAAGAGTTTGGACAGGAAATCAAGCTAAAGAAAGAGGCTTAGTGGATGTCTTGGGAGGATTGAATACGACTATTGAAATCGCTGCCGCAAGAATTGGCGCCAGTGATGACTATCGCGTAGTTTATTATCCTGCCAAAAAGCCTTGGTTTGAAACAATTATGGAAGACCTAGGAAATAATGTTCAAATCAGAATACTCCAGAGTCAGTTAGGAACAAACTATACTATCTACAAGCAAGTAGAAAAATTAAAATCTTACGAAGGCGTGCAAGTCAGAATGCCACAGGAAATAATCATTAAATAAGGAAAGCGGCTCAGGCCGCTTTTTTTATGACTTTTAATGAATGAAGGATTTTTCACGGAGAGTCCGTCTGTTCTGCTTATCCTGAAGCTGGACTCTTTAGATTTTTCTGACTACCGCAATAGCACTAAGGCGCAAATTTCTTATTTGTCCATCATGTGACACGAACAACCTCATAAATGGTTCAAGTGCCCAAACTTGTGACCTCAAACAATGAAGTCTTCAGACTGACATCTGAGACTGAAAACTGATCATTGAGACCAATCACCAAAGCCTGATACTAATCCTGAAGCTGGAGCTTTTAGATTTTTCTGACTACCGCAATAGCACTTAGGCACAAACTTCTCAATTGTCGATCATGTGACACGAACGACGGTGTAAATTATTCAATCCTCCAAACTTGGATTCTCAAACAATCGAGCCTTCATACTGACATCTGAGACTGAAAACTGATCACGATTTACCAAATCCTTCCTGCAATAGTATCAACCAAGCCCGATCCACATCATCTTCATCCAGCGCTTCTTTAGCCAGCAAATGCAAATGATCCGCCAGCGAGTCTAGGTCATACTGAAAGCGAACTCTCATTTCTTGGATCTCGGGACTTTGTCCAAATGCAGCAACCTCAGTCTCAGTTGGAAATGCCTCTACATTTCCAAGTCTCCCTAGATTGTTTCCGCTTAGAATACTGCTATTTCGAACTTCCGAAGGCATTTGGTCAATTCCAAGACCTAACGTACGCAAGGGCTTAGGTATCTGAAAGAGTGACGCACCATTTGCGCGGCTATACCAATTCCCTCCTAATCTTGCTACTGCATCCAGCTTTCGAGGATCAATCACGCCCATATCATCAAAGATTGCTTCATTCACATGCGCTACCAGCACCTCACATATCACCAAATTTCCTGCGCCTCCACTATCTCCAAGTGACTTCACTTCATTCACCTTACACTCAAATGCCACGTGAGCCTCCTTGATTCGCGGCGGCTTAACTTCGTTAGATTTCACTTGAGTAAATCCAGCCTTTTCAAACTCATTTACCCCTTTTTCATACTCTGTGCTCGTCAATGACATCTGCTCTACCATCCCGAAATGAACCACATGGATCACCACTTCCGGTACTTCCAGCACATTTTGAAGTGTATGCTTTGTCGTATTATCCCGTACTCTCCTCGAAGGCGAGAAAATCATAATTGCAGGATTTGTGCTAAACAAATTAAAAAAGCTAAAGGGGCTCAGGTTTACATTTCCAGCGGCATCAATCGTGCTGGCAAAAGCAATTGGTCGTGGAGCAACAGCGCCTTGTAACAGTCCATGAAATTCTTGAGTAGTGAGGTCTTTGGGATAAAAGGTTTTCATTTGAGGAAATTAGAAAGGTTTAGGAACTGACTTGGGAACAGATGAGCTAAATTTAAGCAAATAGGTTGGAAGGATGATGACCGATGTCCGAAGGGTCATTTTGTCAGCTTTATTCTGATTCGAGTTTAGATTTCATTTTTCCTAATTACCTGCCATTATGCTGTTGTTGAGAAGAAACTAAAATAGAGTTTGCCTGAAACTAGCTTTGAGTTAACTTCGGTCATCCGTCTCCCAGCCTAGTTATTACTTGGGTTTTACTACTGGTAAAACTGCCGATATTTATAAAAATAAAAGTCAAATTGAAATACGTAAACCATTTTTCAAGAATAAGTTCTAAAACCATGAATTCAATAGCTCGTCACATTTTAAAATCCAGTGTATTCCTACTCATTTTCATCTTAGGGATAACAGCATACGCTACAGCGCAAACGCACAATTTCGCTACTTTCAACATTCGATATGCGAATCAAAATGACGTCGGAAACCTTTGGGCTGATCGTCTTCCGCACGTAGCCAGTCTGATCCAGTTTCACCAAATCGAGCTTTTTGGAATCCAGGAGGGGCTGCACAGCCAACTAACTGACCTAAGCACAGAACTTGGATACAAATACATCGGCGTTGGGCGTAATGATGGAACCGAAAGCGGTGAATATGCAGCGATACTTTACCATCCTAAAAAGTTTGAAATCCTTGACCAAGGTACTTTCTGGCTTTCATCAACTCCTGAGAAACCAAGTAAGGGTTGGGACGCTGCGCTGAACAGAATCTGTACGTGGGGTAAATTCAAGGACAAAGCGGGTCAAACCTTCTATGTCTTCAACATTCATTACGATCACATCGGCCAACAAGCGCGGGAAGAAAGCAGCAAGCTGGTAATGGCTCAGGTATCCAAAATCAACAAAGAGAATGTGCCTGCTCTTCTGATGGGTGATTTCAACGTGACTCCAGAAAATGGTGCTTACACGACCATCACCAGCAACCCAGATTGGCAAGATGCAAGCTTAATCTCAGAGATTCCTTCTTATGGCCCAGCAGGCTCCTTTACTGGGTTTGATTGGGAAAGAATGCCTGATGGAATCATCGATCATGTATTTGTCAAAGGTGACATCAAAGTGATTCGTCATGGAATTCTGACTGACAACTATGGCAAAAAGTATCCTTCAGATCACTTCCCTGTGCTAGTAGAGGTGGAGTTTTAATTTGAAGAAAACTTCATTTTTCAAACTTCAACATGCGTTATTAACCTTTGATATGCTGCTTCTCCAGAAGCGGCATATTTTATTTCCTTCATTTCTGAATCTTAAAGCAATTTCGTCTAGATTACTTGATTTGACAATCCTTAGAAAGCAGATTTTAGAATTCTCATTCTAGCCAAACCTGCTCGACTGCAAAACTACCTTCAAACAGTTCTCTTTTTCAATAATGATTCGATTGTCGGTTGTAGATTATTAAATATCCAAGATTAAAAATCTGAAATTCTCCTGAATATATTGGAAGGACAGTCTAAGCAACCGTATTCTTTGCGCCTTCTTTCTCAAGCTTTGTTTATAAAAAATCACCAGTTGTGCTACTTATCCAGAACAAGCGCTTTTGTTTTTCCTCCTAGAAACCAAAAATGGCAATTTGTATGGCTTTCAGACTAAATAGCTGATCACAAAAAGTTGCGCGCTCTACGAAATCGTCTGCGCACTTTGTTTTAAAAAAAACAAAGACCTTCGAAGAAATCCCAAAGTCTGACGACATTTGGGATGACACCTCAAAGGTCTCCGTATTAAACTCTAATTCTTATTACGGCTCCAGCGCAGCAATCCCTGGAAGTACTTTGCCTTCCATATACTCTAGTAACGCTCCTCCGCCGGTAGAAACGAACGACACATCATCTCCAAAGCCAAACTTGTTGACTGCAGCTGCAGAATCACCACCACCGATCAGCGAGAATGCGCCAGCTTTAGTTGCAGTAACTACTGCTTCAGCTACTGCTTTTGTCCCTTTGTCGAAAGATGACATTTCGAATACGCCCATTGGGCCATTCCAAAGTATCGTTTTTGATTTTAGAATTTCTGCGGCAAAAAGCTCACAGGTTTTTGGTCCAATATCCAAGCCCATCCAGCCATCAGGAATCTCTCCCTTATTAGCCAAATCTTGGGCTGCATCATTTGCAAAAGCTTTGGAAATCACCGTATCAACAGGAAGGACTAAATTCACTCCTTTTTCTTTGGCTGTTTCCATCAGTTCCAATACAAAAGCAAGCTTATCTTCCTCCAAAAGAGAATCGCCTATTGTGCCACCTTGTGCTTTGGCAAATGTGTAAGACATACCTCCACCGATAATCAGCGTATCTACTTTATTCAGCAATTGCTCGATGATCAAAATCTTATCTGCGATTTTGGCTCCACCCATGATCGCTGTATATGGCCGCTGAGCATTCTCCAAGACTTTATCTGCATTTTTCAACTCAGAAAGCATCAAGTATCCGCAAACCTTTTCAGTAAAAAACTGGGCGATCACAGCGGTAGAAGCATGCGCTCTATGTGCTGTACCGAAGGCATCATTTACATAGATATCGCCAAGTTTGGCTAGTTTTTTAGCAAAATCGACATCGCCTTTTTCTTCCTCCTTGTGGAATCTAAGGTTTTCCAAAAGCAACACTTCACCAGGCTTCAAACCTTCAGAAAGCATTTCTGCCTCTCTGCCGATACAGTCTTGAGCAAACTTAACCGGTCTTCCCAATGCTTTCGCTAAGTCTAATGCGATGTTTTTAAGGGAGAATTTATCCTCAGGTCCAGATTTTGGTCTACCCAAGTGTGACATCAAAATCACAGATCCACCATCAGCCAATATCTTCTCAATAGTAGGAAGTGCAGCTTGAATTCTGGTATCGTCGGTTACATTCAATTTGTCGTCCAAAGGAACATTGAAATCCACTCTTACGAGCGCTTTCATGCCTTCAAAACTGAGGTTATCTACATTTTTGATTCTAGAGTTCATAGTAAGGTTAATAGCTTTTGATTAATTAAATAGATAAAAATCAGGTGTGAATTTATCAAAGATTACGTCAAAAATCGACTTTCGACTGGGATCAATTTATTAAGAAATGCAGGATCGAGAATTTACCCTTTGGTAGCAGCTCGTTTCAGGCGGTCATTAATCGCTTTTCCAAGACCAGATTCAGGCATCAATTCCGCCAAAATCACGACTGCATTTGACTCATCAAGGGTTCTCATAGCAGCAAAAAGACAGGCCGCTGCTTCTTTCAAATCCGCTCTTGGACTTAAGGTTATCTGATTTCCCGGCGGAATTGAATCAAACTGTTTATCAAAAGAAAGCACTGCCAAATCAACGCCTTGGCTTTGGTATTTGGCAATCAATTCATCCAAATTTCCAATCAAGAAAGGTTTACTGGGTGCGTAGTGGCTTTCCAGCAAACCCGGTGCTTGAGGATTGGAAGTGCTATGGCTTTTCACTTTTACCTTTCCCACTAAGCTCTCGATCTCTGAGATCTCCAAACCTCCAAGTCGGTAAATAACAATCTCATCGCCTTCCATACCCACAATTGTACTTTCTAAGCCTACTTTGCATTTACCCCCATCAAGAATGTATGCGATCTTAGTACCTAACTGAGCATCCACATGCTGAGGTGAAGTAGGACTGATGTATCCAAAAGGATTTGCACTTGGCGCGGCCAAAGGAAAGTCTAATTGGGCAAGTAATTCTAAGGTCAGCGGATGGTCAGGCACACGAACAGCCACACGATCCAGACCTGAAGTCACGATGTCAGGAATAATGTTTTTTCTTTGAAGCAAAAGCGTCAGCGGCCCTGGCCAAAAGTGTTCGGCAAGGCTACGAAGTGGTGCTGGAATATCGCTAACATAGTTCTCCGCTTCCAAAAGAGACGAAACGTGAATAATCAGTGGATCAAAACTAGGACGATTCTTGGTCTCAAAAATAGATGCTACTGCCACTGCATTCAGCGCATTTCCTGCCAAACCATATACAGTTTCAGTAGGAATAGCAACTAGGTCACCTGCATCCAGAATCCTTTTTGCTTGCGATATATCCTGCCCAATCACTGCCATATTACTCGCAGAAATCGTCTATCCAAGTTTTGGCTTCCGTGTACCCAAGCTGAAGAGCCATCTTCAAATCAGCACAGCCTGCTTCTTTTTCAGCTTCTCCCAGAGCAGACATTCTCGTCACTCCAAGCAAGTAATAAGCAGCACCATTTTTCCCGTCCAAATTGACTGCATCAGTTAATGCTTTCATCGCATTGCCAGGATCGTTATTTCCCAAAAGAGCTTTTCCGCGATTGAAATGAACTAGCGCTTGATTTGGATCTACTTGAAGTGCCTTATCAAAATCCAATAAGGAATCCTCGTATTCCTCCATACCCAACAAAGCTAGGCCACGATTGTAATAAATATCAGTTTGGGTGGCATCTAGCATGGTTGCCATGTTGTAATCAGAAACTGCACTTTTAAAATTCTCCAGTTTCAAATTGGCATTCCCGCGATTAAACCAAGCTTTGTAGCTGGCAGAATCTGACTCAATAGCAGCAGTAAAGACTGGTACCGCTTCCTCGTATTTTTCCTCTTGAAATAACGCAGCACCTTTTGCGTTCAATGCTATACCATTTGCAGGATTTATTTCCAGTACTCGATCAAAGAAGTTGATTGCTCCACCCCAATTCTGTGTATCCATTTGTTGAATACCGGCTTGCAACAATTCATCTTCACTTGGGCTACAGCCCATCAATCCTGCTGTTAGCAAGAATACTATCCAAAGTTTTTTCACAGCTTAAATTTTGCGCAAAGATAGGGAATGAGTGCTTTTTATCAGGATTTAGGCTGAAGTTTTGCCCGATAGATTTCTGATATTGGACTTGGCTTCTTGGTAAAGATGTCCACAGAAACCACCGTGCACTTACATTTTGCAAAGATTACTTCGTCTCTTTCTTTAGTTTTCCCTACTAGATACTGCGCTAGATCGAAAGAACTAGTACCGATTCTGGAGCATTTGAGCCAGGCTTCCACCTTATCTTCCAAATGGATAGGACGTATATAATCCATCTCAATCCTAGCCACCACTGCCCCAAACTCCATGATGTCCCATTCGCATTTTTTTAACAAAAACTCACCGCGGGCATGCTCGAAATAATTGAAGTAAATACCATTGTTGACATGAAGATAGCCATCAATATCTGAAAATTTAACCTGAATAGGGATGCAGAAAATCATCTCAGACTTCAGTTGAGCAGGATCAATCTTCTGCATCAAAGTAGAATTTCTGATTTGCTTGTCTTCTCCAGCATCCTCAAGATGGAGGGATTGTAGCCTATTACATCTTGCACAGAGTCAAATGCCACCCAAGCCAAGGAAATACTTTCGTTGCTTTTGATCAAAGGTTCATAAAGATCTGCTTCCAAAATATAGCGTACGTCGAAATGAAAATGCTCAGGCACGTGCGGGCGCTGAGGGATAATATGCTTATCCAAGTCAAAAATTGTCTTATCTACAAAATCTAAACTCTTCAAACCGCTTTCTTCTTCTGCCTCTTTCATCGCCACTTCCAGCAAATCCTCATTGCCGTCAGCATGTCCGCCAAGTTGTAACCACCTGCCTAGTTTACGATGAAGAGTAAGCAACGTATGCGTACGCTTCCGGTTTACTATCCAAGCCGAAGCAGTAAAATGACCTTCCAGACGAGTTCTCTCGTATGCGAAAGGATCCTCTGTCAGATCCAAAAAATCCTGAATAGAGCCTGTTTCATCCTCGTATGGTGTCCGATATCTTCCTAGTTGTCCTCTTAAGTTAATTCTGTCCATCATTGGTTGCTTCTAATATATGATCAAGAAATTGATCGAAAGGTTCTGGATCCTGGTATAGACTATCTGAATAAAACGTCGCTAATACCTTGAGGTAATTGGGCTGATTATTTACGCTGATTTTCTCAATAAAAATATTGCCATATAGCTGAGTACTCAACTCATTCTTTGCTAATGCTTTGAGTGGCGGTTTGAAATAAAACTTGTCAGTGACTTTCACCTGCTCGTTAATTTCCTCCATTTTCCTGTCCAAACTCACTTGCCTATATCCCAAAGCTAGAACTCGCTGCGCAAAAGCCAAGAAAAGTAGTGAAAATGTTTGCTCATCCAAGGGGTCATCATAAGTTATTGCAAAGCCCCGAGCATACTTCGAGTTCAATACATGAATTTGTGGACGCTCCTCAATCTGTATGGTTTTGAAATGATACGACCTCGAGATCTTGGCAAAAAGCTCTTTCCCCTCTTTCGAATTCATCCACTTTTTGACATCAGATATTTCATCGTCTTTAAACACAATATTCTCCTTGTGAGTCATCGGTGTTTTCTCCGAAGACTTGAAAACCTTATTGAATAAATCGTCAAGAAAATTACTCATGAGTAGAAATTACGTAGCTGCCAGAAGCGAGAAGTGTAATATATCCCTGATCCTGCAGAATGCGCAAAACTCGAAGGTTTTTTTCAGCCAAAGGCAAACGAATACGTTCGAATAGCTGCTTCTCTGTCAACTGGCCTCCACTGTTTAAAGTTTCCAAAATCTTATTTCTAAGCTTATTTTCTGCTTTTTCCGGATTATTTGCCTTCCGATTTGCAATGCATACATCACACACTCCGCATAACTGATCTGTTTTTTCCCCGAAATATTCCTGAATAAACTGCGTGCGGCAAAGCTCAGCTTGCTGCCCATATTTCACCATACTTTGAGCTTTTTCTAAAGTCAATGCTCGCCGAAGTTCTATTCGCTTAAAATTGAAAGGCAACTTCCCCGCGTCAAATCGAGGAGTCAAAAAAGTAATCTGTGGCTTATCTTTACGCCGATCATACACCATCACTTCCAATTGCTCCAGCTGCTTCAGTGATTTGATTACCTCGTTTTCATGGATATTTAACGACTTAGCTAGTTTCGCCTCCTGGATTTTTATGTATTCCGAAAATACATTCCCACCATAGGTTCTCATGATGATTTTCACCACCGGATCCAGCCTAGCGTAAGCGATCTGAATCTCATATAATCTGGAAGGATCTACAGTGAAATGAATTTTGGAAGGAGAATAGTAACTTTCACTCAGCCCAATAAAACCCTCCTCCTCTAATAACTTCAATGCATAAAACGATTCTAAAACCCCTAATTCATAGGTGTTTGCAAATTCATTCCATTCGAAATCAAAGCTGCTGAGCATGTTACTACCCACTGCGATTCGGTAGTAATTGGCAAGACATTGATATACCCGCTTCACAAAATCTAACGGAGGATAAACCAACTCCGCACGTTTTAGAATGGTTTCGAAGTCCTGTTTATTCGCTAGCAAAACGCCATACGCTTTCTCTTCATCACGCCCAGCACGACCAGCTTCCTGATAGTAATTCTCCACATTTTCGGGTAAATCATTATGGATCACCACCCGCACATCTGGCTTATCGATCCCCATCCCAAAAGCATTCGTACTCACCATCACACGCACTTCATTTTTCATCCAGGCCTCTTGCCGTTTGGCTCGATCTTGCATAGCCAACCCCGCATGATAAGCCGATGCCGATATCCCAAGCTGGCTGAGCGCATTAGCTATTTGGTGGGTTCCCTGTCGATTTCGCACATACCAGATCGCTGTTCCGTCGATTCTACTGAGTATCTCCAATCCTTTTTCAAGTTTGTTTTCTACAAGTCTTACACTGTAGCTGAGATTTTTTCGTGCAAAACTCTGATGAAATTCCGCTGGCTTTTTCATCTCAAGTCGCTCTATAATGTCCACACAAACTTGTGGCGTAGCCGAGGCTGTCAGCGCCAAAACAGGAACTTTTGGATGGTATGGACGGATCAGGGCTATCTCCAAATAAGGAGGACGAAAATCATAACCCCATTGGGAGATACAATGCGCCTCATCTACTGCAATCAAATTGATCTTCATCTGACGAAAGCGCTCGACAAAAACCTCGGCTTTCAATCGCTCTGGAGAAACGTACAGAAATTTATAATCACCATAAATGCAATTATCCAGCGTACGATCAATCTCACGATAACTCATCCCAGAGTAAATCGCCGCAGCTTTTACCCCTTTAGACTTTAACGCATCCACCTGATCCTTCATCAACGCAATAAGCGGACTCACAACCAGACAAATCCCATCCATTACCAATGCCGGAACCTGATAGCAAAGTGACTTACCCCCACCCGTCGGCAAAAGTGCAAGCGTATCCTTTCCAGCCAAAACTGACTCGATAATTTCTTTTTGAACAGGCCGAAAGTCAGCATGTCCAAACACTTGGTGAAGGATTTCAGTGGCTCGATTTAGCATTTACCAATCAGGCGAAGTTTTAGTTAGAAAAGCCGCAATACCTTTCTTGCAATCCTCGTGAGCTCTCGCGGTAGCGTTAACTTCCGCCGCGAGCTGCAGGGACTTATCTCTTTCTGTTTCATTTAGCTGCCGCAAAAGTGTTTTGGTTTTACCCATGGAGAAGGTCGAGTTTTGGGTGATGAGCTTCCCAGCGAATTCATGTACAGATTTCTCAAGAAATTCGGCAGGTTCCACGCCCGTGATTAGGCCTAATTCAGCGGCTTTCGTAGATGAAATAAATTCGCCCGAAAGCAGTAATTCCTGTGTTTTAGCTGCACCTATTTGCTCCATCAAAAATACGGAAACCAGTGCTGGCACAAAGCCAATTCGCACTTCAGTATAGCCAAAAAGTGCATCTGGAACTGAAAAAGCAAAATCACATACGGTTGCCAACCCACATCCTCCAGCCAACGCATGTCCTTGAATCTCTGCGATCACGACTTTTGGAAGGCAATAAATCAAATTGAACAAAGCCATAAGACGGCGACTGTCTTCTAGATTCTGTTCGTAAGAAAAACCCTGAAGCTGCTGCAAATACGCCAAATCCGCACCTGCGCAAAATGCCTTACCTGTAGATCTAAGTACTATGACTTTGACCTGATCGTTCGCATTCATTTCCTCAAAAGCCATGTGCAATCCTGCAATCAACTCAGGACTGAGTGCATTTCGTTTTTCTGGCCTATTTAGTGTGATAATGCCTATTCTATCGGTAATCTCGGTGAGTAAAGCGCTCATTTGAGTTATATATTGGGTTTGGGATCAAGTTAGTTTCAATAGCAGGCTTTGCAAAATCAAACTCAGAAAAGTATTCTGTAAGCCAAAGAATCCACAGCCAAAGAATCGCTTATAGAAAAGTCAATCCACTTTCCCTCAGACCAGTAATGAATTGATTTTGGCAAGGAAGAAAAATGGAGGCGCTTTTCATTTGGATGAAAAGTGAAGTCCGCATCAGGAAAGGCTAGTTGCCCTGAGTCATGCTGAATTGCCAGTAAGGCTTTTGGAAACTGAGACGAAAGCTGTTGAACTCGATTTGGATCTACAGAATAACTGATTTCTCCTCCTTCAACACCTTGATTAAAAGAATACAGATCCCCAAACAGCGAGAAATCAAACAGCTGAGATTTTTTTCCTTGATATACAATCAGCTCTTTAGATGGAATTTTCATTTCTGCTTGAAGCTGAAATCCCACCCAAAGGAAGGCGAGGCTTAAAGCCAGCCAAGTTAATTTCTTTTTGGAGCCAAATTCCCAAGATGCAGCGATCAAGAGTATTCCCCACACGAATATCATTCCTGAGAAATCCATCGTCAGTCGATCTAATTTCCCGCCAGGGATCAACCGAATCGCCTCAGCAATGTAATTCTGTACCCTTATCAGCCAGCTCAAAGCCCAGCCTAAGACATCACCCACAACTGGAATCCATCCGAAAATCATCAACGGAACTCCAACTTGCATGATGACAAAAGCCAGAGGTAAAATCAGCAAGTTCCCAAGCAAAAAGAAGGTGGGAAACACATGGAAATAGAAGGTGGAAAGTGGAAAAGTAACCAGCTGAGCAGCGATACTCACAGAAATTAATTGCCAGATATATTCTAAAATCTTATTCCTTGGCATCCACAAGTTCAGAATCAATGGCTGGATCATCACTATCCCCAACACAGCCAAATAGGACAATTGAAATCCAACTTCATAGATCACATCGGGGTTAAACGTGATCATCAGAATGGCTGAAAATGCCAGGACATTGTAAATTGAAGGTGGACGCTCTCGCATTTGGCCAAGTGTAAGCAAGGAAAACATTGTAGCCGCACGCACTACAGAAGGAGATAATCCAGTCAAAAAAGCATAGAGCCAGATTATCATAACCACAAATAGAAGGTAAAGCCTGGCCTTTTCTCTTTTCAATCGAAGCGGTTTCAGAATCAGGATAAAGAGCGCGTAGATTATCCCTACATGCAGTCCAGAAACTGCCAGAATATGCATCACGCCAGCCTGCGTATAAGCTTCTCTGATAGTCGGATCAAGCTCCTTTTTCTGCCCCAAAAGCAAAGCTAAAGCGATTTGAGCAGAATTCTCGTTAGGAATCTTTGACTTGAGCATCTCTCCGATATCATGTCTCAAGTGCACCAAAAAGTAATCGAAACTATTTTTAGAAACCGTGTCAACCACCTGAAAATCCTTGCCTAGGAACTGTCTATTATGGATGCCCTGTCTGGACAAATACTCCTTGTAGTCGAATTCCAAAGGATTGCGTGGGCTTGCAATATCTTCCGGCTTTTTACTTACCAAAAGTATCTCCCCTGGGGTAAGGGATTTGTCACTCTGGTGATAAACCAGAATTTTACCCTGAGCATCATTCCATTTCCCCTTGAAAAACACAGACTTAACCTCTAGTAAGTTCTCAAAGGAATTCGGCTTCTGCTGATCGTACATCGTAACCTCCGCCAGATAAGACTCGGCCAGGGAAAGGTTTGAGTTTAACTCCGCTTGGTTGTTTTTATTTTGAACTAGGAGCGCACCGAAAATCAGTAATGCAACATATGCCACAGGACTCGGTTGAAAGCTCCATTTGAATTTTTCCAGAATGAAAACAAGTATCAAATACGTAAGCCAAACTACACTCAGCGCTATTGAAAGAGTTAGTGAGTCTAAAAAAACTAGCAATCGCCCACAGAAAATCCCGAGTAAAAGAAAAAGGAGATATCGTAAAAATGGAAAGTCAGCAAATCTCATATTCAAAAAAATTAAAAAGTTAATTTACTTCATTTTTTCGAAAAAATGCACTGCTACCACACCCTACTTTATAAACAAAAAAAGAGCCCAAATTGAGCTCTTTCATCTAACTATATATGTTACAATTTCTTAGAATCTATAACCTAAGTTGAACCCTGCATTCAATTCTATCCCTGTGAAGCGTTCTGACACATCATCACTGAAGTTTCTACCAATATTAGCGTATGGTCCAAATGCAAAGTTACTGGAAAGCTCCCACTTATATCCAACTCCTGCTCCCAAAATAAAAGCAGTCATGTCAGTTGTTTGTATTCCTCCACCGTCAGCAGGTTCTTCAAAATCACCAAATCGGATTTTCGCCAATGGAAATAGGAAAAAACGTCCACTTCCAGTGTCTCCGAAGTAAAAGTTCATCGAAGCCTGTAATGAGTTTGTCTTATACTTTTTCCCTTTGTTTTCATTATTAAAACCAAATCGGTCATTAATGAAACCTTTGAATTCCAATGAATGGTCGTCACTCAAATAACGCTCATACCCAACTTCGAGAGACCCAAACCAAATCAATGTCAAGAAATTGACGTGAATTTCATTTGAAAAACCGCCTCTATTTGGAGTAGAACCATTACTGCTAGAAATCACTTCTTGTGCATATCCGGACACTACTAATGCCAGAATTAGAGTAAGGGTAGATATTATTTTTTTCATATTTCTATAATTAGTTGAGAGCTGCGTGGCAATACTTACGCCAATTCCATTTTGTAGTGCATAATATTACACTCTTCAAATAAATCTCCTACTTTCTCAAAACCAAACTTTAAATAAAGAGGCACGGCTTTAAGCTGCGCATGAAGGTATTTTTTCTTCCCTTTGAGGTCGGGATTCTCATTTATATCTTCCAAAACTGCCGCTACCAAAGCCTGTCCTACACCTTTGCCACGCACTTCTTTCAATACAGCAAATCGCTCCAACTTCACCCCATTTGGAGTAATTCTCCACCTTGCAGTACCGGCTGGCTTATCGTCTAAACAAGCGATAAAATGTTTTGAGATGCTTTCGAACTCATCGTATTCCGCTTTGGGATCCACATCTTGCTCAATCACAAACACCTGTTCTCTGATCCAGTAGGCTGATTTCAGCTGATCGTTACGGGTTATTTTTTCTACTTGCAGACTCATCCCTTTCTTGTTCTTTGTAATAGTTATCTTTTTCGTAAGCTTCGATGATGGACTTCACGAGTCTGTGTCTGATCACATCCTTTCCACTTAATTTTACTACTCCAATTCCCTCCACGTCTTTGAGGATTTTAAGCGCTTCTGATAAGCCACTTTTTTGCCTTACAGGCAAATCCACCTGCGTCTGATCACCAGTAATTATAACTTTTGAATTTGGCCCCATTCGGGTTAAGAACATCTTGATCTGCTCATTTGTTGTGTTCTGTGCTTCATCCAGCAAAACAAACGCATCATGCAAAGTTCTTCC
>Ga0105053_10002533_pt1 | contig 28344 bp, 26 predicted proteins | sample BON01_FD_78093 | JGI IMG/M metagenome (GOLD analysis project Ga0105053, IMG submission 78093) | Freshwater microbial communities from Lake Bonney liftoff mats and glacier meltwater in Antarctica - BON-01 | ecosystem: Environmental > Aquatic > Freshwater > Ice > Glacier meltwater | place: Lake...
AGCCTTATATGGATGTCTTTTTGATTGGTGATATCACTTATGGGAAAAATGTAGGTTCAATTGCAATTGAAGATGAAAAAAATCCTGAAAATCAATACGGATTATTACCTATCGTGACGCAAAGTTTTAATAGTTTGGATCAATCTGATTACAGTACTGGCTTCATTCCAAATATTTCTATAAAGGAAAGTTCAGAGAGACTGAGAGCTTTAGGAGATGTGAGTGAGCTCATGCTAAGAACGGCAATAGAGCAAATCACTGGTATTCCTTCTTCAGCTAGAGTAACCAAATTAGATAGAGTTGAACTGGCTAATACCTTAGAAAGAAAGATTAGATATGGTAAAATGATCGAATCTCCAATAATTAAATAATCAATAAGCCCCGAGAGATTGGGGCTTTTTTTCTGCTTGTTTATTATGATTAACCGCTTTTCTGCCAGTAAGGATATAAAAGCAATATAAAACAAGCTCCACTCTAAGATTGAGGCCACTTCGGTCACCCGTCTTCGGTCTTCTAGCCTTTAAAGTAATGTGTATATGGCTACTGGTATCATTGCCGATAATGATATTGTTTATTATGTATATCCGCAATTGCACCAGTAAAAGGCAAAAAGCGGCTTAATGTATGGTAAACACTAGCATTTGGCTACTTCGGTCACCCGTCATCGGTCTTCCCGCCAGTTAACCAAAGAAAGAGGGGTCACTGGCATCATTGCGGATATACATATTGTTTATTATCAAATTGTTACGTTTCTATATTTGGAATTCATCTCCCTCAAAATGCACTTAAATTCGGATTCAATTTGACAACCATGGAAACCGCAGCAAGCTTCATCCTTATATTATCAATTTACTTTATGGGTTGTCTTGCGCTAGTGCAAGGAGTGGTGAGACCTATAAGTCAGCTGATGCCCGAAGGCACTACTAAGAACGCTCAATGGGTAACGAATTATCCAAAGATTATTTCCCTGAGCTTTGGCATATCATTACTGACAACCTTCATCGCATACTACTTATTTCTCAGCTAAGAGCTATTAGACTTAATACAAACAGAAAAGGCTGCCAATTAATTTTAGCAGCCTTTTCTAGTTAATTTTGGAAGAATTCATTTAGGTAAGTGCTCATCCTTATCTGAAATTTACAACATAAAAAAAACCGACATAAATGCCGGTTTCATAATCAGGAATTGAGTTAATCAATTTGTCTTAGCAAGGTTTTCTTTGGCAAGATCAAATTCTGGGTCTAAAGAAATGGCTTCTTCAAAAGCTACTTTCGCTTCAGTTTTAGAACCTTGGTCCAAATAAATCATTCCTTTTAAGTTCAATGCAGCGGCTTTCATACTCACCTCTTGCGTTTCAACTTGAGATTTGGGGAAACCTACTTTCTCATCAGGCTTAGCATTTTTCACCAGCATATTCATCGAATTCAATGCCTCAGGATATTTCTTCAGACTGTATTGTATAAAACCAGATTTGTAAAGACTGAAATTATCACCACTTAGCAAATATAAGGTTTCAAAATATGGAAGAGATTTCTCTAATGCTCCTACTTGCTCCAATGAATTAGCTGCAATCTCCAAAGATTTTATACTCTTGTCATTCACCTTTAATACATCCATGGAAACCAAAGCAGCAGACATCGCTTGACCTGCTTCATAATAAACTGTTCCCAACATCTCCACATATCGAATATCTTCAGGATTTCTGACTATCAAATTATAAAGTGAATTTTTGGCAACGGCTATATCATTGAATCTTAATGCAAGCTGATAAGCAGCTTGATCAGAAGCATTCAAAGTTTTCCTGAGATTTGGATCGAGTCTAGCTACAGTAGCCGTGTCGGTAGTTTGGGCAATAGTTGTGCTGGCACAAAAGGCCATAAGCAGCATGAATAATACGTGCTTCATTTGAAGTGAATTTTGATTTAGTTTATGAATTTGGACGATCTAACGCCGGAGACAATCCTTTGGATTTAGCAATCTCTAGCATCAATTCACGTGCCTCTATAGGATTGTTATGAATCTTACCCTCCAATATAGCTTCTTTAATTTCTTCTTTAATATCTCCGATGATTTTTGAAGGTTCCAAACCAAAAATTTCCATAATCTCCTCCCCTGATATAGGCGGTTGGAAGTTTCTGACCTGATCTTTCTCTTCTACTTCGATAAGCTTAAGAGCTACTTTCTCGAAATTCTCCAGGTATCGTTTTACTTTCTTATTGTTCTTTGATGTCACATCTGCACGGCAAAGCTTCATCAAATCGTCAATATCATCTCCCGCCTCGAAAAGCAATCTTCTCATTGCCGAGTCCGTTACCTCATCTTTCACCAGTGCAATCGGGCGAAGGTGAAGTTTGACGAGTTTCTGCACATATTTCATACGCTCATCCATCGGAAGTTTCATCCTGCGGAAAATCCCCGGAGTCATTCGCGCTCCCTTATCTTCATGACCATGAAATGTCCATCCGACTTTCTTATTGAATCGCTTAGTAGCTGGCTTAGCTATATCGTGTAGAATAGCAGACCAGCGAAGCCACAGGTTATCACTCATCATGCAGACGTTGTCGAGCACTTGTAGTGTGTGGTAGAAATTATCCTTATGAGATTTATCATCCACCGAATCTACTCCCTGCAACTCTACCATTTCAGGAAAAAACTCATGAAGCAATTTACCTGCAAATAGTAATTTGAAGCCATAAGAAGGCTTTTTCACTTGAATTATTTTATTCAACTCCACAATCACCCGTTCTTCCGAGATGATATTCAACCGATGAGCATTTTCACTTAATGCATGAAAAGTATCTCCATCAATATCAAAATCAAGCTGAGCCGCAAAACGAACAGCACGAAGCATTCGAAGTGGATCATCCGAAAAGGTAACATTTGGCTCAAGAGGAGTTCGAATCAATTTTTTCTTGATATGGGTAAGTCCATCAAACGGATCGAGCAATTCTCCATAATCAGCGACATTCAAAGAGATTGCCATGGCATTGATTGTAAAGTCTCTACGCTCCAAATCTTCCTGCAGCGTCCCTGTTTCCACAATTGGATTACGAGATTCTGAACGGTAAGACTCTTTACGAGCACCTACAAACTCTAATTCCATCTCATCCAGTTTCAGCATCGCAGTGCCGAAATTCTTGAAAACTGAGAGAGGGACATGTTCGTCGTATTGCTGAGCAACTTCCTTTGCTAGTTCAATTCCGCTACCAACACAGGTAAAGTCAATATCCTTACACTCCCTTTTCAGAATCAAATCTCTCACATACCCGCCAACAACATAGGTCTCTACTCCTAAATTGGCAGCGGCTCTTGCAACTTTTCCAAAAACTTCGAATTCGTCAAGATGCGATTTGAAATTCATCCTTTAATAATTTTAACATCTCCGTCAGGCCCCAAAAACATCTCTTTAGAACTTGGACTCAAAAGCGGAAATAAGATAGGAGTATGATGTGAAGTAGCTTCGTTAGTATCTATTTTCACTAGCACAGGTTGAGATATCTGAAATAACAATTTATTCCAGTTAGGCTCCATTATCAGACTAAACTTCAGTACACCGTCCACGATAGGCCCATTTTTAATAATGCGACTTGCCGGACTATGATAAACCGTAGGCTTGTTTGCATATTCTATGACATCTAGTGAAACCTCAGAGAAAGGCTCGCAAATCGTACGGATTTGGAACAAATCAAAAAGTAAAAATATCCAATCTTCACCCATATCAGGCTTCCAAAGCTCAGGTTTCATAAGCGTGATTACTTTTCCGTTCCCCTCTTTTAGGTGCAAAATTCCTTTTTCCCTAAAAGCAGATAATAATTGTGAGTGATCCAAGGCGAATTATTTTTTTACAAAAATAATCAGAAAAACGAGAGCAGTGAACAAAAGCGTATAAACCAAAAAAACTTCGACCTTGTAAGTAGAGGTTTTTAGAGTTTGTGAAGACAAGGATCACACCTCTTTCTAAGAAAGCTTTCTATTAAAAAAATAGCTGGCCAAGAACTCATTCCTCCAAAAATAACTATGCAAGCTGAGAAAACCACTCCATCATCCATTCCGTTTTGTTTTAATAAAGCTCCAAAAAGAATTCCTGTTCCTAGGAAGATGGCGAGTAGGGCAAAACTTAATATAAATTGCCCAAAGCTGTATTTCTTGCCTGAGTTGAAGAGTTTTGCGTCAGCACCATTTTGGATGAGTGCGAGCCGTTCCTTATTTAGGGTAGTCAAGAAAGCACAGATAGCTCCAAAAATACTGGAGAAAATAATGAGTACAACTAAGATAGTTTCTGCCATGTTTTGCTTGTTTTATCTTCTTGGATTTAGGTACTCAGAAAAAAAGTTACAGTTATGCGAAAAAAAAATGCGACATCTATTTAGGTACTTGCATCCAATGTGAAAATGCGATTTCAGGAAGACCAACATTATATAGAGAAAACGTTTTAGGGTAATTTGAATGCTTATGGACGATTGATCCAAAAACATGATAAATAGAGCGGAAGCTTAAAAAGCGGCACAAGATGCATTTATGAAAGCTTTCCATTCCTTAAAAACCTTTGAGGGCAGTTCTAAGTTTACTACTTGACTGTACAAAATCGTATATAATGAGGCTTTCGGCAAGTTAAGAAAATCAAAAACCTATTCAGCACATACGGATGACGCAAATAATCTCGCTAATGCATCTGATTATTACCTAGATGGATTAAAATCACTTCAGCTAATGGAGCGGAAAGAACTTATACAGCAAGGCATGGATGCTATAAAATCGGCAGAGTTTGCTTTACTCACCTTGTTTTATCTAGTAGAACAAAGTTTTAAAGAAATTGAAGAAATTATGAGCTTGACAAGCTCACATGTCAAAATACTGTTGCACCGAGGAAGTAAAAACCTCTTAGAATCAGCGCAGAAAATCACGAAAAATGAATTAATTAATCTGCTATGAAAAATCTAAGCAAGGAAGATGAATATATCGGACAGTTAATCCCTGAGTTGGGAACAGAGAACGCATCTATTGGCTTTCACAAATCTATATTAGAAAGACTTAGCACCAACTTTGTATCATTTTATAGACCTGTGATCTCATCTCTAGCTTGAAAAATAATTGATAGCGTTGTGGTAGCAATAGCAATCTCGGTATTAGTATTCATGCCATCTAGAGTGAATTCTTCTCCATTGTCTGATCAAGTTACTAAAGTAGCTATTTCATTTCCAAAAATATCCTTACCTGTCGTAACCCTATCCTCAATTGTAATTTAATCCCTAGTCATCTTTTTTTGGCATTTATCACTGTAATAACAACCGTTTAAAAATGGAAATTGACCTAGGTTAGGCATAAAGCAAAAAAGGCAGCCGATCAGCTGCCTTTTTTTTGTTTTTGTAAAAAGGGATTAACCTCTCAACCAGTTGATAAATGTCTGGTAACTAACGCCAATTTCTCTAGCAAATGCCGCTTTTGTCTTCTTACCTGCAGCCTCTACTTTTTTCCACTCTTCTACAATTTTGCCTTTCTCAGCATCGCTGAATGTTCTTCTTTTAGAAGTTTTTGAAGAAACTCCGTTTCCAGTAACAAGTGAAATCAATTCATTCAATTCATTTAAGAATTTGCCATCATTCAAATGAAGTCCAGCAGCTTCTAACTTCTTAATCACCTGATCTTTAGGGTTAACAGGAGTAACAGAAACACCTTGTTTTGCCGCATCATGCAAATCGATCTTACTACCATCAGCAGTAACATAAATAAAACCATCACCTTTTTTAAGGTCAGCGATAGCATCTTTAATTAAATCTCTCATATTTTGACTAGTTAATACTTTATTTTATCAATAATTTGGTGCAATATAATACAAATATTAATTTATATAAAATATCTTATTCAAAATATGACATTTTAACACTTAAAATCATTTTAGCTAATCACTAAATTTTTTGAACGGCTTCCTATGCATTGCTTTATTGAATTATTAAAATTGTACTTTTTCATTATGGGACGGAAATAGCTTTTCATAATATCCTTCGTTATTAAATGTTGCAATATAAATTTAAAGCTCTATTTCACCTTACAAGTTCTTCGTAAAACACTCGAATCTACTGCATAATGGCACATTATTCGCTCCGAACTTCTGTGGATGCTCAAGAAAAAAGTCGAATTCAAACATAGCACTAAGAGGTAATAAATAGGAATATTTTGATTCACCATTTTCTTCAATCCTAAATAAATATAGATTCATTAGCCTTCTTTAGCAAAGCGATTTCTTCAAACCCCTCATTAAGTTTAACGTCTTCACAAAGAGACTTCGCAATAAATAAAATAAAAGACTTCCATAGACGCTGCAATTCAGGCAGAATATCTTTTCACTAGACGCTTTATATTTATTATATTTTATCTACAGCTGCATATCAGTAGATTTACTATGACGTAACAATTCAGGCCGTAGATCATCCGGTAGATCATCCGGAAAAATTAGCGCGTGCCAGTAGCATTTAAAAGACTTATTCTCGATACCATTGCGCCGAATAAATCAGATCTTACTATGTTTATTATTTCAACACTGTCTCAGAAATTAGTCCAATCGATTTTAGTAAATAATTTATTCAGATCTAATATAAAAGTCTCTTTTTCATTAAGTTCTATCTGATCCCTGTCTACTCACTCTGATCAAAAGCTTGATTTACCAAGAGAATTCTTCTGTTTAACGATCTCATATTTCTTGTTTTTACTAGTTACAAAAGGAAGATTAGGAACTTATTTCGTTCATGCTAGAAATTCTAAAACAGCAACCACCTCATCACTCATTAGCTATCGCTGCCGCATATCATTTTTCAAAAACCCAACAATTAAATTTAGTATCACCTCGCTCAGCAGATAGTAATTGACAGATATTGTCACGTTATAATTTTTGGCAACAATAGAAAAAATTCGAGAAAAGTCATCTATTTCATGTTCAACAAGCCATTAATCGGGAATTTTCCATAATTTTGAGCCCCATAAGAATCCAAACAATTTTCAATCCTCCCCCATTCTTATGGCTTCAAGCACCAAATACATCTTTATTACCGGAGGAGTTACTTCCTCTCTCGGCAAAGGCATTATCGCAGCTTCCCTTGGCAAGTTGCTCCAAGCCAGAGGTTTCAAAGTAACCATCCAAAAATTTGATCCTTATCTGAATATCGATCCAGGGACTCTTAATCCTTATGAACATGGCGAATGTTATGTGACTGACGATGGAGCTGAGACCGATTTAGATTTAGGCCATTATGAGCGCTTTTTGAATATCACTACTTCTCAAGGCAATAACATCACTACCGGTAGAATTTATAATAACGTGATCACAAGGGAGCGTAAAGGCGATTTCCTTGGAAAGACTGTTCAGGTCATTCCTCACATCACAGATGAAATCAAAGCTAATTTTTATAAACTGGGTGAAGAAGGAGAATTTGATGTCGTAATTACCGAAATCGGTGGTTGCGTAGGTGACATCGAGTCCCTCCCATTCATTGAAGCGGTACGACAAGCTAAATGGGATCTTGGTTCAAATAATTTCTTGGTTATTCACCTGACCTTAATTCCCTTCCTAAAAGCAGCCCAAGAATTAAAAACCAAACCAACCCAGCACTCCGTCAAGCAATTGCTGGAAGCAGGTATACAACCGGACATCTTGGTTTGCAGAACGGAATATCACCTTCCTCCTGATGTCAAGAAAAAACTAGCACTTTTCTGCAACGTTCAGTTGAACAACGTGATCGAAGCAATGGATGCAGACTCGATCTATGATGTGCCTCTATTGATGAAAAAGGAGAAGCTGGATGAACGTGTGATGACTAAGCTCAAGCTTACATCCAAAGAAAATACAGATCTTGAAAACTGGAAAGATTTTCTCGGAAAGCTTAAAAACCCAACTCAGGAAGTTACTATTGGCCTGGTTGGAAAATACGTTTCATTACCTGATTCGTATAAATCTATCATAGAATCATTTACGCACGCCGGTGCTTCTATAGAATGCAATGTGACTCTTCGCTTGATCTCATCGGAAGAAATCACTACTGACAACATCTCTTCAAAATTTAAGGACTTAGACGGAATCTTAGTAGCTCCCGGCTTTGGAGAGAGAGGTTTTGAAGGGAAAATAAATACTGTAAGATACGCTCGAGAAAATAACATTCCGTTCTTTGGGATATGCCTTGGAATGCAAGTAGCAGTAATCGAATTCGCTAGAAACGTACTCCACTTGAAAGATGCGAACAGTACAGAAATGGATCTTAATTCTGAAAACCCAGTAATTGGATTGATGGAAGATCAAAAAAATATCGATCAAATGGGAGGAACCATGAGATTGGGTTCGTATGCCTGCGAAATCAAAAAAGGAAGCAAAGCATACCAAGCTTACGGAAAGTCCAAAATCCAAGAGAGACACCGTCATAGATATGAGTTTAACAACAACTATCTAGAAGCATTGGAAGAAAATGGAATGATCGCTTCCGGCAAAAATCCCGAGACTGGTTTGGTAGAGATCATTGAGATCAAAAACCATCCTTGGTTTGTCGGCGTTCAATTCCACCCAGAATATAAAAGCACAGTACTAACCCCACAGCCACTTTTCGTGAAATTCATTCAAGCGGCTATAGACAAAAAAATTAAATAAAACTCCCCGAAGCTTCATTCTCGGGTTTACGATTAATCTTTATGGACAGAAATCAAGCAACTGGTTTGATTCTTTTTGCAGCGGTCATCCTAGTCTATTCGCTATTCTTTGCGAGCACGCCGGAAATACCAGAAGTGGAAACAGCAACTACCACGCAAACAGAATCGATTCAATCTAATGCAGCCAGCCAATCGGAAAGTACAGAAAAAATTTCCGTAAACGATAGCACGCTAGATGCCGCAAGAATTGCTAAATATGGTGCTTTGGCCACCATGACTGTAGGAGAAGACGAAACTCTTACTCTTGAAAACGACCTAATACAGGTAAAAATATCCTCCAAAGGTGCTCAAGTCAAAAAGGTAATTCTAAAAGAATACAAAAGCTGGGATATGAAGCCTTTGGAACTTTTCAATGAAAAAAGTTCCAAAATGGACTTCATCATCGAAAGTAAAAATGGCCCATTAGACCTGAATGATCTTTATTTCACTCCTTCCATAGAAAGTAGTCAAAATGAAGAAGGTGTAAAAACGCAAACATTGACGTTGAAGGCTGGGACAGAAAGTGGACAAATCATCCAATCTTTTACCTTGGCTGACGGCAGCTATGAAGTACAGAAATCCTTCGAAATAAATCGCTACCAAGGTGTTTTTACTGGGAATTCAATAGCACTCAACTGGGAAGACAAGGTAATAACCCAAGAAAGTAATCTAGCAGAATCCAGAAGACAGGCTAAACTAAACTATTATACTACTTCAGGATCCTTTGACAATCTGGGAGCAGGTAATGATTTGGAGCAAGAAACTATCGCAGAGCCGGTGAAATGGATAAGTTTTAGTCAACGTTTCTTCACTGCGGCGATGATTGCTGATACTGACTTCCAAAATGTATCAATTACTCAAAGCACTCCAGAAGCTGATAGCACGATCGTACGCACTATGGCTACAACCCTGTCTATTCCTCTTCAGGATGGTAAAGCAGGATTTACTTATTATTTCGGCCCAGACAAATACAAAACCTTAAAAAAGGTAACAGAAGGGTTTGAAGACAATGTGGACATGGGCTACTTCTTTGTAAGCTGGGTCAACAAATACATCATCGTTAACCTATTCGCTTTCCTAGAGAAGTTCTTCACCAATTACGGTGTTATCATTATCATCATCGTATTCCTGATCAAACTCGCACTTTTCCCGCTGACCTATAAGTCGTATATAGGAATGGCCAAAATGCGTGTAATAAAGCCGGAGATTGACGAGCTGAAAGAGAAGTACGGAGATGATGCTACGAAGATGCAGCAGGAGCAGATGAAGCTCTTCTCGAAATTGGGAGTAAGTCCTATTTCAGGTTGTTTGCCAATGGTACTTCAGATGCCATTCTTGTTTGCAATGTTCTTTTTCTTCCCAAATGCAATCGAACTGCGACAGGAATCATTCCTATGGGCCACTGACCTTTCTACGTATGACACCTTTTTCAATCTGCCATTTACGATTCCTTTCTATGGATCACACGTAAGTATGTTTACCTTGCTGATGACTGTGTCTCAGATTATTTATACGCATTTCAATAATCAGCTAACCACGGCAACTGGACCAATGAAAAACTTGGGTTACATCATGCCAGTGATGTTTATGTTCATTTTGAACTCCTATCCTGCTGGATTGAGTTTCTACTATTTTGTGTCAAACATGGTGACTTTCGGTCAGCAAGCTATGATCAAATTATTTGTAGATGACGAAAAAATCCGAGCAAAAGTGGAAGAAAGCAAAGCGAAAAACGTAAATAAAAAGAAATCAAAATTCCAGCAGAAGCTGGAAGATGCGATGAAAGCTGGCGATAGCAATCGTAAAAAATAACAATTCAAAATTAGTTCAGATAGGAACAGTAGCCAAAGGTGGACGGTTTAAGAAGGAATCAACTTTACTAAAAAAGCTCGGTCTAGAACCGGGCTTTTTCCATTTATTTTGGAATTTATTCTATGTTAGTTATACTAATGGATATGGGTAACTGTATGTTAAAAGCTTATCTATCGTCATTTTAAGGGAAAGTACTGAAGCCTACTAACACGCTAGCCCTGCCTGTGGAACAGTTAGTCGAAAAATGCTTGTCTACTATGTAAAGCGAAGACCAAAGCAACAGGGGACTTGATGAGCTCAGCTGACATAGATTCTTCAGTATCCATCTCTCAACTTTCCTCCTGCTATAAAGTTGAATATTTTAAAAAAAGAAAAACCGCTAAGAGAAATTAAACAATAATGGTCATTTACAGGAATAGCTTGTATAGTCATCTCTAAAAAAGGACCAGATTTTACCCGCCTCATCTCGATAAGTGATCGCTTGAGTTCGTTTGCTGAATTCAATATTCCCATTGCTTACAATGGATGTGCCGTCGATGAGCAAAATGGTGCAAGGCCCATCGAACTCCTTAATATCCACTAATTTGGTGTCTTCAAAGAGGCTACACCCTGTTACAAAAAAAATCAGAAAAGGAAGACACTTTTTCATTGCAAGGATGGAGAGGCTGAATAGATTGACTAAAATGAATAAAAATTACCTTTAAAAAAAAGTGAGGGCCAAAGAAAACTAGGCGTAAATGCAAAAAAGCTCCATAGTCACCTATGAAGCTTTTACCTTGTGACCTCGTCAAGATTCAAACTTGAAACCTCCTGAGCCGTAATCAGGTGCTCTATTCAGTTGAGCTACGAAGCCAAATTCGAAATGCAAAGGTATTTAAAATTCGATTTTATCCAAGTACTCACGCAGAAGTATTTAATAATTTTTCAGACTGACCTCACTTTCTCCTTAAGAATAATTAAGACGAAAAAAGGGGTAAATCCTCTGGGATTTCCTATTTTTGCCCGCATTGAATGCATTATAAGTAAACCAATTTGATGAAAAAAATATACACCTTCCTTCTAGCCTTTGCATTGATTCAAACAGCTTTCGCTCAGGACACCCTGGAAATTGCAAAAAAGCCGAAGGCTCCTATTGGAGGAAGACCTAACATCCCTAGTGATTTGAAGTTTGAATTTGGCTTTAATCAACTCAACAACAGGTCAGAAGACATGAGTATCGGTTTCATTGGCTCACGTACATTCAACGTCTACTATCAATATCCTGTTTCCATCTTTGGTGATGCATCTGGATTTACTATGGACATTGGGGTAGGTGTCGGAACTGATAAATATTCATTCAAGAACGATCAGACATTGTATAACAATCCTGCCATAGGTCCAGAATCCAGTGTTTTGAAAGACATTACTGATGTACTGGGAGACGATATTAAAATTAATAAGAATGTAGTGGCCGCTAATTATTTTGATATTCCACTAGATTTCACCTACCACTTCAATAAGACAAACTATTCCAAAGGATTTAAAGTAAGCGTAGGCGGTAAATTTGGTTACCTATACGAATCTCATACAAAATTGAACTATGAAGATTCTGATGGATTAAAGCGAAAAATTAAAGATTCTCAAAATTACGGCTTTGAGAAATTCAGATATGGCTTATCTCTGAAAGCTGGTTCTCCTGGCTTTTACGTATGGAGTTATTTTGGCTTGAATCAGGTCTTCCAAGAAGGGAAAGGACCAAACTCTTCTAAAGCTACTCAAATCAATTTTGGCGTTGCAATTAACGTCTTCTAAGGAAACATTCCTTAAAAAGATTTAAACCGAGCTGATGCTCGGTTTTTTTTATGCCCAAATCCAGCCAAATCCAATGAAACAGACGACGAATCCAAAGATCAGACCTACATAAATCTCAATAGGCTTGTGGGCTTCTAAATACAACCTAACAGTTCCTACCAACCCCGTCAATACAAGAGATCCCAATAAAGGATAAAGGGGCTGAAATGTAGGGAATTTGAGCCCTAGAACTAGGACTGCTGCAATCAACCCTCCCATTCCTGTCATATGTGCTGACATTTTCCAAAAAAATGTGACTAACGTCAGCACAACTATCGCCAATGTGATTACCCCTAATACTTGCCATAGTATAGGGTCAAATTGTCTCTGTTGATATAAAAAATACACTGTAAGAATGTAATAAATACTTGTTACAGTAAAAGGTATTCCTCTATCCTTCAGATCGGCCATGTGAATACTTTTCAGAGTTCCACTCAATCGTAAGCCGAAAATTGTGATCATCGGGATAACTAAGGTGGACAATGCAACAAGGTAAAATAGTCGGTTTTTTAAAGACTCCGGGATGCTAGTTGCCTCAGGCACCACAAATAGAGCCAAGCCAAAGACCAAACTTGGAATAACCAAAGGCTGCAAGACCACTGAAAGAATTAATGAAAAAATTCTCCGCACTACAATTCTTTTCTTAGTCTGGCAACTGGTATTTGAAGCTGTTCGCGATATTTAGCCACAGTTCTTCTAGCAATATTATAGCCTTTCCCATTTAGCATTTTTACAAGCTTGTCGTCGGAGAGCGGCTTCTTCTTATCCTCAGCATCCACCATACTTTGTAATACAGATTTTACTTCGCGATTACTCACATCCTCACCACTATCAGTGGCAATGCCTTCAGAGAAGAAGTATTTCAATGGATAAACACCAAATTCTGTCTGAATTGCCTTGCTGTTTGCTACTCTCGATACCGTAGAAATATCCATATCGATTCTCTCAGCAATATCTTTCAAAATCATAGGCCGAAGATTAGTCTCATCTCCATCGATGAAAAATTCTTTTTGATATTGGAGAATTGCTTCCATAGTTCTCAAAAGGGTGTTTTGCCTTTGCTTGATCGCATCTATAAACCACTTGGCAGCATCCAACTTTTGCTTCACAAAAGTGACTGTTTCCTTAAGCTTTTTGTCTTTTTTATCACTCTTATCATATGCATCAAACATCTCAGAGTAAGATCTTGAGATTCTCAATTCTGGCGCATTCTTAGAATTCAAGCTGATTTCAAACTTCCCTGCTGTACTTGTAAGCATGAAATCCGGGATGATATATTGTGTTCGCACCAAACCATCAGCCACTCCTCCTGGCTTTGGATTGAGCTTTGTGATCAAGTTAACGGCATCTTTCGTCTCCTCATCATTAAGATCACAGCGCTTCTGAATCTTGGAATAATGCTTTTTGGTGAATTCTTCGAAGCAATCCTGCATCATCCTAATCGCATTCTTTACAGTCGGGTGATCTTGATGCTCCTTACGCTCAAGCTGAATAATAAGGCATTCTTGAAGGTTCCTGGAAGCAATTCCCGCTGGATCAAAATTCTGGATCTTTCTCAAGATCTCCTCCAACTCGTCAATATCTGTTTCTATATTTTGGCTAAAAGCCAAATCATTTATTATTGCCTCTAAATCTCTGCGGATGTAGCCATCGTTCTCAATACTTCCAATCAGTTGCTCTCCAATGATTTTTTTCCTATCATCTAGTCTTTGGAAATTCAGCTGAGAGACTAACTGCTCATGCAATGAGGATTGGCTGGAAATCGGTATTTCCCGATCTTCTTCATCCGCATTGTAGTTTCCATCTCCTTGCATTTTGTAACCACCATACTCATCATCAAGGTAGTCGTCGATATTTACATCACGATCATCCTGCGGAGACTCCTCTTCGTAATTGTCCTCAAAATCATCATCTGCATTGTCCTTTTCTTCCGTTTTGCCCTCTTCCAGCGCAGGATTAATCTCGAGTTCCTCTTCGATTCGAGTATCTAATTCGGCTGTCGGTACCTGCAGCAACTTGATAAATTGTATTTGCTGTGGTGAAAGCTTCTGGGAAAGTGACTGGCTAAGATTTAACTTTTGCATTCAATATTGGGTAAAACCTGCTGTTTGGGTTCAAATAAGGACTTTTCTCTTGAAAAAGCCTTCATGCCAAAGTTATGAAAAACGAGCAATCTTTTGATAAAAAGCTTATTTAATCGTTTTTTTGCATTCCTTTAAATTATTCGCGGATCTAAAAAATCCCGCATTAACAAATCACCAAATGGCATTTAACAAACGAGTCAAAATCAAGACTATCCTGGATACAAATCCGATAGGATCAGAAGTGACGCTCATGGGCTGGGTTCGTACAAAAAGAGGAAACAAAAACGTTTCATTCATTGCACTGAATGACGGCTCCATCATTACCAATTACCAAGTGGTGGCTGACCCAAATCTGATTTTAGAGGAAATTCTTAAAAAATGCACCACAGGCGCATGCCTCAAAGTGACTGGAAATGTAGTCGAGTCTCAAGGTGCCGGACAAAGTTCTGAGTTAAATGCTACCGCTATAGAAGTATTAGGCGAGGCAGATCCTGAAAAATATCCGCTACAGCCTAAGAAGCATTCTATGGAATTCCTTCGGGAAAATGCTCATTTGAGAATGCGTACCAATACGTTCAGCGCAGTGTTCAGAGTACGACATGCCTTAGCTTTTGCAGTTCACAAATACTTCAACGACAAAGGATTTTTCTATATCCATACGCCAATAATCACGGCTTCAGATGCAGAAGGAGCAGGAGAGACGTTCAAAGTCACTACGCTCGACCTGAAAAATCCTCCGAAGACTGAAGATGGAGCGATCGATTACAAGCAGGATTTCTTTGAACGAGAAACAAACCTAACTGTTTCTGGACAATTAGAAGGTGAATTGGCAGCCATGGCACTTGCTGACATCTATACTTTTGGCCCAACTTTCCGAGCAGAGAATTCAAATACAACCCGTCACTTAGCTGAGTTTTGGATGATCGAGCCAGAGATGGCTTTCTACGATGCCGAAGATAATGCTGACCTGGCTGAAGATTTCTTAAAATATGTGATTCAGTACGCTCTTGACAACTGCGCGGAAGATTTGGCTTTCCTAGACCAGAGACTTCTAGATGAAGAAAAAGTAAAGCCAGCTGATCAACGTAGCGAAATGAGCCTACTTGATAAGTTGAAATTTGTAGCGGATAATGACTTCGTGAGAATCACTTATACTGAAGCCATTGAAATCCTGAGGAATTCTACGCCTAACAAGAAAAAGAAGTTCTCTTACCTAATCGATGCTTGGGGAGCTGATTTGCAATCTGAGCACGAGCGATTCTTGGTGGAAAAGCACTTCAAGAAGCCAGTGATCCTAACTGACTATCCAAAAGACATTAAGTCATTCTATATGCGTCAAAATGAAGACGGTAAGACAGTGGCTGCAATGGACATTCTTTTCCCTGGAATCGGCGAAATCGTCGGAGGTTCTCAGCGGGAAGAGCGGATGGATGTACTGACTAAAAGAATGGAAGAAATGAATATCCCACAGGATGAAATGTGGTGGTACCTAGACACTCGAAGATTCGGAGCTACGCCTCATGCAGGCTTTGGACTAGGCTTTGAACGAATGGTGCTCTTCGTCACTGGAATGGGAAACATTAGGGATGTGATTGCATTCCCTAGAACACCTGGAAATGCAGAGTTCTAACACACAAAAGCCCGATAGAAATATCGGGCTTTTTTCATGGCCAATTTTTGGCAGCTTCGGTCACATGTGTACAGTCTTCCAGCCCGGAGTGCTAGTAAATAAAAGCCGATAGCATAATTTCATATAACGACATAAACCTTTAACTCACCACTTTTATCCTCATCGCTAGCGGAATACAAGCTAAACTGAATGCAAAAGCGATGTAGCCCACCACGTTGTAATTGGTCAATTCTCCTACAGCATTCTCACCGATTATTATTCCTGCCACTAAGGTAGCTATCCCAGTTGCCATTTGCTGCACCGCCGAGTTGAAGCTTAGAAAGCTCCCTCTATTCACAGGCTTTGCCGTATCAGTCACTATAGCAGCAGCGGGGACATATCTACCATTTGAAGTCACAAAGAACATGGTAGAGACCATCAGCACAAAAGGAATTGGCGTCACACCTAAGTGAGTAATGATGGCAATGGGAATTAAATTAAGAAGCATGAAAATGTTAAAGATTTTCTGTTTCCCATAGGTATCAGAAAGCTTTCCAACCCAAGGGGATGTGAAAATTGTAAATGCCCCGCCCGCCATATAGATGTAAGTGAGTTGAAGCTCAGTAAACCCAATATTAGCAACCGTATATGCACTCAAAAAAGGTATAATCATAAACTGCCCAAACATCATCATTACAGAAAGTGCAATAGCCCTCATTTGGTTGGAGTCACTAGTCACTCTTCGGATCACTACCAGTGGGTTTGGTCTTATGATGTCATTTTTTAAATGTTCAGTGATATTAGGGATGTATTTCATGATCATCCCCAGACTTAAAACCGAAAGACCTGTAAGGATATAAAAAGGAGTATGCCAGTCTGACATACTAGCGAGAAATAATCCAAGCGGAACGCCAAGTACTGAGGCTACTGAAAACGCTGCCATCACTAATCCCATGGCTCTTCCTCGTCTGGAATCAGGAATTACATCTCCAATAATTGATAATATCAAGGCCGAGGTTAGTCCTCCAAATAGGCCTGAGACAACTCTGGCGGCTAAGAGGAAGGATAGCTAGGCGACAAAGCACAACCCAAGGTGGAAATTGCAAAACCTATATATACCCAAACCAGTATTTTCTTACGATCAAATCGATCCAAAACAAAGGCTCCGAAGAAACTTGAAATTCCTGCACTAAATGTGTAGCAGGACACTAGCAATCCAAATTCACTAGGCGAAATATCGAAGAGCCTCATAAGTTGAGGCCCTAAGGGCATCAAAATCATAAAATCTACGATGTGAATAAAATTAATAGCTGCTAAAGTCCAAAGCAGAAGTTTTTCTTTGTTCAAAGTAAAAAATGGATGTGCGAAGAAGCCAATTAGAACTAATAAAGTTTGTCTAAGAACAAAGAATCAAGAAATATTCAATTGAATATATGTTTCTGGTATTGCAGCAATAATATCGCTGGCTATCATAGATCTTCTTTTAGATATCGAAGCTATTTCTCCTGCCAAACCATGATGATACACGCCGCAAAGTGCAGCATTTTCAGGAGAGTAGCCCATTCCCAAATAGGAAGTAATCATCCCCGTGAGCACATCTCCAGACCCACCAGTTGCCATGTATTTGTTTCCGGATGAATTCACAATCTGTCTTCCGTCTGGAAGGTTAATGACTGTATTTGCTCCCTTCAGCACCAAAATCAATTCATTTTCAACCGCAAATTCTTTAGCCATCTCAAGCCTTTCCAACTGATTCTTAGCTGAACCAACTAGCCTGGTGAACTCACCTATATGTGGAGTAAGAATTGAATTCTTGGATAGCAAAGAGAGTAAATCAGGAATTCTAGCCAGAAGATTCAGTCCGTCAGCATCAATTACTATCGGCTTTTTGAAATCTTGCAAAAACTGTTTGAATAAACGTGCACGATTTTCCGTACCCCATCCTGGTCCAATACCTACGGCATCATAAAATTCAGGATTAGGGATTAAACCCCAAGAAGCCATTGCCTCAGGAACTGCGGTCTGAAGAATTAACCGCTCCGAATCTTCCATATGGCAAGTAACTAATCCCGAGCCAGTCCTCAGCGCACTCTTTGCGCAAAGAATAAGCGCTCCCATCTTACCGGGACTTCCGCCTACGAGTAGAACTTTGCCCATGTCACCTTTGTAGCTAAACCTATTAAATAATTTGTGTAAAGACGGCACATCATGGCTTTCTAAATAGTAAAAAGTGGAATTCAGATCATTGTAGGCATCTTCTAATAAACCAATCTTCAATACCACAAGCTCTCCCACGTATTCTGCGTGCTCGGGAAATAAAAGTGAAAGCTTCGGAAATGAAAAACTTGTCGTAAAATCCGCTCGAACTGCAATCCCTTTCAGCATTTCATCTGAAGGCAAACCAGAAGGCACATCTATGCTAATGACTGTTCCTTGAAACTCATTTAGCTTATGGATGATTTTAATCGCATCGAATCTAAGCTCTCCTTTTAATCCAACTCCAAGAAAAGCATCTACCAAAATTCCTTTTTTAGAGAATTTCCACTCTTCAAAATCTAATATTAGAATTGATTCAGGAAGCTTATTGTAATTCAAAAGTGAATCCTTGCTTAATGATTCCTTTGAATCGAAACACTTGAAAATTGTGACTTCATAAGATAAATCCGATAAAAGCCTGGATATAGCCAAACCATCTCCTCCATTATTTCCTCCACCGACAGCGACATGAATAGGCAGTTCAGTGGAAAATCCTTGGTCTCGAAACCATTTAACAAAAGCTAGGGAAGCAGATTCCATGAGCTGTAGGCTACTATGACCACTAAGTTTGACGTGTTGGGAGTCCAGTTCCTTTACTTGAACTCCAGAGAGTATTTTTTGCATAGTTATCCCCTTTCAATATCTAGCCCTTTTTTAGGGATAGTAACTAAAAGTAGGAAACCTAAGCCAACAAGAAAAAATATACCTAGGGAAAGAGTAGAGTTCCTCATACTTCCAGTGATTTGTTCAATAAACCCATAAGAAAATGTCCCCAAAACAATCGCTAATTTTTCAGTCACATCATAGAAGCTAAAATAAGAAGCGTGATCTGTGGTGTTCCTGGGAATCAACTTGGAAAATGTAGATCTAGACAAAGACTGTATCCCTCCCATGACTAATCCTACTACAAATGCCAAAGCAAAAAATTCATAAACAGTATATACATAATATGCGCCAGCGCAGATTCCAATCCATATGAGAACCATGATCACCAAACTTTGCTTGTTACCATATTTCTTTGAAATAAAAGCAAAGAAATAGCTACCTGCTATCGCTACTAATTGAATAATCAAAATAGTCATGATCAACTGATCACCGGGTAACCCAAGCTCTTTATCTCCGAACATGGCAGCCAAATACATTACCGTCTGCACTCCCATGGAGTAAAAAAAGAAGGATGCGAGAAAGCGATACATTACTTTAATCTGCTTTACTTCATTCCACACTTTTTTGATTTCCTGAAAGCCTTTTAGCAAAAATTCTCTTTTGATATCTTTTCCAAAAGAATTTTGGGGAAGAACTCTGAACGGAATCTGGGAAAACCCAGCCCACCAAACTCCAGTAATCAAGAATGATAACCGAGCAGCCATACCATCATCGGAAAGCATAAACCAAGAAGGGAACTGAATCATAAGTAAGTTGACAACCAAAAGAATCACACTACCTATATAGCCAAGAGCAAAGCCCTTTGCACTTAGAATATCATATTTATCCGGTGTAGTGATCTCAGGCAAATAGGCATTATAGAACACGATACTCCCAGCATATCCTACGCTTGCCAAAACACTGAAACAAATACCCCATTCCAAATTATTTCCATCGAAAAAGAATAGAGCAATACAGGAAATGGAACCTAGATATGCAAAGAACTTCATAAACTGAAGCTTCTGGCCACTTGCATCGGCTATACCTGAAAGTATTGGCGAAATCAAAGCAATAATTAAAAAAGAAAAAGATATGGAATAGGAATATAAAACCGTGTTGACGATCTCAAAACCAAAAAAGTCAACCCTATCATCCGAATTAAGCCCTTTTGTTACACTGTTGAAATAAACCGGAAAAATAGTAGAAGTAATAACTAGGCTATATACAGAATTAGCCCAGTCGTACATAGCCCATGCATTTTGAACCTTCTTAGTGTTTTTAAAAGTTGAAAGCATGTTATAAACAAAAAAAGCTATCCCTTTTGAGGATAGCTTTTAGATTAAAATAATCTATAATTACCTTTGCACTTTAGCGACTGAAGCATAAAGAATTCTTCTAGCATCAGCTTCTCTTAGTTCATTCTGAACATCTGAGATAGGTCCCATTTTTACATCTTTATCCACTTTCATGGAAATAGTAATTAATCCTCGTTCAGCTTCAGCAAGTAAATCTCGCTCTTGATTCACCCATTGAACAATATCAGGAGTATTTAAGAGCGCATCATTTGCCTGAACTCTAGGCTCAGTACCATAAAGAGAAGTATTCTTTGGCTTTCCTATAAAAATATAGGATATAAGCGTCTTCTTCTGAAGCTTCTGAAGCTGGGTAGCTTGAGGAAGCTTCTGCTCAACAAGTAGATCTTGCTCTCTCAACACAGTTGTAACCATGAAGAAGAACAACAACATGAAAACGATATCTGGAAGAGAAGCCGTTGAAATAGTAGGCTCTGATTTTTGTTTATTTGAAAACTTTGACATATCAACTTCCTATTTTATCAGGTTCAGCAATTGAAATCGCCATAGGGATTCCTTCTTTTCCTCGATCTTGAAGACTAACTTCAGCATCATTTTGACCCATCAGAGCTCTATATTCATCTGTACTAAGATTAACTCTGGCCGCATAGATATCGAAATAAGCCTTCTTAGCTAAATCGAAAACTTCCAAGTATTTCTCATAGCTGGTGCCACGATTAGTTTTGATCGACACAACTGCTACTGCAGGATGATCAGACGAATCAGGATTTCTTCCAGCCAATGCTTTCATAGATGCAGGTAAACCATTGTATAATGCAATACCTTCTTCATTCGGATCACCGAAATTCAGGATAAATGCTTTCACATCATCTTCTAGTCCTTCAGGACCGTCTCTAAACTCATCTTCAACCAAAAGTTGATCATTCGCATTGATCAGAATATTGAAAATATTTCGTTTGTTCAGATCAATCTCGGGCGGAGGAATATTAGGATCCTGCTTCGGAGGAAGGATATTCAAAATACCCTTATCTGACGCGATCGTAGTGGTGACGAGAAAGAAGATCAGCAGCAGGAAAGCAATATCTGCCATAGAGCCTGCATTGACGTCCGCACCCATTCTATTTTTCTTTCTAGCCATATTACTTTATCGCTTTAGTAAGTTCTGTCAATACGATACTTCCTAGAGCAACGATTGCAAGAATGTAAGTGGTGATAAGCATTCCACCAACCAACTGAGATCCCGCAGGAGTCAGATTGAAAGGAGAAGCTTCAAATTTTGGAAGAACTTCATTGCTAGAAATTGAATAAGCGATGAAGAACAACACAACTATACCGACAATTCCTGCTGCAGTTTTAACCAAGCTTTTTGGATCATCCAAAGACTTGATCAATGGCATAAAAACCGCCACTACAGCACCAACTGCGATTAGGATGTAACTTCCGTATAATAAGATGTCATAAGTATCCATAATGTAGTTTATCTTTTAGGTTAATAAATTTATAAGTATGTCAAACTAAAGACTTACTTACCTGTCAATTTATGCTTAACCAAAATATCAACTAATGAGATAGAAGCGTCTTCCATGTCATTAACCAATGAATCAATTTTAGACACTAAATAGTTGTAAAACAATTGAAGGATAATCGCAACGATCAAACCAGCTACCGTAGTTAAAAGGGCGATTTTGATACCACCGGCTACGAGAGAAGGAGAAATATCACCTGCTGCTTCAATAGCATCGAATGCACCGATCATACCGATTACAGTACCCATGAAACCTAACATTGGAGCTAGAGAGATAAATAGAGAGATCCAAATTAGACCTTTTTCTAATCTACCCATTTCTACAGAACCGTAAGCAATAATAGACTTTTCTACCATTTCGATTCCTTCAGAGTATCTCATAAGACCTTGTGTGAAAATAGAAGCTACAGGACCTTTGGTGTTTTTAGTCACATCTTTGGCTGCTTCAACTCCACCTGACTCAAGAGCATCTTCTACTTTGAGCAACAATTTCTTAGTGTTGGTCGTAGAAAGATTCAAGGTGATGATTCTTTCTAAAGCAACAGCAAGACCCAAGATCAAACAGATCAATACTGGAGTCATGTAAAGAGGATCACCTTCGATGAATTTCTCTTTAACTATTTGGTGAAAACTTTGCTCCTCTGCGACGATTTCATCATCTACAATTGTGGGAGATGCAGCAGGTTGAACTGCTACTGGGGTTGTTTCTTCTTGTGCTACAGTATCTTGTGCGTCTTGTGCGTTAGCAAAAACGGGTACAAATAGGATGCCTGCAAGCATGAACAAAGCGATTAACTTTCTCATAATGTGGATTTTAAATAGACTTGTGATAAAGGTTAAATGGTTTCTACTCTAGAATCGAGTTTTAAAGTTATCATTTTTTAAATTCAAAAAACAATCGACTCTTTTAGAATTTTGTGAAAAATCAGGCTTATATCTTAAGATTAAGCAAGCTTTTACACGAACGGACGTATTTCTTTTTACATTAAAAAAAGACACTTAGCTCCAAAACTCGATTGTAAGGTTCTTATTTTTTCGCAGAAAGAAAAATTAAAATGTATCAGAGAGTCCAGCTTTTTTTAAATTGATCAGAATATGCTGAATAATTGGTTTTTACATTTTAGAACAATGTGATATTATTCGACATTTTCTTTCAGTTATACCCTCTCATCGCAATTTTTTGCGGACAATCTAACTAGTGCCCTCTTTAGCATTAACAAATTTTAATCTTTTGCGAGTAAAATTTTTAGGTTTTGAGGGTTAAGCCGGGATAGAAATTTGTGAAAATATTATCTCTAGTGTTATTGTTTTTTTTCTACCCTTAAGTAAATGGAAACTATGGTTCTTATTAGGTTTAAATACTAGTGGGTAATAAGCGGGCGGCTAATTGATACTGAATATCAAGCTTTTATAACTGGAGTTTAGCTGGAGGCCAGACTTTCACTTCCTGCCTTCCGTTAAATTCGTGGTAGAACCGTTTTTTTTAGAATAATAGAATACTTAGGATTACTAGCTCTGAATCCCCTATTAGCAAGATTTTAATCATGACACTGCTACATAAGAAGGGTTAAAGCCTTATAAATAGTACTCTAGGCTATAAGCTACAAATAACCTGGTCGCTATTTCTCCGTCAGTACCGTCACGATTGACCTAGCGGGAATAATGAGTTGATTACCTATTGCCTCAATTTCCATAAACTCTAAATCCTTGTCCTTTGAGGTGATGTAAAAGCTTGTGACTGTTTTGGAAATCCCATCTTCGCTCACATTCACATTCACATCTTTGATTCCAGAATTAACAACTACTAAAACACCTACACTTTCATCAGCAGATTGATATGCGGAAACCAACAATTCTGGATTCTGCTGGTCTTGATGATTTAATTCTACTGCAAGACGCTGGTAGCCCGGTCGGATAAACCTGCTATAATTACCCAGAGCCCACAGCATTTTGCTTTCGAAGAAATTACCATCTTCTTTTTCTTTATCGATATATATCAGGCCATCCTTATAGTTATATGGTGATATAGCAGTCCACCAATGCCAAGCACTTGCGTTGGAAACGGTAAGATCATTATGAATCACTCTAGCGATATGCAGCGCAGGGTCAATTCCGAGGTCTCTCCCACCTCCATTGATTTCACCGCCGTTATCTCCCAAAATACAGTATTCACTCATCCAATAACTAAGACCCTCAACTGATTTTACAGCAGAATTAAGACTAGTACGCTGCTGAACGGCTGATTCGTAAGGCGATGTAGTGAAATAACTATGGGCTGAAATTGACCAGCTCACATGCTGTAAGTCTCCAATGAAATTCGAGGATTCTGGACTAAAAAAATCCTTAATCTGCTCGCCTCTACCATTCTTGTCTGCTTGTTCATAGAGATAATTGATTTTTCCAGCTTCGGCTACATCAATCTTGGTCTTTAGATTATTTTTGCCCAGTGCTTGGTCTACTGCTTTGGTAATTCCTGCTATTTCATTATTCCAGAAAGGTGTTCCTTCCTGCCCTGCATCCGACCAGTCCCATTGTGGTTCATTCACGGGACTTACATAGTCCACCTTGAGCCCTTTTTCACCAAGCCCTTTTATAACCTGAGCCAGGTACTCACCAAAAGCTTCATATTTATCTTCCTCCAAATTGGATTTTCCATCACTGGCATAAGCCTTTCCGGTTTTGGTCATAGAAACAGGCGGACTATTTGGAAATATCAGCAATTTACTCACGCCAAGTTCTTGTGCGGCTTTGGCAAACCATACTTGGCCAGCTTGCTTATTCCAATTATAAGAACCATTTGCATCTAAGAATGACTCTGCTCTCCTCCACTCATCTCGAATACCACTTTGCTCTCCTTGCTCAGCGCTACCAGCCCCAACATTAAACCGCCATAGCGACAAACCTATTCCTTTTGGGCTTCCATTAGTATCAGACTCATAGCTGAAAAGTAGCTCAGCGATTGCATTTTTCTGTTGGTCAGGCCATAGACCAACAAATTGGGCTGACCAAGCATCTGAAGCCCCGAAATGCGCTATTACTTGGTACATTTCCTTACTGATTACATTAATTTCTATGGTCTCTTCAGGAAGTGTTTCTATCTTTTTCTCTTGGCCAGAGGTCTGACATGCATAGAGTACAGCACACAACACAAAAAGAAAAGCTTTTAAAAAGAATCTTTTCCCTATCATTTTTTTGCTTATCATATTCCAAAGGTTTGAAAAAAAAGGAAACTAAAAAGCTTCCCTTTATACTATTAATAGCCTGGGTTCTGCTCCAGTTGATTATTTGAAGCTAATATTTCAGATCTTGGAATTGGCAGCCAGTAATTCTGCGACTCAAACTTCTTCCCATTCAAAAATACTTTTCTTGTATAGGTCAAACTACCATCACTAGCCGTTACTATCTCAATACCATAAGCTGGAATATTTTCCACTTCGTCAGCAGTCATTCCTCTTCGCACATCAGAGTAGTTAAGCTCTTCAAAAGCAAGCTCTATTCTTCTCTCATAATGAATTTTTTCTCTCATTTCTTCCTTACCAAGACCAGCTGGCAAAGTAGGAATTTCTACTTCTGTTCTACTTCTGAAAGAATTGATGACACTGTATACACTCGCATCTGGCCCTAAGGCTTCGTTCTGAGCTTCTGCATAGTTCAGCAAAATCTCAACATACCGAAAGTAAATCCAGTTTTGTGTACCCGCAACTTCCCAAGGATTTCTAATCGGTAACACAGAAGGAGATTAAAAAGTAGAAAACACCTTCCAATCCCGATCAATCTTAGCTTCAATAATCAGCTCTTTGCGAACTACGGACAACTGTCCCATTCCATTCTTCCCAATATTTGATCATTTCTTAAAGTTTTTCGGGTTGTTCCAGATCCAACTTATTTCTTTCTCCAGGATCATTTTTGACATAATAGAGTTCAAATTCCATGTCGTTTGTTTTTCGATAAATCTTATAATCCTCCTCAATCAATGCCGCTTGGGATTCAAATTTGAAAGCTAATGGTTATTTCCTGATAGTCTCCTCTCCCATCAAACATGGAAATAAATCTATTCCATCGTAAGGTCTATTAACCTGACGAAAATCTATTCCTAACAAATTTGCAATGGTTGGGAAATAATCAGAGGTAGAGCTTGGAGCACTCGCCTTCGTCCCAGGAGCTATCGTCCCCTTCCATTCTACAATACCCGGCACACGGATTCCACTCTTCATTGAGGCTTCTCTTCCTTCCTTTTAGCCCTTTAGTCTGACCTTGGGTACGGTCTTTTACAGTCTTCCCTTCTGGGCCATTGTCACTGGTGTAAAATAATATCGTATTTTCTGCCACCCCCAGCTCTTCCAGCTTTTCTCTCGATCGACCTACTTGCAAATCCAGTGCGGTCATCACACCGTACTAATTCTGCTGATCTTCGAACAACTTGTAGCTTAAAGCACGTAAAATTTCCGGGAAAGATAGTTCGTCATAGTATTACATATTATAAGGTGAAGCAGTCCCGTCCTGGATTTCTATCCTACCTAGCTGCAAGAAAGTTGGAGAGCAGGAGAAAAATCATTAAATCTTACATATATCCCCTTGATTATAAGCTTATTCTGCCTTTTCTGTTTCTAGCTTTCCATAAATCGCCGTTGGGTCACCAGCACTATCATCTTTAAAGACTGTTCTCAGAACAGTCTTTGGACTTGCCAGAATAGTCAACTCACGAAGTTTAAGAAATACATCAAAACAGCAAACTAGAGCTTTCCCTCTTTCACCCTATGGAATTCCAGTCTCTGCTATCACATATGAAGCACCATCACTTGATGCACCATCACTTGGATTAGATCAGTTTTGCTTACCAAATATGGATTGAGGCAAAAAACGATGAAGTTGGCCCCTGATCGATTAGGCAAGATTTTTCAAAGGAATAGGGATGGGGCCCAGCTTGGAAAAGCAAGTTGACTCTCGAAAGAAGTTAATTCTTGGAAATGGAATAGGAGGGTTTTCCAATATTGTTAACAGGATTATCCCCAGAAACTGCCTGAATTGATTGAATGATAAAAGTCCAGTGAAATCCAACTCCCAGTAATACTGCACAATGAAAGATTTCGTGAGGACCCAAGTAGCCAGGAATCAGAACTGGGTAATTCATCCCATCAATGACTGCACCTATTGTGTAGGCCAACCCTCCATACACCAAGTACTTGAAGGATATAGCGTTCTTTAATTTCCAGATTCCAATCACGGATACCATTCCCAGCCATCCAAATATCAAAAATACGGCATGCGTCATATATTCGGGGAGATCTTCAAAATATATCGATCCGAATGTAATACCAAGAGCCGCAATGGCTGATGTGATACTAGTGATGCCCCATTTCATGAAACCTGTAAATAGAAGCACATGAATAGCTATTAAAGTGCCTGCAATCAATAAAAATATGCCTGCGTGATCAAGTATTCTCAGCACATAGCGAGCGGTAGTCTCTCTTTCCAGTAGATGATAGGTTCCGCTCATAGAGAGCAGAAAAATGGAAGCAAAACCATAAATTAAAACTGGAAGTGGATGACTTCTGCCTACTCCATTTTTTTTGAAAAGATACACAAGGAGAATAGCCACAGCTAAAGCTCCTAACAAATGGGTCCATGAGTCAATTGGATCATCAAAACCAAGAATTGGATAAGTGTTCATTGGCGAAGGGTGAGAATATAACTGCCAAATTACGGCAAGAAGTAGTATGGCAATTATTTATGACGCTATAGTTTAAGTTTAAGCCTGCCTTTTACTGAAAAAAAAATGAGGTTACGTTAGTTCCATGTTTTAGCTATTCTATTTGCTAAATGAAAAAATAGCGGCATGCTGCAGTTAAGCCGCAAAAGTCATATCACTTCTAAAATATGAAATCAGATAGCCTTGAAATCAATTCGGCTGATGTTTTTCTTTAGTCAGTCGGGGAATTAAAACAATCAAAGTGATTAATTTTAAAGCTGTTAGAATAAGAAATTTGTTACTAATCATGGGAAATCGAAATATACCAGGGAATTGATGGAAAGGATCAAATCGAGGTAAGGTTTGAGCAGGAACCTACATTGTTAACAAATAGCCAACTAGTTGAGCTTTTTGAATCCAGCAAAGCGAATATTAGTGAGCATATCGAAAATATCTTCGAATCTGGGGAGCTAGATAAAGATTCAACTGTTCGGGATTTTCGAACAGTTCAAAAGGAAGGTAAAGGGAATGTTGAAAGAGAGAGAGAGAGAGAGAGAGTACATTATAGATTAGATGTAATAATCGCTGTTGGTTACCGTGTTAATTCCAAAACGGGCACACAATTCCGTCAATGGATTACCCAACGACTCAAACACTTTCTAGTCCAAGGTTACGCTATCAATGTGGAGCGGCATTCTTGGAAGCAACAAGAAATCCAAACACTTAAAAATGGAATCCGGATTTTAAGCCGGGCAATTGAGCAAAAGGTACAGGATCAAAACTTGGATTGGCTTAACCCAGGTTGCAGCTATTAGATCATAAGTACCTGTTTTTTAGCAGTTTCTATTTTTTTGGTTTCCAATTTGTGTACTACGGATTTTCGTTTGGTGAATGGTTGATATTTAACTTGAAGG
>Ga0105053_10002534_pt1 | contig 28340 bp, 26 predicted proteins | sample BON01_FD_78093 | JGI IMG/M metagenome (GOLD analysis project Ga0105053, IMG submission 78093) | Freshwater microbial communities from Lake Bonney liftoff mats and glacier meltwater in Antarctica - BON-01 | ecosystem: Environmental > Aquatic > Freshwater > Ice > Glacier meltwater | place: Lake...
GATCCGCTATATTTCCACATTCCTAAAATTTTGTTCATTCTAGCTTAAACTTTAAGCTTACTCCGTTACTTGTAGCATGAATTCGGAATTCTCTCAATACGATATTTTTTTTGAATTAACGCCAGACCTAGTTTGCATAGCTGGTTTTGATGGCTATTTCAAAAAGGTAAATCCTGCAGTCAAACATATTTTAGGTTATTCTTACGAGGAATTGTATGCTAGCCCAATTCATCACTTCATCTATGAAGAGGATAAAAAAACGACCGCTACAGTAAGAAGTTCATTGCTGGAAGCCACTCCTCTATCTAATTTCGAAAACAGGTATGTCACCAAATCAGGAGAAATAATTTGGCTTTCTTGGACGTCTCAGCCTATTGAAAAGGACAAAATAATCTTTGCTATAGCAAAGGATATCACCCAAAAAAAAGAGCTTGAGGCAGATAGAAATTCGCTCTTGTCTAACCTTACCGAACTAAATAAAGACCTCCGTCATATTGGTCATATGACTTCGCATGATCTGAGATCGCCTGTAAATAATCTCCTTTCAATTTGTGACTTGATAGATTCTTCTAAAATCACAGATGAAGATACGTTGGAACTCATAGAGACAATTAAAACGTGCGGTGAAGATCTGAGAGAAAAACTCAATGTCTATTCCAAAGAACTCCGAGAAAAACAATCTCTTCACGTTCCCATTCAGGAAGTTGAGTTACAAAAAGTGTTCAAGAACGTATCCAAATCCATAGGTTCTCTCATCAAAAATGCCGGAGCACTTGTGGTTGGTAACTTTGTAGAATTGCCAAAAATCACATCCAATGCAACCTACTTAGGAAGTATATTTCTCAACCTAATCACTAATTCCATTAAGTATAAAAAAGCTGGAATTAAGCCTGTTATTAACATAACCTCCCGATTGGAAGGTCACAAAGTGCACCTAACATTTACAGATAATAGAATTGGTTTTGATTTGGAAAAAGTGAAAGATAAAATTTTTGGCTTTCAGCAAACTTTCCACAATCATAGCGACAGTCGTGGCATAGGTTTATACTTGGTTTACAATCATATTCAAAGTCTTGGTGGAAGTATACAAGTAGAAAGCAAACCTGGAGAGGGAACTACCTTTCGGATTATTTTAAATGTCTAGAAGAAGCTTAGCTATAAGTAATTATTTTATGGATGTACGGAATGATGCCATTAGCCTTATTTTCTTTGCTTTCTCGGCCGGGAAACCGAAGCGACATTTTCGCCCCGATGTTTACGGGGATTACCAATTTATATATTACTTATGTCTTTTACTGACAGAAAAGCCCATATACACAACTTATTTTGTAGCCTATGTATTCCCAAAGACAATGCAGGACAGCTAATTCAATTTTAATATTTTGATTGCTGCTAATTGCAAGCCCCTCAATTTCGTACCAATGAGTAAATCGATATTTCTTTTTCTATTGGCAGGTCTGTCCGTTTTTTCCTGCACGCAACAGAATGAATTCGGAGCTGAAATAAGTACGAAAAGTGAGCAAATAGAAGCAGGGAAATCCCTTTTCGAAGCAAATTGCAGTACCTGCCATAATTTTGACCAACATGGGATAGGCCCAAACCTAAGTGGTGTCACCCATAACATAGATACTGAGTGGATAAGGGATTTCATTAAAGATCCATCGAAAATTATCGCTTCCGGAGATCCACGAGCGGTTAGTTTGGTAGAGAAGTATAAGACGCAGATGCCTTCCTTCGCTGGACTTTCTGATGAAGAGTTGGATGCAGTATTAAGTTACCTCCACATTTTCCAAACACTTCCTGACACCATTCCCCAAGTTGGCCTAGAGAACCCAATCCCGGATAGCATTCCAGATTCAGGCATTCGATTAGAACTAGAATACTTTGCGCAGCTTCCTGCTTCAGACCCAAAAGCTCCGATGGCTAAAATGACAAAAATGGAGGCTGAGCCAAATTCAGGGAGATTATTTGTCAATGATCAGCGGGTAGGTCTTTATGAATTAGTCGATGGTCAACCTAATCTCTATTTACCAATAACTGAACTAAAACCTAATTTGGTAAGCAAACCTGGATGGGCTACTGGACTTGCTAGTTTTACTTTCGATCCTGAATTTAATCAAAACGGCAGATTCTATACTGCTCATACAGAGTCAGAAGGCACACAAACAGCCGATTACAGCTATTCTGACAGTATCAAACATTTTATGCAATGGGTGTTGACAGAATGGAAAGTTGACAATCCTAAGGCAACAGTTTTTGATGGAAGTAGCAGGGAATTGGTAAGAATAGATATTCCTTCCCAAGCGCACGGGATGCAAGAATTGACTTTTAATCCTCATGCTAAAAAAGGAGATCAAGATTACGGATTGCTTTACATCGGATTTGGAGATGGAGGTCTTACAGAACAACGGGCAGCCTATTTATCTGATAGCAAAGGCGCTAAAATTTATAGCAGTATTCTGAGAATTGATCCCAATGGGAGAAACAGCCCCAATGGTAAGTATGGGATTCCGCCAAGTAATCCTTTTGCAGGTGTAGATGGCAAAGCCGGAGAAGTGTATGCTTATGGTTTCCGAAATCCGAATCGAATCTTTTGGGATGTTAATGGAAATATGTTTGCTACTGATATTGGTCAGCATTCTATAGAAGAACTTAATAAAATCGAGCCTGGCAAATTCTATGGCTGGCCTATCCGCGAAGGGCGCTTCATCATCAATCCTTATGGAAACTTTAGAGACATTTTTGAATTGCAAACGGGTGATGAAAATATGGGAATTACCTATCCAGAAATTCAAATTGACCACGATGAGATTGCAGCCATATTTGCAGGCTATGAGATGCCTTATGGCAAGTTAAAAGGGAAATTTATATTTGGAGATATTCTATCAGGCAGGTTGCTATACACCGATCTCAACGACTTGGGTAAAATGAAAGTCCAAAGCTGGAAAGTTATTTTCGAAGGAAAAGAGATGACCCTCAGAGAATTAGTACGAAATGATAGAGTTGACCTCAAATTCGGGCATGATGCGGCAAACAACATCTATATCATGAACAAAACTGAAGGGAAGATTTATAAGATCAAGGATTAGTAAATGATATTTTCAAATTAATTGCCCAAGATATTCATCGTACCCACATAGTAATCTTTATCCACAATGATTTTGGCATTTTTCTGATTGACATCCACTACTTGCCATTGTCGAGTTGGAGTTACGTTCATTTCCTTTCCGTCCACATAGATTTTCAATGGCATATCGAAGCTCTCAATTACATTTTCCCATCGGTAATTCAACTTGCCATCCTGCAAATAATAACTGAAAATCGGAATTCGAATGTCTCTCAGGTATTGATCAAAAACAGGAGTTAGATTGATTCCAGCTTTCTGACTGATGTAGTTTTCAATTTGTCGGGTAGAGACGGTTTTATGGTAAAACTCAGAATTCAAGCCTCTCAAGATTGCTCGCCATTTATCATCGTCATTCAAAATTTGGCGAATGGTATGCAGCATGTTATGACCTTTATTATACATGTCACCGGATCCTTCCTGATTCACGCCATAAGGCCCTATAATCGTCTCCGCATTAGCTATACCTTTTCTCAAGCCCAACGTGTAAGCTGAACCGGCTTCTTCCCCATAGAAATAATCCAAAAATAGATTCTCTGAATAAGAAGTGAAACTTTCATGAATCCACATATCAGCAATATCCCGATACGTAATATTATTGGCAAACCACTCATGACCAGATTCATGAATTATAATAAAATCGAATTTCAATCCCCATCCTGACCCACTTATATCTCGTCCCAAATACCCATTCTCATAGTTATTCCCATAAGTAACAGAGCTTTGATGCTCCATTCCCAAATAAGGTACTTCTACAAGTTTGTAGCTGTCTTCGTAAAAAGGATACGGCCCAAACCAATATTCGAACGCCTCCATCATGCGAGGAGCATCTTTAAACTGTTTCTTGGCTTTGGCCAGATTCTCACGAAGCACATAATAATCCATGTCTAACTCGCCTTTTTCACCTTTGTATTTCTCACCAAAGTGTACGTAATCCCCCACGTTGATATTTATTCCGTAATTGTTTATCGGGTTTTTTACTTCCCAGTGATACGTTTTGGTTTTGGCAGCTTTGTTATGATCTGTTTTGATCAATCGCCCATTTGAAACATCCATCAGGTTTTCTGGCACAGTCACGCTGATCAAAACTCCCTGATCTGGCTCATCATACATGTGGTCTTTATTTGGCCACCAGATACTCGCACCCAGTCCCTGATTGGAATTTGCTATGAAAGGCAAACCATTACTGTCTTTCTCCCAAGTCAATCCACCATCCCACGGAGGGCGAATAGCTTCTACTGGCGTTCCAGAGAATGTTAAAATCAACTCTTTTTCTTCCCCTAACGGTTGTGCCGATTTTAGTGTAATAAAGTGCGCATTTCCCTCATGTTCGATTTCCAACTCCGCGCCATCTTGCGCTGCCTTGGTAAGTTTCATCGGCGCTTGCAAATCGATTTGAATGCGCTTTGGAGCCTCCACCACTTTGTAGCGAACTGTGTTTTTGCCAGAAAGTGACTTGGTCTTAGGATCTACCGTTACTTCCAAATGATAATACTGCAGATCCCACCAAGCACGCTCAGGAGTTATCGTGCCACGAAGGGTATCCTGCCTGGTAAATTCTTCGCTGTGAGGAAACATCTGAGCCTGGGCGCTGAGGCAAAAGAGGAGGCAAAAACTAAGGAATATAGATCTCATGAGTAAGTCAACATTTGGGGTTTGAAACCACAAGATACTTGGAAGGATGAATTCAAAGGCAATGAATTTCCACGAAAGGGCTAAATTCTAGTCAAATGAAGTATTCGCAAATCATGATTCTCAGTGTGGCAGCCAACCCTAATTTCTTTGCTCAAATGGCTAGATGCCTGATGACGGGTTACCGGCGGAACATTTCCGATAGGTTTTAGCTTTATTTCCATTGCTTTGCTTTAGCTGTTGGGAATGTTTGGTGAAACCCAAAAAATCTCAACTATAAATTACAACGACAAAACTTTTCGGCCAGTCAGCACCACTGAAAATGGAGAGACGTCTGCAGAGACTATCTTCCACTACAGGCAAAACGGCAACATAATAACCTGCGGATATTCTGGTGGGAAAATCATTCATGGACATCTGATAGGTTTGGTAGACAAAGCAGGAAATATCAACATGCGCTATCATCCGGTAAATTCGCAGGGTGAACTGATGACTGGAATTTGCCAATCCACACCTGAAACTCTTGAAAATGGAAAAATTCTCCTCCACAAATCGTGGCAATGGACATCTGCTGATGGCTCCAAAGGTGAGTCTGTGCTGGAGCAGGTATGTAGGATGGGCTGGATGTCGGGTGACCAAAGTACGTTATTCCTAGAATTGAGGATATCCTATGTTGCTTTTATCATCAACTTAGAAAGTCCTAAATCAGCAAGTTATGGACAAGAAAAAATTTAAGTCAGACTCCCAAAAAAGACTTATTTCAAAGGCAATAGAACGTGAAGAGGACATAAAACACGGTAGCGTATTGGATATAGACGAAGTCAAATCGCTCCTTTTCGAACACTTAAAATCGCAGGCAGAGGAGGTGAGTAATGGTGATTATGTCACTCAAGAAGATTTGGGAAAAGAAGCTGAAAGCTGGTAAAAGACGGATTTTGGTTGAGGTCCAAGTCTGGAGCCTTTTAGCAAGTAATTGAATGATTAACCTGCGTTCTCTGCGAAAAGCTCTGCGTTCTTTGCGGTTATAATAAATTCAAAAAATAACCCAGCGGATTCTTCATCCGCCAGGCATTTCTATTTTTAGCTTACTGGTTCACTCACCGCTTTGCGAAGTTCTTTCGCAGCAGCCACCATCTCAATCAGGGCTTTTTTAGTTTCCTCCCAGTGACGGGTTTTCAAGCCACAATCAGGATTTACCCACAGATTTCTAGCAGGAATTACAGCCTTAGCTTTCATCATGAGATGAACCATTTCTTCCCTTGAAGGAACTCTTGGAGAGTGGATATCATATACACCTGGGCCGATTTCATTTGGATAATTAAACTCGGCAAAGGCATCCAACAGCTCCATTTGAGATCTGGAACATTCTATCGTTATCACATCAGCATCCATGTCTGCGATGTTTTGGATGATGTCATTAAACTCAGAATAACACATGTGTGTGTGAATCTGAGTTTCGTCTTTCACACCACTGGCAGAAATTCTAAATGCCCGAACAGCCCAATTCAAATAGTTCTGCCACTCACTTTTGCGTAGCGGAAGTCCTTCTCTGATCGCTGGTTCATCGATCTGAATTATTCTAATTCCAGCTCTTTCCAAATCCAACACTTCATCACGAATCGCCAACGCAAGCTGCGTACAAGTCTGGGATCTTGGCTGATCATTTCGCACAAAACTCCACTGCAAAATTGTAACTGGTCCCGTGAGCATTCCCTTTACAGGTTTCCCTGTTAGCGTTTGGGCAAAAGCAGACCAACGTACCGTCATCGGCTCGGGCCTGTGGACATCTCCATATATAATCGGTGGCTTCACACATCTACTGCCGTAACTCTGCACCCAGCCAAACTTCGTGAAGGCAAACCCTGCCAATTGCTCGCCGAAGTATTCGACCATGTCATTCCGCTCAAACTCTCCATGAACAAGCACATCCATTCCGATTTCTTCTTGCCAAAGGATCGACTCCTTGGTTTCGTCCTCCAATAGCTTTTCGTAACTTGTTTTGGTCAAATCGCCTTTCTTAAACCTTGCTCTCCAAGATCTTACGTCTGTAGTTTGGGGAAAAGAGCCAATCGTAGTTGTGGGAAAAAGCGGAAGATTTAGGGTAGCTTTTTGTATATTTTGACGGATCGAAAAGATATTTTTACGAGTATCATCTCCTTGTGAGATAGAATTTATCCTTTCCTTGACCTGAGAGTTGTGAATAAGTGGAGAAGTATTTCTACTTAAAACTGCCGCCTGATTGGCTTTCAATTCTTCCAGAGCAGCTGTGGTAGGATTAGCAGATGCCAGATGAGCTAATGTCACGACTTCGACTACTTTCTGCTTCGCAAAAGCAAGCCACTGTTTGATCCCAGCCGAAAGTGATTCTTCATTAGTCTCCAGATCCAAATCGCATGGCGAATGAATCAAAGAGCACGAAGGAGCGATCAATATCCGATCTTCACCAATGGCTTCCTTCGCTTTTTGGATCAAGGAAAGCGAGCTGTCAAAGTCATTTTTCCAGATATTTCTACCATCTACTACGCCCAAAGACAACTTGACATTTGCTTTCAATTTGCCTGAATCTAAAATATCGTCCAGCTGAGAAGGACATCTCACCAAGTCCAAATGCAAGGTGTGAACAGGAAGGGAAAGTGCTGTTTCAAGGTTTTCTCCGAAGCAGTCAAAATAGTTAGCTAGGATTACTTTAAGCGATGGAAAAGCTTTTTTGATTTCTCCATACACGTAAACAAAAGCCTTCTGCTCTTTTTCCGTAAGATCCATCGCTAAGAACGGCTCATCAAACTGTACATATTCCACATGTAGCGAATCGAGTTTTTTGAGGATCTCAAGATAAACTGGAAGCAAATTTTTGATCAAATCGATTCGCTCAAATCCTTCCTCTTTTTCCTTACCCAACAGCAAATAAGAAACTGGCCCAATCAAAACAGGTTTAGTTGCTATCCCTGCTTGTTTTGCTTCAGAGAATTCTTGAATTACTTTGGTAGAAAACAGTTCAAATGTCTGATCATTTTTGAATTCAGGAACGATGTAATGGTAATTCGTATCAAACCATTTGGTCATTTCCATAGCTGTGATATCAAGCCCATTTTGCTGATATCCACGAGCCATTGCGAAATAGAGATCCAGCTCATTTCCGCCTTTTTGTAAAATCACCTCATGATATCGCTCGGGAATCGCCCCTACCATCAGAGACATATCCAACACCTGATCGTAAAATGAAAAGTCATTGGAAGGAATCAGGTCAATTCCAGCTGTCTTCTGGAATTGCCAGTTTTCTTTTCTGATCTTTTCCCCTGCTGTGACCAGCTCAGAAAGTGTTGTTTTGCCAGACCAATACTGTTCGCAGGCTTTCTTAAGTTCTCGGTGGCTACCAATTCGCGGATAGCCAAGATTATGCGTTTGCATCTCTTTTAACTTTTAATGATGAATAATTAGTTAAAAGCTCTTTGGCTAAATTTCACCATGCAGGCGAATAAGTCAGTTGGAAAAGTGAAATACGCACATAGCAAGTTATATCTGAGCCGAAAGGACACAGATAAAGCACTCTAAGAAAGCGTATCAAACTTGACTAAATGGCCTCTGTTCGCGGAAGCATCGTCAATTCGGAATAGGCAGGTCTCCTGACTTGTAACGACTTTCATCGTCCTTCCCGTCTCCGTGGTGTTGGCGACAGTGGACTTGCGAGGATGATCGTCTTTGGTATGTTACTTACAGTTGCGCGACAGTTCGTGATTTACACACGATTCCCTATTAATCTACAATTAAGCAAAACCTCTTCCGGTTGATAAAGAAATAAAGTTAAGAACTATTTCAGTGGTGAAAGTAATGAATTTAACTTAGCTAACACTTGAATCTAAGGCTAGCTTATTCAAATTACAGCAACTATAACCCTTAGAGAGAAAACCTTATTCTTACTCCCAACAAGGAAATTACTTCAAATCCACATGCAACTACTAACTGCTATTTTCATCCCTGAGATAGCAGCTCTTCGCCTCTACTTTCTGTATTTCGAAATGTTCGCATGGGACACGATAGGGAGAAAAAATTTTACGCAAATCCCTGCAGAAGTATTTCCAAAAACAAACTCAATGGCAGCAAATCAAGGTTTGTACAATAGCTTTTTGGTCACTGGATTAATTTGGTCACTAATATAACTGACACAATGTGGGCTGTCTACGTTGCTATGTTCTTCCTCAGCTGTGTATTAGTAGCTGGTAGTTATGGAGCATTGACAGTTAGCAAAAAAAATCTTCTTTGTACAGGGTTTACCAGCGCTGATTGCTTTGATTTTGGTGCACTTGAAATAGAGAATAACTAGTAAGAAGGATAGTGCCAATCTTCCCGCAGATTTGCGCTGAAACTTTCGCAGATTAACGCAGAGCTAGAAAAATCAGCGAATATCTGCGCTTTTTATCTACGTTAATCTGCGGGAAATCAACTACAAATCATCTTCCTCAAGCTCGTCCTCATCACCAGGACTCATATCAAACATAGAGCTGAACAAGTCTTTGAACTGTAATCCGGTATCGAGCACTTTCTTACTGAGTTGAGAGAATTCTGCCAAGCCATGAAGGGCAAACTCCATGAAGAATTCCTTCTCTTTTTCTGGCATGTCCTTCACCAATTGCGTCACTACATCTTCCAAACCAGGTACAGAATGAAGCGCAGTTTTATAATCCTTGTCATCTTGAGCAGCGAGGATATCCAATTCATTTCCTTCGCCAAACCAAGCCAATGGCAAGACGTAAGGATTTCCCTCTTTGGACTTTTTCTTCTGTTCAGGTGATGGGAAATAATTCACAAACTGAGAGCGAATGGCTTTTCCTATCAAATTATAGGCAACCAGACCTGCGCCTTCCTGCTCGCCTTCATAGACTAATTCGACTTTACCCGTGATAGCAGGAATTACTCCAATCAAATCAGCAATCCGAATAATGGTATTAGACTCGCCATTCATATACATTCTGCGCTCAGCAGCGGAGATCAGATTTTCATAGGCAGAAATAGTCAATCTCGCTGATACACCACTTTTCTCATCCACGAACTCAGAACTTCTTGCTTCGATTGCGATTTGCTCGATCAAGTCCTTCATCAACTCAGGGACGTAGATGCTATCCACAGGCTTGCCTTTCAGATTAGCTTCCTGAGCGGTAATTCTTCTACCGATCTCAATGGATTTAGGATAATGCGTAATGATCTGACTTTCAATTCTATCTTTCAGCGGAGTAACGATACTTCCTCGATTGGTGTAGTCTTCTGGATTTGCAGTAAAGACAAACTGGATATCCAATGGCAATCTCAATTTGAAACCACGAATCTGAATATCGCCTTCCTGCAAAATATTGAACAAGGCTACCTGAATTCTAGCCTGCAAATCAGGTAATTCATTGATCACAAAAATGGATCTATGCGATCTTGGCACCAAGCCATAATGAATCACGCGCTCATCATTGTAACTTAACTTCATCGTGGCGGCCTTGATAGGATCCACGTCACCGATCAAATCTGCAACTGACACATCTGGCGTCGCCAACTTCTCAGTGTAGCGATCGTCTCTATGCCACCATCCGATTGGTGTATTATCACCTTTTTCCTCGATCAGGTCTTTTGCAAAAGAAGTCAAAGGCTGCAAAGGATCGTCATTCAATTCTGCTCCAAAAACCACAGGGACGTACTCATCGAGAAGATGCGTCATCATTCTGGCAATTCTTGTTTTCGCCTGCCCTCGCAAACCCAGTAAATTGATGTTGTGTTTAGAAAGTATCGCCCGCTCAATGTCAGGAATTACTGTGTCTTCGTAACCCCAGATTCCTTCGAAGACATTTTCTTTCTGCTTGATCTTGGAGATCAAGTTATCGCGAAGTTCTTCTTTGATGGATTTGGATTCGTAACCTGCAGCTTTGAGTTGGCCGAGGGTTTTTATTTGGGTGAGTTCTTTTGATGTCAGTTTTTGGTAGTCCATATTACTTACAAGCGTTTCGTTCTATTTCGTTTATAATCTTCAAAAATCAGGTCGCCAAGCCCTTTCAAGCTGCTGTAATAGGCATTCCCATTGTTTACTTTGGTGAATTCCTTTACAAACTCCTTCAGATAAGGATCCGAAGCAATCATAAAAGTAGTCACAGGTATTTTCAGTTTTCGGCATTGAGCAGCGAGCTTCAGCGTCTCGCTGAGGATCTTACTGTCTATTCCAAAAGCGTTTTTGTAATATTTTATTCCCACTTTCAGACACGTTGGTTTTCCATCCGTGATCATGAAAATCTGCTTATTAGGATTTTTCCTTTTGCGCAGTAAATCCATTGCCAGTTCCAGTCCAGCAACCGTATTCGTGTGATATGGTCCAACTTGGAGATAGGGTAAATCCTTGATCTCAATCTGCCAGGCATCGTTTCCAAAGACGATTATATCTAGGGTATCTTTTGGATAGCGGGTTTTGATAAGTTCTGCCAAAGCCATAGCCACCTTCTTCGCAGGAGTGATTCTATCCTCGCCATACAAAATCATGGAATGGGAAATATCGATCATCAGCACAGTCGAAGTTTGGGAATGGAATTCATTTTCCACCACCTCCAGATCGTCTTCTGTGAGCAGATATTCTCCCGAAAAACCATGATTAGCCTGTGCATTTCGAAGTGAATCCGTCAAAGCAATCTGATCTAGATTGTCTCCAAATTCATAGGCTCGTCGATCAGTACCTCTTTCCTCGCCTTGACCTGAATGGGTGGTTTTATGCTGTCCTGATTTCCCTCGCTTAAGTTTACCGAAAATCTCCTCAAGAGCTGACTTTCGAATCGTCTGTTCCGCTTTCCCCGTGATCTTAAATTCGCCTTTTTGGTTTTCCTCGGTGAGGTAGCCTTTGCTTTTCAGATCATCGATAAAGTCTCCAATTCCATACTTGGGATTGGTCATGTTATAGCGATTGTCCAAGTTGGTGAGCCAACTCAAAGCCTCCGCCACATCTCCACCAGTCATGGTGACGATTTGCAAAAATATATTAAGCAGATTCTCAAACGTATTCTTCTCAGGATCCTGAGTGGGCACGAACTGAGTAAATCGAAATCCTTTCATAAACCTTCTAACAGTTGAAGTGGGTGATGAGTTTAGTAGAAAACGTAAAAACCCAAAAAAGATGAAAAACTACCTAGCAACAGTGAGTATCGTTACCGGTATTTTGATCCTATTTGTGACACTGATACAATTTGAAGTCACTTTATTTCTTATCTGGCTGATCTTTCTAGCTGGACCTGCATTAATTCTTTGGATGGTTTGGTCCGTTCTGGTTGCAGATGTGTTCGTGAAGGAAACATTTGAGGAGCAATGGTATCAGGATCAGCCGGACATGTTGAGAATGAAGGAGGGTTGAAAAGTTTTCACTCGGTTCTCAGTTCCGATCTACCTGACATCTAAAAGATAATTTATCAAGTCTCGAAAAATTCTTTTGGAGAAAGAATTGGCATTTCCCCCTCTACATACTTGAAATCCTTCTTATCTCGGGTGATTAAGAAATCCATTTTATTAGCCTCAGCTGTAAAATACTGAAGTCCATCTTCTTTGTCTTTGAACTTTGAATTTAATGATTTATTAATCACTTCATTACCTGCAGAAACTACTTGACAGACTAAAATAAAATCATGCATTGAAAACTCAATCAAAGGAATTTTATAAATGTCAAAAACTAAATAATAAAGGTTACCCAAGCTACTTTCTGCAATAAACAAGCGAGCCAATCCATTTTTAGCCAAGGTTAAAAACAATTTGGCATCTTCATAGAATGGTTGCCTCTTAGCGATAAGATCAATAACTACATTCGTATCTAAAAAAATCTTAACCATATTTTTGCTTTAAAAATTGCGTGAGTAAAACTTTGTCAGACTCTTTTTGCTCTTCCATTGGCTCCATGGACTCTAACCTTTTCAAAAGTCTTCCAGCAGCTAGTTGCGAATCGGTTTTTTCAAGATCTGGACTTTCCTTTTCAAAAATCTCTTCAAACATCTTGGAAAGAGAAATGCCTCTACTTGCTGCCTGGTGTTTGGCTTTATCTACAATTTCTTTCTTTACGGTGAGGGTGAGTTTAGTTTTCATGGTTGATACGTGTTTAATTTAAATATACGTGTAATATCCAAAAAGAAGTTTCCTAATTATTCTTGTTTTTCCTAGAATAGTAAACTCCCCTATCTTTACCCCATGACTCCCGCCGAAAATAACGCCTCAATCATCAAATCCACCGCCAAGCGGCTGGGATTTGACTTTTGTGGGATAGCGAAAGCAGGATTTCTAGAGGAGGAAGCGCCCAAATTAGAAGATTGGCTGAACCGCAACTACAATGGTGAAATGGGCTATCTCGCCAATCACTTTGACAAGCGACTCGATCCTACTAAACTGGTAGAAGGTGCCAAAACGGTGGTTTCTCTAGTATACAATTACTATCCGAAGGAAGAGCTACCAGCTGGAAACTCTGACATCAAACTCGCCAAGTACGCTTACGGAGAGGATTATCATTTTGTGATTCGTGACAAACTCAATGAATTTTTGGAAATCCTCCGTGAAGAAATCGGAGAAATCGATGGTCGAGGATTTGTCGATTCTGCCCCGGTGATGGAGCGACAATGGGCCCAAAAAGCTGGTTTAGGTTGGCTGGGAAAAAACAGTTTGTTGCTGAATAGGGAGATGGGTAGTTTCTTTTTTCTCTCCGAACTCATCATCGATCTGGAAGTAGCTCCTGATACTCCTTTGGCTAAAGATTACTGCGGCACCTGCACCGCTTGTATTGATGCCTGTCCTACGGATGCCATAGTGGATAACGGAGTGATTGATGCTTCCCGCTGCATTTCTTACCTGACCATTGAGTTGAAAGATGCAATTCCTAATGAGTTCAAAGGGAAGATGGAAAACTGGGCTTTTGGCTGCGATATCTGTCAGGATGTATGTCCTTGGAATCGTTTTTCCAAGCCTACTCAAGAACCTCGATTTCAACCCAACGATGAGCTGAGGGAATTGTCAAAATCCGATTGGCAGGAGATCACGGAGGAAACTTTCCGGAAGGTTTTCAAAAAATCAGCAGTAAAGCGCACCAAACTTGCAGGACTGCAAAGAAATATCGACTTTCTTACGTCTAAATAACCTCAGCCGAGATCCTTATGAGCCCTCAAACGCCAACCCTTAAATCTGTACAGAAACTGTTTAAACCCAAAAAGAGGAAGAAAAAAAAGACTCATAAAATTGGTCTGCCTCCAGGAGCATTGGTCTACACGGGTGAGAAAGAACTTGAAGACGCAACAATCAATCTAATCACCTACGACGAAGATGAGATTTCAGAAGAATTAATCCAGCTAAGTCAACTGGAACAAAAGCTAAAGGAAAAGAAAAAAGTCCTATGGATAGATATCGTGGGACTTCACGATGTGGCATTGCTGGAGAAAATAGGAGCTCTGTTTAATATCCATAAACTTACGCTTGAGGATATTCTAAATGTGCATCAGCGACCAAAAATGGAGGCTTTTAATGAGTATATCTTTGCTGCTGTCAAAATGATACAGTGCCCCAATCCAGAATCACCTATTACCGACGAACAGATCAGTTTCATACTAAAAGATGGGATACTTTTGACTTTCCAAGAGAAAGAAGGCGATGTTTTTGAGTTTGTTCGTAGCCGCCTAATAGATCCAAATCGTGCCATAAGACAGCGTAAGGCAGATTACCTACTTTACGCGCTCCTAGATGCAGTCATAGACAATTACTTTATAGTAATGGAAAATGTAGGCGAAAGAATTGAGAATCTTGAGTCACAGGCCATGACATCTCCAGGTACTGAAACCCTCAATGCGCTTTACCTCCAACGGCGTGAAATGATGGATCTACGTAGATCCGTCTATCCACTTCGTGAAGTAATCGGTTCTTTCGATAAATACGCTGATGATAAGATCAGCCCAGAGACAAGGCCATTTATTCGGGATCTTTATGAAAACACCATTCAGGTAATTGAAACCATGGAAGTTTTCCGAGATATGTCCTCAGGCGTATTGGATCTCTACATGAATAGCCTGTCCAATCGCATGAATAACATCATGAAAGTGCTGACAGTCATCTCCACCATCTTTATTCCACTCAGTTTTGTGGCCGGTGTCTATGGGATGAATTTCGACAATATGCCGGAGCTACACTGGAAGTATGGCTATTTCTACGTAGTCGGAGGTATGGGATTAGCTATAGTCGGTATGCTCATTTTTTTCAGGAAAAAGGATTGGATTTAATGCTATTGACGCTTTAGCACAATTTTCTTATCTCCATATTTAAGCAATAGCTCACCTGCATTTACTTGGTACTAACGGGCTGACTTAAGGACTTCCAAAAATTTATTCTCAAAGGGTGAATCATTACAAGCCATCCTTGTGGAACTGATGTCGCCGAACTTCAAGATATTCTTCTTCCCTATTTCGTAAGAACCAAAAATCCGATTGCAACCGCCAGTACCGGAAATAATATCTTTTTGGGAATCAAAAACCACGTGTGTATACTCAATTGAGCCTGAAGTCTGCACCGGAACATTCATGATTTCTACTACAGTCCACTGCTTGTCATCCCAGTTTTTATCCGGATAGGACTTGGAGCTGCAAGAAGCAATAATCAGAAGAGCGAGTTCGTATAGTATATTTTTCATCGTTGGGTGATTTACTCTTAGTCCAAGAATGAAATCGCGCCAAAATGTTTCGCTCTGCCAAGTTTACATCGCTTTCAAACTGATATCCATGCTTTTCACGGAGTGAGTCAAAGCTCCCATCGAAATATAATCCACACCACATTCCGCCACGGCAACTAAGGTGTCTTCGGTAATTCCACCTGATGCTTCCGTTTTAAATTGATCGCTTATCATTCCTACAGCTTCGCGCATCGTAGCATAATCCATGTTATCGAGCATGATCTGATCTACTCCGCCCACTTCTAGCACTTGCTTAACCTCATCCAAACTTCGGGTTTCTATCTCAATTTTCAGATCGAGATTATTCGTTTTCAAATAAGCTCTTGATCCTTCAATAGCCTGTCGAATACCACCTGCAAAATCCACGTGATTGTCTTTCAGCATCACCATATCATGTAGTGCAAATCTGTGATTTACTCCCCCACCGATTAGTACAGCCCACTTTTCCATCAAACGGAAATTCGGAGTCGTCTTCCTAGTATCCATCAAACGAGCTTTGGTGTGAAGAATTTTCTCAGTAAGTCGATTGGTTAAAGTAGCGATTCCAGACATTCGCTGCATGCAGTTCAGCACCAAACGCTCAGAAGAAAGGATGGATGCAGATGATCCTTTTACTATAAGTCCAATATCGCCGTAGGTTACTTTATCTCCATCTTTTACCAGAAGTTCTACCTCGAGCTTTGGGTCTAACGTCTTAAAAATCCGCTCTGCCAATTCCACTCCTGCGATAATCCCATGGTCCTTGATCAACAATTTTGCTTGGCCTTTTTTGCCTTCAGGGATCGAGGAAAGAGAGGAGTAATCACCTGGACCGATATCCTCTGCAAAAGCTGCTGCGATAAAGGCGGATATGGCTTCGTCGGTGAGATAAGATGGATTCATCCCCAAAAATAGGCATTTGGAGCTCCCGCAACGGCGCGGAGAGAAAAATTTCTTTTAGAAATCGTAAGATGGCGTTCCCTATAAAAAGCCTCAAAGTTCAATGATCATGTAAAAAAAACTGCGGCCTCTGCGCAAACCTTTGTGTACTCCGTGGTTGAAAAAGTCACAATTCTCAAAGATCAACTTTAATTTTCAAGGAAAGAACAGCCACATAAGTTGACTTTCTTCATGTTTTTTGTGGCTAAAAAACTTTCTGAAAAATACGTTAGCCTTTGACAAATTCCAGACTGTAGATTTTGAAATCTGCGGCTTGCTGAGAAACTTTTATAAAGACTTTAAAGAGCCCATCAGCAGTCTGATAATCACCAATATAAGAGCTAAAACTCGGATTACTTTCACTACGAAAAAGCAGGCTAAATCCCATGGATGGGTTTTTCTTAAAAAAATCTTTTAGCACAAGTTCTGCCTGGTTTTTAGAATAATCTCCCTGTAATCCGTTAACATTTAAGGAAATGCTTGAATCGAAATGTTTTGACAATTCGTTGCTTGAGCCATTGTCAATAGCAGAAATAATCGTGTCGATGGAATTCATGGAATCAATTTCCATTGCAGGAGATTGAATAAACAAGAAAATTGAAACAATTAAACTTAATACTGAGGTCATTGCCCTTGCTAGGCAAATACTAAGCCAAAAAAGGAATCATGTCCTGCATTTTTAAGTTTACCAATTGCATCTCTATGAAGTTTTGTCTAATCAGGATTTCGGGGCTACTTTGCCTTGAAATATAATATATTTGCGGTATGGATAAAAAAGTACTTTTAATGATATTGGATGGCTGGGGAATAGCCACCAACCCTTCAGTTTCTGCTATCGATAAGGCAAAAACGCCTTTTGTAGATAGCCTTTACACTAAATATCCACATGCAACATTGGAAGCTTCCGGTCTTGCTGTTGGCTTACCAGTAGGCCAAATGGGTAATTCCGAAGTGGGTCACATGAATATAGGTGCCGGTCGTGTTGTCTATCAGGATTTGGTAAAAATCAACCTTGCCGTAGAAAACAAAGAGCTAAATACCCATCCGGTTTTAGTGAACGCATTTGCCAAAGCCAAAGCCGCTAACAAAAAGGCGCACTTCATGGGTTTGCTTTCTGATGGCGGTGTCCATGCGCACATTGAGCATCTGAAAGGACTTTGCGATGCAGCAAAATTCAATGGTTTGGAGAATGTATTTATTCATGCATTCACCGATGGAAGAGATACAGATCCAAAAGGAGGCATTGGCTATTTGCAAGATCTGCAGAAGCATTTGACTCATTCCTCGGGTAAAATAGCTTCGGTAATAGGACGATATTATGCCATGGATCGAGATAATCGATGGGAGCGGGTAAAGCTTGCTTACGACGCCCTGGTGAAAGGCCAAGGAGAAAAGTCCAAAGATGTCATCGCCTCTATGCGCAAATCCTACGAAAATAATGTCACTGACGAATTCATCAGACCGATCATCCATGCCGGAGCTGATAATAAGCCTTTGGCTACAATAGAAGAAGGAGATTTGGTGATCTGCTTCAACTTCCGTACTGACCGTGGCAGAGAAATCTCCCAAGCACTTACGCAGCGTGATTACGAAGATTTCAACATGAAAAAGTTGAATATAGAGTATGTCACCTTCACTAATTATGATGCTACATTCAAAGGAGTAGAAGTACTTTTTGAAAAAGACAATCTGAAAAATACGCTGGGGGAAGTCTTGGAGAAAGCTGATAAAAAGCAAATCAGAATTGCCGAAACAGAGAAATATCCACACGTAACGTTCTTCTTCTCCGGAGGAAGAGAGTCTGAATTCAAAGGTGAAAGCAGACTGCTTTGTCCATCTCCAAAAGTGGCAACTTATGACCTGAAGCCTGAGATGAGTGCGTTTGAGATCGCTTCTAAAATTAACGTTGAGTTGAAAAAGAAAAGTGCTGATTTCATTTGCCTAAACTTTGCAAATGCAGATATGGTCGGTCACACGGGTGATTTCGATGCCGCCGTGAAGGCTTGTGAAGCGGTAGATGCCTGTGCAGATAGCGTGATTACAACTGCGCTGGCTAACGACTACACGATCATCGTCATCGCCGATCATGGCAATAGCGACATGATGATCAACGACGACGGCACTCCAAATACAGCTCACACTACCAATCTGGTACCTTGCATCATGGTTGACAAAAATGATAAGCTTACCATCAAAGACGGGAAATTGGGCGATCTGGCTCCGACCATCCTCAAACTGATGGGCGTTGAAAAGCCTGATGATATGACTGGAAATATTCTGTTGGCTTAATGAAGCATCATAAAAGCTTTTCCTTTGGCATTCTCTTTCTCGCTGTTTTTGGGCTGTCATCTTGTGTAGAAGAAGGTGCATCCACACTTGACATGACACCCTATTTTGACCTAAAAGGATTTATAAAAGAGAAAATCCAAGAAGTCGATAGTGTAAAAGTGAGCAAACAGTCAGCAATTCAGGGCATAGAAAAACAGACTACTTTAGTCTATTCGATCAAAAATTGGCAAGAGGAATTTGATGTTTTCACTGAAGCTGATATCAATAAAGCCTCCTCATTTCAATCCTACAAGACAACTTCTTCAGATGAAATGTTGACTCATGAGCTTTTACCAAATTCCAAGGGGAAAGTAAAATACATCAAAGTCGCGTATGCTGGAAAGGAAGTAAGCAGTATTTCCATCAAAATAGCAGACGAAAACTTGTTCTATACCACTTCTACTTTGGCAGAACTTTATATAAACAATACGACTAATTTAATAGATCATTACTCCATTCACACTACTCAGAAGATTTGGTTTATGGATGCAAATGACATGAGAATCCAAGGAGAGTTAGTTCCCTAGCGTTAAGATTTCTACGTAGTGAATTTTATAAATAAAAAAGGCAAGAATAGAGGAAATATCCTCAGTTCTTGCCTTTTTTTAAGTCTTTTTTGGCCACAAGGAAAGTACAATGATTACGGCTTATAATCTTGAGAATTGTATAACTCTATCTATCAAACATCGGAGGTCTCTTAGCCTGCCAATCCGAGTTTTTCTGGATTAAATGTCCAAGCATCACCAGTTTCTCTTCTTCGAAAAGATTAGCCAGCAACGTAATAGAAGTAGGATCTCCGTTCTCAGTGAAGCCATTTGGAAGACAAAGTGCGGGATGCCCGGTGAGGTTAGTGATCTGTAATTGCTGACCACCAAAACTCGGTGTGACTATCACATCATATTCCTTCATGAGCTCATGCATTTCAGCTATCAGCACAGTGCGCTGCCGAGCAGCCTGTACATATTCCACCGCAGGAATAAAGCGGGCTGCACGAAATAAATTTGGCCAAGCATTTTTGTGCTGTGCTACCAGTTGATCATCCCAACCAAGCCGAGTCAGTTCATCAAATGCAGCAGCACCTTCCACCATCAGCATAAGTCCGATTGAATTTGGATTTACCGACGTCTTTAACTCCACAGGATGAAGTTCGAAGCCTTGCTTTTTTAATAAGTCCAGCACCTCATTATTATTCTTTGCCCCGGCACCTTCACCTTCACCTTTAAAATAGGATTTGAAATACCCGACTTTCAGCTTTTTGACCTCCGTTGTGCTAGTGTAATTGAACGCCGCTCCGATCGTACTGCGATCCATAACATCTTCACCATTCAGCACTGAAAGAATGATTCCATCGTCCAAAGCTGATCTAGATATAGGCCCGATTTTGTCCATCGACCAGCTCAAAGCCATTGCGCCATTTTTACTTACACGTCCATAGGTAGGACGCAAGCCAGTGACACCGTTTCTAGTGGAAGGAGAAACTATGGATCCCAAAGTTTCAGTGCCTAATGCAAAAGGAACCAAGCCAGCGCTGACCGCTGATGCTGATCCAGCAGAAGATCCACTTGAACCCTGTTTCAAATTCCATGGGTTTTTGGTCACTCCTCCAAACCAGACATCGCCCATTGCCAAAGCGCCCAAAGTAAATTTCCCTACCAAAACTCCACCAGCATCATTCAATTTAGTCACCACAGTTGCTGTTTGATCGATTTCCTGGTCTTTGTAAGGCATGGCTCCCCAAGTGGTCTTGGTACCTTTGACCGCTAGTAGATCTTTGATTCCATAAGGGATTCCATGAAGAGGGCCACGGTATTTTCCCTGGGCGATCTCCTGATCCATAGTTTTGGCCTTTGCTAAAGCGGAATCTTCCATAAGTGTGATCAAACATTGAAGTGTGTCCGAGTAAGTCTTGATTCTATCTAAGTAGATTTTGGTCAATCGCTCACTGCTTAGTTTCTTCGTTTTGATCAAAACTGCCAGCTGATGTACAGGCAAATAAGCAATGTCTGACTCCTTCTCCGGCAGCGCTACTTCATCAGGCAATCCCCAATCCAAGTCCTTTTGAACCTGATCTGGAGTGAATCCAATAGGCAGAGGATTGAATATCAGAGATGGAGGGACAGAATTGTCTAGCTGAAATTCGCGAAGTCCTTCATACTTTCTGCGTTGAGAGGTGAGGGTGCCGATCATGCTATCTTTTTCTGCATGCATAAAGCTAAGACCAAACAATTCGGATGCGGCGTCGATTGAAGCGGGAGTGATTTCTCCCATGTTTTTACCAAAAGTAAATCCAAGTGCTAGACATGCCGCTGCTCCTAAAAAGATAAAAACGCGGGATCTAACTGTGTTTTTTGATTCCATTGAATAGTTTTGTATTAATACCCTACAGATTTCCAATCTAGAAATCTATTCCCCAAGATAATTAACCTTATGAATCCAACCCCTTCCTTCCCTGTATTTCCCATGCATTTTCGTGGAATTCTCATGCTCGCCGGAATGTACACAATAGCTTGGTCTACCATCTTTAGAGTGATGGGTGGATCAGTGTTAACATGGCTTGCTGACGGAACCATCGTTGAGTCCAGCTTACCCGCTTCTTACTATGGAGGTTTTGGGATTGTAGTTGGTTTATTGATCTTTTTTAGCGCATTCTATCCAGTTAGCTGGGTTTACCTGATTATCGCTGGCATTACTGGGAAAATAATCCTGGCAATTTGGTTTGCCTTAGGTTTTGTACCTGATCTAAGTTGGAACAAACGAACTGCTTTTCAATTAATTTTCAACGAAACACTTTGGCTTATTCCCTTGATAGTAATTTTCCTGCGAGCACTTCAGGTGAAAAATTACCTTACCGAAAGCCCAGAATAAGATGTTTGAGATAAAGTAGTCCTAGACTTTAAATCAAAAGTTAATATCATCAAAAACTTACCAATTAGAGCTTTGCAAACGAGAATGAAATAACAAACTAACCCCATATTCTGGAGAATAAGGATAGCATTGCCGCCGAACATTCATGCCTTTACCGGTACTGCAGTCATCACAAATGGCAAACTTCCAAGCTCATTTAGGTGGATATAAACACAAAACGAGGCGTAATAAGTGCAACTTCTTGATCGACTTGTTCCCTCTACCCAAATATCGGTGGTCGCCTTATTAAAAAAGCATACAAAAAAGGCTGACATTTCATTGTCAGCCTTTTTTGTATGCTTGTGTGGTTATATGTTTTGATTAGGTAACTAAGATCAATACCAATAGAATTATAATAATTGCTCCTACTGAAATATAAACGCCGCCACCTGCACGTTTAGCTTCCTCTTTCATATCTCTGAGCTCCATTTTGACGTCTTTCTTTTCGTCTTTACTCATTGTGCTAAAGTCCATGCCTTTAATCTCATCTACTCTAACTTGGATTTCCGCAAGACGCTCTTTTTGAGCTTCGGTTAATTCAGTTTTTTCATTTTTAGAGTTTTCTACAGTTGCTGGCGCCGCGACCAGCATATTTGCAGAGAAAACCAATGCTAAAATTGCGAATAATTTTTTCATAGATTGTTTGTTTATAATCAGGTAATTATTTTCATCAAATTTACCGCCAAACTCTGTCAGACTGTAATGGATATGAGTAGATTTTGGACTGCGTGGCCGAAAATTTGTAACTTACACGTCTTATATTCGATCAGCCTTCTATAAAAAATCATCCTAAAATGTCCCAAAAACAGCCCTGCAAGCTATTTTTACTAGATGCCATGGCTCTTATCTATAGAGCGCATTTTGCCTTCAGCAAAAACCCAAGAATAAACTCAAAAGGACTGAATACTGGGGTGATGCTCGGCTTCACGAATACCTTACTCGAAATAGTAGACAAGGAAAAACCTACCCACATTGGGGTGGCATTCGATACCAGTGCCCCCACCTTTAGACATGTGCAGTTTGAGGCTTACAAAGCCAATAGACTGGCACAACCGGAGGATATAGCCATTGCGATCCCATGGGTAAAAGAGATCGTGAAAGCATTCAACATCCCAATTTTGGAACTGGATGGCTACGAAGCGGATGATGTGATCGGCACCTTGGCTAAGCAAGCAGAGAAGGAGAATTTTACGGTGTATATGATGACTCCTGACAAGGACTATGGTCAGCTCGTGGACGAACATATTTTCCTATACAAACCATCCTTTATGGGCAATGGAGTTGATATCATGGGGCCAAAGGAGATCTGCGCCAAATGGGATATTGAAAACGTAGATCAGGTTCGGGATATATTGGGACTGATGGGTGATGCGGTGGATAACATCCCTGGCATCCCTGGAATCGGCCAAAAAACAGCTGTGAAACTTCTGAAGATTTACGGCACGGTAGAAGAATTGGTGAAAAATACTGCCGACCTGAAAGGCAAACAAAAAGAGAATGTAGAAAACTTCGCTGCGCAGGGACTTCTCTCCAAAGAACTCGCAACGATCATGTGTGATGTGCCGATCACCTACGTAAAAGAAGACCTCAAATACGAAGGAATTGATGAGGAGAAAGTTCGGGCGATCTTTACAGAGCTTGAATTTCGAACGCTAGCATCTCGGGTATTTAAGGGAACCGATCAAAAAGCAGCAGTTCAGAAAAATGATCAATTAGGACTTTTTGGCGAAGCTCCCGCTCCTACTGCTTCAAGTAAGCCAGAAATAGAATTCGAAGAAGAATCTGTGAACATGGCGGAGCAAAAAGCGCCAGATACCATTCACAGCAATATTCAGAATTACCACAAAGTAAAAGGCAAAGCAGAAATCCTTGAATTGGTAGAATTTCTAGAAATTCAAAAAGAACTATGTTTCGACACCGAAACAACTTCTGTGAATGCTATGGAAGCCGAATTGGTTGGGATCTCCTTTGCTTACGTCACTGGTGAGGCATATTACATTCCCTGTCCAGCTGATAGAGAAGAGACCTTGGCAATCTTAGAATTGCTCAAGCCAGTTTTCGAAAATGAAGCAATTCTGAAAATCGGCCAGAACATCAAGTATGATATTCTGGTTTTGAAAAATTACGATATCCAGGTGAAAGGGGTACTCTACGATACCATGCTTGCACATTACCTGATCGATGCGGATGGCAAACATTCCATGGATTGGCTCGCAAAGCAATACCTAAACTATGAGCCCGTTTCGATTACAGATTTGATCGGAAAAAAAGGCAAGAATCAGGGAAGTATGCGTGATGTAGATGAGGATGAGGTAACTGCTTATGCTTCTGAAGATGCTGATATCACGCTTAGACTGAAAACTGAATTTGATCCTTTGCTGAAAGAAAATAAGCTGGAAAAACTGTTTGACGAGGTGGAAAACCCACTGATCAATGTCCTCGCTGACATGGAATTTGAAGGAATTCGTATCAATACAGATAGCCTGGCAGAAATGTCTATTTTATTGGAAAAAGAGAGTAAAGAAATCGAGAATAAGGTCTATGAAATGGCTGGCGTTCGCTTTAACCTGGCTTCCCCTAAGCAACTCGGAGAAGTTCTTTTCGACAAATTGCAGCTTGATCCAAAAGCCAAAAAAACTAAAACAGGTCAATATGCGACAGGCGAGGAAGTCTTGAGCAAACTTGCTAACGAACATGAGATCATCCAGAATATCCTGGATTATCGCCAGATGGTCAAGTTAAAGTCAACTTACGTCGATGCTTTGCCAACGTTGATCAATTCAAAAACTGGTCGAATTCACACTACTTACAATCAATTCGTAGCCGCAACAGGTAGACTATCCTCTACCAATCCGAACCTTCAAAATATTCCTATCCGAACAGAACGAGGACGTGAGATCCGTAAGGCTTTTGTTCCTAGAGATGAAAATCATATCCTGCTGGCAGCGGATTATTCACAGATCGAGCTACGGATAATGGCTGCTTTCTCCGGTGATGTATCTATGATCGAAGCATTCAAAAATGGTCGTGATATTCATGCTACTACAGCGGCCAAGATCTTCCAAGTGCCACTTGACGAAGTCACTTCAGATATGCGTAGAAAAGCCAAAACAGCGAATTTTGGAATTATTTACGGGATTTCTGCTTATGGTCTTTCGCAGCGGCTCTCTATTCCCCGAGGTGAGGCTAAGGAGATTATTGATTCCTACTTCAAAGAATTCCCAGCAGTGAAAGAATACATGGATAGCGCCATCGAAAAAGCCAAAACCCACGAATACGTGGAGACTATCCTTGGTCGTCGCAGGTATCTACGGGATATCAACAGCCGAAATGCTACCATGCGTGGCTTTGCCGAGCGAAATGCGATCAACGCACCGATTCAGGGTTCTGCTGCCGATCTGATCAAAGTAGCGATGATTGATGTGCACAAATGGATGAAAAAAGAAGGACTCAAATCAAAAATGATCCTTCAGGTTCATGATGAATTAGTCTTTGATGCACACAAGGATGAAGTAGAAATCCTAAAAGCCAATATTCCCGGTCTGATGTCCAATGCAATCAAAATGGATGTTCCCGTGGAAGTAGAAGTGGGAACTGGCACGGATTGGCTGCAGGCGCATTAGGAATTTAAAATTAAAAAATTTGAAATTTAAAATTCTTAGTCTCAGAAACGAATGAGTTAGACTTTCTCGGCTGTCTAACTTCGGAATTCATAATTCGATGTTCATCATTTGAAATTAGAAGATTTTAAGATGAAAAATTGCAAAATGGAAAAAATCCCCCTAACTCCCTGTAAAAGTAGGAATAACCAAAATTGAACCTCAACTATTGATTTCATAAACTCACTCTCCACTTTGTAAATAATCCTTTTTGATTATTATAGAAGGAAAACTTTCCCTCTTAAAAGAATCTCTGAAGTCCCTAAAATCTCGTATCCCGATAGGGATCGGGACAAAAATCGTAACTCCCAAATGGCTAAAATAAAAACCACTTTCTTCTGTCAAAATTGTGGCGCTCAAAGCCCAAAATGGCTGGGCAAATGCCCTTCCTGCGGGGAATGGAATACCTATGTGGAAGAAGTAGTCCAAAAAGAAGAATCCGGCAAAGGAACTTGGAAGCCTCAATCTTCCACTACCAAAAAAGCCAGTGTTCCAAAGAGAATCCAGGAAGTCAACTACGAGGAGTCTCCGAGATACGTGACGGGAGACGATGAACTTGATCGGGTTTTGGGAGGAGGAATTGTGCCGGGATCATTGGTGCTGATCGGTGGAGAACCAGGAATAGGAAAGTCCACCTTAATGCTTCAGATAGCTTTGATCTTAGTAGGCAAGAAAATTCTCTACGTCTCGGGAGAGGAAAGTGAAGCACAGATTAAGATGCGTGCGGATCGCATGGCAGCAAAGAATCCAGAATGCTACGTACTATCTGAAACAAACACCCAACAGATTTTCCACCAAATTGAAGCCCTTAAGCCAGATTTACTCGTCATAGATTCTATTCAAACGTTGACCAGCCAGTTTGTAGAATCTGCCGCAGGATCCGTTTCGCAGGTACGAGAGTGTACTGCTGAACTGATGAAATTCGCCAAGGAAACCGGAACGCCTGTTTTCTTAATAGGGCATATTACCAAAGACGGTTCTATCGCCGGGCCAAAAGTGCTGGAGCATATGGTGGATACAGTTTTGCAGTTTGAGGGAGATAGACATATGAGCTATAGAATCCTTCGAACTTCCAAGAATCGCTTTGGATCCACGCATGAACTGGGAATCTATGAGATGCGGGTGGAAGGTCTTCGACCCGTGGCCAATCCCTCAGAGATCCTCTTGACACAGCGTGAAGAAGTACTGAATGGTGTCGCAATAGGAGCGATGATGGAAGGGAATCGTCCTTTGCTCATCGAAATACAATCACTGGTCAGTCCGGCGACTTACGGTACTCCGCAGCGGAGTAGCACGGGACACGATGCCAAGCGACTGAATATGTTGTTGGCGGTTTTGGAAAAGCGTGGCGGGATGAAACTCGGACAGCAAGATGTATTCTTGAACGTAGCAGGTGGACTTAGAGTAGATGATCCAGCATTGGATTTGGCCGTTTGTGCTTCGTTGATTTCCAGCTATGAAGACACGCCAGTTTCCGAGCAGATTTGCTTTGCGGGAGAAGTTGGTTTGGGAGGAGAGATTCGTGCAGTTCACCGCATAGAAAACCGCATCGCAGAAGCGGAGAAATTAGGTTTCAAGAAGATTATCGTCTCCAAATACGCGGTGAAAGGCTTGGATCTGAATAAATATAAAATCGAAGTGATGCCAGTCAGTAAGTTGGAGGAGGTTTACCAGAAGATTTTTTGAGGAGCTTGGTGAGTTTAGTGGTCTGTGGAGACACAGACCACGGCATCAGAGACCTGCCTACTGGCAAGGCAAGCACAGGTCACGGTGAAGGAATCAATAGTAGAAACTATTTAGTCCTTTGAGAAAATTAATTATACAAGAAATACAGTAACACCAAATATAACAGATTACCTTATAGCTAAAATATATATGGACATTAGAGTAATAGAAACTATAATTGCGATTGCTTCATTCTTTATTCTAAGATTTATAACTATAAAATTTCTAGCAAAAATCCAAAATAGGTATAGCTATTCAAAATATAGAATTCGCCCAGTTTTAAAGTTTACAAATTTGCTTATTTTTATTACTCTTTTAATTGTACTGATTGCAGTTTGGGGAGTTGAACAGTCAAGACTCTTGACTTTTATAACTTCTGCATTGACTGTAGTTTGTATAGCTCTAGTTGCTCAGTGGTCAATACTTTCAAACATATCATCTGCTTTAATCATATTTATTAGCCATCCTGTTAAATTAGGCGAATCAGTTACAATCCTTGAAAAGGAATTTGATATTGAAGGCCAAGTATCCGACATAGGATTGTTTTATGTAATTTTAAAAACAGAAAAAAATGAAAAAATTATGATACCTAATAACGTGTTTTTACAAAAAGCAACAAAGATTAATATAGAATAGATAATAAGATTTCCACACCTTCTGCTTGTCAGAATAGAAAATGCAGACGACGGTATTACTAAATGCTAAAAAAACAGGTTATAAAAAATATGGTTCTTCCACGAATTTAATAGAGAAATCAGGAGTTAAATATTGTTTCAATTTAGTTGATTCTCCAAAAGCTCTATAAATCAGCCAAAACATGATTTTAGTAAGAGGCACGTTTCCTATTTTAAGCCACCTTATTTATATGTTCCACTAACTGAAGAATAAAACAAAAAAACATCGTCTCCAAACACGGGGTGAAGAGCCAAGATCTGAATAAATACAAAATCGAAGTAATGCTGTTCAGTAAGTTGGAGGAGGTTTACCAGAAGATTTTTTGAGGAGCTGGGTGAGTTTAGTGGTCTGTGGAGACACAGACCACGGCATCAGAGACCTGCCTACCGGCAAGGCAGGTCTCCACAGCACCGAAAGCTCTAAGCCTCGATCTGTGTGTATACAAAACGGATTTATTGGTAATTGGAGATGCACCAGATCGCATAGGCACAGACCCCTGTGGAGAACTATAGCCGAGAATAAAAAAGTTTGATTTGAACAACTTTTCACCTAACTTAACCCAACTTGAAAATCGAATTGGACAACATTATGTAATACAACTAGTTACGCTAATTATTTTTACAATTGGGTCACAACTTTTGACTTCCTCACATAGGGTCTGTCCTTAAATTTGAGC
>Ga0105053_10002542_pt1 | contig 28301 bp, 24 predicted proteins | sample BON01_FD_78093 | JGI IMG/M metagenome (GOLD analysis project Ga0105053, IMG submission 78093) | Freshwater microbial communities from Lake Bonney liftoff mats and glacier meltwater in Antarctica - BON-01 | ecosystem: Environmental > Aquatic > Freshwater > Ice > Glacier meltwater | place: Lake...
AGGGCGAAGCCCTGGCCTTGCCTAACGAAGGATCGTTCTTGACGGCGGTTTGTATTAGGCGCGCGCTGCGTTTATCGCGCGCGTCCCGGCACCCTGGGCGTCCTCCATGCCGGAAAAGTCACCGCGCAGGGCCTTCAGCGCCATGCGTTCCTCCTCGATCTCGCTGGCGGTACGAAAACCCAGCCGGCGCAGTATCGGCACCGGCGGACACCACCCCTGTATCGCATGTTGGAACAGGAAACTGGTCACGGCAATTGGCAACACCAACCAGCGCAGGCCCCGCGTCACTGTCAGGACCAGCCCAGTGAAGGCGAGCACCGAGGCGTTCGCTTCGATCGCACGCTCGATGTCCCACTCACGGTCAAGCTCGCGCAGCCGTGCCGGAATCAGGTCGCGGTTCAGCGCGAGATAGGCTACCCGCTCATCGGTATCCAGGCGGATCCGCCGATTGACAGAGTCGGCCACATTGGCGGTCACGCGATTCCTTCGGCTTCGCAGCATGATCCCTCCGCAGGTCTGACGCTTGGTTCCAACGGCACCAGACCGGCAAGGTTCCGGCAGCGGTGGATGCGCCATCCCGGATGCGGTTGTCCGCAACCATGTGGGCGAACCCAACCTCAGCCTCCGCGTTATCGAGGCGAGGCGGCAGTCAAGGGGGGCCCTGCCATGGCCAGCCAATTCGCAACGATCGTGCTCGGCGCGTTGGTTGCCGGCTCGGGCGTAGCGGTCGCGTATTGGATGTCCGCCGGAGCACCGCCAGGGCGCTCGGCATGATTGAGGAGGGCGTCGCCTTGGCGGAGATCACAGTGATCAAGGTGCCGCAGCGCGCCCCCCCCTTCACGCGGCAGGCGCTGAACCCCTGGCGGGGTCCTAAGCCAGACCCAACTCCCCTGCCACGCCATAGCCCCGGGCAAGCTCGACCAGCTTGCCCCAGGTGGCATCCTCCACCTCGATCCCCTTGCTGGTGCGCTCCGTCTGCTTCATGTGCTCGATTTCGCCGGGATAGAACACGCCCGGGCTGCCAATCGCGGGCTTGGTGTCTTTCAGATATTGTGCAAAATCAGCGACTTCGCGCTTGAACGTGGCAAGCGGGCGGAAGGCAGCGACGTTGAACACCGCCATGAAGCAGCCGTCGTTGTGCCGTCCGGTGGGGTCGATGCCGAAGCCCAGCCCGGTCAGCAGTCCGCACAACACCTCGACCATGGCCGCCAGCCCGGTACCCTTGAACCCCTCGGTGCCACCTAGCGGCAGCAGCGCACCGCCCTGGCGGAAACTCTTGGGATCGGTGCTGGCCGAGCCGTCGGCGCCGACCACCCAGCCTTCGGGGATCGCCTGGCCACGCGCGGCAGCCAGCGAGATCTTGCCGGCCGCCACCGCCGAGGTCGCCATGTCCAGGAAGAATGGCCCCGGCAGGTCGGACGGCACGGCGATCGAGATAGGGTTGGTGCCAAGCCGCGCCTCGGCCCCGCCGAACGGCGCGACGTGCTTGGGCGAGCGCCCGGAATCAGCGGTGCACAGGCCGATCATCCCAGCCTCGGCGGCCATCAGCGAATAGCCGGCCAGCCGCCCGATATGTCCCTGCCGCGACACCGTGGCAGCGGCGACATTGGCCGTGCGGGCCTTCTCGATGGTCAACTTCATTGCCCGCTCGTTGGCGACGTAGCCGAAGCCCCAGTTGCCATCAACCACGGTGGTGGTGGGCGACTCCTGCACGATCTCCCACGCCGCCCCCGGCACGATGTGCCCGGCCTTGATGCGGTCGATGTAGCCCGGGATCTGGATGATGCCGTGGCTGTCGTGGCCGGCGAGGTTGGCGCCGATGCAATGGCGCATCACCGTCTCGGCCTCGTCGGCCGGGGCGCCGGCGCCGATCAGCAGCGCCTTGCCGATCTGGTGCAGTCGTTCCGCGGAATAGTTCGCCATGTCGTTGTTCTTTCAGCTCTTGCGGCGCCAGGCGCTCATCTGTTCGGCGGAGCTGTGCACATGCACCACCACCGGGCGGTCCTTCACGGCAAAGGCGCGGGCGATGGCGGGGGCCACCTCGTCATCGCTGTTGATGGTGATCCCCTCGGCCCCGAAGCTGCGCGCCCAAGCGGCGAAGTCCGGGTTGCGCAGGTCCGTCGCGGCGTTATACGGCCGGCCGGGGTAGCGCACCACGTGGTGCATGCTGATGGTGCCGTAGCTCTTGTTGTCCGACACAATCAGGATCGGGTTCACGCCATACATGCGCGCGGTGGCGAGTTCGTTGCCGGTCATCAGCGTACCGCCGTCGCCGGAGAAACTGACCACCTGGCGATCGCGCCGGCGCATGCAGGCGGCGACCGCCATCGGCACCCCCGCCCCCATCGCGCCCACCACCGACGACAGGAACGCCTGCCCCGGCTTGAAGCCGATGTAGCGGTGGATGAACGACGAGAAATTCCCGGCATCCGACGTCACCGCCGCATCCGGCGCCAGGTGCTTGCCGATCTCGCACACCACGGCCGCGAAGTTCACCCCGTCCGTCGTCGCCTGCCACTCCGGCGCCATCAGCTTGCGGTGGATGGCGTTCAACCCCTCCACCCAGCCGCGTCGCTTCTCCGCACCCGACGGCGCGCCGCGCGCCAGCAGCGCCCGCAGCACGGCCAGGGGGTTGGCCGCGATCGCCAGGTCCGGCCGGAATACCCGTCCCACCTCGTTCGGGTCGGGGAACACATGCACCAGCGGCAGTTGCGGCTGCGGTGCCGCGGGGAAGCTGTAGGATTGGCTGACGGTATCGGTCAGGCGCTCGCCCAGGCTCACCAGCAGGTCGGCCTTCTTCATCTCGCCGATCTGGACGGCCGGCACGCGAATGCCGACATAGCCGCCGTAGTTCGGGTGGCCGGCGTCGAACAGGTGCGGCCGACGATGCGTGGGACTGATCGGCAGCACCCATTCCTCGGCGAAGCGCTTCATGTCGTCAAAGGCGCGCGGGTCAGCCACCGCATCGGCCGCCATCGCCCCGCCCACATAGATCAGCGGACGCTCGGCAGCCTCCAGCATCGCCGCCAGCCGGTCGAGGTCCTCGGCGCGCGCGCCGGCATGGACCTTCGGGCGCGGCGGATCGACGGGGGCCTCGGTCATCTCGTCGAACAAATCTTCGGGCAGGATCACCGCCACCGGCCCCGGCAGGCCGCTTTCCGCCACATGGAAGGCCCGTGCCAGGGCTTCCGAGGCCGCTTCCGGCTCGTTCACCTCGATCACCAACTTGGTGATGTCGCTGAGCAGGCGGGAATAGTTCTGCTCCTGCAGCGCCATTCGCCCGAAATCCTTTCGCTCCACCTGCCCGACCAGCAGCACCAAAGGCGTTGCGTCGTGGTAGGCGCTGTGCACCGCGACCATGGCGTTCGCCAGCCCCGGCCCCCGCGACACCACGACCACCCCGGCCCGGTCCCGCAGCCGCCCATCGGCCACCGCCATGAACGCTGCCCCGCCTTCGTGCCGGCAAACGACAAGCTGGATGGAGTTCTTGTCGTTGAGTGCGTCGGTCAGGCCGAGATAGCTCTCCCCCGGCACGCAATAGATGATGTCGACGTCATGCGCCTCGAGACTGTCGGCGAGCAGGCGCGATACGGTGCGGGCCATTCCTGGCATCCCCCTTGGTGTCCTATTGCGCCGATTGTGCGTCCACTCAACGCGCACGCCAAGCCCGCCCAGGCGACCCTGGCCACGTCAGGCCGCCACGGCCTCACGCGCCAGGATGCTCGCGGCCACCGCCTCGGCCACCCGAATGCCGTCCACCCCGGCCGACAGGATGCCGCCGGCATAGCCCGCCCCCTCGCCAGCCGGGAAAAGGCCCCTTGTGCCGGGGCTCTGCAACCCACCATCGCGCGGCATGCGCAGCGGCGAGGAGGTGCGCGTCTCCACCCCGGTCATCACCGCGTCGGCCATGTCGAATCCAGGGATCGTCTTGCCGAACGCCGGCAGCGCCTCGCGGATCGCAGCCACCGCGAAATCCGGCAAACACAATGACAGATCGGTCAAATGCACCCCCGGCCGATAGCTCGGTGTCACGCTGCCGAATGCCGTCGATGGCCGGGCGGCCAGGAAATCCCCCACCAACTGCCCTGGCGCCGCATACGTGCCGCCGCCCGCCGCGAAGGCGCGTTCCTCCCAGTGCCGCTGGAAGGCGATGCCCGCCAACGGCCCGCCGGGATAGTCGCGCGGATCGATGCCCACCACGATGCCGGCATTGGCGTTGCGCTCGTTGCGCGAATACTGGCTCATGCCGTTGGTCACCACGCGCCCCGGCTCGCTGGTCGCCGCCACCACCGTGCCGCCGGGGCACATACAGAAGCTGTAGACGCTGCGCCCGTTCGCGCAATGGTGCACCAGCTTGTAGTCGGCAGCCCCCAGCACCGGATGTCCGCCGAAGGCGCCATAGCGGCAGCGGTCGATCAGCGACTGCGGATGCTCGATGCGCACACCGATGGAGAAAGGCTTGGCCTGCATCGCCACGCCGCGCTGGTGCAGCATGGCGAAGGTGTCGCGGGCGGAATGGCCAAGCGCCAGCACTACATGGTCAGCCGCGATCACCTCGCCGCTTTCCAGAACCACGCCGCGAATCTCATGTCGTGCATCAAGTTCGATATCCACCACCTTGCTCTGCCAGCGATATTCTCCGCCCAGTGCCTCGATTGTGGCGCGCATGTGCTCCACCATCCCCACCAGGCGGAACGTGCCGATATGCGGCTTGGCGACCCACAGTATCTCCTCGGGTGCGCCGGCCTTGACGAACTCGGTCAACACCTTGCGCCCGCGATGGCCGGGGTCTTTGATCTGGCTGTAGAGTTTGCCGTCGCTGAAAGTGCCCGCCCCGCCCTCGCCGAACTGAACATTGGATTCCGGATTGAGCACGCCGCGCCGCCACAACCCCCAGGTGTCCTTGGTCCGCTCGCGCACCACCTTGCCGCGGTCCAGAATGATCGGCCGGAAGCCCATCTGCGCCAGCAGCAGGGCCGCGAACAACCCGCACGGCCCCGTCCCCACCACCACAGGCCGAAGCCGCAGCTCCGCTGGCGCATGCCCGACGAAGCGGTACCCGGTGTCCGGCGTCGGCCCCACATGCCGGTCGCCCTGGTGGCGGGCCAACACCGCCGCCTCGTCCTCGACCTCGATATCCAGCGTGTAGGTAAGCCTGATCGCCGCCCGATTGCGCGCGTCATGCGCCCGGCGGAACACCTGAACGTCGCGCAAATTCGCCTCGCCGAGGCCCAACCGTGCAGCCGCGGCCGCGCGCAGGGCTTCGGCGGGATGATCGAGCGGCAGGCGCAGTTCGGTGAGGCGGAGCATGCCCCCTACATAGTCGCCCTGCCCCGCCCCTCCAACTCGCGCTATCATCCCGGCCCAGAGGGGAGGCGCGAACGCCATGACCGATTCCACCACAGCGGGCGCCGCGCCCGATTTCGAGCCGGCGCGGCTCGATGCCTACCTGAAGGAACGCCTGCCGGGCCTCGCCGGCCCGTTGCGGCTGGAGCGTATCTCGGGCGGGCAGTCCAACCCCACCTACTTCGCCAGCTTCGACAACCGGGCGCTGGTGCTGCGCAAGAAGCCGCCGGGCGAGTTGCTGCCCAGCGCGCACGCCATCGACCGCGAGTTCCGCGTCATGTCCGCGCTGGCCGCAACCGACGTGCCGGTGCCCGACTGTCTGTTCTGCGAGGCGTCCCCGGAGGTCATCGGCACGCCGTTCTACGTGATGCAGCGGCTGGAGGGCCGCGTCTTCCCCGGCTACGCGTTGCCCGGCGTCTCCCCGGCCGACCGCCGCGCCATGTACGCGTCCATGGCCGAAACCATGGCGAAGCTGCATGCCGTCGACTGGCAAGCGGTCGGGCTGGAGGGCTTCGGCCGCCCCGGCAGCTATTTCGCCCGCCAGATCGCCCGCTGGACGAGGCAGTATGAATTGTCCAGGGCCGAGCCCATCCCCGACATCGAGCACCTGATCGCCTGGCTGCCCAGGAACATCCCCGCGGGCGAAACCACCACGCTCTGCCATGGCGACTTCCGCCTGGGCAACCTGATGTTCCACCCCAGCGAACCGCGCGTGGTGGGCGTGCTGGACTGGGAGTTGTCCACTATCGGCGACCCGCTGGGCGATGTCGCCTTCAATGCCATGGCCTGGCGTTCCCGCCCCGAGGAATACGGCGGACTGCTGGGCCTCGACCTCGCGGCATGCGGCATTCCCGGCGAGGAGGAATATCTCGGCATGTATTTCCGGGCCGCCGCCCCGGGCCCGGGCCTGTGGCCGTTCCACTTCGCCTTTGCCCTGTTCCGCTTCGCCGTCATCTTCGAAGGCATCGCCGCCCGTGTCCGCGCCGGCACCGCGGCGGCAGCCGACGCCGCCAACACCGCCTCGCTCAGCCGCGCCTTCGCCCGCCATGCGGTAGAGGCGATCGACGGCCCGCCCCCGTACGGAGACCGCACATGCCTGACACCCCCCTGATCCTGGACGCCGACGGCCCCATCGCCACCATCACCCTCAACCGCCCCAACCAGCTCAACGCGCTCGACGTGCCGATGGCCGAGGCCCTGGAATCGGCCGTCGAGACCCTCGCCCACAAACCCGACCTGCGCGTCATCGTCCTCAAGGGCGCCGGCCGCGGCTTCATGGCCGGCGGCGACCTCGGTGTTATCCAGCGCGGCCTCGCCGATGGCCCGGAGCATGTGGACGCCATCATGCTCCCGCTGCACCGCACCCTGCTCCGCCTCGCCGAGATGCCCCAGCCGGTGATCGCCAGCCTTCACGGCCCCGTCGCCGGTGCCGGCATGAGCGTCGCACTCGCCGCCGACCTAGCCATCGCCGCCGACAACGCGACATTCACCTTCGCCTATACCCGCATCGGCACCAGCCCCGACGGCAGCGGCACCTGGCATCTCGCCCGCCTCGTCGGCCTGCGCAAGGCGCTGGAGATTTCGCTGCTCGCCGACACGCTCGGCGCCACCGAGGCACACCGCCTCGGCCTGGTGAACTTCGTGGTGCCCACCGCCGAGCTGGCTGCCCACACCACGGCCCTGGCCGCCCGCCTCGCTGCCGGCCCGACATTCGCCTATGGCCAGACCAAGCGCCTGCTGCGCGACAGCCTTGCCCGCGACATGGCTGACCAGCTTGAGGCCGAGCGGGCGGCATTCCATGCCTGCATGGGCACGGCGGATTTCGCCGAGGGCGTGGCGGCGTTCCTGGGGAAGCGGCCGGCGGACTTCACCGGACGGCAGACGGCGCGGCCGATGTCCTGACACTGGGCAGGAGCACGGGCGCGTCCGCCAATACCGGGTTGCGTTCGAGCTCGCCGATCAGTTGCCGCATCTCCGTAATCTCGCGCACCTGCGCCTGGATTATCGCATCGGCAAGCTCGCGCACCCGCAGGTCGCGGATCTGCGCCCGCTCGCTGGTGAGTATCGCGATGGAGTGGTGCGGGATCATCGCCTTCATGTAGGCCACGTCGCCCACGGTCGCCTGAGTCCGAACCAGCGCTAGCGCCCCTGCGAACACCACCACACTGACGGCGAAAATGATCGCGTTGGTCAGGTAGCTGCGGTACATGTTCAACATGTAGCCGAGCATGATGACGGCCATGGTCGCCCCCATCACCAGTGCCATCCACAACCGTGTCTGGCTGAACCAGACATGGTCGAGCGAAAAGGTGTTGAGGTACATAAGACCGTACATCACCACCGTCGACGTGACAATCATCGCGGCGAAGCGGCCATATGCCATTGCGCTCTCCCAGTGGCTGGCCCCTCGCGGCGGGCGGGGCACCGTCGGGGCTGGGCCGACCAGCGCCTGGGCGAGTAACTGGCCAGATCGCTATGCGGTTCCGCCGCCTACCCCACCAGCACCACCTTGCCGATCACCTTGCGGTCGATGATCGCCTGGATGGCCTCGGCGGCCTGTTCCAGCGGAAAGCGGTGGGAAATGCGCGGCTTCAGCTTGCCCTCGCCACCAAGCGCCAGCAGCGTCTTGATATTGGCCGCGGCGATCTGCGGCTGATGCTCCACCAGCCCACCGATGCGCACGCCGATCGCCTCGGCACCCTTGATCAGCAGGTGGTTGGTCTTGGCCAGCGCCGGCGCGCCGCCCAGGAACCCCAGGATCAGCAACCGTGCGCCCCAGTTCAGGCAGCGCATCGACTCGTCGAACACCCCCGCCCCGATCGGGTCATACACGATGTCCACGCCGCGCCCGCCGGTGATCTCCTTCACCTTGTCGCGGAAGCCGCCGCGGTAGTCGATGGCGTGCTCGGCACCCTCGGCCAGGCACGCCGCGCGCTTCTCCTCCGTGCTGGCCGTCGCGATCACCCGGCCGCCGAACAGCCGGGCCACCTGTATCGCGGCGATGCCGATGCCACCGGCGGCACCGTGGATCAGCACCCACTCACCCTTCTGCAGCCGGCCCTTCTGCAGCAGCGCATGATAGGCGGTGTGGAAGGCACCGCGGAACACCGCGCCCTCCTCCAGGGTCATGCCTTCCGGCAGCCGGTCGCAGCGGCTGGCCTTGGTGTTGGCCAAAGTGCAGAAGGCGCCCGGGCTGTGGCCGGAGATCACCAGGTCGCCGGGCTGGAAGCCAATGACCTCCGTGCCCACCGCCACAACCTCGCCAGCGCCCTCGCCGCCCGGGATGAACGGCGGCTCGGGGCGGAACTGGTAGGTGCCGGCCATCATCAGCACGTCCACATACTGCGCGCCGCGGGCCAGGATGCGCACCTGCACCTCGTCCGGCCCGGGCGGCGGCGGGTCGGGCAGGTCGCGCACGGCCAATACCTCGGGCCCGCCAAACGCCTCGCAGACAACTGCCTTCATCCGTTCAATCCTTGTCAGGGCCACGCACGCTGGCATAGCCCCTGCCAAAGGCGGCGTCACGCTTGGTGAAGGCGTGTTTCACGCCGAACTCCTTCATCGTCTTGCGGAACGTCCGTGCCATCGGCGCGATATGGCCACGTGCATCAATCTCCGCGGCCAGGCGCTGCAGGGTGCGCGCGCCCATCAGCTCCAAGCCTAGGTTGATCAGCCGCTTGTTGGCCGACAGCAGATGCGGATCAACCAGCCCCATGCGCCCGGCCAGGCGCATCACCTCCGCCTCAAGCTGGTCGCCCGGCACCGCCTTCAGCACCAGGCCGATGGTTGCCGCGTCCGCCCCGGTCACGCTGTCGCCGGTGAGCATCAGCCGCTTCGCCCACTGCGGCCCGCAATTATACAGCCACATATGGCCCGGCGGCGTGCCCAGGTCGCGCACCGGCGGGAAGCCGATCCGGGCATCCTCGGCGGCGATTGCGATGTCGCATAACAACATTATGTCGGTACCCACGCCGATCACCGTGCCATGCACCTGGCAGATCACCGGCTTGTGCATGTCGAACAGCGTCATGCGCAGCTTCTGGCCCTGCTCCAGCCGCCAGATATCGTCGTCGATCTCCTCGCGCCCGCGATACTCCGGGCCGCGCTGGGCGGAATATTCCGTCAGGTCAGCACCGGCGCAGAAGTGCGGCCCCGCCCCGCGGAGCACCACGCAATGCACCGCATTGTGCTCGTCCGCCTCGATCAGGGCGGCGGCAAGCTCTTTCTGCAGTTGCAGGCTCAGCGCGTTGCGCCGCTCCGGCCGGTTCAGCGTGATGACCGCCGTGGTGTCCTGAAGTTCATAGGTGATCTGTTCGTACGCCATCCGCCCCTCCTGTCTGTCCGCGGTGCCACCGGCCCGCCTCACTTGCGCCGAGCCTCGCAAATGCGCACGGAACCGACAAGGCGGACCGTGTTACAGACCGGAATAAATGTTCCGGTAATGAAAAAAATATAGCCTGCATCAACAATCGGTCGCAGCCGTGGCGGCGCTCCCCCAAACTCAGGACATTACCATGCGCGTCAACGAGCCCACTACCCAACATGAGGTCGAGATAAGCGAGGGTCAGGTGCTGGTGTCCCGCACCGATCCCGACAGCCGCATCACCTTCGCCAACCCAGCTTTCGTCGAAGTAAGCGGCTTTTCGGCGACGGAACTGATGGGCGAGCCGCACAACCTGGTGCGCCATCCGCACATGCCCAAGGAAGCATTCGCCGACCTGTGGGCAAGCATCAAGGCCGGTCGCCCCTGGGATGGGCTGGTCAAGAACCGCAGCAAGACCGGCGATTTCTACTGGGTCCGCGCCAACGTCACCCCGGTCATCCAGGACGGCGTGCACCAGGGCTACATTTCCATCCGCACCCGCCCGGACCGCGAGGAGGTGGCGCACGCCGAAAAGGCCTATGCCGCCCTGCGTGCCGGCAAGTCGGATGTCATGCTGCGCGATGGCGCGCTCAGCCCCACTGGCATGCTGCCCAGACTGGCCATTTTAGCCGCCAGCATCACCGGGCGCCTCATCGCCGCCTTTGGATTCGTCATCCTGATGATGCTCGTGGTAGCGGCCATCGCGTTGACCGGAATGCAGGATTCGAACGTCGCGCTGCGGACCGTTCACGATAACCGCATGGTGCCGGTCGGCCAGCTTGCCGCCATCAATGACCTGATGCACCTGAACGTGGGGCGTATCGCCGATGCCGCCTTCAACCTCGGCGTCGGCGGGAAACAGGCGGTTCCTGACGACCTGAAGCAGATTGCCGCAAACCGCGCCGTGATCGACCGCCTGTGGTCCACCTACCGCGCCAAGGTCACCGCCCCGCAAGAGCTTACGTTGGCGGAAGCCTTCGCGTCAGCACGCGCCACTTACCTGCGCGAAGGGCTGGAGCCGGCGGTGCGGCTGGCCGAGCAGGGGGACGCACAGGCGTTGCATGAACATCTGCGCGTCAGCCTGCCGCCGATTTTTGCCGCTGTGCGGCTGGCCACCACCGCGCTCATCGACCAGCAGACACGCATGGCGGGCGCGATGACCGACGAGGCGGGTGCAGACCTGCAGTTTCACGCGCTGCTGACCGCCCTCGCAATGGCGGTGGCCAGTGGTGCCGCCATCGCCTTCGCCTTTTGGCTCCTGTCTGGCCTGCGCCGGCCACTCGCGGCGATAGAGGCGCACCTGGATGCGATCGCCCGCAGTGAGTTCCAGCACGGTATTCCCACCCCGGCCGCGCGCGAGTTCCAGCCGGTCGTGCGCCTGCTGCGGGGCCTGCGCGCAAGGCTGATCTACGCCGCCGAGGAACGCAGCGAGCGCGACCGCCAGGCCGCCGTTGAGCGGCGCGACTCGGTGCAGAAGATGGCCTCCACCATCGAGCGTGAAACCAACGCCGCGGTAGATGACGTTGTCCGCCAGACCGGCGTGATGTCCGGGCAGGCACGGGAGATGACGGCCTCCGCCGGGCGCGTCAGCGACAATGCCACATCGGTCGCCGCGGCCGCCGAACAGGCCCTTGCCAACGCCCAGGCGGTCGGCGCGGCAAGCGAGCAACTCACCGCCTCGATCAACGAGATCGCCAGCCAGGTGGCGCAAGCCAGCAGCGTCGCCAAGCGTGCCGTGACGGGCGGCGACCTCGCCAAGCAACGCATCCAGTCGCTCGCGCAATCCGCGACCCGTATCGGCGATGTGGTGCAGTTGATCAGTTCGATCGCCGCCCAGACCAACCTACTGGCTCTGAACGCCACCATCGAGGCGGCGCGTGCCGGCGATGCCGGCAAGGGGTTCGCGGTCGTCGCCTCCGAGGTCAAGAGCCTGGCCAACCAGACCGCCCGTTCCACCGAGGAGATCTCCCGCCAGATCGCCGAGATCCAGGCCACCACCGATGCCGTGGTGGAAGTGGTCGGCGAGATCGGTGACCGCATCACCGAGATCGCCCATGTCTCCGTCGCCGTCGCGGCGGCCGTCGAGGAACAGGCCGGCGCCACGCAGGAAATCGCCCGCAATGTCGCCCAGACCGGCGCGGCGGCGCAGGAGGTGTCCCAGCGCATCGCCGAGGTCTCGGCCGACGCCAGCCGGACCGGCAGCCAGGCAATCAGCTTGCAGGGCGGCAGCGACAGCATCACCGCGACAACCGCCGGCCTCAGCGCCACCATCGTGCGGGTGATCCGCACTGCCATCGCCGACGCCGACCGGCGGCTGCAGGCCCGCTTTGTCATCGACAAGCCCTGCGGCATCACGCTCGCCGGCAGCCCGCGGCAGGAGGTGACGCTCTATGACGTGTCGCGCGGCGGCACCCAGGTGCATGGCCTCAACGCCGCCACGGTCGGCCAGCACGGCACCCTGCATGCCGATGCGATGGGGCCCGGCTGCGGCGCCAAGCTCATCGTGGGCGAGTTGGTCGCCCGCGGCATCGTGCGCCTGCACTTTGTCGAGGGCACGCTGTCGCCGGAGATGGTGCGGATGCTGGACGGCATGGAAGGCCGCAACGACACGCCAGCCCGCGCGGCGTGACGGCCCGGCAACTCGGGGAAGCCCGGGGCGGTTCACCCCGCCCCACCAAGCAACCTCGCCAGGTAGCGCGCTATCTTGGGGCCAACAGGCCGCCTGCCACCGCCCGTGCCGTGCTGTCGGCGATCGCGGCCTCCACCGCCAGCGCAGCCGCCAGCGCCCGCCGCCCCGCCGCCCCGTCGACCAGCACCGGCGCCCGGTCCAGGATGGCGGCCGCGAAGGCGGCGTGCTCGGCCTCCACCAGGTCGGTGGCCGGCCAGATGAAGGATTGCCCGGTGCCCGCCTCCACCGCGGCACAAGAGTCCGCCGACCCACCCTCGGCCAACGGCGGCGCGGCATTCTGCCGGCGGACCAGGTGAAGCGACCGCTCGGCGAAATCCAGAGTGATGCTGCCAGCCTCGCCGAACAGGCGCATCCGCCGCTCGGTGTGCGCCGACACCCGGCTGGCGACCAGCGTGGCCACACAGCCATCGGCAAAGCGCAGCCGTGCGTTGGCGATGTCGACATGTCCGCTGGCCACGCACCCACCCACGGCGTCCACGCCCACCAGCGTGCTGCCAACCAACGACAACACCATGTCCAGGTCGTGGATCATCAGGTCCAGCACCACGCTCACATCGGTGCCACGCGGCTTGAACGGGGCAGCACGGATGCACTCGACATAGGCGGGCCGCTGCATATGCGCCATGATAGCGGCCCGCTCGGGCGAATAGCGGAGCAGGTGACCCACCTGCAGCACCAAGCCACCCGCCCGGGCCAGGGCAATCAGGTCGTCCGCTTCGGCCAGCGTGGCCGCCACCGGCTTCTCCACCAGCACATGCCGCCCTGCCCGCAGCGCCGCGGCCGCGGCAGCATGGTGCGTCGCCGCGGGCGAGGCCACCACGATGGCATCGCTGCGAGCGAGCAATTCGGGCCAGGCGAGCGCCGGGCACCCGACCTCCTCGGCCAGTGCCGCGCCGCGCGCCGCCACCGCGTCATGCACCCCGGACAGCACGGTGCGCGCGCCGGCCGCCACCTTCAGGGCATGGAACCGCCCGAAATACCCCGCCCCCACCACGCCAACCCGCAGCCGCGACCCGCTCATGCCGAACCCCTCATGGCCCACCGGTAGCAGCCGCGTCGCAATTCGGCCATTGCCGGCGGGCATGTCGTGCGGCAAACGCCGCTTCAGGTTGCCTTGGCGTGGCTGTATCGCCATTCTCCGCCACCGTCCTGCCCCCCGTCCTTCCCCCCGTGCCGCCCCGGCAGCGGCGGGCCATCGTCTGCTGGAGCCCACCCCGCGCCATGACCCGTCCCTCCGTCGCCCCGATTTCCCGATGAGCGCACGCCTGCTTCCCCCGGTGCCCGCCACACCAGGAAACCCCGGTAGATGATGTATTTCTCCCGCGCCAAGACATGGACCGTGCTCGGCATCACCCTGCTGGGCCTGCTCTTGGCCGTGCCCAACCTGATGCCCGCCCCGGCGAACTGGGTGCCCTGGCGCACCATCAGCCTCGGCCTGGACCTGAAGGGCGGCAGTCATCTGCTGCTGGAAGTCGACATGGCATCGGTGCTGAAGGAGCGGCTCGACAGCATGGCCGATTCGGCGCGCCAGTCGCTGCGCCGCGCCGGCATCCCGCGCTTCGTCGTCACCCCTCAGCCGGCGCAGAACCGCATGACCGTGCGCGTGGAGGACACAAGCAAGCTGCCGCAGGTCATGGGCCTGCTGCGCGAACTGTCCACGAGCGCCCCCGGTGCGCGGCCCGACCTGGAGATCGAGCAGATGCCAGAGGGGCTGATCACCGTCACGCTGTCGCCGATCGGCCTACGCGAGCGGGCCAGTGCGGCAGTGCAGCAATCCATCGAGATCGTCCGCCGGCGAATCGACGAAACCGGCGTGATCGAGCCGATCATCACCCGCCAGGGCGAGTCGCGCATCGTGGTGCAATTGCCAGGCGTGGAAGATCCGAACCGGATCAAGGAGTTGCTTGGCAAGACCGCGCGCATGACGTTCCGGCTGACCGACCAGTCGGCAAACGTCGCCGCCACGGTCGCTCCACCCGGCGTGGACTTCATGGAATTGGAAGGCGGCGGCGGCAGGATCGCGGTGCGCCGGCGCATCGAGGTGGACGGCGCAAACCTGACGGACGCCCGGGCCGGCCAGAACAGCCAGACCGGGCAGTGGGTCGTGAATTTCACCTTCGACAGCATCGGCACCCGCCGCTTCGGCGAGATCAGCCGCGCCAATGTCGGCCGCCCCTTCGCCATCGTGCTCGACGACAAGGTGATCTCCGCCCCGGTGATCAACGAACCGATCACCGGCGGGCGCGGCCAGATCAGCGGCAACTTCACCGCCGCCTCGGCCAACGAACTGGCCGTGCTGCTGCGCGCCGGCGCCCTGCCCGCGCCGCTGACGGTGGTGGAGGAACGCAGCGTCGGGCCCGAACTTGGCGCCGACGCCATCCGTGCCGGCGCCATCGCCCTGGCCGTGGGCTTCGTGCTGGTGCTGGTCTTTATGTGCACGGCCTACGGCCTGTTCGGCATGTTCGCCAGCATCGCCATGGTGGTCAACCTGGGCATGCTGGTGGGCCTCCTGTCGCTGATGGGGGCCACGCTCACCCTGCCGGGCATGGCGGGGATGCTGCTGACCCTGGGCATGGCGGTCGACTCGAATATCCTGATCAATGAGCGTATCCGCGAGGAAACGCAGGCTGGCCGGGCACCGCTCAATGCCATGCAGGCGGGGTTCCAGCGTGCGCTCTCCACCATTGTGGACAGCAACGCCACCGGCTTCCTCAGCCACGTGATGTTGTTCAGCTTCGGCGCCGGCCCGGTGCGCGGTTTCGCCGTCACCATCACCGTGGGTATCGTCACCTCGCTGTTCACCTCCACCATGCTGGCCAGGCTGATGATGGCCCATTGGTATGCGCGCACCCGGCCACGCGCGCTGCCGGTGTAGGAGACGACCATGTTCATCCGGCCCTTGTTCCGCCTGGTTCCCGACAACACCAAGATCAAGTTCATGCGCGGGCGCTTCGCCGGCGTGATCGTCTCCGCCGTGCTGTCGCTGGCCTCGGTGATTCTGTTCATCCATCCCGGCCTTAGTCTGGGCATCGATTTCAGCGGCGGCATCGTCATGGAGGTCCGCACGCCCGGCCCCGCCGACATCGCCGCGCTGAAGTCGGGCATTGCCGCCCAGGGCCTGGCCGAACCGGCCATGCAGCGCTTCGGCGAGGCCAATTCCGTGCTGATCCGCCTGCCTACCCAGGCCAGCGAGGCCGCCACCCAGCAGGTGGTGACCCAGGTGCGCGCCGGAATTGAGGCGGTGGAACCCCAGGCACGGGTGGTGCGCACCGATGCGGTGGGTGCCGCAGTGTCGAGCGAGTTGTTCCGCGACGGCATGATCGCGCTGGGCGCCGCGATGCTGATGATCCTGATCTACATCTGGTTCCGCTTCGAATGGCAGTTCGCGGTGGGCGCCGTCATCACCCTCATCCTCGACATCACCAAGGCCATCGGCTTCCTGGTGGTGACCGGGCTCGATTTCGACCTGGTGATGGTGGCGGCGATCCTGACCATCCTCGGCTACTCAATGAACGACAAGGTCGTTGTGTACGATCGCATGCGCGAAAACCTGCGCCGCTACAAGACGATGCCGCTGCGCGACCTGATCGACCTGTCGATAAACGAGACGCTGAACCGCACCCTCGGCACGTCGATGACCACCCTGCTGGCCGCGCTGCCACTGGCGATCTTCGGGGCAGGCTCGGCGCTGGGCGGATTCGCCTGGATGATGCTGTTCGGCATTGTCGTCGGCACCTCGTCGTCGATCTTCATCGCGGCGCCGATCCTGTTGTTCCTGGGCGAAAACCGCCTGCGCCGCGACGTGCAGCCGGTCCAGCCGGCCGAGGCCGCGCCCCATTGATTGAGCGCCCCCTTGATTGAGCGGAGGGAGATCACGCGCCGGGCAATCCTGGGCGGGGCGCTGGCCCTGGCCTGGACTGCCCCGGCGCATGCCCTGTCTGCCGGCGGCCGGTCCCTCGCGAGACAGCGCGCGGCAACCCCGCCGATGGTCTCGCTGATCGTCGGCAGCGAACCCGGCCGAGCGGCCGATCGCGCGGCCCGCGCCTTCGCGCCGTTCCTGGAGCGGCACCTGCGCGAGGCAAGAATCGCCGTGCTCAACCGCCCCGGCGGCACCGGGCTGACGGCCCTGCGCCTGTTGGCCGATGCCGAACCTGGGGCGCTGGCGATCGGCTGGGCGAGCAGCCCCGCCCTGCCGGCGCGCATGGTCGATAGCGCAGGCGCCGCCAACCTGGCCGAGCGGCTGCGGCTGGTGGGCGCGGTGCAGAACGAACCGATCGTCATCGTTGCCGCCGCCGGCACACCCCCAGGCACGGTGCGCGACCTACTGCGCCGCGCCGGCGAGGACCCTGCGTCCTTGCCGCTCGGCACGCCGCCCCAGGGCAGCGCCGAGCATCTCGCCGTGTTGCGCTTGCAAGCACTGGGCGGCACCGCGCTGAATGTCGTGGCCTTCCCGTCGGCCGCCGCCGCCCGCCATGCCGCCGCCCAGGGCCATGTGGCAGCGGCGGCCCTGGCGCTGTCGCACGTGGTGGCGGAACTGCGCGACGGCACCCTCTCGGGGCTGGGCATCGCCGCGCCGCAGCGCAGCGAGGCGATCCCCGAAGTGCCGACCCTTAGCGAGTCCGGCCTTTCGCTCTCCGCCGCCATCCTGCGCGGCATCGCCACCCCGGCCAGCGCGCCGGATGCCTGGGTGTCCTCCCTGGCTGCCGCGCTGCGTGGCGTGGTGGCCGACCCGGAATACGTGGCAGCCGCAGCCGAAAGCGGCTTCCTGCCCGCCCTGGTGGACGGCCCCGCCTGGGCCGCGCTGGTCGCCGAGGAAAAGGGATTGCTCGAGAATCTGTGGCGCATCGCGCCCTGGAGCACCGTCGCGGCTGGCTGAAGCCACGGGCCGCACCGGCCGGCGACGGCCAACCGGTGCCCCACACCTCCGTCAGCCGTATTGCGGCACCTCCAGCCGCACCACGATGCCGGCATTGGCGATCACGGCGGTATCCGTGGCTCCCGCCACGTCCAGCCCGCCCTTCACCAGCTTCACCGTCACCACGCCATAGGGCAGCGATGCCCGCACCCGCTCGGCATCAACCAGCTCCGGCTTCTGCACCCCGATGGTCACCTCCACCTGCATCTTGTGGATGTCCAGCTTGAGCGAGCCGATCAGGCTGAGCGACGAATGGTGCAGCGCGTCCTGCACCGCGCGCAGCGCCGCCTTGGTGTAGTCGCCGCCATGCAGGTCGTTGCCGGTGCCCATCTCCAGGATCACGCGCTTGAGGGCAGTGGGACGGGCCATCACGCAACCTCCTCGGGCAGGTCGAGCCACACCACGGCCGCCGCGCTGGCCATAACGGTGGAGCCGGTGCCAGCCTCGTTGGGGATTTCCAGCCCGCCTGCCACCACCTCGCAGGTGCCGGTGCCGTGCGGCAGCAGGGCGAGCACCTGGGCTGTGTCCACGAGGTCGGGCTTCGGCACGCCGATCTTCACCTCAACCTTCATCGAGTCGAGCGGCACGCCCAGGGCGGCGGTCACGGTCAGCGAGTTGTGCCACAGCGCGTCGCGCAATGCGCGCACGGCGGCCTTGGTGTAGTCGGTGCCGCGGATATCGGTGCCCATGCCGATCTGCAGCACCATGCGCTTCATCGCCATGGCCTATCCTCCGGGTTCAACGGTTCTTCCAGTTCGGCTTGCGCTTCTCGGCGAAGGCCTTCGGGCCCTCGATCCAGTCCTCGCTCTTCATGTTCGCGGCCTGCGACGGATAGCTGGCGCGCATCGCCTCGGCCAGGCTCGGCGCATCCAGCCCGCCATACACCGACTGCTTGGAGGCGCGGATGGCCATGGGCGAGCATTCCAACACCAGCCCCGCCCAGCGCTTCGCGGCCTCCAATGCCTGGCCTTCGGGCACCACCTCGGTCACGAAGCCAAGCTGGTAGCCCTCGGCCGCCGGCACCCGCCGCCCGGTCAGGATCATGCCCATCGCCTGTTTCTGTGGGATCATCCGCGGCAGGCGATGCACCCCCCCGGCCCCGGCGATCAGGCCGACGCGGGGTTCCGGCAAGGCGAAGATGGCATTCTCGGCGGCGATGATGATGTCGCAGGCCAGCGCGATCTCGAAGCCGCCACCCATTGCCACGCCGTTGACCGCGGCAATCAGCGGCTTGTCGAGGTCGAAGCGGCTGCACAGCCCGCCGAAGCCGCTGCGCGCCGCCGCCCCGCGCTTGCCGGCCGCCTGCACCTTCAGGTCATTGCCAGCAGAGAACGCGCGCTCGCCGGCGCCGGTGACGATGCCGACCCATAGATCGTCGCGCGCGGCGAACTCGTCCCACACCCCCTCAAGCTCATGATGCGCCTCGCTGTGCAGCGCGTTCAGCACCTCGGGCCGGTTGAGCGTGACGATGCGGACGCGGCCTTCGTCCTCGACCTTGCAGAAGCGGTATTCGGTCATGGGATTTCCTGGTTCTCGAGGCGGATGACCTGCACGCGGCGGTAGGCCGCGGCGGCGGAGACGGTGGACAGGCGCGGCTGCGCCCCGGCGAGGGTCGCCATGTCGGCTGGCAGTATGGCCAGCAGGGCCAGGCCGCGCATCACGTTGTCCTCCTGTTGCGGAAGACTGCGCCACACCGCGCGCGCCGGCGCAAGCCCGGCAAGGAAATGACAGGAATTTCTCGACCCCCGTCCGGCAATCCGCCTAGCATCGGCAAAACACGTGAGGGGAGACCGTCCAATGCCGGGTTCTTCAACAACGTCTTCCGCCGGCGCCAGCTACGGGCCGCGCACGGTGGCCATCATGGGCCCCTACGGCAGCGGCAAGTCCACCCTGTTCGACGCCTTGCTCGACGCCGCCGGGGGCAATATCCGCCGCACCGGCCCACGCCGCGCCGGAACCGAGGTGCGGCTGGCCCATTGCAGCCATCTCGGCGACGCCTGGTCGCTGCTCGATTGCCCCGGCTCGTTGGAATTCGCCCACGAGACCCGCTGCGCGCTCGCCGTGGCCGACATCGCCGTGGTGGTATGCGACCCGGACCCCCAACGCGCCCTGGCCGCCGCTCCCATCCTGCGGGCGTTGGACGCGGCGCGGCTACCGCACATTGTGTTTATCAACCGCATCGACACGCTGGAGGGCCGGGTGCGCGACACCCTCACCGCCCTTCAAGAGCATTCGGCAGCCCCCCTGGTGCTGCGCCAGGTGCCCATCCGCCAGCCGGCCGGCAACGGGATGCAGGCGGTGACCGGCTATGTCGACGTGGTCAGTGAGCGCGCCTACCGCTACCGTCGCGGCGAGGAGGCCGAACTGGTGCAACTGCCCGCCGACATGCGCGAGCGCGAGGCCGAGGCGCGCGGCGCGCTGCTTGAAGTGCTGGCCGACCACGACGACGCATTGCTGGAAAAGCTGCTGGAGGACGAGAACCCCACCTCGGCCGAGGTCTTCGCCCGGCTGCGCGCCGACCTGGCCGAGGATGCGGTGGTGGAGGTGCTGCTGGGTGCGGCCGAGCACGGCAACGGGGTCCGCCGGTTGTGGAAGGCGCTGCGCCACGACACGCCCACCGCTGCTGCCACCGCTCTGCGCCGCGGCATCCCGGCCGAGGGCGAGGCACTGGCCCAGGTGTTCAAGACCTTCCACGCCGGCCACGCCGGCAAGATGTCACTGGCGCGTGTATGGCGCGGCACCCTGCGCGATGGCATGACGCTCACCGGCCCGGACGGCGGCGCGCAACGCCTCGGCGGCATCCACCGCATGCCCAACGGCGAGGCCGCCAAGGTCGCCCAGGCCGAAGCCGGCGACCTGGTGGGGCTGGGACGGCTTGATGGCGTTTCCACGGGCGCGGCGTTGTCGGCGAACGGGGCAGGCAACCGTGCTGCCGCGCTCGACTGGCCGCAGCCGCCGGCGCCGGTCTATGGCCTGTCGGTGGCGCCAGCCTCGCGCACCGACGACGTGAAACTGTCCGGCGCGCTGCAACGGCTGGTCGAGGAGGACCCCTCGATTGTGGTGGAGCATAACCATGGCACCAGCGAGACGATCCTGCGCGGCCAGGGCGAAATCCACATGAACGCCGCGCTGGAGCGTCTTGCCCGCACCTCCGGCCTGAAGCTGACCACCTCGCGCCCGTCGGTGGCCTATCGCGAGACCATCCGCAAGCCGGTGCACCAGCATGCAAGGCTGAAGCGCCAGACCGGCGGGCACGGCCAGTTCGCCGACGTGAAGCTGGACATCGCCCCGCGCGGCCGTGGCGAGGGGTTCCAGTTCATCGACAAGGTGGTGGGCGGCGCGGTGCCCCGGCAATACATCCCCGCCGTCGGCGAGGCGGCCGAGGATGCCGCGCGCAACGGGCCGCTGGGGCACCCCTGCGTGGACATCGCCGTGGCCCTGGTAGACGGCACCTTCCACAGCGTGGACAGCTCCGACATGGCCTTCCGCACCGCCACCCGCATGGCCATGCAGGAGGCGCTGGCCAAGGCCGAGCCCGTGCTGCTGGAACCGGTGGAGCATGTCGTGGTGACGGTGCCCAACAGCTTCACCCCGAACGCCCAACGCCTGCTCACCGGCCGGCGCGGGCGGCTGCTGGGCTATGGCGAGCATCCCGGCTGGTCGGGCTGGGACGATGTGGAGGCGCTGGTGCCGGCCGCCGAACTGCACGACCTGATCATCGACCTGCGCTCGCAGACCCAGGGGCTGGGCAGCTACACGCACCGCTTCGACCATCTGGCCGAAGCGCCGATGAAGCGTTAAGGAATCCAGCCAAAATCTCCCCTGGCGGAACTCGGATAATATTTTTGACACGAGACCCACCATGCGGCATGGTGTCGCTTCGCGCCAATAGGACGCACTCCTCCCCACGCCCGCATCGGTCGTGCCACCCCGGCGTGGCGAGCGATGCCGGACTGGCCCGCAAGGGCGCGAGTGCGCATGACCACCACACATTCCGGCGCGATCCTTTCCAGCGACAGCTATTTCCATGTCACCGACCTGTCCGGCCTGAACGCCGCCATCCGCGCCATCGGCGTGGGGTTCGGCGCGGCTGACGGAACCGCCTTCACCATCGACCTCGACCTGCCGCATGGCACGCTGACGCTCGACTCCGAACTGCTGGCGATCAATCTCGCCGCCGGCACGAGCCTGACCCTGCTGGGCAACGACGCCACGCTGGATGGTGCCGGCTGGCAACGCGGCCTATTCGTGCAGGCCGGCACGGTGACGATCCAGGGTCTGACCATCGCCAACACCTATGCGGCCGGCGGCACCGGTGGCGACGGCATGTACGGCGGCGGCGGCGGGGCCGGGCTGGGCGGCGGGCTGTTCGTCGGCGCGGAAGGTGTGGTGACGTTGCGGGCGGTCAACTTCACCGGCAACCAGGCCGTCGGCGGGCGCGGCGCCGACGCCACCGGCACCGGGGCGGGTGGCGGCGGTGGGCTGGGCGGCGATGGCGGCGACGGCAGCGGGCCGGCGGGGATCAGCTTCGGCGGGGACGCGCCCACCGGGTTCGGCGGCGGCGGCGGCGTGGGGCTGGCGGCGACCGGCGGCAGCCTGGAGGGTGCCGGCACCGGCAGCGCGGGCATCGTGTCCGGCGGCGACAGCGGCGGGCGCGGCAGCGACTTCCAGGCGGCGGGAGCGGAGGGCGGCGGCGGCGGTACCGGGCGGCTGGCGAACTTCCTCAGCATGGCTGGCGGCGGCGGCGTGGGCGGGCACGACGGCGGCAAGACCGATCCCGACCGAAGCTGGGGCACCGGCGGCTTTGGCGGCGGCGGCGGCGGTACCCTGGGTACCTATGGCGGCACAGTCGGTGGCTTCGGCGGCGGTGCCGGCGGCAGCCTGCTGTACAACGGCCGTGGCGGTTTCGGCGGCGGCGGCGGCGGCAGTGCGCTGGCCCTCGGCGCTGGCCAGTCGGCCGGGTTCGGCGCGGGGCTCGGCGGCACCGACCTGCTGGGCGCGGGCGGCGGCGGCGGGCTGGGCGCGGGCGGCGCGGTGTTCGTGCAGCAGGGCGGCAGCCTGGTGGTCGAGGGCGGCCTGATCACCGGCGGCATCGCGTCCGGCGGCGCGGGCGGCACAGGCGCGGGTGCTGACGGTGGCGCCGGCCAGGGACTGGGCAGTGGCATCTTCCTGCATGGCGGCCAGGTGATCACTCTGGCCGGGCTGGCCGGCGGCACGCTGACCATCGATGACGTGATCGCCGAAGGACCGGTGGGCGCCGGGGTCGGCCATGCCGGCCTGATCATCGCGGCCGGCGGCACCGTCTCGCTGGGCGCCGCGAACAGCTTCGGCGGCGGCATACTGGTGCAGGACGCGGCGATCCTGCGCCTCGGCCACGCCGATGCCGCCGGGACCGGGCCGGTCCGCTTCGCCGCCGGCGCGCAGGCGCAGCTGGTGATCGAGGGCCTCGCCAGCCCGGCCGGCGTGCTCGAAGGCGTCACCGACACCACCACCATTACCTTGCGCGCCATCGCCACGGCCTCGGCCAGCGCCACCCTGGAGCAGGGCAACCTGCTGCGCGTGGGCGACGGGGTGAACAGCATGGTGCTGCGCCTGGACCCGGCGCTCGACCTGTCCGGCCTGAACGTGGCGCTGGCGGCGGATAGCGCGGGCGGCACCGCGGTCACGTTGCACGGCATGCCTAACCCGGGCGTGCCCTGCTTCCGCCATGGCACAGCGATCGCCACCCCCTGGGGCGAGGTGGCCGTGGAGCGGCTGCAAGTCGGCGACGTGGTGCTGACGCGCCAGGGGCAACCCCGCCATGTCCGCTGGATCGGCCGGCGCGAGGTGTCCGCCGGCGAAATGGCGGAGCGGGCGGAACTGCGCCCGGTGCTGGTGCGCCGCGGCGCACTGGCCGAGGGGGTGCCGGCGCGCGACCTGTTCGTCTCGCCACTGCACGCCCTGCTGGCCGGCGGCGTGTTGGTACCGGCCGCCGCCCTGGTGAACGGGCGCAGCATCCTGCGCGTGGCACCGCCCGGCGGGATGCAATACTGCCACGTGGAACTCGACGACCAGGCGCTGGTGCTGGCCGAGGGCACGCCAGCCGAGACCTTCCTCGACCAGGCGAGCCGGGCGATCTTCCACAATGCCGCGAGCTATGCCGCGCTGGATATCGACCCGGCGCGCGCCCCTGCCCCGCTGGCGGTGCCGCGGGTGGAGGGCGGCTACCGGGTGGAAGCCATCCGCCGGGCGCTAGCCCGGCGTGCCGGGCTGCCCCCCCTCGCGTGGCAACCCGGTGCGCTGTCGTTCCACGTCGAACGGCGCGACGACACCATGGTGGAAGGCTGGGCCTTCGACCCGGTCCGACCGGACAGCCCCGTCGAGCTGGAACTGCGGCACGACCGAAGCGTGGTGGCGCGCGGCCTGGCGGACCGCTACCGCGCCGACCTCGACCGCGCCACCCTCGCCGGCGGCCGTTGCGCCTTTCGCCTCGCCCTTCCGCCCGGCATTGATGCGTCAGGGCTCAGCCTGCACCGCGCCCGCGACGGCACGCGGCTTGACGCGGCGTAGCCCTATCGGCCGGTGAACTTCGGGCGACGCTTCTCGCGGAAGGCGGCGACGCCCTCCTTGTGATCCTTCGTGGCACCCAGGGTGGGCTGCACGAAGGCCTCCACCTCCAGGAAATCCTCCAGGCTCGGCCCGGCGGCCACATGGAACAGCTTCTTGGACAGGCCGAGCGCGAAGGTCGGGCCCTCCGCCATGTCGGCGGCCATCGCTGCGGCGCGCTCGCCCAGCTCGGCGTCGGGCACCACGTGGTTCACCAGGCCCAGCCGGTGCGCCTCGGCGGCGTCGAACACCCGCCCGGTGAACACCAGTTCCTTGGCGATGTTCATCGGCAGGCGGCGGGTGAGGAACCAGATGCCGCCACCGTCCGGCGCGTAGCCGATGCGGCGGAAGGTCTGGCCGAAGCGCGCATTGTCGCTGGCCAGCACGATGTCGCAGCCGAGCACCAGCGACATGCCGATGCCCACGGCATGGCCGCGCACCGCGGCGATCACCGGCTTCTCGATGCCGTGCAGGATGCGCATGTAGGTCTGGCTGAGGCTCTGCAGCCGGTCGCGCCTGGCGCGCAAATCGTCCTCGGCCATGCGGTCGATATCCGCCCCGGCGCAGAAATTGGCGCCGGCGCCGGTGAGCACCACGGCGCGCACATCGTCGTTGAAGCGCAGCGACTGGAACGCAACGATCAGTTCCTCGCGCATCTCCTTGGTGAGCGCGTTCATCTTCTCGGGCCGGTCGAGCGTGACCGTGGCGACGGCGCCTTCATAGGTGGTCTGGACGTGCATGGGTTCCTCCGGTTTGGGCGGAGTGTGCATTGCGGCCGAAAAGGAAGAAAGGTTCACAAAGCGGCGGAGAGGCCGAGAGAAGGCCCGGCCCCTCTCGGCCTCTCCGCCGCTTTGTAAAATCTGCCTTGTCCTGGCGCTCGGCGTTGACCAATTGGCCGGGCTCGCGCAGCGTCGCGGCAACGAGGAGGGCCACGCCATGCCGATGCCAGACCAGTTCCGCCGCCTGCGCCTGCCGGTGATCGGCTCGCCGATGTTCATCGTCTCCGGGCTCGACCTGGTGGAGGCACAATGCCGGGCCGGGGTAGTCGGCACCTTCCCGGCGCTGAACGCCCGCCCGCAGGAGGAATTCGCAGTCTGGCTGGAGCAACTCGGCGAACGGCTGCAAGGCGTCGACACCCCCTACGGCGTCAATCTCATCTGCCACGCCAGCAACGACCGGCTGGCCGGCGACCTCGACACCTGCATGCGCTTCAAGGTGCCGCTGATCATCACCTCGCTGCGCCCGCCCTCCGAAGTGGTGCAGGGCGCGCACGAATATGGCGGGCTGGTGTTCCACGACGTGACCACCCTGCGCCATGCCGAGAAGGCGGCCGAACAGGGGGTGGACGGCCTGATCCTGGTCTGCGCCGGCGCCGGCGGGCATGGCGGTTCGACCAGCCCCTTTGCGCTGCTGCCCGAAATCCGCCGCTTCTTCACCGGCACTATCATCCTGGCCGGCGCGATCAGCGACGGCGCTTCCATCCTGGCGGCCCAGGCGATGGGCGCCGATCTCGTCTACATGGGCACCCGCTTCATCGCCACGCAGGAAGCCAACGCCGCCGAGCCGTACAAGCGGATGATCGTGGAGAGCGGCAGCAAGGACGTCACCTACACCAACCTCTTCTCCGGCGTGCACGGCAACTACCTGTCCAAGAGCATGATCGCCGCCGGGCTCGACCCCGCCAACCTCCCCGCCCCCGAAACCGGCAAGACCTACGTCGCCGGCCACAAGCGCGAGAAGCCAAAGGCTTGGCGCGACATCTGGGGCGCCGGCCAGGGCGCGGGCGCCATCACCGACATCCCCGCCGTGTCCGACCTCGTCGACCGGCTGGAGGGCGAATACCGCGCCGCGGCCGAACGCCTGGTGGCGTTGGCGAAGGTGCCGGCCTGATGCTGCCGCTGACTGGCGTGAAGGTGGTGGAGATCGCCGAAAACCTTGCCGGACCCTATGCCGGGCAGATCCTGGCGCTGATGGGCGCCGAGGTGCTGAAGGTGGAGCGGCCGGAGGGCGACAACGCGCGCGGCTGGGGCCCGCCCTTCCACGATGGCATGGCCACTACCTTCCACGCCATGAACATGAACAAGCAGAGCATCACGCTCGACTTCCGCAAGCCTGAGGATTTCGCCTGGCTGACGGCGCGCATCGCCGACAGCGACGTGGTGGTGCAGAACCTGCGGCCCGGCGCGCTCGACAAGCTGGGCCTCGGCGGCAAGACGCTGTGCGCGGCCAACCCGCGCCTGATCTATTGCTCGCTCTGGGCGCTCGGCAGCGTCGGGCCGCGGGCGATGTCGCCGGGCTTCGAGCCGATGGTGCAGGCCTTCTCCGGCCTCTTCGCCCTCAACGGCGACCCTGCCGGCGCCCCCAGCCGCATCGGCGTGCAGGTGCTGGACCTCGGCACCGGGCTGTGGGCGGCACTCGGCATTATCGCCGCGCTGCACCGGCGCCATGAGACCGGGCGCGGCGGCATCGTCGACACCTCGCTGCTGGAAACCGCGATGGGTTGGATGAGCGGGCACTGGGCCGCCTATGCCGAATCCGGCAAGCACCCCCAGCGCGACCGCAGCGGCAATCCCCGCGTCGTGGTCTTCCAGGCCGTGCCAACCGCCGACCGCGAACTGGTGGTTGCCGCCGCCACCGACCGGCTGTTCGCCAAGATGGCCACCGAACTCGGCCACCCCGAATGGGCCCAGGATCCGCGCTTCGCCACCAACGCCGCCCGCGCGGCCAATAAGGACGAGATCATCGGCCTGATCAGCGACATCATGACGCAGAAACCCTCCGCCCACTGGGAGGAACGCTTCGAGGCCATCGGCATCCCCTGCGCGCCGATCAACGATATGGCCATACTGCACACCGACCCGCAGGTCGCCGCCCTGGGCATGCTCAAGCCGCCGCCGGGCATGACCCTGCCGCTGATGGGCCTGCCGATCAGCTTCGACGGCGCGCGCCCACCGGTGCGGCACGGCGCGCCGGCGCTGGGGGCGGACAATGCGATCCGGTCGGCGCCTCAGACCGAGTCCAGATAGCGGGCGATGCGCGCACGATCGTCATAGGGAGCACCGTCGCCGATATAGGCAGCAAAGCCGGGGATCGATGCAATCTGTCCGGCATCGACAGTCATGGCCACCAGAAACCGGCAGGGGCACACCAGCCGCCATTGCAGGCCGCCCCCGCCCATCCGGTACTGGCGGTCGGGCGGCACCGCATCGGAGTGGGGAGTCACCGGAACGACCTTCACCAAGCGTTGCTGGCCAGTCTCCGGGATGGAGGAAAGGGTCCATTTCTGCATGGCGCTGTAGCTGGCCTCTCCACGGTCGGCCAGCACGCGGCAATGCACGCGTGGGCGCCGCGCGTCCTCCTCCCAACTGGATGCCGGCAGGCCTTCCCGGCCGCCCGAGCGGAGCGTGATGCCGTCGAACTGGAAGTCGAGCGGCGCGAGCTTCTGCTTCAGAACCAGGACCGCCCAGCCTGCCGATAGCCGGCCGAGCCCAAAGCCGAGGCTCCGTTCGAGCGCGCGGGCCGAACGCGGTCCCACCCACGTGTTCTGGGTGACGTTGCCTTGACGGTAGGTCTCGCTGCCGAGCGCGAGGGGAGCTTCAGTCGTCATGGCGCTTCCTGTTGTCTGGTGGGAGGCTCATGGTGCAATCCACCGCCGATACCGCGCCGCCGAGCGGGCGATGTTGGGTTTGGCGTCGGCGAGCATGCCTTCGGGTGAGAAGGCATTATAGATGCAGGTGAAGGCAAACGGTGCCACCGCCGCCTCGATCGCGCCGATCGTCCGCGCCGGCAGCGGGATCAGGTTGGGATAGCTGCGCATGAAGCTCACCCAGCGCGAGTCCGGCACAAGCTGGATGATGTCCCCCGCCAGCAGCACCCCCTGCCCGCCCGCGCCCGCCGGCCAGTGCAGCATGGCGCCACCGTCGAAATGGCCCGGGGCGTTGACCAGAGTCAGGCCGTCGCCGAGCGCATGAGTTGCGCCGGACCAGAAGCGCAGCGCCGGGTCTCGGCGCATCACATGCGCCCGGTCCGCTTCGTGCAGCCACACCGGCACATCGAAGGCATGCGCCCATTCCACCATGCCGCTGTAGAAATGCGGATGCGAAATGGCGATCGCGCGCAGCCCGCCGAGCCCGCGCACCAGTTCCACCGTGGCGTCGTCCAGCAGGGTGATGCAGTCCCACAGGATGTTGCCGGACGGTGTGCGCACCAGGTGGGCGCGCTGGCCGATGGCGAAGCGCGGCGTGGTCTGCAATTCGAACAGGTCGGGCTCACGCAGGCGCCAGGTGTTGGCGTGGGTGCGCCGCAATGCGTCCATCGTGGTCCAGGCCTGGCCGCCGGCGCCGACATACTGGCGCTCGTCCAGGCAGATCGGGCAATTCTCGGGCGGCGTGGCGGCCGGCGCG
>Ga0105053_10002549_pt1 | contig 28234 bp, 18 predicted proteins | sample BON01_FD_78093 | JGI IMG/M metagenome (GOLD analysis project Ga0105053, IMG submission 78093) | Freshwater microbial communities from Lake Bonney liftoff mats and glacier meltwater in Antarctica - BON-01 | ecosystem: Environmental > Aquatic > Freshwater > Ice > Glacier meltwater | place: Lake...
CGGTGTAAGCTGAACGCCTCAATCATGCATCAGGAATCATCAGGGGCCATCCAGCCTTTCATCGGCCCGCCAGTTTTGCGTGAGCCGTTTCTCACCCCGCGCGCACAAGCGATAACAACCAGGGATCAGCTATAACCTGGTCAGCGCCTAAGATCGTCAAAGCGCCTAAGACCTGGACAATCGATACAACCTGGACAAGCTCTGAAGCAGCGCCCACACGAAGCGGTTAAGTTCAACGTTGAAGATCAGCCGGTTTGCGCGGCTGATTAACCATGTCGAACGACAGCCTACGCAAACTCGGCTGCATCTTTTTAGTTAGTTGCGTTCTTGCAGTATGCAATGGCAGATCGGGAGATACTTAGCCCTGAAGACGTGATCATCTCATCAGATATGATCGCAGAAGCCGAGCGTTTGTGGAGTCGGTCAGGAGTAGTGGATGAGGTGTCTGGGGCGGATATGTTAGTGATTGGAGAAATATATCGCGCCATGTTTTTTGTGCATCTTCAGGAATTGAAGACGGCTGCGATATAAACAGTGAAAACATCGTGCATAGACGAGCCAGGAAGTCACACTGCTCAGTGAATTCTACCATGTCTGAATTCCGCTTGGCCGGTGTGTCTGCTGACATGTTCATCATGTTAGGAGGCATGAGAACAATCTCGCCTGATTCTTCCTTGTGATTAACGTCTATGACTGCATTCCAGTGAACGATAGCGTTTCGTGTTTCATCGAGCGTAAAGAGAAGTTTTCGAAATGAGTTCCAAAACGTGTTGTATGTGCCGTTGTGTCTGTGCTTTAAGAGGTTTTCGAGAATGGTCGTTCTGACACGTGTGGCGACAATCTTGAAGAATATAATAGGAGCTGTCTCTGTGTCTATTCCTGAAAGTGTAGAGAACAACGTACAGAGTGACTGTTCAAGGTTTGCGTATGACTGAATCGATTTGCCTCGATGTACCCATAGTTCGGTGATCATTGATTCGGTTGGATAAACAGATCCGAGATCAAGTGGTTCCGTCATTGACGCTTCCGCACAGTGTGGAATGTTGAATAGTGTTTTGTCTTAGCGACTAACGATCAATTATTACCGGTTGAACCGGGTCGTAAGCAGTTTACGACGCCGTTCAACCATCATGAATAAGCATTATTAACCGATTCAAGCAGAAATAGCAGAAACGACCCGCTGGCAGGGTTCCGGCTGAATTTTAGAAAAAACCTAGGGCAGAAGCGGAAACCATCTTTAAAGTGAACGGGCGTGCATATCGAATATTTGTTCACTTTTAAGAGGGGGGGGGGTTATGTCCGTCGAGCAATTTTGTTTTCGTCTTGGCAAATCGCAGATTCATCCGAACGATAAAAAGTGGATGCCGCCTTGGCTGGAGGAATACGCTAAGGGTCTCGGGTCGGGGCAAGCGGTCGCGCTGCCCGTGACTGAGGAAGGCGTGCTGGCATTTTTGAGGTCGTTGCGTGATCGTGGCGTACCGGCTTGGCAGCGGCTGCAGGCGGCTCGATCGGTCGAGTGGTATCAGGAGCTGGTGCTGCAGCGTCGTGAAGTTGATTTTGGGGGCTTTAAGCGGAAATTGGGCGAACTGGCGGAAGTGGAAAAACGCACTGGCGGGTCCGGCAGCACGGGTGATGGCATCGCTGGGGAAGGATTGCCGAGTTTGATCGATCCCAAAGAGCCTGCTGCGGTGCGGTTATTGCGCGAGCGGATGCGAGTTTTGCATCACCCTCGATCGACGGAGACGGCGTATGTGGGATGGCTGGCACGATTCATTCGACATTTGGATGACGAGCATGTCGACAATTTTGGCGAAGTGGAAATTGGTCAGTTCTTGACCGAGTTAGCGGTGACGGGTGAAGTGACAGCGGAAGCAGCAAAGGGGCCTCTTTGATAGCCTCATACTCCATAAAACGAACTTGCGGTGGGCCGTCGAGGACGAATGGTGGATTCGGGGTTGATTCGTCGTGCCATTGATTCCACCCACGCTTCGTTGCCAAATGGTTTGCCTTGCTGAGGTGAGAGCCTAACCGCGTGCGGTTCCTCTTTCGTGATGCACTCGTAGACGCGAGCCGCCCAGCGAGGACGCCGAGTCAACGGCCACGGTGGCAGGAGTTTGGGTTCGGGCACCGGCATCAACAAAGAGGCCTGACCACTTTGACGCTCCTTTCCTTGCTTTTTGATCTTTGCAGCCTGCACTCTACGCCCCCTCATCCGGCCTGTCGGCCACCTTCTCCCCCGCGGGGGAGCAAGGTTAGGGTGAGGGGCGCGGTTTCTTCCCTTGCTTTTTGATCTTTGCAGCGTGCACTCTACGCCCCCTCATCCGGCCTGTCGGCCACCTTCTCCCCCACGGGGGAGAAGGACGGTGGTGATCGCTTTAATTGCGAATCGTGTTCTCGTTGTGACCACTGTAGCTGTCCCCTCTCCCCCGCGGGGGAGAGGGTTAGGGTGAGGGGCGCGGTTTCTTCTTTTGCTTTTTGATCTTTGCAGCGTGCACTCTACGCCCCCTCATCCGGCCTGTCGGCCACCTTCTCCCCCGCGGGGGAGAAGGACGGTGGAGATCGCTTTGATTGCGAATCGTGTTGTGGTCGTGGCCACTGTAGCTGTCCCCTCTCCCCCGCGGGGGAGAGGGTTAGGGTGAAAAACTTTCATGCGGGCTGTTTTCAAATTCCAAGCCTGATCGCGTACAGTAGCAACTCTTCCCGCGTTGGCAGGTGTCGTTCCTCTCAGGGACTCCTGCTTTCGACGGATTTCAAAATGCCGACGCGGCATGGTGCGGGATAAAATCACGGTCCCTCGCTTAGCAAGTTGATACTCAGAGAATTGATGCCATGACTGATTCCATCTTGAATCGTTTTCACCTGCTGATGTTGGCCATGTTGCTTGCAGGTTGCGGGGCTGTTGCGCCTGATACACAATCGTCTTCCAGTGCCTCAGATCCTGTGGCCGATGTCGCAGCACAGGTTGCAGAATCGAAGCCTCAGACGCCGTCGGCCCCTCCTGTGGAATTTGTCGCGCCGCCTTTGACCGCTGATGAAATTCAGCAGGGCTGGATCAGTCTGTTTGACGGTCGTTCTTTGTTCGGCTGGAATGTGCCTGCCGTCACCAACTGGCACGTGGAAGACGGCGCGATCGTTGCCGACAGTGGCGAAAAAAGTTTATTGCTGACTCCGTTTGAGCTGGATGATTTTGAACTGCGATGCGATTTTCATCTGGCCGCGGGCGGGAACAGCGGCATCTTCTTAAGGACCGCCGAAAATCCTGCGAGTCCCGCGACAGACACTTACGAACTGAATATTTGCGACAGTCACCCGACTCACAAAACGGGCAGCCTTGTCGGGCGATTTGTGGCGGAAAACGTTCCTGCGGTGGAAGGGGAATGGCACCAGTTTCGAGTCCTCTGCGAAGGTCCGAAGATTCAGGTCTGGCTGGATGAAAAGCCGATCGTTGATTTTGTTGACAGCTCGGAGTCGATCCGACTCACGGGGAAACTCGGGCTGCAGATGAACGAGGGGCGAGCCGAGTATCGCAACGTCTGCGTGCGACCGCTGAAGTTTCGACCGCTGCTGAACGGGACTGATACTTCCGGATGGAATGTTGTTCCCGATTCCAAAAGTCAGTTCACAATCAACCAAGGTCTGCTGCATATTTCGGACGGACCCGGTTTTCTTGAAACAGCCGAAACGTTTGGCAATTTCGCATTGAAGGTGGAAGCACGGATCAACGGCGACGGGCTCAACAGCGGCGTCTTCTTTCGCGCAAAGGAAGGAACCGCGGAGGCACCTTCTCATGGTTATGAAATGCAGCTTCACAACGGAGTTAAAAATGGAGACCGGGCAAAACCCGCCGACTATGGAACCGGCGCGATTTTTCGTCGCATGCAGGCGCGTTATGTGGTTGCCAGCGATCGTGAATTTCTGACCGCCGTGCTTATCGCGCAGGCAGATCAGTTTGCGTCGTGGGTGAATGGATATCAAGTGGTCAACTGGCAGGACACACGGCAACCGAGTGACAATCCTCGCGAAGGTCGTCGCCTTGAGGCCGGTCATATCAGCCTGCAGGGACACGATCCAACAACCGATCTTGATTTTCGGTCGGTCGATGTACACGAATTTCTGACCAGTCCGACGGTTACGAAGTAGGCTACAACTGTCACTGCATAGTGTCTGCATCTGACCACGTTTTGAATTTCTCTGGCAATCGTGATGTTCCCGCAATTCGATCACCTGGTTGACGCTCATGCCGCCGAGAATGCTCGCAAGCTGGCAGGCCTGGGTTTCATGGAGGTCGATTCCGGACTGAAGATTCTCACGCGGCTGCGCGAGTTGTATCGGACTTCCGAGGGAAAGCAGGAAACGCTCTCCCGCAGAGCCGTCGCGCTAGCGACCGCTGTGCCACCAGCGGGCACCATTCCGCTCTGGTATGAAATTTTGGAGCGGGTCGTTCGAGAAGCCCCCCTGCGTGATATTGTGCTGACGGTTGTCGATCAATACATTCGCAACGCGTCCGAACAGATTGACGTATTTTCTCTGTTTGAACAGACCCCGCGATCTCTGGAAATCCTCGCTCGCCTGGCCTGTGGAAGTCCGTTTCTCACGCAGATTTTGTTGTCCGATCCGCAGTGTCTGACGACTCTAACACTGCACGGGCGAACGTCCGAGATGAAATCTCGTGAGCAGTTTATTTCAGAAGCGATGAGTGCGGCCGAGCAGTCGCGAGTACGTACGGCGGGACTTTCAGAGCTTCGTCGCTATCAGCGTCGTCAGCTGTTGCGGATTGGCATGTGTGATGCCTTCGGGCTGCTCGATCTGAGATTTGTCACACTCCAGCTTTCGCTGCTGGCCGATGCGATGGTTCAGTGTTGTCTGAATATTGCTGCTGCCGAACTGAAGATTTCTGACAGTCGGCTGGCCGTGATAGCGCTGGGAAAGCATGGCGGTGAAGAGCTGAATTACAGCTCTGACATTGACCTCCTGCTGATTGTGGATCGAGACTCATCCGATGTTCAACGACTGGCTCGGCTGACCATTGATGGGCTGGCTGAAAACATTCCACCCGGTTTTTTGTATCGCGTCGATCTTCGATTGCGGCCGTGGGGCGAAGCCGGGCCGCTTGTCAGTACCGTCGCATCCTATTCCGACTATCTTGTTCAGGATGCTGCGATCTGGGAAAAGCAGGCGATGCTGAAGGCACGGGCGGTCGCCGGCGACGGAGAGACCGGGTACCAATTCCTTCAGAAGATTCGGCCGCTGCTTTTCACGGGCACGGCGGCTCAGGTTCGCGGCAGCATTCAGCAGATGAAAGAAAAGATTGAGCTGCGTCTGAGGCAGCGTGGTAAGCTGAATTCCGAAGTGAAGCTGGGCATTGGTTCCATCCGCGACGTCGAATTTCTGGTCCAAAGTCTGCAGCTGATTCACGGGGAAAGTGAGCCTCGAATCCTGAGTTTTAATACTCTGGATTCTCTGGTGCGTCTGGCAGAGTTTGGCTTTATCAGTGCCGCGTGGTATCGCCATTTGCGAGCCGGTTATGTATTTCTGAGAACAGTTGAGCATTCGCTGCAGTTGCTGCATAACCAGCAAACGCATGAACTTCCGGCCGACCGTCGCCAGCTGGCCTGGCTTGCCAATCGTCTGGACTATCCGGACACAGAGACACTGATGCGTCGCTTTGATGAGCACAGGCATGCGGTGCGAGCGATTTTTGAAGAATGCATTCACGGTGAAAAGCTGCAGGATCCGGTCACGTTGACGGATATTCTTCCATCGCAGCCGACAGCCAGCGCGGCCGCCGCCACAGACGAAGTCACAGAGCACTTGCGGGCCATTCGTCGTCAGCGACTTGCGGAAATGTTTGCCGCTTTGGACGCAGGTGCATCCGCTGTCGTGACGTGTCAGCATTCTAACCTTGATGAAGTATCGTGGGAACTGACTGTCAGTGGCATTGAATTTTCCGGATGGCTGTCGGTCATCTGCGGTCTGCTGTCCATTTATCGCCTGGACATCCGGCGCGGCGATGCGCTGACCGGTGAAGGTGTCAATGGCTTCGGCGACAAATGCGTGGCCGGGAAGTTTCTGGCCAGGTTTGAAGTGCGGTTGGATTCCGCTGTTGTGCCAGTCGAAGCCAGTTCGGTGGCGGACGATCTGGCGACAGCACTTGAGCAGGAAATTTCAAGGCTCGGCTTGTCGTCTCGGGAAGGTCGGATTGAAGATGTCCGGGCCGAGCTGCTGTCTCGATTCTGTGATGCCGTGCCGGAAGAGTCAGACCTGGAGCCGTCGAGTGATGAAGTCGAAGTAGAACTGATCCGCGTACCGGGATCAGTGCTGACTCAGGTGAATCTCACCGGTGCGGACTCGTGGGGATTTTTGTACGAGCTGTCCAGTGCGTTGTCTCTCAGTCGATTTCGAGTGCGTCGCGCGATTATTGATGCAGAAGGCAGCCGAGTTCGTGACGTGCTGTATGTGAGGGAGCGGAATGGGCATCCGATTGAAAGTCCTGAGCGCCTTCAGGAACTTCAGCTGGCCGCCACATTGATCAAGCAGTTTACGCACTGGCTGCCATCAACCAGTGATCCGCATCACGCTCAGGCCAGATTTCGAGAACTGGTGGCGCGTCTGCAACCCGCCTCGGAATGGCCCGACAACATTCAGTCGCTGCGCCGTCCCAACGTGTTGCATGCTGTGGCCCGAGTTCTGGGGACCAGTCAATATCTGTGGGAAACCTTTCTGCAGTCGCGGCATCAGGAGCTGTTCCCGATCCTTGCCAATGCTGAAGAACTGGGAACTCGTCAGTGCCGGGACTCCCTGTCACTGGAGCTGGATCAGGCGGTCGATCTGGCTACGGGGGATGCGGCCTGGGCGACGCTCAACAGTTTTAAGGATCGCCATTTGTTCCGCATCGATATGCGGCATGTGCTGGGCCACTGCCGCCCGTTTGGAGCGTTCTCAGAAGAACTCACAGAACTGGCGGAGCTTGTTGTCAGCAAAGCGCTGGAACTGGCGTGGCGGCAGCTGGTCGATGAGCATGGTACGCCGAGGTGCGCCGACGGCTTGAAGGACTGCGAATGGGTCACCGCGGGGCTCGGCAAGTTTGGCGGAATTGAAATGGGCTTCGCCTCCGATATTGAATTGATGCTCATCTATTCGGAATCAGGTCGCACAGGCGGTTCGAATTCTGTTTCGAACGCTGTCTTTTTTGATCAGATGGTCAGTGCCGTTGCGGCTGGGATTCGCGCTCCGCAGGATGGGATTTTTCATGTGGACCTGCGAATGCGTCCCTTTGGTCAGGCTGGTTCAGCCGCCGTAAGTCTTAAGGATTTTGAAAACTATTACAGCGTCGAAGGTCCGGCGTGGCCTTATGAACGCCAGGCGATGGTCAAGTTTCGCTGTTTCGCCGGCGGCCGCGTGTTTGGGCAACGCGCGACGGTCGCCTGTCACAAGGCTATCTACTCGGCTGGTTGGTTCGACTTTTCTGCCATGCGGGCCATGCGAGAACGACAGATTCGGCAACTGGTGCGTGGTGGCTCCGTGAATGCGAAACTGAGCGACGGCGGCATCGTCGACTGTGAGTACGCGGTGCAAGCGCTGCAGCTCACGTTTGGACGCGACATGATTACGCTCCGTCATCCCAATACCCTGAGAGTTCTGCGTGAAGCGTCATGGCTGAGTCTGATTGATCCTCAGCAACGCGAAGTCATCGAACGAGCTTACGTGTTTTTGCGGGAGTTGATTGACTGTCTGCGGATGGTGCGTGGCAATGCCAAAGATCTGACATTGCCTCAGCCCGGCAGTCGAGACTGGCAGCAGCTTGCGCACCGCATGCGGACCATTCATGACTCCGAGGTTCCGCTGGACCGGCTTGAAGAACAGATGCAGCTGGTTCGAGATTTTTCGTTCGTCGTCGAAAAACACTGCCGCAAGATGCGACAGCATCGAAAAGGTGTGAATGAGCTCGACGGGTGACCGTTATTTTGTTCCGCGTCGCATATCCAGTGTGTGCGGGAAGTCGGGCGACATCCGCGGCTCTTTGGGAACCAGGAGTCCTCCCGTATGACCCATGCGGAAGAAGCGGCCTGCGCGTCGGCTTTCCGCAGCAAGAGCGTTGACGGGAATGCCTTCCGGATTCAGTCCGCCCGGATGATCAATGTGATACCGGCAACCGCCCAGAGAACGATTGGAGACAGTGTCTACCAGATCGACCACCAGCGGCGTATGCACTTTAATCGTTGGATGCAGGCAGTTTGGTGGCTGCCAGGCTCGATAACGAACACCGCCCACAAATTCACCGGCCGTATCAGTCGCCTGCAGAGGGACTCGCACGCCATTCACGGTGATGCACATTCCTGGCGAATACATGCCGGTCGTTTTAATCTGCAGTCGTTCCAGCGACGAATCCACATATCGCGTCGTACCGCCAGCACCGGGCTCTTCACCCAGCACATACCATGGTTCGAGCGCTTGTCGCAGTTCGACCTTCACATCACTGGCTTCAAACGTGCCCATCAGCGGACAGCGGAATTCCACGTGAGCCCCAAACCAGTTCACGTCAAAATCCAGACCGCCGCTCTTCAAGTAGTCCACCACGGAACTCAGGTCAGACCACAGATAATGCGGCAGCATGAAACGATCATGAATCAGCGTCCGCCAATGAATCAATGGTTCGTTGTAGGGCTTATCCCAGAATGAAGCGACGAGAGCCCGGACAAGCAGCTGCTGCGTCAGGCTCATGCGGGCATGTGGCGGCATTTCAAATCCACGCAGTTCCACAAGTCCCAGTCGTCCGGTTGCATGATCGGGCGAGTAAAGTTTGTCGATGCAGATTTCCGCGCGGTGAGTGTTGCCGGTGAGGTCGATCAGCAGATTTCGAAACAGACGGTCCACCAGCCAGTTTGGAATCCAGCCTTCCGCGGGTTCGGGAACCTGGGAAAAGGCGACTTCCAGTTCGTAGATCGCGTCGTCACGGCCTTCGTCAATACGCGGCGCCTGACTGGTCGGTCCGATAAACAGGCTGGAAAACAGATACGACAGCGACGGATGATTGTTCCAGAATCCAACGAGACTTCGCAGCAGGTCGGGCCTTCGCAGAAACGGACTATCGGCCGGCGTTGCTCCGCCAAACACCAGATGATTGCCGCCGCCGGTGCCGGTGTGGCGTCCATCAAGCTGAAATTTTTCCGTCCCAAGTCGACACTGCCGCGCCTCTTCGTAAACCGAAGTGGTAATGTCCTTCAGCTGTTCCCAGTTGTGCGCCGGATGAATGTTGACTTCGATAACGCCGGGATCAGGAGTCACCTTCAGAAGTTCGAGACGGTAGTCATACGGCGGCAGATAGCCTTCGATAATGACGGGCGTGTTCAGGGCCTCGGCAGTTTCTTCGATCATCGCCACAAGCTCAAGATAATCTTCCAGAGTGCCCACGGGCGGCATGAAGACACGGATCTGACCGTCGCGCGGTTCCACGCACAACGCGGTCCGCACCACAGGGCCGGAGCCAAGCGGCAGCTCTGTATATTCTTCGCTGGATTCCGCAGGATCATTGATCAGACCCAGCCGCTGCATGACAAGGTGCTGAGGTGGTTTACGAGATTCATCCTTTTGAGCGGCCAGTCGTTCCTGCGCGGTCTTGCGAATTTCCGCATAGCCTGGCAGCGCGTCGCGGCCAGCAAACGGATCAACCGTATATACCAGCGGGATCTCTGTTCCGGCCACCGGCAAAGATTCGAGCGGCAGTCGAAGTCCAATCGGTGAGTCGCCAGGAATCAGGAACAGCTTGTGAGATCGGAATGGCCAGAAGCCGCTCAGCCATTTGGCACTCGCCTGCCACCACGGCCGTGTCAGAGGAAGGACAAAGCCAACTGGTCGACTGATACCGCGCTCCAGGGCACGGCTTAGTCGACGTCGATCTTCATCGTCGTCCGCATTAAACTCGCGAGGATCAACATCGACAGGCAGCTTCTGTTCGATCTCCAGCATGTGATAGACGTCTTCGAACGCCGGTCGAATCCAGCGGTCTTCGACATTCAGCCGTTCGGCCAGGTCACAAATAAACTCGGCCGCGACTTTTTCATCCGCAACCGGTTTTGTTGGATCCGCATGACCGGCTGTCAGGCCGAGATCCGCCAGCAGGGCCTGATTCTTCCAGACTGGCTCACCGTCTTTTCGCCACAGGCATGTGTAAGCCCAGCGTGGCAGCGATTCACCCGGATACCATTTTCCCTGGCCATAATGCAACAGACCGCCAGGGCCGAAACGATCGCGTAAACGCCGAATCAGCTGATCAGACAGCTGCTGCTTGTGAGGCCCGACGGCCGCTGAATTCCACTCGGCTCCTTCCATGTCGTCGATGGAAACAAAGGTAGGTTCACCGCCCATTGTCAGACGCACATCATTGGCCACCAGCCGGCGGTCGACTTCGGCACCGACGGCATCAATCTGCTGCCACGCGTCTTCTGTGTACGGCTTCGTAACACGCGGATCTTCGTGAATCCGAGTCACCGTCATTTCAAAATCAAACTCAACCTCAGACTTCGAAACGCCACCGGAAATTGGCGCGGCGGTTTGCGGCGACGGTGTGGCCGCCAGCGGAATATGACCTTCACCGGTCAGCAGCCCGGAAGTGGGATCCAGACCGACCCAACCTGCACCAGGAAGAAACACTTCGGTCCAGGCGTGCAGATCTGTAAAGTCGACCGAGGGACCTTCGGGGCCTTCCAGCGGTTTCAGGTCTGCGGTGAGCTGGATCAGATAGCCCGAAACAAAACGAGCGGCCAGTCCGAAACTTCTCAGCAGATGAACCAGCAGCCATGCGGAATCGCGGCAGGAGCCTGATCGCTTCTGCAGGGTTTCTTCCGGTGTCTGCACTCCTGGTTCCATGCGGATCAGATAGCTTATGTCCTCCTGCAGCTTCTGATTGATATCAATAATAACGGAATTAGTTCGCCGTTTCGCGACGTTCACGGTCTTGCGGTAGGCATTAAAAATAGCCGATTTTGAGTACGGCTGGAGGAATGGCTTCAGGTCCTGAGCCAGCTCTTCGGCATACGTGAAAGGAAACTCGGTCGCATCCGCTTCCAGAAAGAAGTCGAATGGATTGATGACGGTCATGTCGGCAACCACATCCACCGAAACGGAGAACACATCGGTGGGTTCATGGAAGACGAGCCGTGCCAGAAAGTTTCCGTGAGGATCCTGTTGCCAGTTAATAAAATGATTGGCCGGTTCAATCTTCAGCGAGTACGCATCAATCGGTGTTCGTGCGTGCGGCGCCGGACGCAGACGAATGACCTGAGCGCCAAGCGTTACTAAACGGTCGTACTTGTAAATGGTCTTATGATGCAGAGCAACTTTGATAGGCATTGAGCAAACTCAGGCGGAGGGCCGTGTGGGAAAACTTCAGGAATTAAATCGTGCTTGTTGAAGGCCCTGACACTTGTTGAAGGCTAAAACAATGGTCAGCGAATTGGAACCACCCGATCAGGACCTGCGGAGATTCATAAGGCCTTCAACAGGAATGACGTTTCGCGATCAGTAGCGCGACATCGTCTGTGACTGCGACATTCTTTGGGGTGGCGTTGTCACCTGAAAAAATGTTTCTGAAACAGCCTGTCCAACGTCGTTCAGACGGGTCTGAAAGTCATCAACGAACTGATGCAGTCCGTTCGCAATAATGTCGGAGGCACGGGCATAGTTTAGCTGGGAACTCATTTGCCCAAGCAGCTGTTCGCCCGGATTGCTGAACGTGTGAGCCGGCGTCCCGGAGATCGCTCGCAGGCAGCTTTCTGCTTCGCGAACGCAGAATCGCAACGACCGCGGGAAGGAAGAGTTCAGGATCAGAAAGTCAACGACATTGGCTGGCTGAATGCGCCCGTAAGCTCGGCGATAGGTCTGAAGGGCGCTGGTGGATTCCAGCAAAGCCGCCCATTGGACGACATCCACCGGGGAACCCACATGGGCCGGATTTGGCAGCAGGATGAAATACTTCACATCCAGAATTCGCGATGTTTTGTCGGCTCGTTCCAGAAGGCAGCCGATATGGGAAAAATTCCAGCCTTCGCCGCGTGGAGAAGTGGCAGCGGCAACACCGCTTGTCTGATGAGCCGAACGCTTAATCTGTTCCAGAAACGGATGCGGCTGGTTCAGAATCTGCGATGCCTGCGAGGCCGCCTGACGGACTCGCAGATAAAACCGATTGATGGATTCCCAATACGGAGTCGTCAGGTTTTCTCGAATCGCCCGCGCGTTTTCACGAGCCATCGCGAGACAGTTCGCAACGGAGTTTGGATTCTGACGGTCGAACAACAGATAGCGAATGACGTTTTCGCGAGTCGTCTCAGAATAATGCTTATGGAAGGTTTCCGCATCGCCGCCGGCGTGCAGCATCGAAGACCACAGAACGTTTTCGCTGCCTCGGTAACCGAGAGCGATATTCAACGTGACATCAATAAATCTCGCCTGGTTTTCCGCTCGCTCAAGATAGCGGCTCATCCAGAACAACGAATCAGCGACGCGACACAGCATGATGGTGGACCATTCCTGAATTTCTGGATTTGCAGTTTGAGAGTCCCGGGTGGAAACAGAACTGTGGCTTGCGTCACAGACGGCGCGCCGTGTGAAAAGGCGGCGCCGGATTTCCAAACAATCCCCTGATCAGTTGCCTGGAACCTGCAGCCGGGCAAACGGAGTATCACGCAGCAGAACCCACGTGTCCTTGCTGCCACCGCCCTGCGACGAATTGACAATCATGGAACCTTCTTTCAAGGCCACGCGTGTCAGTCCGCCGGGAAGAACGAACACGTCTTCGCCAAACAGAATGAACGGTCGAAGGTCGACGTGACGTGGGACCAGGCTTTGATTGATCACAGTCGGCACCGTGGACAACGTCAGCATCGGCTGAGCAATGTAGTTGCGCGGATCGCTGCGGATAGAATCTGCGCACTTGTCGCGTTCTGCCTGCGAGGACTGAGGCCCCATCAGAATTCCGTAACCGCCCGATTCATTCGTGGGCTTCACGACCAGTTCATCCAGATGCCCCAGCACGTATTCGCACTGATCGGGTTCCGAGCAAAGATAGGTCGGCACATTCTTCAGAATGGCCTCTTCGCTCAGGTAGTACCGAATAATCTCCGGCACATAGCGATAGACGGCCTTGTCGTCCGCAACCCCGGTTCCGGGGGCATTGGCCAGAGTCACATTGCCGCTGCGGTAAGCTCGCATCAGACCCGGCACGCCCAGCATGCTGTCCGGCCGGAACGCCTCGGGATCCAGAAAGTCGTCATCAATTCGGCGATAGATCACGTCGACTCGCTGCGGTCCGCGAGTCGTCTTCATCCAGACCATATCGTTGCTGTCCACGAACAGGTCAGAACCGTTGACCAGTTCAATACCCATTTGCTGAGCGAGGAACGAATGCTCAAAGTACGCGGAGTTATAAACACCCGGCGTCAGCACAACAGCCGTGGGTGAGGCCGCTTGAGGCGGTGCGGTTTTCAGTAACGCGTCGAGCAGTCTTTCCGGATAATCTTCGATGGAGGCAATCGTCGATCCGTAGAAGACTTCCGGGAGAACTCGCTTCATGATCTCGCGATTCTCCAGGACATAACTCACGCCGGACGGACAGCGTAAGTTATCTTCCAGGACGTAAATCGTGCCGTCATGGTTGCGGACGAGGTCAGTGCCGACGACGTGCGTCCAGACACCGCCGGGTGGGCGAAATCCGACGCATTCAGGCCGATAGGTCTTTGCCGTTTTGACCAGCGATTCCGGCACGACTTTGTCCTTCATGATGCGGCCTTCGCCGTATACGTCATCAAGGAACAGATTGAGCGCTCGAATTCGCTGTTTCAAACCGGCTTCGATCGTTACCCATTCGTCCCACGCAATGGGACGTGGCACGACGTCGAACGGCCATATTTTTTCATTTCCGTCGTTGTGTCCGTAGACCGCAAAGGTGATCCCCTTTTCAAGGAGTTCCTCTTCAGCGTGTCGCTGACGTTCTGCAAGAACCTCGGGAGACAGCGAAGCAAGACACCCGGACAGGGCAGGATGTCTGGGTTCTCCTTCAGCGGTCAAAAGTTCATCAAAATTACTGGCGTCTCTGGCGTCTATTGTCACGGCCTCATCTTTTCTTCAGGAGTTTCAAAGCGTGGGGGCTTGAATCCCGTTTGTAATTCGATCAGCTCTGACTCTTTTCCGGGCGTGTCCAGTAATTAAGCAGGTTCGTGGTTTTCTGCTGAGAGTCTAGGCAGTTCGGGATATTTTTCACAATTTGTGTGATCAGATCGCAACATCCGTGCCACGAATTTACGCGATCTCGCAGAGAGTCGCGGTTCTCCATTTTCCGTACTTTCTGGCCAGCAGTTCATTCAGTTGGACTCCAGTTCCTTTGCCTTTTAATGCGTGGCTCTGGCCGAGGTCCCTGGTGATAAAAGTGGCGTTTATCGCTCTTTCGGACGTACGATCAGCAGGTTGGCATCGTAGGTCAGAATGCCGAGCAGGATTGAGCAGACGACTCTGTCCAGGGAGACCTCGTACTTGAAATTCACGGACAGCGGGTTCGGATGAAATGGGTCGGCGACCAGCACGGATCGTTCAATGGAATCATAGCCGCACAGTACCGCGAAATGTCCACTGGGCACTCCAGCCACATCATCAGCGATACTGGTAGCATGAATCTCGCGACGCTCCTGATACAAGTATGTGGCACTCAGCCCGGTCAAAAGAGGAATCGATTGCTTCAGGTAGCGGCGAATCAGATTGCCGGTCAGGTCCTCCATTCTCAGCTTGCCACCGAGCTTCAAAAACTCGATGTAGCTTTCGCAGGCCAGCGCCAGTTTTTGATTAGGCTTGGCCTTCATCTGGGCTTTAAGTTTGTCCTCAATCATCAGGCCTTCGAGCATATGGCCGTCGGCGTTGAACCACGTCGGATCAAACACCTGCAGGTTAAACGTGAATATTCTTACGTCATAGCCTCGGCGGAGCGCGTGGCATCCGAGCATTACGGCAAGAGTGCCGCCTTCGTCAAGCACGGGAACTTCGGCAATCACCTGACCCAGCGGCAGATCATCGCCATGGTAGCTATACACCGCATGCAGGCAGGTCGGGCCGCAGGTTGTATTATCGGGCTGCTGAAGAAATTCAAACTGCAGACGCGTATCCATAACCGGCTCCCGATGCATCATCCATAAAGTGTTCGGCCATGAAGTGTTCTGCCTGTCATTCCGCGCCGGAACCTGTCATCAAAACTTAATCTACCAACCTCAGCACCCGCGCATCAGTTTCATCGTTTAACGGCAAGCCGAAGGCGTCGGTTTTCTGTTAATTTGCCTACGCCTTCGGCTCGCCGTTAAACGAATTATGCCCAAGAACTTGTGCGTGGGTGCATAGAGGCTAAGTCAACTGATGGATCGAATCGAGCAACTACTCTCGCGGCGCGATGTCTCCCAGCGATGCCGCATCGACCCTCGCCGGCAATCGATTGTTCGGCTGACCTTCGCGACGTCGACTGCCGCCGCTGCCACCTTCAAGGACGCGTGAGGAAACCGAGGATTCTTCTTTTGTGTTTGCTGAAATCAGAATGACGGACATCTCCGTTTCGCTGGCAACGGGCGGCGCTGTCTCACGATTTCCTGAGGCATTGTCGACCATGCGGCGAGCTTGGCGGGATGCCAGGCTGCGGGCGGGCGGAACAACGCGAATCCACTGTTTCATCGCAGACTGCGTGGTTCTCACCGCCGTGCGTCGGCCAGGAAGTGCAAACAGTGCCGCAAAGCGGAAGAAGCCGGACGCCACAAAGACCGCCAGATAGGCATCGTGGTCTCGGCCCAGGGCATTCAGGATAAAGGCTCCGATAAAAGTTCCTGCAACCATCGCCGCTGAGTTACCAAGGTTGTAGACCGTCAGCACGGCAACTCGCCGTTCCGCTGGGATCTGCCGGAAAAACTGAAGCAGCATACCGAGCTCATAGCAGCCCCAGACAAGGCCGCTGAGAACCTGAACGCACGCGAGAAACCAGACGTTCTGGCTGAAATACCACAGAGCGCTAATTGGAACGATGCCCGCACTCCCGACCCACAGAAGTCGATCGGCACCCCAGCGATTGGCGAATCGTCCGGCCCACGGCAACGATAACATCTTGCCAATAAAGCCAAGCGACAGCAGGCCCATGTAATCCACCCAGGACAGCTGAAGAACCTTCAGCATGAACGGATTGAAGTATGGTCCGGAAACATGGACGGCGGTCTGAACGGCCATCAAAAACAGCACGAGTCGGCCGGCACTTCCGGGATGACGAATTGTCCTGAGCACCGCCAGGAATTTTTCGCGAGCCGCTCCTCGATCCGCAGCCACGTCAGCAGGTGCGCGATTCGAAGTCGTCGGGGCACGTTCGTGAATGACTTCCGTCTGGCGAGCCAGCATTGCGGCAGAAATAAACCGCCCCAGTGCTCCCACTCCGAACAGGACCGAAAAAACGGTGACTGTGGAATTTGCGGCAACCGACCAGCGAAGCAGCAGGCCACCGGAAATCAATCCGAGCAGAACGCCGATATGGCACATTCGGCTGCGGCCCGCAAAGAAACCGCTGCGAATCCGCTGCGGAACAAGCTGCTCAACCCACGTGTTCCAGGCTGGGCCGGTGGCAAGTCCGGCTGCCCAATAGAGAGTCGCCGGGATGAAGATTGACCAGGCCGGTACATGTTCCATGAAGGACATGCCCATCAGTACCAGCATGCTGCAGGCCTGCATCGTGGCCGTTGTCACGACAAATCTTCGGTAAGACTTCAGGCGTTGCAGCAGGAAGGGGGCGAACAGTTGCAGCAGACTGCCGAGCAGCACGGGCACTGTGGCAACCATGGCGGCCGTGAGATCGCCGAGTCCGCGCGCCAGCACGAAGGCCGGCAGATAGGTCTCCGCAATGCCTACCATGACGCTGAACGAAAAACCGTCCGCGTTCATCGCATTCAGATTCCGCCGCAGCGACTTCCGGCGAGGAACGGTTCGAGCCTGCATGATCATTTGGGAAGCGAGCATTCAGAGAATTGAGCCAGAAGCAATCCGTTTCTCTTACCAGCTTGTGCTGCTAAAAGGCGAGCAAATCGCAACCGAACGGACACCGTCGGAAGCGCCTGGGTTTTGACTCAAACCCTCAGGATTTTCGCTGACATCATTTTGCAGCGGCCGAATTGTGATCACACGCCCGGTCAAACAAGTTCTCCGGACAACATCACTCGGCGTTTGCCCCGCGGCGAAATTGGTACCCGAACCGCGTCTCCGGCACAATGACTTTCTGGACAGAATCGAATGCTGCGGATTTGTTCCCACGGTCTGGAACCTGGCAAACCTGATTCGTCAGCCGAACCGTGGTCGGATGCGGCAGGAACTGCAGCACTGTGGATGTTGCCGGGCGGGCATCGCCAAATCAGTGCGTGTTGACACGGCCTCATACCAGCGTGGGGACTCGATCGGGCGGCTTGCCGAGTCGCCTTTTTCCTGTGGATGCATCTCGCTGCGTCCCGCTCATTTGCACCGACGGACCGTTGAACGTCGGACGACGATACTTCTCTGTTCTGCTCAAACCCGTTAACACGCTGTCGATGTCGCGGATTGATGATAAACTTGCCGCCCCTGGGGCATCGTTTTGACATGTTTGTCATATTTCTCTGACATCCATGACTCGCCTTTCAGCCTGCTTTGTATTCGTTGAGTTATCTTATGCCTGTTGATAAATCCGGTTCCCGAATCCGCCAGATGTTCGGAGAAATCGCGGGTCGCTACGACTTCATGAACCATTTTTTATCCGCGGGAACAGACGTTTTCTGGCGCTGGAAAGCCGTCCGTCTGGCTCAGCCGCTGAACACGTCGCCAATTCTGGACGTGTGCACGGGGACCGGTGATCTGGCCTTTGCCTTTCGAAAGAAACTGAAGGGCTCGGCTACCGTGTACGCCACCGACTTTACGCACGGCATGCTTCGTCTGGCCGAACAGAAACGGACGGACCGGGACGTTGTCTTTCTTGAGGCCGACACGATGTTGCTGCCGTTTCCTTCGAACATGTTTCAGGTCGTCTCCGTCGCGTTTGGTCTTCGCAATGTGTCCAGCACCATCGGCGGACTAAAGGAAATGGCGCGCGTCTGCCAGCCGGGCGGCAAGGTGGTAGTTCTGGAGTTTTCGTTGCCTGACAACCGGCTGCTGAGCAAAGCCTATCAGTGGTACTTTCGAAATGTTCTGCCGCGACTCGGCCAGTTGCTCGTTCGTAACCGTCAGGCGGCTTACGAATATCTGCCTCAGTCGGTGTCCGAATTTCCCAGCGGCCTTCAGTTGACGGGACTGATGGAAGAGGCCGGGCTGATCAACACGTCCTTCCATAAACTGACGGGGGGAATTGCGACGGTGTATCTTGGCAACAAACCGGAACAATCCTGAAGAAACTTTTCAACTGTCGTTGGTCAGAAAATCGCGTGAAGTCAATGTTTCACTCGTTGACACAGGGGGCACAGGGGGCTCATTCTTCAATCAACGCTTTTCATCAGTGAGTCGCTCACTGAGTCATGAGCCGCCCGTCATGTTGACGGCGGAATCATCGTTGATCCGAAGGGGAACACCATGCAACTTGCACGTCGCTTTACTCTGGCCATGGCGACTGTCGCTCTGGGAATTTACATCGCTAAAGAGGCGCGGTCTGATGAAGCCGGCCCGGTACCGGCAGTTCCCGTTCCGGCTGCCCCTGATCTGGCTGCCCCTGATCTGGCTGCCCCTGATCTGGCTGCCCCTGATCTGGCCGCTCCTGATCTGGCTGCTCCTGATCTGGCGATTGAGAGTCCCGATGAACCCATGGAAATTATTCCCGCGGCAAAGCTGCGGGCGACGGAAGACGTTCCGATGGTAATCATCAATACCGATGGCAGTCCGGTCCCGAACGGAATCAGTGCGTCTGAGTACAGTCGTGTGTATGACTCCATTCCGTTCAGCCGGAGCGAATACAAAGCGAATCCCAACTATCGCCACGATTCGGCGATGGAAATCCTGACTGGCAATTCGCGGCACCAGACGATCATCCAGCACAACTTCGAACACAAGCAGCCGGTTCAGCGAATTCCTGCTCCGGCTCGACCATCACGTGTGCTGGTGCCATTCTCCGGATTCAGCAACGTCTGGGGCGCGAGTCCTTGGTTCTGGCGTTATTGATTGAGCCACCTGCCTGCCATCCTGAACGCAGCGGAGCGCATTGAAGGATCTCGTTTCCACCGCAAGCGCCTCGTCGCCGTGAGACCATACACTTCATTGTGAGCACGCTTTTCCGGCGACCAACGCTCCCGGACACCACGACCGAATTAACGGGCTGAAGCGGGAACGCGGCCGAATGGCCAACGCGTCTTTTTAAGACACCAGGCCGTGACGCTGAAGAAGTTCTCGCGAGGCGCTGGTGGCCTCGTCCGCTGACTGGCCCGTTTCAATCTCCGCATGAAAACGTTGAGTGAATTCTGAGGCGGGTTGCCAGCGATCTCGAACGAGCTGATGGACGGACCAGTCCGCATCTGACGCATCACCGTGTCGTGCATCCAGCCGCTGCTTCGTGATAGCTGGCGAAGCTGTGCATTCCAGCCACAAGCAACGCGAGCCGCAGTCGATGGCCAGCTCCAGAAAAGCCATGCGATCGGTTTCGCGCTGAAACGTCGCATCCACGATCACGCGGCCACCGGACAGCAAAATTTCACGAGCGCGTGTGAGGCACTCATCGTAGACTCGCTGTGTGCTCTGATGATCGTAAAGCGTCGAAGGCGTCTGAACTGAGGCGGCATCGACTGCCGGTGTCGAGCCTGGCAGTGGGTCTGCAAATAGCTGCTTGCGGATAACATCCGAACGCAGGATTTCAAAGTTAGCCGCATTGCCGAGTGATCCTGCCAGAGTTGATTTGCCGGTGCCGGGTAGGCCGGAAACCATCACCAGCGCTGGACGCTGATCAGGACTTTCCAGCTCACCAAGGCACCACAGCCAGTGAGCTCGCGAACGGTCTTTTGCCTGCTCACGATCGTGCGCCGCAATTTCTGACTCTCCAGCCACAATGGCCGCCACTTTGGCTCGAACGGCCGAGCGATAGGCTGCAAACAGTGGCAGGAGCGAAGGCCCATCGAGGTCGTTTGATGTGGAAAAATAGGCGTCGGTGAAGACCCGCGCCAGATCATGTTGGCCAGAGAAAGAAAGTTCCATCGTCAGAAACGCGATGTCGGCGACAACGTCAATCCAGCGCAAAGCAGGATCGAACTCAATCCCATCCAGGACCACGATATCCGCGGGAGGAGCCTCGTCTTCAAACAAAAAGACATGCTCCAGACGAAGATCACCGTGTACTTCGCGAATCATTCCCTCGGAAGCTCGCCGAAAAAGAAGCTCGTTGCTGAGTTCCCACCAGGTGCCCGACAAACTGCGAATGCGTTCAAGCACACGCGGATGGATGATGTCCGCATTCAGGTCACCGGCGAACGTCCAGTTATCCTCAAGTTGCCCGCGAAAGCTATCGACGGCCTGCAGCGCGGCACTTTCGATCGCGGGGACTGCGTTGCTGTGAATTTCCGCAATTCGTCGTGCGATGCGTTGAAGCATCGCGGGTTTCAGCAGGCCATCCGTCGCGCGCGACCGCAGTGTATCGGACTCGGGCAGCCGCCTCATTTTCACGGCCCAGTCAATCACCGGCCCCTGCCCTTCAAATCGCAGCTCGGCACCCTGACGAGTCACGGGAACGACGCCGAGATAAACATTCGGAGCCCACGGGCTGTTGATGCGAACTTCTTCTTCGCAAAAGTGTTTTCTAAGCTTCAGCGTGGAGAAATCCAGGAAGGGAAGTTTGATCGGCTTCTTGACTTTATAGACCGTGTCGCCCCCCAGAAATACGGTGGAAATATGCGTCTGTCGAACGGCGATTTCGTCCACGGAAAAAGGAAAAGCCCGCACTCGAGACAATTCAGTCAGAAGCTCCTGAGCGGAAACGGTGGCTAAATCGTCGGGTTGTTGTGAATCCATGAAACAAACTCCGGATGGAAGCTGCCTACCCTATCGGAATCGTAGTGCATTCCGCTCACCACGGAACAGCGAATCCCACAATCACGACGGATGCGTCGTCATTTTGAAAGTGGATCTGCAGGAATGATGCCCTCCCCACCCAGGAAAACTTCGTTGGGAAAACGATCATGCGAGTGCATCTGGGGCTGTGGCGTATTGCTGAGTCCGTCGGAAAGTTGACGCACTGGGCCGATCACGATGGCCGAAGGACAGAAGCAGGATTAAAAAAAAGGCTGTTCGATGTTGCCATCGAACAGCCAGGGAGGATTGACTGAAGAATTGCTCCTTCAGCCAGCAGTGACTCCCGTTTGCAGTCACCGTCAAGACGGGACGGATAAAACCGAAGCGTTTCGGGATGACTGGCTCAGAAGAAAGCCTGCAGGTGATCTCAGACTTATCAGATCTTCACACTCTTCACGGTGCGAATGATTTCCGAAGCAACCTTGTAAGGATCGGCGTTTGAAGCTGGACGTCGATCTTCGAGCCAGCCCTTCCAGCCGTTCTGAACAGTTGCCACTGGAATTCGAATCGACGCACCCCGGTCAGACACGCCGAAGCTGAACTTGTCGATTGACTGAGTTTCGTGCTTGCCAGTCAACCGCAAATGGTTGTCAGCACCGTACACTGAGATATGCTCTTTGATTCGAGGAGCAAACGCCGAGCAAATCTTTTCGTAGGTTTCCTTGCTGCCACAAGTTCGCAGAGTTTCATTTGAGAAGTTGGCATGCATCCCGGACCCATTCCAATCGGAATCACCCAGTGGCTTGCAGTGCCAATTGATCGACAGGTCGTACTTTTCCGCTGTTCGTTCCAGCAGGTAACGAGCAACCCATACTTCGTCGCCGGCACGCTTGGCGCCTTTCGCGAAGACCTGGAATTCCCACTGCCCTGCGGCAACTTCAGCGTTGATACCTTCAACATTCAGACCGGCCTGAAGACAAAGATCCAGATGCTCTTCGATCAGCTCACGACCGAAAGCATTTTTGGCGCCAACAGAGCAGTAGTAAGGACCCTGTGGCGCAGGATAGCCACCAACCGGGAATCCGAGAGGAAGATTTGTTTCACGATCCCACAGGAAGTATTCCTGTTCGAAACCGAACCAGAAATCGGCATCATCGTCTTCGATCGTAGCACGACCATTGGACTCATGAACCGAATTGTCTGGGTTCAAAACTTCCGTCATTACCAGAAACGCATTCGCGCGAGCTGGGTCTTCGAAAATCGCAACTGGCTGCAGCAGACAGTCCGAAGAACCACCTGGTGCCTGATTGGTTGAGCTTCCGTCGAAGCACCAAATCGGACATTCTTCAAGTGTGCCACCAAAGTCCTTAACAATCTTGGTTTTTGAACGCAGCACCTGAGTAGGCTTGGTGCCGTCCAGCCAGATGTATTCCAATTTCGACTTCGCCATTCTCTGCTTACTCCTCCCGGAAAAATCTGTTTTGACACGGCTTGTGTTTGAGCCGACGGCCGGTTCTCTGAAGCCTGAGCTCCCGAAAAACACCAATTGCTCGTACTGCTCATGCTTCCCGTGACTGAAGCGACCTCCTGGCCAAAATGTCCGGGCGGTGCCTGACGTCGACACCAAAAAAATTCGTTCTCGCCCGTTTTACCTCTGCAATCTGGGCCGCCGAGGCGGATCAGCTGCTTTTATTTAAGCATCCATGCTTTTCTTTTGAGCAATGCACCAGCAATTATCGTGGTTAATCGCCAGCGTGTGAACTTTTAGCATTCACTGTGCCAAATGCACGCATACTGGGCGCCTGTTCTAAACAATGAGCAAAACGGTTCACTTCTGAGCCGTTTGCCCAAGGGCACTCACTTTGGAAAGTAGCACGCACTTTCCAAGTGCCGCAGCCAGCGAAAACACGTGAATTAGCGGACGGCACACGGAGTTTGCCTGCTACTTTTTGGTTAAATCGAGTGCCATTGGCCGTTTGCCCCTGATCGGGCTGCCCGGTTTGGTGGCTTTTTCCAGGGGCATTCTTCGGTTCGCAGGGAATAGTCTCCGCCCACTCGCAGGGCCATCTTGCGGTGCTGGGATCCAGTAAATTTGCGGCTTTTTTTAAGCGTTCGAGAGCAACTTCTTTAACCAGAATTGTCCAGCACGCGTCCCAGAACCGCCACATGACAGGATCGTGCTCCCGCCTTTTTCAGAAGCTCCGCAGCGGCCGAGCACGTCGCGCCGGTGGTTAGAACGTCGTCAATCAGCAAAAGTCGCTGGTTGCGGAAAATATGGGCGTCTTTGACGGTAAATGCATCTGCCTGATTTTCGAATCGCTGACTGACGGCGACTCGTTTTTGTGGTCTCGTGCGGCGATGTCTTTTGAGCAAAAGGGCATCGCACGGGATTCCCAGACTGCCGGCGATCTCGGTTCCAATGATCGATGCCGGGTTAAAATGCCGGACGAGACGTTGCCGCCAATGCTGAGGCACGGGAATCACGCGGTCAATCTCCAGTTCCTTCAGCCTGGTCGCCTGATGACGGGCAAGCAACATCGCCAGGGCTCGAATCCGGACGGGAGAGTACGACCATTTGGCGGCCAGAATTGCCTGCCGCAATGTGCCCTCATACATGCCCAGGCAAATCACTGATTCAAATCTCAGTTTGCGATTTCGGCAATGCGGGCAACCTTTGTCGGACTTTGCATAAAGGCCAATCTCGGCGCCACAGCAGACGCATCGATAAACTTCCGCCGGGCACAGAGCGTTCACACAGGTTTTGCAATAGACGGTGCTCTGTGGATCGGCAGGAAACTCGGTCGTACCGCAAACCGCACACTGCGGAGGAAACGTGAAATCCAGCAGCTGCTTCAACGACGACTGAATCCAGGACATCGAGGCGGCGGCTACATTCATCGCGACGCATCCCGTGTTTCAAACTTTATTCTCGCGGGAGTTTGGTTTAACTGCGACTTGAACTGCCTGACTATCTCAGCCGGATCGTCAGATCCCGCCACCGCTGACGTCACGGCCACTCGTGAGGCCCCTGCAGACATCAACTCCGAGAGCAGATCGAGCGACACGCCACCAATCGGAAACCACGGCTTTGAAACAAGCGATGCGACCGTCGTCACAAATTTTACCCCAGGGAACTTGTCAAACGATTTCGTCCGCGACGGAAACACAGGGCCCACACCAATGTAATCTGCGCCGTCCAGTATCGCCTGAGAAGCCTGATCGCCGTTGTGTGTGGAAACGCCAACAAGCTGATCGGGCCGCAGAATCATTCTGGCTTCTGAAACTGTCAGTTCATCCTGTCCGATGTGAACTCCGTCGGCGTCCATCACAACAGCAAGGTCGGGTCGATCATTCATGATGAACAACGCACCCGCCGAGCGACACGCATCGCGAATCCACAAGGCCCGTCGCAGAAGCTCCCGATCGGCCATCGTTTTCTCGCGGAGCTGCAGCACATCAGCGCCGCCATCCAGAGAGTTTTCAACGACCTGCTGCCACGAAAGTCGGCACATGGATTCGGTAATCAGAACGTAAACTGTGGCGTCGCGCAGGCGTGAGATCCGATCGCGGCGGATCATAGAAAAGTCAGCTGGATCAACGCAGGCTGAGTTCAATCGGTCTCGATCCGTGTTGCTGGCAAACGCGGAGCGAGATGAATCACCAACCGCAGAGTTCAACGATTTCTCCACCGTGTACAGCCGATAGCGCAACTGCTTGACTGAGGCAGAGAACTCAGGTGATAACAATTTTCCGAACTCCTCAAGGCTTCGCAGCGATTCCTGCACGCGCCGGCAATTTGCGACGATCACATCCGCAAGCGATCCTCGCGTTCGCTCTTCCGATGTTGTCTGCGATGTTCCAACGTCCCCTGCCGTATCACGCTGTGATAACGCCGCTGAGGAGCCGTTGAAGAGACCGGCCTGCGAGAGCAGTTTTTTTTCCGCGGCCACCAGTTCATGTCGCAGCGATTTCAGCTGAAGACTCGTCTGACCATCATCCGCAACGAAGCGTGCAAAGTCTTCCAGGACTCGCAGCCCTTCTCGTGTACGATTCAGGTTCGCATCCACAACACGCCACACTCGCAGATCGTTTGGCTCATTCCGAACCGCGATCTTTGGTTCCCCCTGGCTGCCATCAAAGACCAGCGAATCTTCGACGCTCAATGGCGGCTGAGCACTGACTTGTTCGGGATACAGTTCCGTTCGAATCTTCTGCAAAGTGACTCCGGCTGCCGCGAACCGCTCACGAATCATCTCATTCGTCTCCACAACCGCCAGCAGAAGATTGGCACTGGAAACGCCACTGTCGCTCATTCCGCGACGTGCAAATTCTGCGGCTTTATCGAGGACTCGCGTAAACTCCAGCGGGTCGTCGAGCGATTCCAGTGTCGACGGAATGGGCTGGCATCCGTCGCCGGGATAATGATCCGAATCCGATTGTTCATCCAGCGCGGCCGATCGGGCAACTTCCCGTCCCAGCTCACCATTCATCAGCCATTCCAGAGTAATCCCGAGCCGCATCAGGCACGCCGATGCCAGAGATTCATCCTGAAGCAATGTCAGCACAAGATAAGCGGACCAGGGGTCGACCTGCGCGGAAGCCGCCGCGATTCGCCGACAACGCGCGACCGTTCTCTGAGCGCTCGGCGTAAGCCCTGTGTAATTCCGGGAACCAGACATGCGAATACTCAATAAGAGGCTCTAACAAAACCGGGACTGGCTCCCGTATCTTGAGAAAAATGCTCAGAAAAATGAAGCAACGAGGGTGCCTGTCCCAGTTTTGTTAGAGCCTCTCAGAAGGACTCCTCAGATTTAGAGCCACCGGCCGGTAAGACTTTCGACCGCAAGTCGGAAGCGGAAACGACAAACGCCCCGGAGCAATGCTCGGGGCGTTTGAAAGCGATCATTCAATCAGCCGCAATGTCGATTACGATCGTGCACTGCGATTGTTTGGCTTGCGAGCCGGGCGTCCGGATCGTTCCGGCCGGAACGGTCTGTCAGGAAGATCAGGGCGGTCAGGGCGACGAGCCGATGATCCGGCTGGAGCCCCTTCGGCCTTGGCGATCTTCAGCTGACGTCCGGAAATCCAGACCTTCTTCAGAGCGAAAAAGACTTCCTGAGGCATCCCCTGTGGCAGATCCACGGTGCTGAATTCGTCGAAGATTTCGATTCGCCCAATCTGAGCGCTGTCGATCCCCGCTTCGTTCGCAATCGCGCCGACAATATTGCCGGGCTTCACCTGATGCATGTGCCCGACTTCAATCCGAAACGTTTCCATGTTCTCGTCCCCTGGGCGAGGCGAGCGTGGTCCACGATCTTCGCGAGGACCACGGTCTTCACGAAATCCACGATCTTCACGAGGCGGACCATCGTCACGGAAACCACGGTCTCCGGGAGATCGTGCGTAACGCGGACCATTGGAAGAGAAATCGGTGCGACCACCACGGCCCTGGAAACCTCCGTCACGTGAATCGCGAGGTCCGCGACTGTCACGGCCGCGATTTTCAAAGAACGTTTCCTGCTTCATTTCTTCCTTCAGCAGCAACGGGTTGCCGTCGTTGGCCAGAACGGCAAGCGATGCCACGATCTTCTCAATCGACACGTCTGGATTCTCGCGGCGAAACTGTTCGACGATTGAACCCATGGCATCGATCAGAGGGTGTTCCATCGTCTCGATAATTCGAGCATGAAATCGGGAAACACGATTCTTGTTGATCTGACGATTGGTCGGCAGATCCATCGGCTCGATCTTTTGACGCGTCGCATACTCAAGGCTTTTCAGCATGCGCTGCGCCTTGGGATGGATAAACAGGATGGCTTCGCCACTGCGACCCGCTCGCCCTGTTCGACCGATGCGATGCACGTAAGCTTCGCTGTCGCCCGGCAGGTCGTAGTTGATCACATGGCTGATTCGCTGCACGTCCAGACCGCGAGCGGCCACGTCGGTTGCCACCACAATGTCGAGCTTGCCGGATTTCAGGTGATCAATAATACGTTCACGCTGAGCCTGAGCGATGTCGCCATTCAATGCGGCGGCTCTGTAGCCACGTGCATTCAGGAAATCAGCAAGCGGCTCCGTAGTGCATTTCAGCTTCACGAAGACAATAACACCGTCGATGGCTTCGGCTTCCAGAACCCGGCCAAGCGCCTGTTCCTTCTGAAACTGCCCGACCACCACGAACCGCTGACGAATTGTGTCGGCGGTTGCCGTCTTCTGGCGGATCGTGACTTCAGCCGGATTTCGAAGGTGCTGCTGAGCAATGCGACGGATCTGATCGGGCATCGTGGCAGAAAACAGAGCGATCTGCCGCTCGGCTGGGAGCTGAGTCAGAACCCACTCGACGCTTTCTGCAAATCCCATTCGCAGCATTTCGTCGGCTTCGTCGAGAACCAGACATTTCAGACTGGTCAGATTCAGAGAACCACGGTTCATGTGGTCCATGACTCGACCAGGCGTTCCTACAACCACGTGAACGCCACGCTTCAATTGTGAAAGCTGCGGCTGATAAGCGGCCCCGCCGTAGATCGCGACGACTCGCAGCTGATTCATCTTTGCTGCATATTTTTCGAATGCGGCAGCCACCTGAATGGCCAGTTCGCGCGTCGGAACTAGAACCAGAACCTGAGGATTTTTGACATTCAGCTCGATTCGCTGAAGCAGCGGAAGTGCGAATGCGCCAGTCTTGCCAGAACCCGTCTGGGCCTGACCGACCATGTCGCGTCCCTGCAACAGCAGAGTAATCGTCTGTTCCTGAATCGGCGTCGGAGTTGTGTAGCCCGATTCTTCGATCGCGGCCATCAAGGCATCACACAGACCCAGTTTGCGGAAGCCATTGACGACTTCTGCCGGAGCTTCCGCTTCAATGCCGTGCACGTTTTCAGCGACGACGGCCGGAGCAACCGAGGCTGCTGGCGCGACCGCGGTGGGGGCCGGAATGACCACCACTTTGGGCTTCAGGACAGGGCGAGCGACCACAACCGGCGCCAGCGATTCGACTTCGACAACGGCGGGAACCGCTGGCGGAGCCTGAACTGCGGGAACGAACGGTGCTGCGACCGCTTCCACGATTTGTTCTTCAGCCACAGCCACTTCAGCCACAGCCACTTCAGCCACAGCCACTTCAGCCACAGCCACTTCAGCCACAGCCACAGCCACTTCAGCCACAGCCACTTCAGCCACAGCCACTTCAGCCACAGCCACTTCAGCCACAGCCACTTCAGCCACAGCC
>Ga0105053_10002551_pt1 | contig 28207 bp, 31 predicted proteins | sample BON01_FD_78093 | JGI IMG/M metagenome (GOLD analysis project Ga0105053, IMG submission 78093) | Freshwater microbial communities from Lake Bonney liftoff mats and glacier meltwater in Antarctica - BON-01 | ecosystem: Environmental > Aquatic > Freshwater > Ice > Glacier meltwater | place: Lake...
AACTCATCGGCACCGGCCAACCCCGCATAACCAGGCAAAGCCACCTCGCCTGCCGGGCCGCGCAGACGCGGGCGCGTAACCTTGAGTTTGGAGGCACCCAGATTGATCAGACCGCCTTGGCTGTTGGCGCCGGTTGAATTTTGACCACCTGTGCCGATTGAATTTTGACCAGGGGCTTTTGCTGACCTGACTACAGCCAGCTGTGGATAACTATACCCCTTTGGTGGTTTTTGCTTTTCTATTTCTCAGATCGGCTCCTCCTCTTCAAGTGTTGTTTCGGTCTCTTTGGGATTTGCCCTTTTGCTTTGCTCGCGCGCTTTGATCTGACTCTTGGCCTGTTTGGTGCTGTGCAGGAAGCGATAGGACTGGTTGCCGGTTTCCACGATGTGGCAGTGGTGCGTCAGACGATCAAGTAGCGCGGTAGTCATCTTTGCGTCCCCAAACACACTCGACCATTCGGCAAACGTCAGGTTCGTCGTGATCAGAACGCTCGTATGCTCATAGAGCTTTGAGAGCAGGTGAAACAGCAACGCGCCACCGGCCTGGCTGAACGGTAAATAGCCCAGCTCATCGAGTACGACCAAGTCCAGCCGCGATAGGCTTTGTGCGATTCGCCCCGGTTTGTTCATGAGCTTCTCGTGCTCGAGCGCATTGACCAAATCGACCGTTGAGTAAAAGCGCACCTTTTTGCCGTGCTGCGTGACACCCGATACGCTGAGCGCTGTGGCAAGGTGTGTTTTACCGGTGCCCGGCCCTCCGATCAGCACCACATTGTGCGCATCCTCGGTAAAGGACAGATCAGCGAGCTTGGTGATCAGGGCTTTATCGACCGGGGATGCCGCAAAGTCAAAGCCCGCAAGATCCCGATGCAAGGGGAATCGTGCCGACTTCATTTGGTGCGAGATGGAACGCATCTCCCGGTTGGTGTCTTCTGCCTCAAGCAGATGCTCAATAAGCCATTTCGCGCTATCCACGCGGGTGGTCTCACCGTTCTCGGTGAGTTCGTCCCAAGCCATGGCCATACCGTGTAGACGTAGGGATTTCAGATTTTCTTTGATGTCAGGACGCATGATGGGTCTCCAGTTCTTGTTGTTCAATGTCGCGCAATTGGTCATAGCGCGCGGTGTCGGCGCGAGGCGCCTCTGTTAGCTGGATATCCGTCTGAGCAAGCTCCGGCGCCGGCGGACTATTCAGGCGCGCCAGCACGTTCTCGATGTGCTCGACGCTTACCTGACCGCTCGGCGTGACGTCTTCCAGCGCGATAGCGACGGCCACCAATACCGCATCGAGCCCCGCGCGCGGAACGCTCGCCAACACATCGGCCATCGTGCGGTCTCCTCCCGGGTAACGCATGAGCGCCTGGCGCAACTGCAGTAGCTCTTTGGGCATGTCCAGGAACGGGGCGCCGTTTCTGAGCGCGCCGGGCTTGCGTTGAATCAGATCAATGTAGTGTTGCCAGTCATAGGTGGTTTGGCCCTTGTTGGTAAGCCGATCGTGGCGCGCCACGATCACATCGCCCGCCACCACGACCATCTGCGTAGGATATAGGCGCGTGCTTACGCGCTTGCCCGCCCACTCACACGGCACCGAGTAGCGGTTGCGTGCCACACTCACCAGGCACGTGCTGCTAACCCGGGAGGGCTTCTCGACATAGCCATCAAACGCCTCGGGCATGGCCATCAGGTGCTCGCGCTCAATGTCGAGCATCTCGGCGATCGTGAACTCCGGGTGCTCCGGGTGCGGCGTCTCGGCCCAGACCGCCAGGCAACGTTCTGCCAACCAAGCGTTGAGTTCTATAAACGATCCAAACCTGCGCTCGCGTGCCTCGATCCAGATACGCCGGCGGCTGTCTTGCACGTTCTTCTCAACGATGCCTTTCTCCCAACCAGAGGCGACGTTGCAGAAGTCCGCATCAAACAAGTAGTGACTGCACATCGCCTTGAATCGTGCATTGACGACACGCCCCTTGCCCTTGCTGACCTTGTCCACTGCGGTCTTCATGTTGTCGTAGATGCCCCGACGCGGCACACCCCCGAGCGCCGCAAAGGAGCGGGTGTGCGCATCAAACAGCATCTCGTGGCTTTGGGTCGGATAGGCTACAAGCCAGAAGGCCCGGCTCGCGCATAGCTTCAGGTGGGAGGCCTGCACCTTGTGATACACCCCGCCCACCAGCATGCCCTCTTCGCTCCAGTCAAACTGGAACGCCTCGCCGTTTTCAAATTTGAGTGGCACATAGGCTTTGCTGGCCTTGCCGGTTTCATCGCGCCAGACCCGAATAAAGTCCGTGACTCGGGTATACCCACCCCGATAGCCTTGGGCCGTAATCTGCACAAATAGCGCCCGTGCCGTCCGCCGAGAATCCTTGTGACGCAGCCGATCGGCCTTGAGCGCCATAATCAAGGTCTCTTCGTAAGCCGAGAGCTTGCGTGGATCCACTCGCCGCTCATATTTGGGCGCTACGTCGCCAGCGGCACGAAGCCATCCCTTGACGGTATTGCGGGCCAACCCCGTCCGCTTTGCGATCTGACTGATCGAAAGTCTGTCGCGCATCTTCATGCGCCTAACCTTGCCCAACATGTCCATGGTGATCACCCCGTCTCCCTGCTTAAAAGTTAAGCAGGCGATTGAACACCCTGGTCAATTTTCGGTCGGCACAACCCTCAAAAACTGGTCAATTTTCGGTCGGCGCCAACACCGATGGGCTCAGAATGATTACAGCTCCGTGCCCGGTGGCCTTGGCGCAACACCTAGACCGCAGACCCCACAAAGTTTGTGCGACTCATCGTGTTCGCTCCACGCGAACTCCTTCCCGCAAGGGCCGGACGGACAGATTCCGTTCAAGAGCATCATCAATGCGGCACGCCACTCCGTGGAACGACAGTTATTGTGCCAGGTGTTGGAGCAGACAAATAACAACAAGGCATTGGCCGCACGCCTACTTCAGATGGATTACAAGACGCTTCACAGTAAACTGAAGTTTCACAAGATTCCAGGGAAACGCGGTGCCCCTGCTGCCCCTGTTCAACGTACACCATAGTCATCGAATTATGCAGATTGCTTTTGCGGAGCCGCATATCAGCGTTTTTCAAATTCGCTCTCGTGTAAAAAACCCCTTCAAATTTCTCCGAATCCAAGCTCGCCCGTAAGCACATAAGGAATTTTCCATGCGATTGCTTATCCTGGTTCCCATTATTCATACCGAGCAGGACATGGGGTCCTTCTCCGATCAAGTCAAACAGGAGTACGTGCAAAAGTACGGCTTGGCCAAATGGGAACAGCATTTAGAGGTGATTCACGGACTCTGGTCTGGTATTCGCCAGTTGATCGAGGCCCTGGCTTTACCGTATGCGAGAGTTCGCCTTTACCAAGATGGCTTGCCTGAATGCGGACGCGAAGAAGAGCTCGTGAAAGAGGTGGCCGGTCGCGGCAGCAAGAACCATCAATTGCTGCTGGACCTTATGCAAAAAGGGGCCACGTTGATGGGAACCGAATCCCCGGGTTTACTGATGCAGGAGCTCACATTGCTCCGCGCCGGACTGGCGGCCCCGCCTGTGTCCGAGAAAGCCGATGCCGCGCCAGCGATCGACGAGGGCCGCAAACTCCTGGCCGAACGAGATCACTACATTGCCCAACGCATCAATGACACCTTGTGCACCGACGAGATCGGTTTCCTGTTCCTGGGCCTGGCTCACTCGGTCGTAGCGCTTCTGCACCCGGATATACAGGTAAAGCACCTTCTGCCATCGCTTAGCGCCATGGGCGCCCAAACGAAATAGGCGTGACACGCCTAGGAGGTTTTTCCCTACTTTCCTACCAAATAGGGAAAATATTCCCTACATCTGAAATTAGCTCCATGAGTGCTCGTCCCAATCCCTGAGCTCAGTTCCTTGATATTCAATGGCAAAAGGAAGCTCTGCACAAAACACCTTAGCCCAAGTTTGGCTAATGGTTTGCAACAAGTTGTTGATTCTTATTGCATTCTTCTTCTGACCCAATCTGCACGGACCTATGCGGACCTTCTTTAGAGCACCTCTATAAATTACCGTTCACCCTGAGCTTGTCGAAGGGTCTGCTCGCTAAATTGTTGTTTTTATTAGCTAAAGGCTTCGACAGGCTCAGCCCGAACGGGGTTTGGTGAATTTATAGAGGTGCCCTTTAATGCGTAAATCTCCCGTTAAGAGCGAGCCCCCGTTTGTTGGCACGTAATTTGCTTTTTAACCAATGCAGCCGGAAGTTAACCCCCCTTCCGGTAGTAACGCGCGAATTTTGTTCGTTGGTCTAGATCGTTTGGGGGAAACTTTACGGAGCTATAAAAATGGCGAATGTACAGAAATCAACAGACTCTTCAAGTCTGGCAGAAGTGGTCGATCGCATCTTGGACAAGGGCATCGTCATTGATGCTTGGGTCAAAGTGTCCCTGGTCGGAATTGAGCTGCTGTCGATCGAGCTGCGTGTGGTGATTGCGTCGGTAGAAACTTACCTCAAGTATGCGGAGGCCATTGGCCTCACAGCCAGCGCAGCAGCGCCGGCGTAAGGTTATTCCCTGACGGTCGCCCGGCCGAGAGAGACTTGAGTTCTCTCCCAGTCGGGTGTTTCATGAGTATCAAAATCTGGATACGGAAAAATGGAGGCGTTCAAAATGGGTAAGTTCACAGATCAAATGGTATCGCTGACGGAATCTGTCGTTGCCTCAAGGCGAGATTGCATTCTGACCGTGAAGGGCATGCTGTCCGAATTCGGTCGAGCGCAAGTGGAGATGGCGCACCAACAGAAGTCCAGCCTTGCTGCCGGATGCAGCGCACGGACACATCAGGTCGATTCGATGCGCCGGGAGCATCGCGAGGAACAGCACCGCATGGGGCGCGATCTACGGCGCGGGCTCGCGCAAGCGACCAATCAAATTTCAATTTCTGTGGCGTCCCTCCGGGCCGGTAATTCCAAGGAACATGCCGCCATGGCCAGGGCGCAACGGGGGCAATTAGCCAAAGATGTCCGGGCGCGCTCAGAGGTGACCGCCAAGCTGATGAACGGGTTCGTCGAGTCCCATCAAAACATGGCACAGGCGCTTTCGCAAAACCTCGCGAGCTTTGCGCTCTCGATCCGAAACGAGACTGACGTCATGCTCGGCGGGTTCAAGCAAGCGCACGCCGAGATGGCCGGGCAGCTACGGGGGAGACTAAGCACCAACACAGCAACGATTTGCCGCGATGTCACCGAATTGAAGCGCGGCTTCAACGAGGCGCAAAGTGAGTTGCGCGATGACATGCAAGCTGCCGCTCAGATATGGAACAACAGGAACAGCAGAGGGGCTGCCATGCCAGCTCAGGCCGCCCGCGTAGTCGCCAAGGCGAAGGATGATGGGGGTTTGGGAATAGTGGAAAAAGCGTTGGAAAAGTTGGGGTTTGGCGCGCGCGCGGCTGAAGAACCAGCGGCTCGCCTGGAAACCGAAGCAAAATCGCAGCCAAGCAAGCACGGATCCAAGATGTCAGATGAGGAAAAAGTGCTCCAAGTCGTGCGGGAAAACCCGAGTGGTATTTCTGCCAGTGAAATCGGTGAGCAGGTGTCGCTGCCTGCCATGACAGTCGGAAAAATCATGAAGGGGCTGATCGAGAAAGGAAAGGCCAAGAGGGACGACAGCTCGCGACTCTATATCCCATCCAAGGGCCGCTGATAGCCCCCTCTGGTCAGCTTGAATTATTGCTGACCCACTTGAACGCATGCGCCTTGAAACAGGGGCGCATGCCGAGCTCTTTCATGTATGCCGAAGACGAAGGTGGAATACAAAATGGGTCAACGTGAAATCGATTGCGCGTACTGCGGAGGCAAGGGGACCGACCCGCATGGTCAACTGTGGTCGGGGGCTACCTGTTATGTCTGCCATGGGAGAAAGACCGTCCGGGTCCCGTTCCCGCATGTGGCATGCCGGTTCTGCCATGGCAGCGGCAGCTACAAGACCTTCAGTTGCCAGGTGTGCCGGGGGGCGGGGGTGATGGCGCCGGTGAGCGAGCCTGCCCGGCCCTGCCCGGCTTGTGCTGGGCAGGCCTCTGAACAATCAAGTGGCTTGCCTTGTTTGGAGTGTCGGGGCAGGGGAGTGATCACAACTACAACGCGCGAAGAGGAGAAAGTGTAATGGGACAAGCTGAAAATTTAACACTGCTGACATTGGACAAGAAGCCGGATTTTGTCGAGACCGCTTATATCCAAGACATCACGCAGCGGGCGCTGAGCTACATCAGGGCGGGGTATCCGGTTCATTTCAGCGGACCCGCCGGAACCGGGAAGACGGCCTTGGCGATGCATGTGGCTGCCCAACTGGGCCGCCAGGTGATTCTCATCCATGGCGACGACGAATTCGGAAGTTCCGATCTGGTCGGCGGACATAATGGTTATCGTTCGACGAAGGTGATCGACAATTACGTCCACTCGGTGATCAAAAAAGAAGAGAACGTCTCCAAGCAATGGGTTGATAACCGGCTGACGTCGGCCTGCAAGTATGGGCTCACGCTGATCTATGACGAGTTCACCCGATCCCGTCCCGAGGCCAATAATGTGCTGCTTTCGGTTCTGGAGGAACGACTGCTGGTGCTGCCCAGCGTGCAATTTGGTGAAGGCTATCTCCAGGTACACCCCGAGTTCAGCGCCATTTTTACCAGCAACCCTGAAGAGTACGCCGGGGTACACAAGACCCAGGACGCGCTGCTTGACCGGATGATCACGCTCAAACTGGATCGCCATGACGCGGAAACGGAAATAGCGATCACCCAAGCGAAATCCGGTCTGCCCCGAAAACAGGCACAGGCGATCGTCGAGATGATCCGCGAGTTCCGAACGATCGGTGTCAACAACGCGCGTCCGACGATTCGGGCCTGCATCATGCTGGCGCGCATCGTGGCGTTGCGAGGTAGCGTCGTTGACGCTTCAGATCCGATGTTCCGCAAAATGTGTCATGACGTAGTGAATATCGATTGCGTCAAGGTTACACACGATAGCCAGGCGCTGGGCCTGGAACGATTGGACGAGATCATCGACAGATTCTGTACGGTTGCCGCGAAGCCGGTCCTGGTTCCAGTTCCTGTCGCCGCGAGCCGCGGCACAAAACAGCAGCGCGCTCGCCGAACCGGGCGCGCATAAAGGGGTACGCACTATGAGCATCGAACGTCGCGGGGTGACCCATCTTCGTACCATGGCTGGTCTGAGGGACGCCCGCAGCAGCAGGACTTCGCATGGGGCTTTGTTGGAATTATCCATGCTGGAAGTCGAGAAACTGCGGCTCACTGCCGAGATACAGCGCGCGGAGCGGCGCTGTGCCGATATCCGCAAGCGGATTGCGGCAATTGACATCAAGGAACAACGACTCCACCGCTTTGTGGAGAAACCCATAGATGCACCAGATGCAGCAGCGGCTGACCCTTTCCCGACCTACACGGTGCCGCTGGGCAAGGTGAAGAGCAGGCGCTTGTCTTATTGATGGCAGGCACAGACCACGCTTGGCAGTGAGATAGTGCGGACTATCGTCCGCAATGAAAAGGAGATGCTATGAGTATTCTTATTCGGACTTGCGCCAATGTCACTTCTTCATTGAAGGCGGCGGCGTTTCAAGTGGTGTGGGCGCGCGATTGCCGCGGCTTGGTCTATCGTGTGCGCAAAGACATCCTGTCCAATAGGCGGCTTTTGCAGACACCCATTGCTGCGCCAGGGCCACGAGCGCCTCGGGGTCGGCTCAAGACATTCCGGGAAGTCGCCGCCTCGACCTAGGCGTCTGCGCGGCAGAACAAACCGAGTGAGGTTGAAAAATTTTCGGGCTCTCAGAATCACTCTAGAGTTTTTTTTGACCTTGTTAAGGGGTCAAGTACCGCTAAATTTACTCAAATTTTAAGTGCGGACCTTCTGCCGCGCAGCTAGTTCGAGTTGAATAATACAAGCTTGGAAAATTTCCGACATGAACATCGTTAAGCCGTCCACACCACAGCGGTACTTGTACGCCATTACCGATGCAAGCCAAGCCGGCAAATGGGAAAATATCGGAATCAACGGCGCGCTCGTGACAACGATCGTCGAAGGCCCGGTTGCGGCGGTGGTCAGTGGCATTGCAGCTAAACGCGTGCGGCCCGAGCGCGCCAACCTGGCATCACACAATGGCGTGATCAAACTGCTGATGCAGGAGAGCACCGTACTGCCGGTGGCTTTTGGCACTATTGCCGACAGCTACAAGGCGGTACAAAATCTTCTTTCCAAGAACCGTGCGCTCCTCGCCGAACAACTCGACAACCTGAGAGGGAAGGTAGAGATGGGGCTGCGCGTGCGATTCGATGTGCCGAACATTTACGAGTATATAGTCAGCACACACCGCGACCTGAGGGACTCGCGTGATACCGCGTACGGGGGTCTGCGAGAACCCGAGCGCGGGACCAAGATCGAGCTGGGAGGTCAGTTCGACCGTTTGTTGACCGAGGAGCGGGAGACCCATACGGCAACGGTTCTGCCGGTGCTGAGTACCCACTGCGAGGAGATCAAACCCAACCCGCCGCGCAATAATCTGGAGGTGATGAATCTGGCCTGCCTAGTCAAGCGCGAAGACCTCAAAGCATTTGAAAACGCCGTGTTAGCGGCGGCCGGTCAATTCGACAATAACTTCGCTTTCGATTTCACCGGTCCTTGGGCCCCGCACAACTTCGTCCATATCAAGTTGGACGTGAAACGCGGCCATGTTTCTCGTCGATAACATTCTGCTCGCGCCGTTCAACAGCCTGATTTGGGTGTTTAAGGAAGTCCACAAAGCGGCGCAGCAGGAAATAGACGGAGAGGCCGATAACGTCACCCACGCGCTGAGCGAGCTTTACATGCAGCTCGAAACCGGGGAGCTCACGGATGAGCAGTTTGCGGCCGAGGAGAAGGTGCTGCTTGACCGGCTCGATGAAATCTGGGAGCGCGAGGGGGGCGCACCGGACGCGACTGAAGCGATGGATGAATCCGAGGACCATGAACAGACGGATGAATCCGAGGACTATAAACCGTGACGATTAGCACCCATCATCCCTTGCCTGGTTTCCTTGGCGACGACGGATTGCGCCTGCTGCTGTTTGGCGGCAAGGGTGGGGTGGGGAAAACCACCTGTGCGGCTGCGGCTGCGCTTCACTTGGCCGCGAAACATCCCGCAGGTTCGTACTTGCTGGTGTCCACCGACCCGGCCCATTCACTGGCTGACTGTCTGGCCGGGGGGGCGCTGGGCCAAAACCTGACGCTGCGGGAAATTGACCCGCAGGGCAGTCTGGCGCGGTTTCGGGCGCGGCATCAGCAGCATCTACGCACGATCGCGCTGCGCGGCACGTTTCTGGATGAGGCCGACATCGCCCAACTGTTGGACCTGTCGATGCCGGGTCTGGATGAAATGATGGCCTTGCTGGAGATCGTGGCATGGGTCAAGGAAGAGCGTTATGCCTGCATCGTGGTGGATACGGCGCCGGCAGGTCACACGCTTCGGCTGCTCGCGCTTCCCGAGCTGATGCGCAAATGGCTGCTAGTCCTGGATACGATGCTCGCCAAGCATCGGTTTATGGCGCAATTGTTCAGTAAGACCAAGACCTATCGCAAGGATGCGGCTGATCTCTATCTGGAAGAGATGGCGGCCGACCTGCGCTACCTGTGGACATTGCTTCAGTCATCAAGTCAATGTCGCTTCGTGCCGGTGTTGCTGGCCGAGAGGCTCAGCGTGTATGTCACGCGCCGGATGGTGGAGGAGCTGGCCTCGCTGCAGATTCCCGTGCGCGATCTGGTGGTCAACCGGCTGCTCCGTTCTCGGCCTGAGTGCCCGGTCTGCTCGGCGCGGGTGGCGACACAAACAGCGCTGATCGCGGACATCCTGCGGACCTTTCCCGGCCATGAGCCCTGGGGCTTGCCCTTGTGCCTTGAAGAAACGCGGGGCACGGAGCGACTGACATCCCTGTGGGCGCAGTTGCGGCCGCTGGACGCGTGGCAGCAGCTTGCCCCTGCGCCCGCTCCCGGCGCTCTCGCTGCGGTGGAAAACCCGGCTTGCCTGCCCTCTACCTCGATGCGGCTGCTCTTGTTTGCGGGCAAGGGAGGGGTGGGGAAAACAACCCTGGCATGCGCCTCGGCACTGCGACTGGCCGAAGAGTGGAAAGGCAAGGAGATTTTGCTTGTTTCCATCGATCCGGCGCATTCACTGTCCGCTTGCCTCAATCATCAGATCGGACCTGATGAGGTGCGGCTGAGCCGCGGGCTGAGCGCGATCGAGCTCGATCCAGAAGCTGAGTACGTACGATTAAAACAACTCTATGCCGATGAAGTGGCGGGGGTCTTTGAGCGCCTCTCCGCGCAGGCTCATATCCACGTTGAGTTCGATCAGGAAGTGATAGAGCGCCTCATGGACACCGCCCCGCCGGGTCTGGATGAGATGCTTGCAATCACGCGGATCGTGGAACTGCTGGACCAGGGACGCTACGACCTGTTCATTCTGGATACTGCTCCAACCGGGCATCTTCTGCGCTTCCTGGAGATGCCGGAGCTGATCGAGACCTGGCTGAAGACTTTTTTCAGCCTATTCCTAAAGTATCGGACCGTGTTTCGACTGCCGAAAGTTACGCAGGCCATGGTGGAGCTCTCCAAGAAGGTGAAACAGTTCCGGCGCGTTCTGACCGATCCGGAACGGGCGGCGTTGATGGCAGTGACGATTCCCACCGAGATGGCTTATGAGGAAACCAGGGACCTGGTGGCTGCTTGTGAACGGCTGCGGGTCGCGGTTCCGGTGCTGTTCGTGAATATGGTCACGCCAGAGGCTTGCTGTCCGACCTGTTCCGCGCTCCGGCGCGGAGAGGCGGTTCTGTTGGAGCGGTATCAGGAGACATTTCGAGAGCAAGGCTTCACTATCGTATATCGGCAGGAATCAGTCGAGCGAGAGCGACTAGGCAGCTTGGGGCGCTCACTCTATGACGGCTTGAACCCAAGACCACACGATCAACATCACGTTGAACATCACAAAAAAAGGAGCATTGTATGCAAGCAGAAACAGAATTGGGTATGACGAAACCGGTGATTGCACCAACCGGTGGCGCGGGAGAAGCTGCGGGGGATTCGTCTGTGAACGGCAGGATGCTCGATCGTCTGTTGGGCATGGCGCACCGCTACCGCAGTGAAGGCAATCTGCGGCAGGCGATGGAGATGTACTGGGCGTTGCTGGAAAACCATCCTGGCACGGCGCAAGCGCAGGGCGCGCGCGTGAGCCTGCTGGATCAGGCTGAGGCGTATGAGCGCGACGGCGCCAAGCATGTCGCGCGCGCTGTCTATGAGCGTCTGTTGTGATTTGAAGGAGTTCTGTGACGATGAACAAGCCTGCCAACTATTCAGACAGTATGTCTTTGTGCGAAACCCTGGACCGGGTTTTGAATAAAGGCGTGGTGGTGGCCGGCGAGATCGTTATTTCGGTGGCCGATATCGATTTGATCTATCTGGGCCTGACACTCACGCTCACTTCGGTAGAAACCGCCAATGAATTGAAGCTGACACTGGCACCGAAAGAACAAGCATGACAGCACCCACAAGCCCGGCGCACTCACCGCGCATAGCGCTCGATCCGGAGAATATTCGAAAAGGATTGGGGCAACTCGTGCTGACCCTGGTTGAGTTGATCCGGCAGTTGCTGGAAAAACAGGCACTTCGTCGCATCGAGGGCGGATCGCTTTCCGAGGAAGAAATCGAGCGCCTGGGTCTGACTTTTTTAAGATTGGGTGAGGAAATGGAATGGCTGAAAAAGGAGTTCGGGCTGACCGACGCCGAACTGAACCTTGATCTCGGTCCGCTGGGAAAATTACTTTAGGGCAAGCATATGGAAAACAACTCAAACTCAATGACGCACTCCACGCATTCGGCCACACTCGCCGATGTGCTGGAACGCATCCTGGACAAGGGCGTGGTGATCGCCGGCGATATCAAGATCAAGCTGGTGGATATTGAACTGTTGACGATCCAGATCCGCCTTTTGATTTGCTCGGTAGACAAGGCCAAAGAGATGGGCATCGATTGGTGGATGACCAATTCCTATCTCAGTTCAGGCGCCAAGCAACAACTGGAAAACCAGGAACTCGATACACTTCGAGCGCGAATCGCCAGTTTGGAGGGAGACCTTGCCCGCCAACAGGCCGCACCGAGCTGATCTGCTTCAAGGGCGGACGAAGCGCCAACAAACTCAGGAGAAACACATGGCAAACAAGGACAAATCAACGCAGTTTTCCGAAGGCAAACAGCGCCTGGAAGAGATCGGGCGCCGTCTCGGGGGTCTGTTCGCAAGGCCGGTAGCGTCCAAGCCTGAAGAGTCGGGCTTGCCCGGATTTTTAGGCGGGCTCAGCGGTCTCATCGACCAGCTAGGAAAACTGGCTGACGAGGCGCACAAAGCCGGCGGCGTCACGAGCAAGAGCGGCGAGTTCGATCTGGGGCCGGACAAACGCCTGCGGGGCGTGTACGGGTTTTCGGTCAAGACCGGCTTGGGCGAACAAGGGGTCAAAGTCGAACCCTTCGGGAACATTCGAAAGGACGAGCGGAGCGGCCTCGTGGAAGTCCGGGAAATTCGGGAGCCCATGACCGATCTGTTCGATGAGCCAACGCATATCCTGATCGTCGCTGAAGTGCCGGGCATCACGCAGGAAGATGTGCGGCTGGAACTCCACGACGATATCCTCACGCTGGCAGCCGAGCGGGGAGAGAAAAAATACCGCAAGGAAATGCTCTTGCCGGCCAGCTTCTCAGCGGACCAGATGAGCTTTACCTGCCGCGGCGGAATCGTGGAAATACGGCTCAATAAATAAGCGCGCCCCTGGGTCCGTTTGTCTTGTGCAATGGAGGGATGCCCCTGTGGTGAAAACCAGAGAGTTCGATGTCGAAAAAACCTCGTGAGATGAAGCAGCCGGCCGAAGGTGCTCTGCGGCTTAAAGTCAGTGAAGCCCTCGGTAAGGACGCTGGTCGGGCGTTAGCCAGGATGGATCCGGCCGATATCGAGGCGCTGGGGGCCGAGATCGGTGACATCATCGAAGTTTCCGGGAAACGCAGCAGTGTCTGCAAGCTGATGCCCGCGTACAAGGAGTCCAGGAACGGGGCCAAGGTGCAGCTCGATGGCCTCACGCGGGGCAATGCCGGAGTGGCACTCGATGAGATCGTGACGGTGCGCAAAGTGGCCACGCAGCCGGCGCAGAAGCTGGTTCTTTCGCCCACCGATGTAGTGCCAGGCGAGCGCGATATGAAGTATATCGGGAGTCTTCTGGATGGTCTTCCGGTGATTCAAGGCGATCGAATCCGGGCCACTTTGTTCGGTAGTCGGCACACTGAATTCATCGTCCGCGAGACGACGCCGAAGGGGCCGGTGTTGATTGCACCGACCACCCTTTTGACGGTTGATGTGGCCCCAGTGGGGCAGGAAAACCGCAAAGCGGGGCGGCCCACCGTGTCCTATGAAGATATCGGCGGGCTGGGCATCGTTGTTCAGAAAATTCGCGAGATGATCGAGTTGCCGCTGCGTCACCCGCAGATTTTCGAGAAGCTGGGCATTGAAGCACCCAAGGGCGTACTGCTTCACGGTTCACCCGGAACCGGCAAGACCTTGGTCGCACGTGCGGTGGCCCACGAGACCGATGCGCACTTTATCTCTCTCAGCGGGCCGGAAATCATTGGCAAGTTCTACGGGGAGTCGGAAGCCAAGCTTCGATCGGTGTTTGAGGACGCCGAGCGTCACGCCCCCAGCATCATTTTTATCGACGAGATCGAGGCCATCGCGCCCAAGCGCGAGGAGCTGGGCGGAGAAAAGCAGGTCGAGCGCAGGGTCGTCGCGCAACTGCTGACGCTGATGGACGGGTTGAAGAGCCGGGGCAAGGTGATTGTCATTGCCGCCACCAACCTGCCGAACTTGCTTGATCCGGCGCTGCGCCGTCCCGGCCGCTTTGACCGGGAGATCGTGCTGCCGGTTCCGGACCGTCATGGACGCTTGCAGATTCTGGAGATTCATAGCCGCGGCATGCCCTTGGCGACGGACGTTGACCTGAGCGATCTGGCCCGCATCACACACGGGTTCGTGGGCGCTGATCTCGAAGCACTCTGCCGGGAGGCGGCCATGACGTGCCTGCGGCGGATTCTGCCGGACATCGACCTCGCACAGTCCGCTCTCCCCTACGACACGCTGATGCAATTGGAAATTTTGAGGGAAGATTTCCTGGCCGCGCTGCGTGAGGTGGAGCCCTCGGCGCTGCGCGAGGTGTTCGTCGAGGTGCCAACGACGACGTGGGACGATGTTGGAGGCTTGGAGGAGGTCAAAACGCTGCTGCAGGAAGCCATCGAGTGGCCGCTGAAATATCGAGAGCTGTTGGAAGCGGTCGATGTCAAGCCGCCTAAAGGGATTCTCCTGGTCGGGCCTCCAGGTTGCGGCAAGACGCTGCTGGCCCAGGCAGCGGCCAGTATGTCCGAGATGAATTTTATTAGCGTCAAGGGGCCCGCCTTACTATCTAAATACGTTGGCGAGTCGGAATCGGCGGTGCGCGAGGTGTTCCGCAAGGCTAAGCAGGCAGCACCTTGTCTGGTGTTCTTTGACGAGATTGACGCCTTGGTGCCACAACGGGGTGGCGGTTCTTCGGAGTCTCATGTCAGTGAGCGTGTGGTGGGTCAATTCCTGACGGAGCTGGACGGGGTCGAGAAGCTGACCGGTGTGCTGATCCTGGCTGCAACGAATCGCCCAGACAGGATTGATCCGGCTCTGTTGCGTCCAGGGCGCTTCGACGTGCAGGTGACAATCCCCCCCCCCGACGCACGGGAACGCCTTGCCGTCTTAAAGGTGCACACGCGCAAAAAACGCTTGGCCAAGGGCTTTTCCATCGCAGAACTCATTCCCCGGACCGAGGGGCTTACCGGCGCCGATCTGGCCGCCATTTGTCAGAACGCGGCGCTGAACGCCGTCCGGGAACGGGTGCAAGGCAGTCCTAAGATCGAGGGTGCTGTGGTGCTTCAGCAGCGGCATTTTGAAGCCGCGCTAAGAGGTATCAATCGGTGAACTCGATCTATCTGTACTGTCTGGCCGGCCCGGCTTGTGTCGCTATGGTGAAACAACTGTCTCAACAAGAGGGGGGCGGCATTGATGAACGCTTCCCCCTGCTCACGCTGGAACGCGACGGCATCGTAGCCGTGATCGGAGAAGTCAATGCCGGTGAATTTAATGAGCAGAACCTTCAATCAATGGAGTGGCTGGGGCCACGGGCCTACCGTCATGCTGCACTGGTGGAAAAAATCATGGGCTCGTCATCGGTTCTGCCGGTCAAATTCGGCACGATCTTTGACTCGACGGAGAGCTTGATTCGACTCCTGACCCTGCATCGGGAGCGTGTTGCCGCGTTTCTTGAAAAGCTGCGCGGCAAATCGGAATGGAGCGTCAAGGGTTATCTGGACGAGGAGCGCGCTCGATGCAGCGTGAGGGCGGCGAATCCGGTCATCCATGCCCGGTTCTCGGCTCTGACTTCGGCGCCGGGGGCGCGGTATCTGCAGCAGAAGCAGGTCGATGTCATGGTCGATGCGGCATTACGGGTGTGGGTGGAGCATCAAGCCCGCAACATTGGCGATGTGCTTCAGACCCATGCCGTGGAAACCGCTGAATTGCGGCTGCTTTCCAGCGAGGCGTCCGGACGCCCGGAACGCATGGTTTTCAACGGCAGTTTCCTGGTGGCCGATGAGGCCCTGCCCGCCTTTCGTGCGGCGCTCTCCGAGTTGCACGAAACCGGGCGCGAGGGTGGCTTGATGCTGGAACTGAAAGGTCCGTGGCCCCCCTATAATTTTTGTCCCGATCTGCGGGTAGAAAGCTAATCTGCAGTGATGGCCTCCATCGCCCTCTCGATAGGCAGGCTACGCAAGGCGGAGGAATGAGCGATGGCTAGACGCGTGTGGTCGAATATTTTATCGGCACCGGACAAATGGCAAGAAAAACTCTACGACATGCTGCTTGAGAGTATTCCGTCCTCAGTGCTGCTGGTGGACCGGTCGCTGCGGGTCATGTCGGCGAACCGGAATTTCCTCGAAAAAGCCCGCCGCGACGAACGTTCGACGATAGGCGCATCCCTGAACGATGTCTTCCCGACGCCAATTTTGGAATTCACTAGAGTAGAAGCCAAAGTTCTGCGGGTGTTTGAGCAAGGCGAGTTGTTGCGTGGAGAGCAGATTACCTACCGCGCTCCGGGTATTCCAACCCGCATCTACTACTACACGGTTGTTCCCGTCAAGGCCGAAGGTCGAGTTGAGTGCGCCATGATCCTGATGGACGATATTACAGAAAAGGTGCGCCTGGTGGAGCAGGCTCATCTGGTTCAAGCGCGCCTGGCGAACGTGGTCGAATACGCCAACGATCTCCTGGTGTCTGCCGATACCGAAGGCGGCATCGTCACCTGGAACCCCGCTGCGGAGCGAGTCACCGGCTTTTCATCCAGAGAGGTGCAGGGTCGCGCTATGGTCGATCTGTGCGATCTCGCTGATCGGGAAGATATGCGGTCAATGATTCGGCAACTGGCTCGAGGGCAAACGGTAAGCTCGAAGGAGTTGCATCTCATCGCTCGTTCGGGGGCACTGATTCCGGTGGCGTGGGCATTCTCTTGCATGCGCGACGAATCCGGGAAAGTCAGCGCTCTGGTGGCAGTCGGCCGTGATCTGACTGAGCGGCATGCGTTCGAAGCGCAACTAGCTCAGAACGTGAAACTGGCCGCGCTGGGGGTCATGGCCGGAGGAATCGCGCATGAATTGCGCAATCCTCTGTCGGTCAGCTATTCGGCCGCACAATTCCTGAAAGAGGGTGCCCCGGACCCCGCATTCCACGCAGAATGCGTGCACAAGATTCTCGACGGTATAGAGCGGGCGTCCGGCATTATTGAAAACCTCCTGCGCTTTTCCAGGCCGTCGGAGGGCGGCAACATGAAGATCATCGACCTCGTGTCCGTCGTACGCGAGACCGTCCGTCTCCTCAGCAATCAAGGGGCGCTGCAAAAGGTCATCGTGGCAGAGGACTATCCTGCAGGCAGCGTTCTCATCAACGGCAACGCGAGCCAGCTCCAGCAGGTGCTCATGAATCTGATTTTTAACGCCTATGCCGCGATGCCCAAAGGGGGTGACCTCAAGATTTCCATCCGCAGTGAGGGGAGGCGGGTAGCCCTTGTTGTGCGCGACACAGGGTGTGGCATTGCCGAGCCCAATAGGGCCAAAATATTTGACCCCTTCTTCACCACCAAAGGCGCTGGCGGTGGTACCGGGCTGGGACTGTCCATCTGTCACACCATCATTAGCCAGCACCAGGGCAGGATCAATGTGGATAGCAAGATCGGGAAGGGCAGTATCTTCACGGTTAGTCTGCCGGCAAGGTAGCGCGGGCTCAATGATGAATAGGGACCCGGCTTCATTGCGACAGGCCTCAGTGCAGCGTGACAGCGTATTGATCATCGATGACGAGCCCGGTGTGCGTTGGTCCCTGCAGCACCTCTTGGAAAGCAATGGATTCGCGGTCGCGAGCGCATCATCCGGTGTTGAGGCGCTAAAGAGTCTGAACGCCTCGGAGTTTTGCATCGTCTTGGTGGATGCTAAACTCCCCGACATTGACGGGATCGATCTGGCAAGACGAATTCGGATTGAAACACCCTGTCAATCGCCGTTGATTCTTGTCTCCGGCTATTTCTATGACGATGATGCGGTCGTTAGGGAGGTTTTGAATTCAGGACTCTTTACCGCTTTTACTACGAAACCGATTGTTCATGATGTTCTTATTCGCCTCGTCCGAGATGCGCTTTTGAAGAACGCATAGGTGATTTTCGACGCGCTCATTGAGGCAACGTTTGTTGGCGCCGGACGAAAATTGACCAGGGTGTTCAATCGACCTGCTTAACTTTTAAGCAGGGAGCCGAGGTGATCACCATGGACATGTTAGGCAAGGTTAGGCGCATGAAGATGCGCGACGGGTTTTCGATCATGTTGCCGCCGCCCTCAAACTGATTGATCACTTTCCCCACAATGCGCCGATCCAGAATTGACCAGCATATCTGTTCGCGGAAGGCCGCCAGTCCTGGTTAAGCAGCCGGAGGAGCATGTTCACTTTGAGACCGGCACTGGTGGTCAATTCGAGGCCGGCGTCAACAGCTCAGGCCACCATCCCACCCAGGAACAACCGTATCGTGCAGCGTACTTATGATCATCCTATTTACAAAGACCGCAACCTGGTCGAGAGATTCTTCAATCGCATCAAACAGTTCAGACGCATCGCTACGCGCTATGACAAACTTGCCCGGAACGACCTCTCTCCGTAGGTTTTTGCAAAACGGCTGCCCGAACAGATGCAAGTTGCGCCTGGTCCAGTCGGGTCGGGCGCCCGCGCTCGGGCACGCTGCGCAAAGCGTCGATGCCGCCTTCATCAAGCAACCCCTTCCACGTGTATACGGTTTGCCGCGCCACGCCCACGGCCAGCGCTACTTCTACAGGCCTCTTGCCCGCAAGCAGCATTCGTCCGGCTCGCAAACGCTTCTTTGTCGCATCGCTCAATCGCTTTTGCACCATGACCATATGCTCCAGAGATCGTCCTGAAGATATAACGCACGAGTCGCTCAGAGGTTGTCATGATTTATGAGAAAATCAATAGCAACGGACCGCTGTAGCGTCTCTGCGCCACTATACCGACCCACGGACTCTCTGAATTCCGATCCTCAGATGCACAAAAGCCCCGCCGGGGTGGCAGGGCTAAGTCCAAGAACTGGAACAAAAAATCTGGCTCACCAAGCAAGGCAAATCTGGGCACTCTTGGGAGCTGAGGGTGGCGCGGGGCTAACGATTTGCTTCACCGACGTGACACCAGCGGACACAGTGCCGCCGTGACCTGCCCCCAGGAAGTAGCAACAGACCGAGGCAGGGGATAGGGTGGCCCCGACCCTCGCCAATTGCTTCAACCCTTCGCAGCTTCCTGCTGCCCAGTCTTGTCGAAGAGCGGCAGCACAATCGATACCGTGGTACCGACGCCGTACTCGCTCTCCATATTTATCATCCCTTGGTGTAGTTCGACGATTTCCTTGACCAGCGACAGTCCCAGCCCGGTGCCGGAAGTTTTGCCGGAAGCGCTGTCCGCACGCCAAAAGCGTAATTGTGCGTGTTCGAGTTCATCTTGCGTCATGCCAATGCCGTGGTCGGTTACCGCGATTTTCACGGATTTTGTTCCATTATTGTCGACGATGTGTGCCGATAGTGTGATCGGCATCGATGCCGCGCTGTATTTGGCTGCATTGCTCAGCAGGTTGTGGATCGCGCGCCGGATCTGGTCGTCGTCGATCAATGCCATCAGCGGTGCCCTCTCACCCAGTTCCAGCGTGAATTCATGCTGATCCATGAAACGCTTGCCATCCAGGGGGGCGGATACGCTGTTGAACAAATTGGTCAGGATGTCCCTCAGGTCATGCTTCTGGAGTTTGAGGATGTTTAAACCCTCGGATTCGATTTTAGCTAGATCCAGCAAATCGTTGATCAGCGCACTCAAGTTCAGGGAATGGCGGAAGATGCTATCCAGCAGCTCACGGTGGTCTTGTTCGCTGACTTCCTGGGTGCTCAGAAATTCGGAAAAACCGAGGATTGTGGTGAGAGGGGTGCGCAGTTCGTGGGCCGCCGTCGCCAGAAATTGGCTCTTCATTGCATGCAGCTGAAATTCCTGAGTGACGTCGCGGAAATAAAAAATGCTAGGCTGTTTGCTCCCTTCACGATTCGGGAAGCGCCGCGTGTACTTGATCAGCCGCTGCTTCGGCGCATTGACGATGATGACTTGTTCGTCAGGATTAAGCATTTTAACTACGGTTTTGTCGTCGGTTTTGTGCGACAGATTGCTGATGATTTCCCAAAACGTCGCATTTGGCATTCCCTTTTTAAGGCGACCGGGTACGATGTCCAGCATCTCGCATAACGATTCGTTATAGGCTGACAACTGGTCGTTTTCGTCGAATGAGGCGAAGCCGTCCGGGTTCAGCGAAAAAATGGCCTCGATTTCCGCGTTCTTTCTGGCAATGGCAAGCTCTTGTTCATGGGTTTTCCGCAAGTCCTTCAAATACAGGCATATCTGCAATCCGGTATTGGTGTTGACCAGACTTGCGCTCATCCCGACAGGCAGGTTTTCACCAGCAGCGTTGCGGCACCAGACCGGTCCCTCATGGACGAGTGCGCTGGCACCTTCCAAAGCGATCACGGCATTGCAGTACTTCGAGAATTTGTGTTGAGAGTCGGGCGCTATGCAGTGATCGGAAAAACGCAGACCCAAAAGTTCGATATTCCTGCGGCCCAGCATCCGTTCTGCAGCCGGGTTGATTTCAGTGATGATAAAATCCGGCCCCAATGTAACAAAGCCATCGATCGCGCCGTTGATGATTGCCGCCTTCCTGAGTTCGCTTTTCGCAAGTGCTAGATCTAAGGCGGCTTTGTCGGTGTTGTCGAAGGCGATGCAATCGATATGGGCGTTTCTTCTGCCCGTTGATCCGATATACCGGAGGCGGACATCGTAGGTCCGTTGCTGGTGGTGCCCATCGAGATCGATCTGGAAGCGGGCTTTCCCATGATGGATTGTTTCTGTGACCGCACTGTGCATTAGTCTGCGCTGGCGGTAATTGAGCAGGCCATAGATTTCCGTCCAGAGTATCGGGTTTTCCTTTGGCGTGACCAGTAATTGATGAAGCGACTCGGTGCAATAACTGATCAGGCCGCTTTCGAGGTCGACTGAAAAGGCAATGATGCCGCCGTCCCTGGCAATATTTTCGAGTTGCACCCTGGTGTTTCTGAGTTCTTCGAACGTGAGCTGGATTTTCTCCTGGTGATTGCTCTCGGCATTATTGAGAACTTCAACGACGCTCTGCACGGATTGTTGCAATAGCGCGATCGATTCTTCTTCGATCGAGGTGTAGATGATCGTAGCGCGCGACCTTGCGACCTTCTGTGCGATGGCGGTGATCTGGCGTATCGGTTCGACATAACGGCGCTTGACCCATTCGGTCAGTATAAAAAAAGCTACCCATGCCAGCGTGAACGCCAGAACATACACCAGCGCGGTCTGGATGACGATCCATCGCTCCTTGATGGTGGAGGCGGTGTAGCGCACCTCTGCCTCGTGCCGCGAAAACGGCGCCGGCAAAGCGAAGCGGATCGCTGTGGTCAAGGTGCCCCTAGGGAAATAGGGGGTAGATTGACTCGCTTTCTCGTCAACCGTGCCCTCTTTTGCAACGAACGCCAAGTCAGCGTGGTCGCCATTGATAGAATTGTCAGGCGATCCGAGTGCTGCGCGCGAAATGTGCTGCAGGTCGATCTGTGCTACCAGCGCGCCTTCATGTCTGCCGGTGGGTGGAAACCAGACCGGCATGGTCAGCAGTACCGTGGCGTTGTCCAGCATCTCGTACGCGGGCTGGCCGCTCTCGATGATTATCTGTAATTTTTCCCTGCCTATTTTTTGATCGGGCTTTTGCCCGTCCGCGATCAACGAGACGATTTCGGTGCCGATAGCGTCGAACAAGGCGATGTTAACTATGGCGCCATGGCTGTCGATGGTCGAGCGCAAGTGCGGTCGCAGATAACTCTCCAGGCCCTCGGAATCGGCGACGGCATTGCGGATGAGCGGGCTCGCCGCTTCGCTGCGCATCAAATTGATAAGCGAGGACAATTGACCGGACAGCGTGGCGCCGATAAAGTTGATTTTGGCTGCGCTTTGTGAGATTACGCGCTCATTCAGGGCGCGGATTGAGGAGTCGACGGCACTGATTGACAGAGTCACAAGGATCAGTGTCAAGAAGGCGATAATGAACAGAGGCAGCCGCCTGATGATCAACTCAGTGATGTGGTTTGACAGTTCCCTCATTGGGCGCGGATGGTGGCGCGGATGCTCCACCCTAATCAGGGATCCGGTTGGATTTCACCGTTAGCCGAATAGCGGCAGAAAAAAATGTCGGACTCGGCAAGCGCATCCCGACTGCCGCGCGCATAGGGCGAGACGTAGCGCTTGATGATGCCCTGGTGCGACTGGATGCCGGTCATGGCTTCAGCGACTGCCGGCCCGGTGATTTTGGCAAGGGGGCTAATTGCGGTGCCGATCATCATCATCAGATCGTAGGCGTGGGCGATGCCAACCTGTGCCGGAAACGCGTGGATACTGTCCGTGCCCAGCAGTTTTGCGGCGCGGGTGGCGATGCTGGCTGCTGCCGGAGTTTTTGTCCGCAGGAAGTTGAAGGTTTGCACAAACGAAATATCCAGTTCCAGGATCGCGCGCTTCGATTGGCCGATCGCGTCCCCGCCAATGATCCCCCAGTGACTGAGAATCGGTAGCCTTTTGTTTGCGGGCAGGCTTGCGACCAATTCACTAGCCAGCAATGCGGCCTCGGCTTCGTTAGCGACCAGAACCAGGGCATCTGCTCCCGCATTTGCCAGCGCGAGGTAATAGGGCAGCATTGTGGGCTCGCCGCCCCAGTTGTAGATTTGCCGGGTCAGTACTGGTTGTTTGAATTTCGTGAGCATCGATATTTTTTTCTCGATGGCATTGACACAACTGCGCCCCCAACTGGAGTTCGGTGTCAGTAGACCCAATGTGCGATAACCCCGCTGCATCGCGCGATCGACAAGCTTTGACATGGCCCAGCCGTCGCGCATCGACAGCCGGAACACGAATTGCGCTTGTTCCGGGCTGGCGGTAATGCTGTCTGCCGCAGACCAGGGGGCGAATAGTGGGATGCGGAGCTCCTTTGCGATTGGCATCATGGCGAGCACCACTGTGCTGAATTTGCCGCCAAAAACGCCAGCCAAGTTTTCGCGCTGCGCCATTTCGTGTAGATGGGCAACCCCGCGGCCCGGTATCGAGCCGTTGTCATAGGTCAAAAGCTCCCAGGAAAAGCCTTTGGTGCCGGCTGCTGTATTCAGATCCTGAATTGCCAAGTTCAGCCCTGCGAGGATGGCATCGTCGGACAGACTGGAGGTGTGGGAAATCTCCAGGGAGGCGGCGATCACAGCTGATTTTCCGGCGGCGTTTGATACGCGGATGGGTAGCAGGGCGCTCGTGGAGAGTGCGGCTCCGGCCAGAAGCAGTCGTCTCCTGCGGATTTGCAGTGCTGAATCCGGGTCGATCATTCGGATTCGAGTACGCTTTTGACCGTATCCAGCAGATGCTGGCGGGTGAATGGCTTGACGACATAGGCGTCGCATTCCAGCTTGGCTGCAGCCACTACGTCATCGTACTGGCCCTTGGCGGAAACCATCACGATTTTGGTCGTCATGATCTTGTTTTTCTTGACCATCTCCAGCAATTCCAGGCCATTGGGGTAGCCGGGCATCATGATGTCCAGCAGAATCAGATCGGGCCGGTTTTTCTGGATTTGCGCGATGGCTGTCTGGCCGTCGTGTGCTTCGATCAGTTCGTAACCTTCAGGTTCCAAAATTAACCGGTTCAGTTTGCGCACATCGTCCTGGTCTTCAACGATCAAGATAGTAATCGGGCTCTGCATATTCAATCCTGGTATCTAATTGCGGGAGTTCCCGCGTTTTCAATGTGATTTCGTTGTGCTGAAGCTTCGGCATAAGCATCAGCAATCAATTTTTCCAGTATCGGAAAGTTGATTGGTTTGGTCAGCACTGGACAGCCTTCGGGCAGCTGGCCGCGTTTTTCGATTTCATCCGGCGTCAGGCCGGTCACTACGCAGTAACGGAAGGTTCGGGTGTCGAACTGGGCGCTCAGGGTCCTGATCAATTGAAACCCGTCAACCAGCGGGATATTTAAATCAACGACCACAAAATCCGGGTGCAGTTTGCCCATTGCGATCAGTCCCTGCAGACCATCATGGGCAAAATGAACGGCAGTGGGCGTATGCCAAGTCCGGCTCATCAATTCATACAGGCGGCAGATATCTGGATCGTCCTCGATGATCAGCACTTTGCAGACCGAGTTTCCCGTAGCCGACTTCTCGCGCTTCCGTTTTGCGGCCAGCGCCTGAACCTCTTCAGCGTTGACGCGGCGATGGCCGCCGGGTGTTTTCCAGCCATGGAGCGCCCCTTTCTCGATCCACTGCTGAACGGTTCTGATTGAAACCCCAAGTACTTCAGCGGCTTGATAGGTAGTCATCTGTTGGCTTTTTCTCGCGTCGATACTCACATGTATTTGTCCAAATTTCGCCCTAACCGGCTAAGGGGCGTTGTCGCGATCACGCGCCTGATCAAATTAAGCTTATTTTTGAACTGCAATGATCACATCTTAAAGCCACATAAAACTATGCAATTTCTCACATCCATACAATTAATGCGGTGATTTTGAACTAAAATTGTCATGCATCCTAATAATGATGCTATTTAATAAAGTTATAGTCTATTTTATACTGAGCGGTTTCAATGACCAAGTGCAAAAAGGGCAGCATGATGCTGCTTAAAATTGAAAGCGTCCGGTGTGAACAGCTCGGCTGGACACCGGAAGCCCATCGATTTACGTGGTCTGGTGTTCAACTGCCATGCAATGGCATCCAATTGCGCTTGCGTATAGCCGCTCAGGTCAGTCCCTTTGGGCAGGTATTGTCGCAGCAATCCGTTGGTATTCCCATTGATGCCCCGTTGCCACGGGCTGTGCGGATCGGCGAAGTACACTTTCACTCCAGTGGCGTTAGTGAGCCGTTGATGATCCGCCATTTCCCGTCCCTGATCGTAAGCACTGCGCCCATAACCATCTGAATCGCTACCTTGCGGAATTCGACTTCCGGTATAACAATCGGGTTGCGCTCGGCATCGATGATTCAGAGCGCGCCGAAAACATCCTGCTTGGCGTGAAGGGCAAGCGGTTAACCTATCAAACTACTGCTGCATGAATATGGCTGGCGAAAAAGGAAAACCAAAAAAACGGAAGCGCCGGATTAAGCCGGATAACCCGGCTCAGTCTGCGCGCTTTATTGAGTCCGCCAAGCGGCTTGGCTTGGGGGATAGTGACGCCGATTTTCAGCGGGCGGTTGGTTCTATCGTTCGCAAAAAACCGAAGGACTGACCGCGCCCAGATTTTTACCGTCTGGGTCCGCGCAGTACAATATCTCCTTTTGTAAGTGCTTTCTGGATCCGCTTGCATTCTTTGAGCCGTCGCTGCGAAGAGGTGTTGATATTATTTTGTATCTTGCCTGTAGCAGTTCTGCTTCTGTGAACACAAATGCAAGTCGCTTGCCGGGGAAGTGCACTGCGTAAGTGGTTTGCCGGTTTTTGTGAATAGCGGCCGGAAACACATGTTTGACAATCCCTTTTCCACGCTTGGTGTGCACGGTATCCCCGGCATGAAAAGCCAGTGCCGTAGGCAAATCCTGACGCACACGTGCCGCAGATTTGAAGCGCATGACTAATGCCGGCCTTCTGGTTGTGCCATCTGCAGCGGAGTGGCTTCGAATAAAACGACGGGATGCGGGTAGAGGTTTTTTTCGAACGAAAATGGTGTTGTCGCACACACGGACACCTTTGCCCCCGGCTTGACGGAGTCGCAGTTCCTGCAAATTACCGGCAAAGTGATCTTGTCGCGCGGAGCAGCACCAGGTTCCGGCTCAAGATCGAGCCAGCGGGTTCGGTCATTGTTGCCATGGGAGAGATTTTTTTCTATGTAAAGGTGCGTTGCTGCTCGCACATAGGTTCTTGCGACCGTGCGTTCCCGGCAGGCGGTATCGGTTTGCCCCCAAACAGGCTTCGCTTCCGCAATAAAGAGTGCGAGGGTGGCGACGACGCAAACAGCACTTATGGCACCCATCGGTTAACCCCAGTTAGATTAAAGTATCAATAATAATTATACCAATTGTGCAAAAAACTCATTATATTTTTAATTACCACACAAATTTTTATTAATTTGATATGTCGAGAAAAGGTTGAAAGGATACGCAAGCTGGTTGGTAAGGGTGTCTCAGAGCATTTTTTTAGACGGGGTGGAATAGACGGGGTGGAATTAAGGGAAGGTTTTGGCATTGAAATTATTTATTAGGGCACCTCTATAAATTCACCAAACCCCGTTCGGGCTGAGTCTGTCGAAGCCTTTAGATAATAAAAACAACAACTTAGAGAGCAGACCCTTCGACAAGCTCAGGGCGAACGGTAATTTATAGAGGTGCCCATTATTCTGTTGGGTATGACGGTGCTTCCTACAGTCTGGGGGGCGACTGTCGCCGAGGAGATGAAAGCGCTGGTAGAGGCCGGCAAGAGGGGAGAAGCCTATAGTCTCGGCCTCAAATATCCCGGGCAACTGGGCGACCCGGACTTCGACTACTTCTTTGGCATCGCTGCGATTGATGCCGGCCATGCGGGGATTGGCGTTCTTGCCCTGGAACGCTATCTACTCAACTTTCCCGAAAACGAGCGTGCGCGGCTGGATATTGCGCGAGGCTACTTCGTGCTCGGTGAGGATGTGCGGGCGCGTGAAGAATTCGAGAACATCGTGGCAAAGAACTCGCCTCCGGGGATCATCGTCACGATTAATAGGTATCGCGACGCGATCCGTGCGCGTCAAGGCCGCAACCAGACGACCTCTAATATCTACGTCGAGGCCGGGATGGGGTGGGATTCCAACGTCAATTCGGGCATTAGCTCCGTTGCTATCTACTTGCCGACGCTGGGCAACGTTCTGGTTTCCGCAACAGGCACGAAGACGGCAGATTGGTTTGCACATTTAGCTGCGGGGGCACAGGTAACCAAACCGGTGGCGCCGGGCATTTTGGTATCCATCAGCGGTGATGTCGCGATCAAGAACCACTTCAACGATACGGCATTTGATCAGACCGCTGCCGGCATCGCTGGCGGCGTCACCTTGCTGCGGGATGAGAACATCTATCGCGGCAATCTGATCTACGGCATGGCTTTCAAGGTTCTCGATGAACGCGTCGAAGCCACCAGCGGCCATGTCTCAATCAGCACTATGCACCTTGCCAAAGGTCTGGAGTTCCGCGCCGTAGTCGTGATGGCCTGCGACGACGAGATCATCCCCTTGCAGGAGCGCATTGAGACTGTTGGCGACGACGCCGATCTGCAAGAAGTGTATGACACCGAGCGCCACCTGCTCTATGTCGCCTGCACGCGGGCAAGAGACCATTTGCTCGTCACGAGTGTTGAGCCGGCGTCGGAGTTTGTCAATGACATGCTGGTGTGATCAGGCCAACCGCGCCCACCCGCAGAAGCATGACTGTTGCCGCCGCCCTCAAACTCTTTCCCCACAATGCGCCGATTGACCAGCATATCTGTTCGCGGAAGTAAGCAGCCGGAGGAGTATGTTCACTTTGAGACCGGCACTCGTGGTAAATTCGAACTTGGTTCCAACACGCAAACCCTATCTTGGACAGTTGGCTGTCCTCACACTCAGATTTTTACTGATGCGCTTGATGAACCCGAAACGGATATTTTTTGGATGCGTGGCCGGGGCGCTTGTGGCGGGATGCTCGAGCATTTCTACGCCGCTGATGTCGTCAGAGGCGGGCGCGGGTGGCGGCAGCACGGCCACATCGGTGGTGGCTTATTCGGGCATCGAGATGTTGGGGCAGAACCAATTGCCCCCGGGTACCCGCATCCTGCTCGAGCAGTCGCTGATCATGGGTTCCGGTGAAAACTGGGTCGGACGTGTGACCATGAATGTGGGCCGTGACATTACCTCGGCGTATGTATTTTTTATCGAAAAGATTCCCCAGCGAGGGTGGACTTTGTTGTTGGCTGTGCGCGGCAAAACCAGTCTGTTGGTGTTCACCAAGGCCGAGCGTAACCTGGCCATCGAGATGCAGGAAGGCAACGTCATGAACGGTGCTTCGGTGGCCATGACCGTTTCACCACGCAATGCCACGCAAGTGCCGGCAAAGAAACCCTGACAGGGCACTGATTGTTGCCGTCGCTGTCAAACTGATCACTTCCCCCACAATGCGCTGATCCGGAATTGACCAGCATATCTGTTCGCGGAAGTAAGCAGTCCGTTGTTCCTGGTCAGCTTTCAAGCGGCACTGGTGGTCAATTCGAGGCCGGCGGCAACAATCTGAATGACTGGTTCAACGTGCAACCTCAGGAAAAACTGGTAGCCTGAAACCCGCCCCTTGGAAGACGAAAAACAGGGGGAAGGTCAGACACATAACTCATGGCCATCGAATCCATCCCGCAATTCACCGAACCGGCGGCAAAACTTTGGGCAGCGATCCCCGGCAATACGCGAAAGTTGCTGCTT
>Ga0105053_10002552_pt1 | contig 28195 bp, 30 predicted proteins | sample BON01_FD_78093 | JGI IMG/M metagenome (GOLD analysis project Ga0105053, IMG submission 78093) | Freshwater microbial communities from Lake Bonney liftoff mats and glacier meltwater in Antarctica - BON-01 | ecosystem: Environmental > Aquatic > Freshwater > Ice > Glacier meltwater | place: Lake...
CGAAGGCGGTCACCTGGCGATACGATAAACCCAATTCCTGTGCGCATCTCCCTCAATCGCACATCTGGAAATACAACGGAATCCAAATTCGGACTCCTTCGTTCCGGTCAATCCACTAGAGGCGCCGGGCGGCCTCGTGCATGTGCGGGCTGAGTGCAAGAATGGCAAGGCAGAGCGGATTTTCGTGCAGAACCTGCCCAGTTTTGCTGCCGATCTGGGGGTGACGCTGGAGGTGGAGGGGATTGGCACCCTGACCGTTGATACCGCCTATGGCGGCGACAGTTTCGTGATTGTCGATGCCGCGGCGCTGGGGCTGAAGCTGGTTGAGGATGAAGCGCATTTCATCGCCAAGATGGGGGTGAAGATCACCAATGCGGCGAACGAACAGCTACAGTTCCATCACCCCGAAAACCCCGATTGGACGCATTTTTCCTTTTGCCTTTTCGCGGGCCCCGTGACCCGAGACGGCAACCAGTTGCGTGCGGGATCTGCAGTGGCGATTCAGCCCGGCAAAGTTGACCGGTCTCCCACCGGCACCGCGCTGTCGGCGCGGATGGCGGTTTTGCACGCAAAGGGAGAGATGGGGCCGGAGGATCGGCTGACGATCATCTCGGTGATCGGATCAACCTTTGTGGGCCGGATCGTGGGGGAAACGACGGTGGGCAATCGGCAAGCGGTGATCCCGGAACTGTCGGGGCGGGGGTGGATCACAGGCATTCATCAGCACATGCTTGATCCGTCAGATCCTTGGCCCACAGGCTATCGCTTGTCCGACACATGGGGGGCGAAATAGCGTCAGTTCTTAAAGCTTATCGACAAGGTAAAGCTATAGCTGGCCTCGGCCAGTCCCTTTGGCGCCTTGGGGAATTTGCCTGCGGATTTGACCGCCTTGACGGCGGCGGCATCCAAGGCCGAATTGCCGGATGATCCGGCAACCGAAACGCCCATCAGGTTCCCACCGCGCCCAACAGTCAACCGCACCGATACAGTTCCCGAAGCCCCTTTCGCTTCTTTGGGATAAGCCTTCTTTCGCTCGATCCGAGAGCGAACCTTGGCGCCCCAACTGGCCTTCAATTCGGCCGCTTTGGCCTTCGACACGCCTGAAGCTTCGGCCTTGCCGCCCTTGCCCTCGGCCACACCCCCACCCGACCCAGCCGCCTTCTGCCCAGCGCGGCTATCTGCAGCAGGTGCGTTGGTCTTTTTCTTCGGGGCCTCTTTTGCGGCGGCGGGCTTTGCCTTCGGCTTCAGATCCGGCGCCGCCTTTGGAGCTTCGGGCGCAGGCTCTGGCACGGGCGCGTTATCAGCCGCGGGTGCAGGTGCTGCCATCTGTGGCGCGTCTGGCACCTTGGGCATTTCCGAAACCGTCGGAGTCAGCAACGGCGCAGGCGGCTCAAACGTTGCCGAAAGGTCTGCCATCATCTCTGGTACGGGCGGAGGGCGATCCCAATCGGCCACCATTGCGGCAATCGAAGCGTCTTGTGCGGCAAGGCTGACAGACTCACCGCCCCCCTCGCCTGACGCATCCTCTGTTGGCAGGTCAACGACGGCAGGCGGCAAGGCAAAGAATCCGACATGTAAGCCAAAGGCCAGCGCCACCGATACCGCCGCCTGAAGCCAGCCGATCATTTCCCACGTCCCGGTTGCGTCACCAATTGCAGGTCGGCAAAGCCTAGGCTCGCCAAGCGCGGCAACAAAGCTGCCAAATCCGAAGCTGCCATCCCCGCATCAGCCCGCAGCGTCAGACGTGGCGGCACGATCTGGCAATCTACGTTGCCGCAATAGTCGGCGCGGGCGACATCGAGCGCCGCAAAAGCCGCTTCTCCTGTGGCATCCCGGTAGCCGGGCAAGCCTTCGGCCGACAGCAGAAGAATAAAATCCCCCTTCGACTCAGCCTTATCCTGCGCGGCTGACTGAGAAATGGGAGGCATTACTTCAAACGCCTCAGGCTGTTTTAATTGGGCGACCATCAGAAAGAAGATCAACAACAAGAACACCACGTTTATCATGGGAAGCATTTTGTCAGGCGTGGGGCGCTTGCGCGATGAGAAATCCATCATTCCACTAGCACCAATCGGGTCAGCCCAGCAGCGCGCAGCGACTCCATCACAGCAATCAAAGATTGCAGATCAGCGGCGTCACGGGCACGCAACACAATCACATCCTCCGGTCCCGACATCAGCGGGGCCAGCGCCTCCGCCAACGCATCAACTGACACTGCGATGCCATTCAGACTAAAGCCCTCAGCCCCAAACTCGACCAGCCGGGGTGGCCCGGAATAGGCCCCACCGCCGCTGGACTCCGTCAAAGGCAACGCGCCTTCTGACCCAAAACGAGAGGCAATCATAAAGAACACCAGCAGCAGAAAGACCACGTCGATCATGGGTGTCAGATTGGGGCGCCGGCGCGGACGGTCTGCGCCAAAGGTGATCATCCGGCGGCCTTGCGCGCACCGTGCAGGATGCGGGTCGCGGCATCTTCCATATCATGGCGCAACCGGTCAACGCTGGCCTCAAACCACGTCAATGCCACTTGCGCTGGAATAGCCACGGCCATGCCTGCCGCCGTGGTCAAAAGCGCCTCCCAGATTCCGTCGGCCAACGTTGCCGGATCGGCCTGCGCACCCGCCTTTTGCAACGCAGCAAATGCCGCGATCATCCCGGTAACCGTTCCCAGCAACCCCAACAACGGCCCGATCGTCGATGCCAGCTCCAACCCACGCAAACCACTGCGCGCCTGCTCCAGCAAAGCACGGGCAACGCGGGTCGTTTCCGCCTCTGCGGCCTCTCGGTCCAGCTGTGGGTTCAGAGCCACCGCCATCGCCGCAAGGGCCAGCTGCGCGCGGGAAGACTTGCGGCCTGTCAGATGCGCAATGGCCGCCTCGGCTTTCCCATCGGCCCAAAGATCCAGCGCCGCCGCCGTCTTGCGCCCGCCAGACCAAACACCACGCCCGATCAGCCGCATGATCTTCCACAAGATCAGCGCTATCGTCAGAACCGAAAGCAGCGCAATCGCCCACATCGCCGGGCCGCCAAGTTCAACAAAGGAAATCAGCCGACCAAAGGCGCTGCCCACCGCTGCTTCACCTATCTCTGTCGGGTCCATGGCAGCACCGCCTTTCAGGAAATCCGACCGCCCAGCGCCACCGCAAATTCTGGCTCACGTTTCCAATCCAACTGGCCAGTTGCCAAGACAGGGCCAAGGCCTAGCGATACAGCAAAACCGGGATCTTGCAGGCGCGGATCAAGGCCGTCGTGGTGGATCCGATGATCAGGTTGCGGATACGCGAATGACCATAAGCGCCCATCACCAAAAGCCCAAAGCCATCAGCGGCTATCTTGCGCTCCAATGCCTCTTCCGGCTCTCCAACCACCACCTGAACCGAGATTTGAACGCCACCCGCCGCCAATTTCTCTCGCGCTACGTCCAGCGCCTGACGAATGGCGGGCGTATCAGCCCCGGCATGGATCAACACGGCTTCCAGCCCCGCAAAAACTGGGCTTACGGCCATACGGTCCACCGCGCGCAAGGCGCTGGCGCTGGCGTCAAAGGCAATCAACACTTTCTCGATGGGCTGAAAACGCCGAGAGGCGACAAAGACCGGCACCGTGGCGCTGCGCAAAACCCGTTCCAGATTATGGCCAAGATGGTCAAACGCCCCAGCAGAGCTTTCGCCCCGCTTTCCCATCACCAGCGCCCGCACGTCAGGCTCCAGCTTGCGCAGCGTCTCGACCATCTCACCATAGCGCAGCTTTTCGCGCACCGGGCCGACACCATCCGCCTCAACAATGGCCCTGGCCGCATCAAGAATAGCATGCCCCTGCGCGGTGGTCAGTTTGGCGCGTTGGGCGTCCAGCTCGGCCAGATCTTTCAACAGCGCCGTGCGCGCGCCCAGTGCCAGCGCGCCGGACAAATCCTTGCTTTCCGCGGCACCACCTTCGGGCAAAAGGTGCAGCAGATCCACCCCGGCCCCTAACCACTTGGCAATCCAGGCTGTGTGATGGCACACACTTTCCGCGTAGCCAGAACCATCCACAAGGGCAAGAATCTTGGTCATGGTCGCCTCCTTCAATGCTCCAGCACCCGGTCCATCGCGCCCGGCTTGTCGTGAATGGCCAATTGGTCAACGATGGTCTCAGACGCCTCATTCATTCCGATAATCTCAACCTCGGCCCCATCGCGGCGGAATTTCAACACCGCCATGTCCAGCGCCTGAACCGAGGAAATATCCCAGATATGCGCCGCGGAAACGTCGATCACCACGCGGTCCAACGCCTCTTTGAAATCAAACGCCGCCATGAAATCTTCGACCGAGCCGTAGAACAACTGCCCGCTCACCCGATAGGTCCGCACCCGCCCATCCGCCGACAGGTCTGACGTCACGCCGAACAATTGCGCGATCTTGCCGGCAAAGAAGATACCTGACAGCAGCACGCCCAACAGCACCCCAATCGCAAGGTTATGGGTATAGACCACCGCCACCACCGTCGCCAACATCACGATGGACGACGACCGCGGATGGGTTTTCAGCGCACCAATCGAGGACCACGAGAATGTCCCCACCGACACCATGATCATAATGGCCACCAGCGCAGGCATCGGAATCTGACTGACCCAAGGGCCAAGCGATACGCAGAAAAACAGCAACATCACGCCCGCAAAGGCACAAGACAACCGCCCCCGCCCACCGGATTTTACGTTGATCATGCTTTGCCCGATCATCGCACACCCAGCCATGCCGCCAATGAACCCGGTCGCGGTATTGGCCACGCCTTGGCCAATGCACTCTTGATTGCGGTCGGTTTTGGTATCGGTCAACTCATCGACCAAGGATTGCGTCATCAGGCTTTCCAACAACCCCACCACGGCCACGGCCATCGCATAGGGAAAGATGATCTGAAGCGTCTGAAAGGTCAGCGGCACATCCGGCAAAAGGAAAATCGGCAATGTGTCGGGCAAAGCGCCCATATCCCCGACGTTGCGCACATCCAGACCAAAGGCCATCGTCAGCGCAGTCAGCACCACAATCGTCACCAGGGGCGACGGGATCACCTTTGTTATGCGCGGGAAGAGATAGATAATCGCCAGCCCGCCCGCGACCATCAGATAGGTCAGCCATGTCACCTTTCGTGGATCCAGCTCTGGCAATTGGGCCATAAAAATCAGGATCGCCAGCGCATTCACAAACCCCGTCATCACCGATTTCGACACATAGCGCATGACAAAGCCCAGCCGCAGCAGCCCCATGGCAATCTGCAACAGCCCCGCCAGAACCGTCGTGGCCAGCAAGAACTGCAAGCCATGGTCCTTCACCAACGTCACCATCAAAACAGCCGTTGCGGCCGTCGCTGCCGAGATCATGCCCGGCCGCCCACCCACAATCGCCGTGATCAGCGCGATTGAAAATGACGCGTAGAGCCCCACCTTCGGGTCGACGCCTGCAATGATCGAAAAGGCGATCGCCTCGGGTATCAGGGCCAGCGCCACCACCAGACCGGACAACAGGTCAGCACGGACATTGCCTGTCCAGTCGCGAATGTAGGTATCGGTTGAGAACATAATGTCTTTCCTGACCGCCATCATCGGGATGTCGGGGCCTTGGCGTTGCGTTGGTTCAGGTTATCCGGCGGATCGGCGGCCGGAAGAGCCAGCCAGGGATTGCACCCGGCTCCTTGTTTGCTGCCCGCGTGATCGCATACCTGCCCGCAAAGTGCAAGATTTCGCGCATTTCGCGCCCCCGCCACATGAGAATGATTTGCATTTGCAGAATTGAGACGGTATGAAACCCCCATCATGATGACTCGCCGCCTTATGCTATACCTGACTATAGCCGTTTCCTTCGCGGGTCTTCCCGCAATTGCCCAAGGCGAAAAGCTGAAAGTTGTCACCACCTTCACCGTCATCGCAGACATGGCGCGCAACGTCGCAGGGGATGCCGCCGATGTGGTTTCAATCACCAAACCGGGGGCAGAAATCCACGGCTATCAGCCCACACCGGGCGATCTGATCCGCGCCCAAGGGGCCGATCTGATCCTGTGGAACGGGCTGAACCTTGAGGTTTGGTTTGAACAATTCCTCGCCAATCTTGGCGATATCCCCGATGCCGTCATCTCTGCCGGGGTTGATCCCATTTCCATTTCCAGCGGTGATTATGACGGAAAACCGAACCCGCATGGCTGGATGGCGCTGTCTTCAGCCCTGATTTACGTCGACAATATCCGCGATGCGATGTCTGCCGCCGATCCGGCGAATGCCACCGTCTATGCCACCAACGCCGAAAGCTACAAGGCGCAGATCACAGCCACCATTGCCCCCTTGCGCGACGCCGCCCTTGCCCTTCCCGAAGATCGCCGGTGGCTTGTCACTTCCGAAGGGGCGTTCCCCTATTTGGCCCGCGACTTCGGTATGAAGGAACTGTATCTTTGGCCAATCAACGCCGATGCCCAAGGCAGCCCCCAACAGGTGCGCCGAGTGATCGACGTGATCCGCGAACATTCGATACCGGCGATATTTTCGGAATCGACCGTCTCGGACAAACCGGCCAAACAAGTCACCCGCGACACCGATGCAGCGTATGGCGGGGTTCTTTATGTCGATAGCCTTAGTGAGCCTGATGGCCCGGTGCCCACCTATCTTGACCTTCTCCGCGTCACTTCGGAAACCATTGTGAAAGGGTTGTCGCAATGACCGCTGGCATTCGCGCAGACGGGCTGACCGTCACCTATCGCAACGGCCATGCTGCCCTGCGAGACGCCAGTTTTGAAATTCCCACCGGCACGATCACTGGGCTTGTAGGGGTAAATGGCGCGGGCAAATCGACCCTGTTCAAGGCGCTGATGGGCTTTGTGCCGCTGGCCAAGGGCACGGTCGAGATTCTGGGCCAACCCGTCCGTGCCGCGATGAAAGCGCAAATCGTCGCCTATGTGCCGCAGGCTGAAGAGGTGGATTGGACCTTTCCGGTGCTGGTCGAAGACGTGGTGATGATGGGCCGCTATGGTCATATGGGATTCCTGCGCCGCCCCCGCGCCGCTGACAGGCTGGCGGTGGATCAGGCATTGGCCCGCGTGAACATGACCGAATACCGAACCCGCCAGATTGGGGAATTGTCCGGCGGCCAGAAAAAGCGCGTTTTTTTGGCCCGCGCATTGGCCCAAGATGCCCGCGTGATCTTGCTGGACGAACCCTTCAGCGGCGTTGATGTGAAAACCGAAGAACAGATTATCGCCCTTCTGCGCACCCTGCGCGATGAGGGCCGGGTGATGCTGGTCGCCACTCATAACCTTGGCTCCGTTCCCGAATTCTGTGACCGCGTCGTCTTGGTCAAAGGCACCGTTCTGGCCTATGGCCCCACAGAAACCGTCTTTACCGCCGACAATCTGCGCGAGGCTTTCGGCGGCGTGCTGCGCCACTTCTTGCTAGAGGGCAACCATTTGCACGACGACGAAGACCCCCGCCAGCTTTCGGTCTTTACCGACGATGAACGCCCCTTGGTGATCTACGGCGAACGCGCACGCACGCTGGATGACCGGAAATGAGCGTCCTTCTCGATCCGTTCCAATACAATTTCATGATCAACGCCATTTGGGTCTCGGCCCTTGTCGGCGCGGTCTGCGCCTTTCTGTCGGCCTATCTGATGCTGAAAGGCTGGTCGCTGATCGGCGATGCGCTTAGCCATTCCATCGTGCCCGGTGTGGCGGGGGCCTATATGCTGGGCCTGCCTTTTGCGCTGGGCGCGTTCCTGTCAGGCGGTCTGGCTGCACTGGCGATGCTGTTTTTGCGCCAACGCTCGGGGTTAAAAGAAGACGCGGTGATCGGGCTTATCTTCACCTCGTTCTTTGGGTTGGGCCTGTTCATGGTGTCTTTGAACCCGATGGCAGTTTCAATTCAGACCATCACCATGGGCAATATCCTTGCCATCACTCCAGAAGACACGATCCAACTGGTGATCATCGGCGGCGTATCCTTGATGATCCTCTTGGCCAAATGGCGTGACCTTCTGGCGGTGTTCTTTGACGAGGCCCACACCCGCACCATCGGGCTGAACCCCGGCGCGTTGCAGATTTTGTTCTTTACCCTGCTGGCCGCCTGCACCGTTGCCGCCATGCAAACCGTCGGGGCCTTTCTGGTCATCGCACTGGTCGTGACCCCCGGGGCCACCGCCTATCTGTTGACCGACCGCTTCCCCCGCTTGATTGCCCTGTCCGTCCTTATCGGCACAACAACCAGCGCTTTCGGCGCCTATCTCAGCTTTTTTGCCGATGGTGCAACCGGGGGCATCATCGTTTGCCTGCAAACCGCGCTGTTCCTTGTGGCGTTTGTCTTCGCCCCCACGCATGGCACCTTGGCCGCCCGCCGCCGCGCCCGCGCCGTATTGCAAGAGCAGCCATGATAGAGACGATTCTGGCCCCCCTAACCCCCCTTTTCATGCAAAAGGCGTTCTTGATCACAGCGATGATCGCGCCCGCAGCAGCAATGCTGTCGTGCCTGCTGGTGCTGAAAGGCTGGTCCTTGATGGGCGATGCCACCAGCCATGCGGTTCTTCCCGGCGTTGTCTTGGCCTATATCGCCGGAATTCCGCTGATCATCGGCGCGTTCCTCGCCGCCCTGTTCTGTGCCCTGGCCACAGGTTTCATCACCAGCCATTCGCGGATCAAACAAGACACCGTCATGGGCGTGGTCTTTGCGGGCATGTTCGGCTTTGGCATCGTGATCTACACCAAGATCCACGCTGCCGTTCACCTTGATCACATCCTTTTCGGCAATATTCTTGGCATCGACCGGGCTGATTTGCTGACCACCGGATGGATTGCGGGCATCGTCGCCATGATCCTTGGCGCCTTCTGGCGTGATTTTCTGGCCCACGCCTTTGATCCGGTTCAGGCCCGGATGATTGGGCTGCGGGTTGGCATCTTGCACTACGGCCTGCTGACCATCCTTTCCGCCACCATCGTCGCCATGCTGTCGTCGGTTGGAATCATCCTTGCGATTGCCTTCTTGATTGCCCCCGGTGCCATCGCTTTCCTGCTGACGCGGCGGTTTTCCCATATGATGATCGTCTCGGTCATCGCAGCCCTGCTGTCTGGAATGATCGGGGTTTACGCCAGCTTCTGGCTGGACAGCGCCCCCGCACCCACCATCGTTCTGGTGCTGACCTTGATGTTTATCGCCGCATTGGTGACGAATAACCTGCGCAACGCTCAGGCCAGCACCTCTCCACCAGACAATGGGAAATTCCAATGACGCCGATCGACCTGAAGGCCATTTCAGCCGTGTTGGATACCTTGCCCAAGACATACCCCGGCCCCGGTGGCGTTGCGGGCGTGATGCAAGACGGCAAAATCCTTGCCACCCGCGCCTGGGGCTATGCCAATTCCGATACTGCACAGCCCATGACCGCAGACACACGGTTGCCAATCTGCTCAATCACCAAACAATTCACCTGCCAGGTTTTACTGGCAACAATAGGCGACCCGGCCCGGCTGGATGGCAGGGTCAAAGACCACTTGCCCAACTTCACCGGCCCCCTGCCAACCACGAAACAACTGGCCGATAATCAATCCGGCCTGCGCGATTACTGGGCGCTGACGGTGCTGCAAGGTGCTTTGGCCGAGCAGCTTTTCCGCCGGGAAGACGCCCTGCCGCTGATCGCCCGGATGAAGACCGGCCACTTTCCACCCGGCACGCAGTATTCCTACTGCAATTGCAACTTTCGGATCCTGTCCGAGATGATCGAGGCTGAAACAAGCACCCCACTGGATGTTCTTAATAAACAACACATCTGGGACCCTGCCGGCATGAAAACCACCGTTCTCACCGCAGACACCCGCCATCCCGAAGACGGCGTTGTTGGGTATGAGGGCAATGACGCTACCGGATTCTTCCCCGCCAAAAATGCCATTTTCTGGATTGGGGATGCCGGGATCTCAGCCTCCCTGACGAACATGCTGGCCTATGAGGCATGGATTGACGCCACCAGAGGCGACAAGAACAGCCTCTATTCCCGCGCTTCTGCTCCGCCCAGCTTCAAGGACGGCAATCCTGCGGCCTATGGTTACGGCATCGACCGCGAAGTGATTGCGGGCCTCGATTGCACCGGCCATAGTGGCGCACTAAGGGGCTTTCGGGCGCATCGCAAGACCGCCCACGCTGCCCGCTTGTCGGTAGTCGTCATGTTCAACCACGAGGCCAGCGCCCATGATGCAGTGGTTGATCTGATAGAAGCCGCGATGGGCTACACAACCCCAACCCCAGACCCCATCCCTGACGGTTGGGATGGCCAATGGATTGGCCCCAACCATTTGCTGACCCAATTGGAAAGCCACCGCACCACAGCGACGCTGCAGCACGACAGGGCTACGGCGCTGACTCTCTCGGCAGATGGCTCCCTTGCCGCTCCCAGAATCACTCTGACCCGCAGCGCATCTGGTGTGACAATGACGCGCCAGGGCGACAATACCTGCGCCACGCTGACGCCCCTTACCGTGTTGGACAGCGCCGATGGGAAAGCAATCGCAGGACGCTATCATTCACCGGAACTGGAGGCAGAGATGGAAATCATCTCGCACGGTGGCGGCACTTACGCCCGCTTCACTGGCATTCTTGGCTCCGGCCGGATGGAGCGTATGGCCCCCGCAGGTCCCGATGTCTGGATCGTCGCCACCCGCCGCGCAATGGACGCGCCCGCGCCGGGCAATTGGACATTGATCGTAAACCGCGACGCCAAAGGCGATATCAGCGGCCTTACCCTTGGCTGTTGGCTGGCGCGCGAGGTGGTCTATCACCGGACACCAAGCATCCCTTAGCCGCCCTTGATTCTCTGGATCAGGAAAACTTCATCCGCCGGATCCACCGTGGCCGACATATCCGCCTCAATCACCCCGTTGACCGAGATTGAAACGCCAGCCTTGATCACCGGCTGCAACCCCGGATGCGCCGCGATCAATGCAGCCAGCATTTCGCGCAAAGTTGCGGCCTGAACCGAGACGACAAGCTGGCCATCCGCCAGCTTGCGCAGTCCCGACCAAAGGTTGACCTCAACCATGCCGCCCAGCTTTGATCGCAGCCAGAACCTTGGGCGGTGACAGTGGCAAGCTGCGCAACCGTGCGCCCGTTGCCGCAGCCACGGCATTGGCGACGGCGGGCAAAGGCGGCGTGATACCGGTTTCACCCACGCCGCGCACGCCGTAGGGGTGGCCGGGGTTCGGCACCTCAACAATCACAGTGTCGATCATTGGCAGATCAGAGGCGACAGGAACGCGGTAATCCAGAAAGATCGGATTCTGCAGACGGCCGTCCTCGCCGTAAACATATTCCTCGTTCAGCGCCCAGCCGATGCCCTGCGCAGCGCCGCCCTGATACTGCCCCTCGACATAGGCGGGGTGGATTGCTCGGCCCGCATCCTGCACCACCAGATAGCGTAGAATCGTGGTGCGGCCCGTCTCTGGGTCCACCTCAACATCCACAACATGCGCGCCGAAACTTGCGCCCACACCGCCCGCCGTCACCTCATGGTGACCCGAGATCGGGCCGCCCGTTGCGCCCATGGTGGCACCGATTTCTGCAATGGTCATCGGGGGGAACTTGCCCGCATTCGGCCCCGCAGGCATTGCCGCACCATCGCGCCACTCCACCGCCTCGGGCTCGATGCCCCACTCGGCAGCCGCCCGCGCGCACATGGTTTTGATCGCTTGCCGTGCCGCCTCAACCGCTGCCATGCCGCTGGCAAACGTGGCGCGGCTGCCATGCGTTGGCTCGTTCACGCCCAGGGCGCCGGTTTCCACCACATTCACCCGCACGTCGTCATAGCCAACGCCCAGCGTCTCGGCGGTCATCAACGCAATCGACGCCCGGCTGCCACCAATATCCGGCGTACCGACGGAAACCGTCGCTGTTCCATCCTCGCCAATCGCCAAGGAAACCGAGGTTTCCCCGCCATGGTTGAACCAGAACCCCGCCGCCACGCCACGCCCCTGATTGGGCCCTAACTTCACGGCATAGTTCGGATGCGCCTTGGCGGCCTCCAGAGATTCTACCAGACCGATCTGGTTATACGTTGGCCCATAGCTGGCCTTGGTGCCTTCGCGCGCGGCGTTCTTCAAGCGCACATCCAGCGGGTCCAACCCCAACTCCCGGCACATTTCATCCAGCAGGCTTTCCACCGCAAAGGCCGCCATCGGCGAGCCCGGCGCGCGGTAGGCCGCCGCTTTCGGGCGGTTGGCCAACACCTCATAGCCCTCGTGCTGCACCGCCGCGACGTCATAGCACGCCAGCGCACAACTCAACGCTTCACCCACCGGCGACGAACCGATGTAGGGCCCGCCCTGCATCCGAAACATCACCTTGGCCGCCGTCATCGTGCCGTCTTTCTTCAACCCCAGCTTGACGTCCATCGACGCCGAAGCGGTTGGCCCGGTGGCCCGCAAAACCTCAGATCGGCTCATCACCAGCTTGACCGGCTTGCCGCCCGCCTTGCGCGACAGTGCCAAAGCCAAAGGCTCCATGAAGATCGTGGTCTTGCCACCAAACCCACCACCAATTTCTGATGGCGTAACCCGCAATTGCGCCGCTTCCAGCCCCAGAACGGCACTGCACATCTTGCGGATATACCAATGCCCTTGGGTGCAAACCCACATCTCGCCCTTGCCATCGCCGCCCAACTGGCCAAGGCAGGCGTGGGGTTCGATATAGCCTTGATGGGTCGCTTCGGTCTTGTAGGTATGCTCGCGCACCAGATCGGCGGCGGCAAAGCCTGCGTCCATGTCGCCATGGCCGAACTCGATGTATTTCACCACATTTGGCGACATGCCTTCGGGCACCGAATGATCGGCCGTGCCCGCACGAATAACGGGCGCATCCAGCTTCATCGCCAAATCAACGTCGGTCACATGCGGCAGAATTTCATACTCCACCTCGACCAAAGCCGCCGCTTCCTGCGCGATGAACTTGGTCGTTGCGGCAACGGCGGCAACGGCGTGGCCGTCATACAAAACCACCTCACCGGCCAACGTATTCTCTTGCAGGTTCCAATCCTCGCCAGTTAGCCCCGTCGGCAGATCCGCCCGCGTCACCACGGCCTTCACGCCCGGCAAAGCCAGCGCCTTGGTCGCATCAATCTTCACGATCCGCGCATGCGCGTGCGGTGACCGCACCACAGCCGCATGCAACATCCCCGGCGCCGACAAATCCGCACCATAGCGGGCGCGGCCCGTAACTTTGTCCAACCCATCAGGGCGGTCAGGCCGCGTGCCGATCAGACGGTAGCCGGTCTTCAACTCATCCTTAGCCATCAGTTTGCCCCCCGCATTTCAGCAGCCGCATCCATCACGGCACGAATGATTTTGTCATAGCCGGTGCAGCGGCACAGATTGCCCGCCAGCCAATAACGCACCTGCTCTTCGGTCGGGTCGGGTTGCTCGTCCAGCAGCGCCTTGGCCGCGACCAAAATCCCCGGCGTGCAGAACCCGCATTGCAAGGCCGCATGTTCAATGAACTTACGCTGCAACGGATGCAGATCGGTGCCCACAGCCATGCCTTCGATCGTGTCGATCTTTTTGCCCTGCGCTTCCACACCAAGGACCAGACAGGAACACACCAGCACCCCATCCATCTGAACGGAACAGGCCCCGCAATCGCCTGTCCCGCAGCCTTCTTTCGATCCAGTCAACTCAAGATGATCGCGCAGGCAATCCAACAGCGACTCGCGCGGATCGGCCAGAAATTCCACCGGGTCGCCATTGACCGTGGATGTCACATGAATCTTGCTCATTTCGCAGCTCCCTTCGCGCGGTCATAGGCGATGCGCGCAGCGCGGCGGGCCAAAACACCCACCACATCCTTGCGGAACTCAACCGTTCCGCGCTTGTCTGAAATCGGCTTTGCCGCAGCGGTTGCCGCAGCCGCCAAAGCCTCCAGCGCCGCATCATCCAGCGTTGTGCCAATAATCGCCTTGGCCGCAGCCTCTACCAGCATCACAACCGGCGCCACAGCGCCCAGCGCCACCCGCGCCTCAACAATCTTGTCACCTTCCAGCCGCAAACTAACCGCCGCGCCAACCACGGCAATATCCATCTCGGTGCGCGGTATGAACCGCAAATAGGCGTCGCCCGCATGCGTGCCACGCGCTGGCAGAGTGATCGCCGACACAATCTCACCCGGCTGCAAGGCCGTCTTGCCCGGCCCCACTGGAATATCCTCTACCGCGATCTCGCGGCTGCCCTTTGGCCCGGTCACAGTCACCATGGCACCCGCCGCAATCATCCCCGGCACCGAATCCGCGGCAGGTGACCCGTTGCACAGATTGCCCGCCAAAGTCGCGCGCCCCTGCACCTGGGTCGAGCCGACCAGCTGCATCCCCTCAACCACGCCCGGCCAATCGGCCACCAGTGCCGCATGGCGCCCCAGTTCAATCCCTGAAACAGCAACACCGATGCGCCAGCCGCCATCGGGCAGCTTCACAATGTCAGCCACGCCCGGAATATGCTTCAGATCAATCAGATCGTCCGGCGTGGTCATCCCGGCGCGCATCTGCACCAGAACATCGGTGCCGCCCGCCAGAAACCGGGTCTTGCCACTGGCGCCCGCCGCAATCGCGGCCGCATCCTCAAAGCTGGTTGGCGTATGGTATCGCATCATGCCTCCTGCGCGGCGCGGTCGGGCCAAATTGACCCAGCCGCCGCTTTTCAAATATCTTTGCCAATCTGTAAGAAACGCCGCCCCAACGCAACCAGTGACGATTAGATCACCAAAGGCGCAATCCGGTTTTCGATCAATCGCACCAAAGACAGGGCCGTAAGGGCGCTGGTCTTCGGGTTTGCCGCAAAGGGTTTGTTGTCCAAGGTGATCTCCAACCGCCCAAAATCTCCTTGCGCAATCACGCGGTGACGGTTCAGCTGTGCTGCAGGATCAGCCACCAGCCGAACTTCCGTCAGGTCCGGCCCCATACCTGCCAAAGCGGAAATCAACGCTACGTTGGCATTCTGCGGATACTCCGCCGCCGCCTGCCGCGCCGTGCCGGTGAAGAAGACAAACGCCTCCATCAGCCCTGCCAGATCACAAAGCCCCTCGGCTTTCGTCCCTCGCCACGCCGCCGCAGGCTTCACCACCTCATGCACAACCGACTCCAACCGCAGCAAAGACGCCGCCGCCAGCGCGTCCATCCCGCCCAGCGCGCCGGGTGGAATCAACACTTGCCGTCCAGCCGCCTTCGCCAGACCCACCAGCTCCGCCAAAACCGCATCAACAGCAAAGGCCGAGGTCGACGCAGGCGCAAAATCCGCCCCCGCCTCCAGCGCCGCCCGCCCCCAAGGCAAAACCGCCGCCCGCCCTGCCGCTTCTACCACCAGATCCGGGGCAAGCGTCGCCAGCGCCGAAGGGTCATGAATCAACGGCACATCGCCCAACCCATTCCGCGCAAGCCCGACATCCCGAATAGCCACACCAACCAAAGTCACGGCAGGCGACAAAAGCCGCGCCACCTCAGCGCCAATCACGCCCCAGCCCACCAGCACCAAACGCAGTGTCATACCCCCACCCAAGCCTGCACCTGTGCATGATCCCGGTCAAGATCAGCGCCCGTGCCGAACCAGACCGTGCGACCCTTTTCGATGATATAGTGACGATCGGCCAACCGCTTCAGCACCGAAAACGTCTTGTCGATCAGCAAGATCGCCTGCCCCTCAGCCTTCAGCCGTTCCACCACCCGCCAGATCTCGGCCCGGATCACCGGGGCCAGCCCTTCGGTCGCCTCATCCAGGATCAGCAATCGCGGGTTGGTCATCAAGGCCCGCCCGATGGCCAGCATCTGCTGCTCGCCCCCCGACAGCGTGGCGGCCATCTGGCCCGCCCGCTCTCCCAGCCGGGGAAACAACTCGTAGATCCCCGCCAAAGTCCACGGCGAGGATGCCCCTAACCTATTCGCCGCCGTCGCCACCAGATTTTCCCGCACCGTCAGGTTCGGAAACACCTGCCGCCCCTCTGGCACCAGCCCAAACCCCAGTCGCGCCACTTTTTCCGGCGCCAGCCCAGCGATCGAGCAGCCGTCATACCCCACCGCCCCGGCCTTTACCGGCAGCAGCCCCATGATCGCCCGCACGGTCGAGGTTTTGCCCATCCCATTGCGGCCCATCAGGGTCACAACCTCGCCCTGATCGACCTTCAGATGAATGTCAAACAAGACCTGACTGGCCCCATAAGCCGCCTGCAATCCGGTCACCTCAAGCATCAGGCGTCCTCCTCGCCCAAATAGGCCTCGCGCACCGCAGGGTTCGCGCGGATTTCATCCGCCGTGCCAGAGGCGACGATGCGGCCGTAAACCAGCACGGATATCCGGTCGGCCAAGGCAAAGACCGCCTCCATATCATGCTCCACCAGCAGCATCGCCGCATCGCCGCGTGTGGCGCGCAGGGTGGCGATCATCTCCTGACTTTCCAGATGGCCAAGGCCCGCCATCGGCTCATCCAGCAACATCAACTTTGGCCGCAGCGCGAATGCCATCAGGAGTTCCAGCTGCTTTTTCTCGCCATGCGCCAGATCGGCGACGCGATGCTCGGCGCTGCCCTCCAACCCTGAGCCAGCTAATGCCTCATCCGCCTCTTCCCAAATCTTCACCCGGCTTGCGGCGATATCGAACAGCCGCGAATGCCCGCCGCGCCGGGCCTGAATGGCCATGCCGAGATTCTGGCGCACGGTCATGTCATCCAGCAAAGAGGTGATCTGGAACGTCCGCCCCAGCCCCAAACTGACCCGCTCTGCCGCGCGCAGATGGGTGATGTCGCGCCCGGCCAGATGGATGGTGCCGCCATTCGACCGCATCTCGCCACAGATCTGGTTGATCAGCGTGGACTTGCCCGCGCCATTGGGGCCGATCAGGGCATGGATCTCTCCGGGTGCGACGGTCAGCGACACTGCGTCAGTGGCCACCAGCCCGCCGAACCGTTTAACCAGCCCGTCAATCTGCAACACCGGGCTCATTTGCGGCCCCCGAACAACCGCTGCACCAACCCGATGATTCCACCCTTGGTCGCCAGCACAACGATCAAGAGGATGATCCCGACAGGCAGCGCCCAATGCTCGGTGAACCTGCCCAACGTGGTCTCTAGCGTAAACAGCGCGCCCGCCCCGATGAACGGCCCAGCCAAGGTGCCAACACCCCCCAGAATGACCATCACCATCAACTCGCCCGATTTTGTCCAATGCATCATGTCGGGCGAGGCAAAGCGCAGGAAAATCACCATCAGCGCGCCCGCAAATCCCGCGCCCGCGCCCGACAGCACAAATGCCAGTAGTTTGGTCCGATACGTATCAACCCCCATCGCCGCCATCCGCCGCTCATTCTGCCGGATGCCGGCGATGGTCTGACCAAACGACGAATTCACCAAGCGGCGCAGGAACAGGTAATACCCGGCGGCACAGGTCAGAACGACCCAATACAGCGTCGGCACATCGCGCAGGTTCAAGCCCAGAAGTTCATTGCTGCGGCGCACCATGATGCCATCCTCGCCGCCATAGGTTTTCAACGAGACAAACAGGAAAAAGAACATCTGCGCGAAGGCCAGCGTAATCATGATGAACTGCACGCCCCCCGTTCGCAGCGCCAATGCGCCGACCAGAAGGGCAGCAAGACCCGAGACAAAAATCGCGGCAGGCACCGTGATCAGCATCTGCGTCGTGCCCGGAATGATCCCCAGAAACGCCGTGCCTGCGTCGTGGTGATGATACAGCATCCCCACGACATAGCCGCCGATCCCGTAAAACGCCGCATGGCCAAAACTGACCATCCCGCCATAGCCAAGGATGAAATTCAGGCTTGCCGCCGCCATGCCAAGGATCAGGACTTGCCCGATCAGCCGGATCATTGAAGATTGGCCCAAAGCCTCGGCCACAGGCGGCACCAGTGCCAGCAGGATGAAGACGGCGATAAGGCCCAGATGTGCGCGGCTCATCTTAATCCCCCGCCGCAAACAAACCGCGCGGGCGCAACAGCAGCACAATCGCCATCATCAGATAGATCCCCATCGAGGAGATGCCGACGCCCAAAGCCTGCGCCTCTGGCCCCGGCATCAGGCCTTGCAGCATTCCCGGCAGGAAGGCGCGCAGCATCGTGTCCAGCATGCCAAGCACCAGCCCGGCGACAAAGGCGCCCTTGACCGAGCCGACACCGCCAACCACCACGACGACAAAGGTGGCAAGTATGATTTCTTCGCCCATCCCCACCTGCACGGCCAGAATGGGCGAGGCCATAATCCCGGCCAGCCCCGCCAACAAAGCGCCCAGAGCAAACACGGCGGTGTAAAGCCGCCCGATATCCACGCCCAGCGCCCGCACCATCTGACGATTGCTGGCACCCGCGCGCACCAGCATGCCAACGCGGGTCTTGTTGATCAGCAGATACAGGCCGACGGCCACGGCCAGACCAACGCCAATGACGAACAGACGATAGGCAGGGTATGGCAGGCCAGGCAGCACTTGGACCGAGCCGGACAGCAAATCCGGCACTTGGGAAAACAACGGCTGGCGGCCAAAGATCAGCGTCACGGTCTGGTTGAAAATCAGGATCAGCGCAAATGTCGCCAGCACCTGATCCAGATGATCGCGGGCATAAAGCCGCCTGATCACCGTAACCTCCATCGCCAGCCCAACCCCGGCGGCGACGATCAGCCCAACCGGCAAGCCGATCCAGAAACTGCCAGTCTGAAGGGTGACCCAAGCGGCGGCAAAGGCGCCGACCATATAGAGCGCCCCATGCGCCAGATTGATCACGCCCATGATGCCAAAAATCAGCGTCAGCCCTGCGGCCAGCAGGAACAGGGTCACACCATATTGCAGGCCATTCAGGAACTGCTCGACGATCAGGATCATGGGTATAGGGCGCCCGGTGCAGGTTTATCGAAAGCGCCGGGGCAGGCAGACACCCGCCCCGGCGAAAGAATCACATCTTGCAATCAACGGCGTAGACGTCACCCACGGCCTCACGGATCTTTTCCTTGGTAACGATCATCGGGTTGCCATCGGCATCCGCCTCAATCGCAGTCAGATACCAATCCTGCACCGGATGCTGGTTTGCGCCAAAGGCAAAGGCGCCGCGAGTCGAGGTGAAGTTGGCCTTCTTGATCTCGGCCGCCAGCGCATCGACATCATCCGCACCAACCGCATTCAACGCCGTGCCGATCAGCAGCCCGGTGTCATAGGCCTGCTGGCCATAGGTGGTCAGCGGCGTATCCGGATAAGCCGCAGCCCATGCCGCAACCAACGCTTTTGAGGCGTCATTGTCGAAATCTGCGTTCCAGTGGGTGGTCCCTGCGATACCGACGGCAGCAGGGCCAACGGCCTTCAGGATGACGCCATCATAAGACGGCTCAGACAGAACCATGGGGATATTTCCCAACAGATCGGCCTGCTGATATTGCTTCAAGAAGGCAATCCCCTGCCCACCGGGATGGAACTGAAACACCACGTCCGGCGCCTTGTCGCGGATCTGCGCCATCTCGCCTGCGAAATCAGTCTGCTCGACGCCCGTGTAAATCTCGGTCACTTCGCTGCCGAATTCGCGCTTGAACCCGGCGATGGCGTCTTGGCCAGCCTGATAGTTCGGCGCCAAAGCGACAGCGGTGGTGTAGCCCAGCTTTTTCGCCGCAGCCCCCGACGCCTCATGCAGACTGTCATTCTGCCAGCTGACCACAAAGTAATTCGGATGGCACTTGGCCCCGGCCAGCGGCGAGGGCGCTGCGTTAGAGCTGACATAAATCCCGCCCAGATCCAGCGTTTCCGGCACCACAGCGCCAGAGACGTTCGAGAAGATGATCCCGGTGATAACCTTGATCCCCTCTTCGTTGAGCATCCGGTCAGCGATCTGCAAACCCACATTCGGGTCGCGGGTGTCGTCTTCGATCACCAATTCGACATCCGCGCCAGCGGCGGCAAAGCCCAGCGTCAGGCCATTGCGGGCCTGTTCGCCCAGATAGCCCGCCGGGCCCGAAAGCGTGGTAATGACGCCGATCTTGGTCGGCTCGGCAAAGGCCGGGGCGGCCATCGCCGCCAGCAGGCCCACAGTTGTCAGAAGTCTTTTCATGATCGTCTCCCGTTGGTTTTTTTTGGTTTTTTGATTTGTTCGCCAGCATGGCAGGGTCTGATATTATTTCAAGCCTGAAATATCTACAGCTTCACCCAGCCCTCTGGCGCGACCTTGCCGGGGTGGATTTCCCCGCAAGACGGGCAAGTCCGCGCGGCCTCATCGACATAAAAGGCCGCGTAAATCGGCGGCAGGTCATCGACAATCGACTCCAGATCTACCTCGGCCCGATGCACCCGCGCATTACACCCAAAGCAATACCATTCAATCGCATCCAGCGCGCCTTCTGGCCGCGCAGGCTCGATCACCAAGCCGATGGATCCCTCTTGCGGACGCTGTGGCGAGTGGCGGATATGGGCGGGCAGCAGGAAGATATCGCCCTCTCGGATCGGCACATCGTAGAATTCTCCCGTGCCAGTATCATGCAGCTTAAGCAGCATGTCGCCCTTCAGCTGATAGAAAAACTCCTCCACCGGATCATCGTGGTAATCGGTGCGCTGGTTCGGCCCGCCCACCACCGTCACCATCAGACCGGCATCCTTGAACACCATCTGATTGCCCACGGGCGGTTTCAGCAGGTGCTTATGCTCATCAATCCATTTCTGGAAATTGAAGGCGGCAAGTCTGGTCATGGAATCCCCCTTGGTTCAGGACAGTTTCAGCCCACAGCTTTCAAATGCAAGCCGCGTGATGCGCTTTTCCTCATCCGTCAGCTCCAAACAGGGCGGGCGGACATGGCCACCGGTCTGCCCCAACAGCAATTGCCAGTATTTCTGATGACTATGCGGCTTTTCCGCTGGCCGCGTCTCTTTCAGCGCCCGACGCACAGGATCCAGACTGTCGCGCATCGCCCGCGCCTCATCCGCCCGCCCGGTAAAGGCCAGATCGGTATAATTGCGCATCCGCCGATCTACCGCCGTCTGGATCAGATAGGGCGGGGATGAGCAGAGATAGAGCCGCCAATTGAGGTCAAGGATGTTGTCCAGCCATTCGTCTTCCGACGCGGTTGAGACGATAATCCTGTCGCCGGCCAGTCGCGTCAGTTCGGCATACATCGGGCGTGGAACCGAGTATTTAATTGCCACAACCGTCTCGATATCAGCCAGTTTGTCGCACAATTGCGGCGACATCAGATAGCCAGAATCCGGATGGCTCCACAGCGCAATCCCGATATCCACCTTTTCGGCGATAGTCTGGTAATAGCGCAAAAGCGTCTCGTCCTGTTCACGGAAGAAGTGCAAAAGCGGCGCGTGAACGACGATGTAATCCGCCCCGCAGGATTGGGCGTGACAGGCCAGGTCTATAACCACATCCATGTTCTGATCCGAACAAGACATGATCGTCTGCGCCCGGCCGTCCGCCGCAGAAACCGCCAGATCAAAGGCCCGCTTGCGTTCTTCCACCGACATCGCAAAGAACTCGCCCTGCTTGCCCGCAATGAAAAAGCCATCAATCCCCAGATCTTCGATCCAGTGATTCATATTGGCGCGAAAGCCGTCCTCATCCACCGACAGATCCGGTTTGAACGGCATCAAAGCGGCCGCCCAAATCCCCTTCATATGCGCAAACGCATGCGATTTTGCAAATTTCCGGCCGTATTTCATGGCTTTGCCCCTGCAATCGTCGGCTCATCTTCCAGCGCCATCCGGTGCGAAATAGTCTTCACATGCGTATAATGATGCAACCCCTCGGCCCCACCTTCACGGCCATGCCCGCTTAACTTCACACCCCCAAAGGGCACTTCGGCGACCGAAGCCTCTAGCGTGTTGATTGACACATTCCCCGCCTCCAACCCCGCAGCCAACCGATCCGCATTGGCAGCCGAATGGGTAAACCCGTAAGCCGCCAGCCCAAAGGGCAGCGAATTGGCCCGGGCAATCGCGTCATCCAAAGAGCCGACCGGATTGATGACGGCCAAGGGCCCAAAGGGCTCTTCACGCATCACGCGGGCATCATCGGGCACATTGGCCAACACGGTCACAGGGTAAAAATACCCGGGCCCATTTGGCCGAACGCCCCCCGCCATAACCCTCGCACCCTTGGCCCGGGCATCCGCCACCAAAGCCTCCATCGCCTCGATCCGTCGGGCATTCGCCACTGGCCCCATCTCGGTTGCCGGATCCATCCCATCACCAAACCGCACTGCAGCCGCCCGCTCCGCAAAGGCCCCGGCAAAGGCATCAAACGACCCCTCCGCCACAAAGAACCGCGTCGGAGATGTGCAAACCTGACCCGCATTGCGCGCTTTGCGGCTAGCCGAAATCACCCCCGCCGCCCACGCATCCACATCGTCGCACACAATCACCGGCGCATGCCCGCCCAGCTCCATCAAGACCGGAGTCATCGACCGCGCCGCCAGTTCCGTCAGATGAATCCCGACCGAAGTAGACCCGGTAAACGCCACCAACCGCACCTGATCCTGCGGGATCAGGAATGATGAAATCTTGGCAGGCACCCCGAACACCAAGTTCAAAACGCCCGCAGGCAGCCCCGCATCCTGAAACGCCCTTGCGATATGAATGGCCCCCGCCGGAGTCTCCTCTGCTGGCTTCAGAATGATCGAACACCCCGCAGCCAACGCCGCCGCAATCTTGCGCGCAGGCTGGCTCATCGGGAAATTCCACGGTGCAAAGGCCGCCACCGTACCAACTGGTTCCTGCACCACCGTATAGCGAATTCCCGGCGCCGAGGGCACAACCCGGCCATACATCCGCATCGCCTCGCCCGCGTCCCACTCAAAGAACTCCGCGCCGCGAATGACCTCCAGCCGCGCCTGAATCAGCGGTTTGCCGTTTTCCAGCGTGATCGAATGGGCAATTTCATCCGCCCGCTCGCGCAGCAACCGCGCCGCCCGCAGAATGATGTCAGACCGATGCCGCGGGGCGGTCTTGCTCCACACCGCGAACCCTTTGGCGGCAGCTTCCAGCGCATCTTCCAGATCGCTTTGCCGGGCAATCGGCAGGCGACCAATCTCGCTCTCGGTTGCAGGGTTCAGCACGGGCAGGGACTCGGCCGTAGTCCTCCATTGGCCGCCGATGAAAAGCCTTAACTCGGGGTAGATCATTCTGCCGTCCTTCATCCGCCACCGGTCCAGACTTTCCCTGCTGTTGCCAGAAGGCAACCCGAAAAGCACCGTCACCGCGCCGCCAAAAGCGCCCCTTCCGCCCGCATGACCTCTGTCGCCAACCTGACCGGATATGCGAGCTCGTCCGAGGCCTTGCGAATATCACGCATCACCTCATCGTCTCCAGCCAGCAAGCCACCAATCGCGAACAGATCGCGCCTATGACTAAGGCTGATGAAATAGGCCCGCCCGTCGGATACCAGCGAATAAAGCGCCGAGTCGCCAAGGACTCTCGGGCCCAGCGCTACAATCTGATCCATGAAGGCACGCAGGCCGACCAGTCGCCCCGCCTCGGATGATCGCGCCCACAACCCGTAACCCTTCCCATCGTGCCCGGCCGTCTGGTGCATCATTTCCATACCATCCACATCCACCCGACCCTTGAAAAACAAGAACCCCTTCGTCTCTTTCTCGGACGCAATCAGGAACGCCGGCACCCCGCCCTTACTCTGAACCTCCAGCACAACGCCCTTGAACAGGGTGGAGGAATTCTTGCCCCCCGTCTCGGTCTTGCACTCGGCAAACCGGAATTGACAGTCCGCCACATGCCCCGTCATCATGTCATCGACCGAGCGCCGCCCCCCTCGCGGAATGAACACCTTCGGCAGGCCCACAAAGAAACCCGGCGGAGATTTCTGATACGTCAGCCCGAAGACCCCGGCGATGACCGGCATGACCAGCCGCTCATGCTTGCCGCGCACCCAGCCAAAGGCCCCCAGCACACCAAACAGGCCCGGCATCAGAGCCATGATTATCCATGCCGACTCTCCATCCGTCCAACCCAGCGTCAGATAGACCAGCACCGCCGTCGCGATGACCGATATCACCACCACCAAAAGCCCCTTTCGGCGCGTGGCGCGCATCTCGGGCAAGGCAGCCTCGATGACATGCACTGACGGATCTGTGGGGGGGCTTGCATCGGGTGTCATCGAAATGGTTCCTTCAATGGCCTTGGCGCTACAAACTCCTGCTGGCCGATTCTACGCCAAGAGTCGGCAGATCACCAAGCGCGGGATGGCTGCCCCAATCCACCCTGATCACGCCCTGTTGATCCGCCCGGTCCTTTCGTGCGTAACAAATACGGTCGATCAGGCGAATGGACTTGAAAAGAAAACCGGAGATGACAGATGAAAATTCTTTTCGCAGCGGCCCTTGCCTTGGCCACCATGACCGGCGCCGTATGGGCGAAAACCGAAAAAGCCATCGTCGCGGGCGGCTGTTTCTGGTGCGTCGAATCCGATTTTGAATCAGTCAAAGGTGTGAAGTCCGTCGTCTCCGGCTACACCGGCGGCAGCCTGAAAAACCCCACCTACAACAATCACGAAGGTCATTTTGAGGCGGTCGAGATCACTTTTGACAATGCCGTCATCTCTTACGATCAAATCCTGCACCTGTTCCTGCGCTCGGTCGATGTGACTGATGCAGGTGGCCAGTTTTGTGATCGTGGCAACGCCTACAAAACCGCCATCTTCGCTTCTAACGCCGCACAAAAGGCCTCGGCCAAAACGGCCGTTGCCGAAGCTGAAGCGGCCCTTGGCAAGAAGGTCGTCACCCCGGTCAAATCCGCCTCAACCTTCTGGCAGGCCGAAGACTATCATCAGAATTACTACAAAAGCTCTGACATCGTGATCACGCGCGCCGGGCCGAAATCCAAGAAGAACGCTTACAAATACTACCGCAACGCCTGCGGCCGCGATGCGCGCGTTAAGCAGGTTTGGGGCGCCGACGCCGCCTTTGCTCACTAGCAGAACGTCACAGGCCGCGGCTTCCAACAAAATGCCATCTCGCCCTAAAGGCGCGATGGCACCGCATAACCGCCAAGACGCGAGGTGCGCAGGCCCAGACCCACCATCGCCTCGGCCAGTTTTACCGCACAGGACACGCCATCCAGCACTGGCAAACCATGCTGTGCCGTCAGCCGCTCGGCCAGATCGGCCATGCCTGCGCAGCCCAGCACAATTGCCTCGGCCCGGTCTTCGACCATCGCGCGGTCAATCTCGGCGCTGATGCGGTTGCAGGCGTCAGAGCCTGCGTGTTCCAGCTCTAGCACCGCCACTTCGGAAGACCGCACCCGGGCACAGCGCGCCATCATGCCATAGCGGTGCAGGTTGTGTTCCAGCGCCGGAACCGACCGCGCCAGCGTGGTAACAACCGAGAACTTGTTGGCGATCATCGAGGCGAAATGGTATGCCGCTTCGCCAATCCCGATCACCGGGCGATCTGTCAGACAGCGCGCGGCATCCAGACCCGTGTCATCAAAACAGGCAATGATAACCGCGTCAAAATCCGTTGTGGTGCGGATGATTTCCAGCATCCCCGGGACGCTAAGCGCCTCATCATAATAGCCTTCAATCGACGCCGGTGTGCCCTTGGGATTCACCGCCAGAATCTCGGTGCCGGTATTCGCCACCTCCCGCGCCGCTACTCCAATCTTGACCGTCATCGCAGCCGTAGAATTCGGGTTGATCACCAATAACCGCATGTCAAAGATCGCCCCCAAGATACGCCGCTTTAATGCGGTCATCATTCATCAGTGCTTTCGATTCACCCGTCAGGACCACCTGCCCGGTCGACAGTGCATAGGCGCGGCTTGAGATCGACAGCGCCATCCGGCTGTTCTGTTCGACCAGCAAAACCGATACTTTTTCATCGCGTGAGATTGCCACGATAGCCCGGGCAATATCCTGAACCAGCTTGGGCGCGATGCCCAAGGACGGCTCATCCAGCAGCAACAGGCGCGGCTTGGCCATCAGCGCGCGGCCGATCACCATCATCTGCTGCTCGCCGCCCGAAAGGGTGCTGGCCTGCTGGCCAAAGCGTTCCTTCAGCCGGGGAAAGCGGGTTAGAATGCTGTCCAACGTGTCGGCAATGCCCGCCTTGTCGCTGCGGGTAAAGGCACCCATCAAGAGGTTGTCTTTCACGCTCATCAACGGAAAGACCCGGCGGCCTTCGGGGACCATAGCAATGCCCTTGCGCACGATTTCTGCCGCCGAGGTGCCATCCAGCCGTTCGCCCAGATAACTGATTGAGCCAGATTTGATTTTCCGCAATCCCGTGATCGCCCGCAGGATCGACGATTTTCCGGCCCCGTTGGCGCCAATCAGGGCAACGGTTTCGCCCTCCATCAGGTCAATCGACACGCCTTTTAGCGCATAGACATGGTCGTAATACATCTCGACATTGTCGAAGCTGAGCATCTTTTGCGCCGGAGCGCTGGCGGTGGCTGTTGTCATGATCACATCCCGATCGCGGCGTCTTCGGAACCCAGATAGGCTTCGATGACGCGGGGGTTGGCCTGAATTTCGGCGGGCGTACCTTCGGCGATCTTTTCGCCAAAGTTGATGCAGACGATGCGGTCGGAAATTTTCATTACCGCCGGCATATCGTGTTCCACCAGCAGCACGGTCACGCCACGTTCGTCGCGCAGACGGCGCACTAGGGCGACCATCTTCATCGTCTCACCATGGTTCATCCCGGCAAAGGGTTCATCCAGCAAGATCACCTCGGGCTGCGTCGCCAGCCCAATCGCCATGCCCAGCGCGCGCAAATGGCCCTGCGGCAGGTTTGAGGCCATTTCATTTCGGATCGCGGCAAGGTCCAGAAAGTCGATGATGTCATCGGTCGATTTCGCAAAGCCTCTTTCGTCACTTTGGGCCTGCTTAGAGCCGAAAAAGAACCCCAATAGCGTCGCCTTTGCCCGCAACTGATGCGCCACGATGACGTTCTCGCGCACGGTCATGGATTTGAAGATGGTGGTCTCCTGAAAGGTCCGCACCACGCCCAGCCGGGCCACCTTATGCGGGGCCATGCCGGAAATGCGTTCGCCTTTGTAGAACACCTCGCCCTGGGTTGGGGTGACGAATCCGGCGATCAGCTTGAACAGCGTGGACTTGCCCGCGCCATTCGGGCCAATCACCGACAGAACTTCGCCCTTTGCCACGTCAAAGCTGATGTCGTTGTTGGCCGTCAGCCCGCCATAGCGTTTGGTAACGCCTTTGATCTGCAGGATTGGTGCGGTCATTTCCCGGCCTCCTTCTTGTCAAACAGGCTTAGGACGCCGTTGGGCAGGGCCAGCATCAACCCGATCATCGCGCCGGAATAGATCAGCAGTTGATATTCCTTGGCGACCGACAGCAGATCCCAGCCGAAATACAAGAGCAGCATGCCCAGCATTGGGACGAAGACATAGCCGAGGCCGCCGAGAAAGCAGTAGAGCATGAAGTTGACCGAGTCGGTGACGACAAAGGACGATGGGTAGATCGACTGCGAGATCGCCACAAACATCGCCCCGGCCAACCCGCCGAAAAAGCTGGAGATGGCATAGGCCAGCACGCGCAGATAGGCGGTGTTGACGCCGATGGAGGCGGACAGTTCTTCGTTTTGCTGCAAACTGCGGCACAGGTGGCCAAGGCGGGAATTCACCAACCGCCACAACACGGCATAGACCAAAACCATCAGCGCGGCGGCGGCGAGGTAAAAGGCCAGCTTGGGGTTTGCCAGCGTGGCAAAGTCCGGGATGATCGTTATGCCGAACACAGTCAGCGCCTCTGGCATCGGGATGGACGTGATGCCCTTGGCCCCGTTCGTCACGGGCAGCGCCAGCGCGGTCAGCCGCGCCACCTCGGTCAGCACCAGCGTGACCATGGCGAAATAAACGCCGCGCAGGCGAAGGATCGGAAAACCGATGGCAACTGAGACCACCGCGCAGAACAGCCCGGCCAAGGGCAGCGTCAGCCAGAAGTTCACGCCGTATTGTGTGACTAATACCGCGGAGACATACCCCCCGGTTAGGGCGTAAGCCCCCTGACCGATGTTGATGCGGCCGATATAAAACGTCAGCCAGACCCCCGCCGCGCCCATCGACAACAACGCCACCGAGGTCAGCGTATAGGGCACCTCGATTTTTGACTGTTTTCGCGGCAACGGGATAGCAGGTTCCGCCCAAAGCGCGTCAGCGACCTTCAACTGACAGAGTGTTGCCTTGGGTTTGATGATGTGCTGCCCATTTC